>Ga0153928_1001470_pt1 | contig 10469 bp, 9 predicted proteins | sample TSNJ012MetaG_FD_106656 | JGI IMG/M metagenome (GOLD analysis project Ga0153928, IMG submission 106656) | Attine ant fungus gardens microbial communities from New Jersey, USA - TSNJ012 MetaG | ecosystem: Host-associated > Fungi > Mycelium > Unclassified | place: USA: New Jersey, Wharton State... | reverse complement strand
CGACAGATTATCGGTAGACGCGGTCAAGAATACGGCCATTATCGTATGCCATAAACGGCCGGAATCCAGAAAGGCTACGCCAACCAATAACATAACGAAGTCACCACCCAATTTCCGTCATTGAGGGACATTCAGGGTCCGAAATCCACCCCACTTTCCAGACAGTCGCGGTTGCCGACTGGCCGCTTTCGCGGCCAAGGTCCCCAGGCTAACCGCTAAAATCCTCTCGCGGCTTCTCTTCCTCTTCACTCCGGCGGCAAATCAAGGAGTTACTATCAAAAGTTGTGTATTGAAAAAACGAGAAGGCGGTATATCCTGATGGTTGAAAGATCATCAAAACCGCCTTCGGGCGGTTTTTTATTGCCCGCTATTGACTCCTCAACCGGCCTCCGGGCTCAATCAAGCTGAGGACTTATTTACCGCTACCGCGCGCGTATCAGGCTGGCTGAGCCGCCTTCAGAGCGGCCGGGGCGGATGGGCGCAGGAAATTAATCAGGCAGCCCAACTCCCACAGATGGCCCCGAACTTCCGGATCTTTGGTCAATCCGGCCGCGACCGTCAGCTGTTTTAGGCAGTCGTCGAATTTTTCCGCGTTGAGGGCGGAGACAAAAGAAGATGACTCCAAAAAATATTTCGTGGCGTCTGGCGGCATAAAGTCGATGACCCTCATCGCGGCCATATGCAGGTGAACATAAGTTGTAAATTCAGGGCTGGGCCCGTTGCCTATAGCCGTCGCGGAGACATTGATCGAATTGTAAACGTAGGCCTTAAATTGCTGCGCCGCGGCCGGGGTCAAATTCCGGACCGTGGTTTGAAAGCGGCCGGCAATAAGTCTTTTAAAACGTTTAATCTTCCTGTTGTCAGGGGTCGGAATTATAATGCTAAAAAAAACAAAGCCGATCAGAAGGGAAACAATCACGGCCATGGAGACATTGGTGAAACGTGAATAATCGAAACTTATCGGGTTGGCAAAGTTGGTCAGGACAATAAAGGAGATTAGAAAGCAGTGCCAAAACACAAACGACAGCCGGGATAATGTTTTGCACAGAAAGGCGATAAAAAATACCGGCAGAATGATCATCATGGCCGGGACCAGAGAGTTGGCCTGGATAAGAAGGCCGAAGATCAGCGCGTAGGTGAAAGGGACGACCAGCATGGCCAGGATAAACATCACGGTAATTAAACGGTTGATCTGTGGGAAGGTCGCGCCCAGAGTGCAGGCGATGGCCACTAAAATAACCATGAAATAACCCATGGTCCAGTCGCTGGCCAACCAAAGGGCTACTCCGGCCATAATACATATAAATGTGCGCGCGGCATTGAGTCCGGCCTCCGCCAGATCGCGAAAAGGCGTATCAGGGGGCATCACATAGACCTTGCGGCGCGGTATCCGCCCAAGCAGCGCCACCGCGTCTATCACATGGTTGAACTGCCGGATGAAATGGGCCGTCTCCGGGGCGCTCCCCAGGTTGTAGCCAGCGGCGTCAGGGCGCGGCCGGCCTGAGTCGGGCGCCGACAACCAGGCCTTCAACGCCTCCAGATAGGCCCGCAAAGGCCGCCCGCCGTTCGGGCCCGCTTTGTTCAATAGTTCCGCCTTCATGGCCTCCAGAGCCAAGGCCTTGGAATAAATTTCCATTTGAGCGTAGAGATATCGATAGTAAACGCGGTTTTCATCGTCGTTGGCGGTCAGGTTGAGGCGGGCGTAATAGGCGTTTGTTTTGGCGGTTATCAGGGTGTCAACCGCCGATTTATATTGCCGGGCTATTTCTTCCGAATTCGCCCTGACGTCAGCGATTTGGCCGATGAACCGGTATAGCGCCAGATCGCTTTTTTCCAGTTTTTCTTTTAGCGGTCGCTCCTCTTCCCGGAAGGTAAAGATGAATGAAACCAGCCAGGCGCAGATCAGCCCCAGCATTATTTCACTTAAGCGGCCCTGAGAAAGGTCAAATACAGTAATAGACCAGGGGGCCAGCGACAGGGGGAAGCCCAAAATAGCGGAGGTATATCCGCAAAGCGCGAAACCATATGAGGTCATGCCCCCGTAACAGGTGGCCATATAGGCGCAGAAGGCCAGCCATAAAGCCAGGTAGCATGAAAAAAGCCAGGGCTCGCTTAAACCCAGCTTGGCCAGAATATTGACCGTGATAATTCCGACAAAGGTGCCAGCCGTCCGGGCCGCGAATTTGGCCACCAACGCGCCTTTATCAGGGTAACTGACAATGGAAACGGTCATCAGCGCCCAATAATTTTTATCCAACTGAAAGCGGGCGGCCAGCCACCAGGCCAGCGCGCTGGCCAGAGTCATGCGCAGAGCGAAGGCATAATTCAGGTTGGCTAAAAACGATGGTTTCTTTCCGAAACGCCTTATATCGTCATCAATCTCAATGGCGGCGGGGCGGCTTGTTTCAGCCATGATCAGTCCTTGATAACAATGGTGCAGGTGCTTCCGGCAATCAGGTCATGCCGTCTTTTACGCAAATCATCTTTGTCCAAAGTTACGCGCACGGGGATACGCTGGGCCAGCGTCACCCAGGGGTAGTTTGGCTGCACGTTCTGCACCAATTGGCTGCCGGTGGAAGCGCTTTGATCGACAATGGCGCGGCCGAAGCCCTCTATCGTGCCGGTCATTTTTTCGGAACCGTCGTATGGGAGGATTTCAACTTTTTTCCCTATCGCGATAAAAGGCATCTTTGTTTCTTCAAAATATCCCACCGCGTAATAAGAATCGCGGTCAACCAGAGCCAAAAGGGGCTGCCCGGCCTGAATTATATTGCCCTCTCTGATGTGGAGATTGGTTATATACCCGTCAGCTTCGGCATAAATCCTGGTTCGGCGGAGGTCAAGCCTGGCCTTCTCAAGGCCCGCCAGGGCTTCTTTGATGCGATTGTCCAGGTTCTCCAGGCTGGCCTTGGCGATATCGAAATCCTCAGTGGAGATTGATGACTGGTTCAGAAGCTGCCGGCGTCTTTCAAACTGGGTTTGAGCCAGAATTTGCTGCGCTTTAAGCTGCCCCAATTGGGCCTCGGCTATGGCGATTTTTATTTCATAGTCGTCCGGCTCTATTTCCAAAAGTAGTTCGCCCTTGGTCACCTCTTGATTGTCAACTACATTAAGGCCGACCAAGCGGCCGGTAATCTGGGCGGAAGTCTGAATTATTTCCACCCGGATGCGCCCGTCCCGGGTCCAGGGGCCCAAAAGGTAATAATTCCAAAGCTCATAGGCCAAAAACAAGGCCAAAAAACCTATGACCACTGTTATCATGTATTTATTCAATATTTTTATCTTCATCGCGATCACGTCACTTTACGCCTGGCGGCGCGGAGCTATAGCCGAACTTAAACTCTCAGACACAGCGTCAACAAATGGGTGAGGTAAAAACAGCCAACCATAACGCTGATATCAATAAGCGCCGGGTGCCACAAGCGACTTTTATAAAGCGGCAAACGGTAAAAGCCCCTGACAAAAAGCCATAAAAAAAAACCTATAAACATTACGGCAAAAAACGGAGGAACAAAAACCAGCGCGCCGAATATCAAATTAGGCATCATCAACCTTCTTTGCTCTGGGAAACCCTGGAAAACTCTCAGCTTCCCCAGGTGGCGTCAACGCGTTCGCGCGTGACCGTCAATAAGATCCTGGTTATTAATTAAAATAGCGGCGCAAGAAACTTTAGTGATCCAGGAATGATAAATAAGTTGACGTAGTCGGTGGCGTTCGCGAAGGCGTCCCCGGCTTATCGGCCTAAAACGGTCAATCTTGTCGCTGACGAGCCGGCGCTTCCAGGCCTTGGGTTCCACCACCGAGCGTGGTATAAGAAGGCAGCAAACCAAGTCCACCCGCCCGCAACGATGATAACATAACATACTATGTTTATCAACGCAAACCAAGGTGACTGACATCAGTCAAAATGGGAATGCTGTACCTAACCGGACGAAATAACCAAATAATTATTCATTTCCAAACCGTATTTGTGAAATTTAAGTATTAAAAATATGGTGCTTCCCAGTGCCTATCATAAAAAATGTGATATGCGCGGTATACCGCTTCCCGGCTATTGTTGATAGAGACTTTCTGCCAGATCCTCCCAATCCGGGTTCTCGGGTTCTCATTAAACAGCATTAAATGGGGCTCTCTTGCTGGAATCAAATTTTGTTCAACAAGTGACAATTGGCCTGGAATTTGATATTATAGCGTCTCAGTATAACAATTATCAGGTCCGTGGGTAAAATGAAGCTTGTAGCCAAAATATTTCTGAATAATAATTATAAATTGGTTTTAGGGCCGGGGCGGTTGGCGCTTTTAAAGGCTACGGCGACTCTGGGCTCTTTGCATAAAGCCGCTCAAGCCATTGGCATGAGTTATCGCTGGGCCTGGGGGCGTCTGAAAACCGCTGAAAAAGAGCTGGGGGTGCCTTTGTTGACTCAGGAAGGCGCGCAGGGAAGGGGGAAGACGAAAATTTTGTCGGCTGAAGCTCACGAAATTCTCAATTGGTATGCTGATCTGGAAAAAAAAGTGGAGGCGGTGATGCTTGAAAGCTCGCAGGAATGTCCCGGGTTTCTGAAAATGGAACCTAAGTGACTGGCGGCGCAGCTCAAAAAGCCAGGGGCCGCTCCCGGCCAATTAGTGAATTATGTAACATAAAAAATGTATAACCTAAGGTAAGCTGCAATATGCCTGTTACCGTACATCTCAGCACCGCGTTGCGCGATCATGTGCCTGATTATCAGCCAAGCCAGGGCCTGACCATGGATTTAAACGAGGTACGCAGTCTCCTGGATTTGGCGCGAAACCTTAATCTGCCGGTTGAAGACATAAAAATAACCATGCTTAACGGGCGGCGGGTCGATTTAAACTCGCCGGTCAGCGATGGTGACCGGGTGGCGTTTTTCCCGGCGGTCGGAGGAGGCTGATAAATTATGCTCGACCGATCGGAACCTGATTCCCATCTAAAACCATTGCGAACTTATCTGACTGCAGAAAGTGGCCCAGGGCCGGGTAGTTTCTTAAGTATAAACAGCCAGGGAATTAAATTGGCCGCCGATTTACTTGGCCTTAAACCGGCCCTGACCATGTCTTACCTGTTAAAACAGGGCATCTGGCCGCGCCGTTTCAGCCGCAACCGGGGGGTTCTCAAAGATGAAGAACAGGCCGCGTTATTGGAATCCAAGGCTGTGGTTATCGGGTGCGGGGGCCTGGGCGGCCATGTGAGTACTCTCTTGGCCCGTCTGGGCTTGGGGGCCCTGGTTCTCTGTGACTATGATTGTTTTGAGGAAAGCAACCTCAACCGCCAGTTGTTCAGCCGGGAAACCAATCTGGGGCGCAACAAGGCCAAGGCGGCCGCGGAGGAAATATCGAGTCTGGCTTCACATATTGAAATCACGGTTTGGCCGGAAGCGGCCACGGCCTCGAATTTGCCGGAAATAATCAGGGGTTCCACAATAGTGATGGACTGCCTGGACACCATCGCCGCCCGGCTGGAGCTTGAAACCGCGTCTCATAACGCGGGCCTCCCGTTTGTTTACGGCGCCATCGCCGGGGAAGAGGGCTTTGCCATGGTTACCAGGCCTGGTGAAGTCGGCTTGTCGGCTCTGTATGGCGACCAGCCGGAGACCGAAGCCAAAAACGCCGAAAAAAGGCTGGGGGTGCCAACCATTACCCCGTCCTCTCTGGCGTGCCTTCAGGTTCATCTGGCTGTCAAGACGCTCTTGGGGCGAGAGCCGCCCCCCCCGGCTCTTTACCATCTGGACCTTTCCGTTCCAAGCGTTGAGGCTTTGTATTTCTGACCGGCCGGCGCCTTGACAGAGGGGGGGCAGCGTGATACCCATGGTGGCGTTTTCGCGTTGATGTACAGATCGCGGCCGGCTTACTATCTATCCACTGGATTGTTTCGGAGGTGTCCCTTAAATGCAGAAGATCTCGTTTTTATTTATTTGTCTGGCCCTTTGGTTGATGGCTCCTCTGGCTCTGGCGCAGGAGACGATTAAAATGTCTACCACCACCAGCACCCAGGATTCGGGCCTGTTGGATGTGCTTCTGCCTGAATTTAAAAAAGACACGGGCATTGAAGTTCAGGTTCTGGCCAAGGGTACTGGCGCGGCCATTCGTGATGGTGAAGATGGCAATGTCGATGTTATTTTTGTTCACGACCCGGACCGCGAAGCCAAGTTCGTCAGTGAAGGTTTCGGCACTAAACGCTACGCGGTTATGCACAATGACTTTGTGATTTTGGGCGACCCTTCTGACCCGGCCGGAATAAAAGGCCAAAAAGATATGGCCGCGGCGCTTAAAGCCATTTATGACAAAAAGTCGCTCTTCATCTCTCGCGGGGACGAAAGCGGCACCCACTTCAAAGAACTGGCCATGTGGAAGCTTTCTGGCGTGCCCATGGAAAAAAACGTGAAGAAAGCGCAAAAAGGCGGCCAGGAAGTTGAAGTTGTCTTCGAGGCTCCAGCCGGCCAGTGGTATCTTTCCATTGGCCAGGGAATGGGTAAAACCCTGATCATGGCCGCGGAGAAAAAAGCCTATACCTTGAGTGACCGCGGCACTTTCATTTCTCAGAAATTCGGCATCGCCGACCCCACTCCGCTGGAAATAATGGTGGAAGGTGACGAGGCTCTTTTTAATCCCTATGGGGTAATTCCGGTCAACCCCGCTAAGCATCCCCATGTGAAAATTGAGGCGGCCCGGAAGTTCGCCGACTGGCTGGTTTCCAGGCGCGGACAGAAAGTTATTGCCGACTACCGCCTCAATAATCAGCAGGTTTTCTACCCCGACGCCATCCCCGTGGATTAATTCCATCAGGGCTCAATTTATTTGAAGCATAAACTTCCGCCTGTTAACAGGCGGAAGTTGTATTTAAGACCCGCCAATGCAAATATTTTTCGACAGTCTTATTTCCGCCTTGAAAATAATCGGCGGCGGCGATAAAGAGTTATGGTTAATTGTTTTTTTATCTTTGAGGTGCACCTTTTGGGCCTGCCTGTTCGCTTCAGTGATCGGTCTGCCAACGGCTTTTTTTCTGGCCCATAATGACTTTCCCGGCAAAAGGCTGATTATTTTATTCTTCAATACCCTGCAATCGGTGCCCACGGTTGTGGTCGGTCTATTTCTTTATGTTTTTATTTCCAGGCGCGGCATTTTCGGGCCATTGGATATTTTGTATTCTCCCGTGGCTATATCCATCGGCCAGTTTTTTCTTATTTTGCCTCTGATGGTCATGTTCATCATTTCAGCCCTGAGCCGGCTGGATGAACGTTACCACCAGACCGCCCTGACTTTGGGGGCCAGCGGCCGGCAGGCGGCCATGCTGGTTATCCGCGAATCCCGCTTCGCGGTCGTGGCCGCCCTGTGCGCGGCTTTCGGGCGGGGAGTGGCCGAGGTCGGGGTTAGCATGATGCTGGGCGGTAATATCAAGGGTTACACCAGAACCATGACCACGGCTATGGCCCTTGAATATGACAAAGGCGAATTCACTTTGGCCGTGGCCCTGGGCCTGGTGCTGCTCCTGGTCAGCTTCCTTCTCAATGGCGCCTTGTCTTTTTTCCAAGGTAGAATAGAACGATGAGCCGCGATCTTTATTTACTGAAGAATATCAAACGGATTTTTGGGCAACGCGAGGTTTTGTCCATTGATTCCCTGAGCGTAGAGCCGGAGCTTATTTACGGCCTGATGGGGCCGAACGGTAGCGGCAAAACCACCCTTCTGAAAATATTGGCCTTTTTGGACGAACCCAACGCCGGGAGCGTGTATTTTGAAAACCGGGAAGTTACCCGCCGCTCTATGGCCGCTTTGAGGTCCAAAGTAGTGTGGTCGCCCCAGTTTCCGGTCATGTTTACAGGTTCGCTCAGATATAATATCGAATATCCAATGCGGATTCGAGGGGTGGAGGCCGTCCGCCGCCGCCGCCGGTCGGCGGAACTCCTGGCCAGGGTGGGTCTGTCTGATTTGGCCGAGGCCCCGGCCCGCCGGCTTTCCGGCGGTGAAGCGCAGCGGGCCAGTTTGGCCAGGGCTCTGGCCGCTGAGGCGAAAGTGCTTCTTTTAGACGAGCCCACCGCCAATGTCGACGCTTCCGCGAGACGTGGTCTGGTCAAACTGATTGAAGAGCTATGGCGGGAACAAAGGCTGTCAATCATCATCACCACCCATGACCAGAGCCTGGAAGCGGAACTCTGTCAAAAGCGGATTTATTTGTCTGACGGGCGCTTGGCCTCAATTAATGAAACTACTACCCACCAGGCCGTCTTATTTCAAAGGGACGGCCGATTTTTTCTAAGTCTTCCGCCTGAAGCCGGCCCAGTGAATGGTGTTTTCGCTATTGAAGCCATAGCCGCGCTTAATAAGTCCGAGGCCAGGTTAAAGCTCAGGTCGGAAGATCATCGGCTTATAAACGTCAGAATAGAGGGCGAGGCAGGTCTATCAACGGCTCGCCGATTGACTTTAAGCGAGCCGGTTTACGTCGAAAAATAGAAGGGTTAATCCAATTAGCCTGCAAGCCGTTTTTTATTATGACGGGCATTTTTTGGAAGAGAAAGAGAAATCGCGAGTCGCTTGATAGGCCCCCGCGTTAAGCCAAGGCCGCGAAAGCGGCCAGTCGGCGCCAGCGACAGCCTGGAAAGTGGTATGGATTCCGGACCCTGAATGTCCGGAATGACGGTATTTGGGTGGTGACTTCGATCGATTATCGGTAGACGCGGTCAAGAATACGGCCATTATCGTATGCTATAAGCGGTCGGAATCCAGAAAGGCTAGGCTAACCAATAGCACAACGAAGTCACCAGCTAAATCCCGCATACCTGGCCCCATAAACCGATAAACTCCCGACCCAACCACCCACACCCCGTCATTCCGGACATTCAGGGTCCGGAATCCACCCCACTTTCCAGACAGTCGCGGCGGCCGACCGGCCGCTTGCGCGGCCAAGGTCCCCAAGCCAACCGCCAAAATCCCCTCGCGGTTTCTCTTCTTCCTCTTCACTCCGGCGGCAAATCAAGCCAGTCAGGGTTATTCTTCTTAAAATGTGTTGTTGAACTTCCCGGCCTTAATGAAGGCGATAGGTCGTTTCAAGTTTTTATTATAACGGGCACTTTTTGGAAGAGGAAGATAAATCGCGAGTTGGTTGATCAGTATGCGTTAAGGCGAGGCCGCGAAAGCGGCCAGTCGGCGGCCACGCCAGTCAGTAACATAGCGAAATAATCACCCAACCCCCGTCATTTAGGGACATTCCGCGAACGCGGAATGTCCCTAAATGAGCGCGCCCTTGAAGGCGGCATACCCCTTCTGCTCTTTGATCTCGCCCTCTCGACTTGTGGCTCTTACTTTGAGAATTGCTCATAATGGCTGGCGCTTGATTAGAATTTTTGTTTTTGGAAGATAACAGATTTTTTGAGCCAATTAAGCTGTGACCGCAAATTCTCATATTGGGCACTGGAAATAATATTGTTTTTTTGCGATAATCATTATGGTGTTATTTGCAGATGGCTTGTTCTAAGGGGTAATTTCTTATAACTCGTCTTTCTTTCCGCTCTGAAGCCCATTCATTACAAGCTTATCGCTCTGTTCCGTACTGAGATATTCTCCCAATTAGGAAATGGAGGCCGATATGAATTTGGCTGTTGCTCCGACAGGAGTCCTGACCCTGATCTCTCCACTGTCCGGGCTGATTGTACCCCTCACCGAGGTGCCGGACCCGACCTTCGCCCAAAAGATGGTTGGCGACGGCATTTCCATTGATCCGGTCAGCGAGACTCTTCTGGCGCCCGTCAGCGGCCGGGTGACCCTCTTGCACAAGGCTGGCCACGCTCTGACCCTGGTCGGGCCGGGCGGGGTTGAAATTCTGATTCACATTGGTCTGGAAACGGTAGGTTTGGGCGGCCGGGGTTTTACTCCTGTGGTCCGGGAAGGCGACGAGGTTCGGACCGGGCAGCCCCTCATCACTTTCGACGCGGCTTATCTGGCTCATCACGCCGTCAGTCTTCTGACCCAAATCGTCATCACCAACGGAGAAAAAGTCAAGGAACAACGGCCGGCCGCCGGCCGGGCCGAAGCTGGCCAAACCCCGATTCTGGAACTGGTTTTGGCCGAGTCTGATTCGGCGGCCGAAGCTGGCCTGGCGGCCGAAGCTGATTCGGCGGCCGAACCTGACCCGGCGGCCGAAGCTGGGCCCGCGCCCGCCCCGGCCGCTCGGGCCGCCCCCGTCAACACCGGGGCGGAATCGGCTGAAAGCGAAGAGATGGTCATCGTTAACCCCGCCGGACTCCACGCCCGGCCAGCGGCCGTTCTGGCCAACAGCGCCAAGCGTTTCATTTCAGACATTAAACTGGTCAAGGGTGATAAAGAGGCCAACGTCAAAAGCGTGGTCGGGGTCATGGGCCTGGACGTTAAGGTTCACGACCGGGTTAAGCTTCGGGCCGCGGGAACTGACGCGGCCGAGGCCGTGGAGGCCTTGGCCGTTATGATCAAGGCCGGTTTGG
>Ga0153928_1001467_pt1 | contig 10475 bp, 14 predicted proteins | sample TSNJ012MetaG_FD_106656 | JGI IMG/M metagenome (GOLD analysis project Ga0153928, IMG submission 106656) | Attine ant fungus gardens microbial communities from New Jersey, USA - TSNJ012 MetaG | ecosystem: Host-associated > Fungi > Mycelium > Unclassified | place: USA: New Jersey, Wharton State... | reverse complement strand
GCTTTCGGAGACCGTGCGCGCCGGCTTGATCAAGCCCGACGATCTCGTCGTTTTCGTCGCTTTTGGCGGCGGCCTTTCGTGGGGCGCGGTCGCGTGGCGCTGGGCCGCCTAGTGAGAATCGCCGCAGTCTTTCCGGGGCAGGGCTCGCAATGCGTCGGTATGGGCTGCGAAGTTGCGGCAACATCCGCGGCGGCGCGCGAAATCTTCGAGCGCGCATCTAATGTGCTCGGTTACGATCTGCTCGCATTGCAGCGGGGCGGTCCCGAAGAGACGCTGCGCGAGACCGAGTATAGCCAGCCCGCAATCTTCGCAACGAATCTCGCGCTCTACGCGGCCGCGGGTGAGGAGCTCGAGCCCGTCGTGACGGCGGGACACTCATTTGCCGAGCTCTGCAGTCTCACCGCCGCGGGCTCGCTAAGTTTCGAAGATGCGCTGCGCATCGTCAGCGAGCGCGGAAAAGCGATGCAAGCGGCGGCGCAGCGCGTACGCGGAGGGATGACGGCGATTTTAGGACTCGACGCCGCCCAAGTCCGAAAGGTGCTCGAAGGCGTAGATGGGCTCGTTGCAATCGCGAACTTCAACTCGCCGACGCAGATCGTCATAAGCGGCGAGCTGCGCGCCGTCCAGACGGCGGGTCAGGCGATGCTCGATGCCGGTGCCAAACGCGTGGTGCCGCTTAACGTTTCGGGTGCGTGGCACAGCGAGCTGATGGAGCCTGCGGTCGAGCAACTGCGGACCGCTGTCGAGTCCAGCAAGTTTGCGCTTCCGGGATTCGACGTCATCTCGAACGTCGATGGGCGTCCTTACCGCGACGTCGCAACGATCGAGGCGAATTTGATCCGCTCGGTCGTCGATGAAGTGCGCTGGCACGATGCCGCCGAGCGGCTTCTCACCTATGAGCCGGAGCTCGTCGTCGAGTTCGGCGCGAGCGGCGTCTTGAGTCCGCTGATGAAGCGAATGGCGGGAGCGCCTCCAACGATGGTCGTGAGCGATGGTGCCGGCGTACAGCGTTTGCGTGAAAAGCTTGCGGCGCATGCCGGGGCAAACGCGTGAAGTTCGACGGGAAGGTCGCGCTGATCACGGGAGCGAGCCGCGGGATCGGACGTGCGATCGCAGCCGAGTTTTCCAGAGACGGTGCCGCCGTAGCGCTCCTGGGTCGCGACACCGCGGCGCTCGAGGCGAGCGCGCACGAATGCCGGCGCGCTCGAGCCGGCGCCGTGGCGGAGATCTTCGCGGGCGACGTGGCCGATCAAGCGGCGATCGAGCGGATCGTCAGCGAGGTCGTGGCGCGCTTCGGACGGATTGACTTTGCGATCGCCAATGCCGGCCAGTCGATCGACGCGCTGATCCTGCGGCTCAAAGCGGATACGATCGATCGGATGCTCGACGTGAATCTTAAGTCGGCATTTTATCTCTGCTCGGCGGTCGCCAAGCCGATGATGAAACAGCGCGCGGGCTCGATCGTGCTCATGACGAGCATCGTAGGCGTCATGGGTAACGCCGGGCAAGCGGCGTATGCCGCCTCGAAAGCCGGGCTGATCGGCCTGTGCAAATCCGTGGCAAAGGAGTTGGGTTCGAGGAATATAAGAGTCAACGCCGTCGCGCCGGGTCTGATCGAGACGGCCATGACGGAGAAGATGCCCGGCGCAGCTAGAGAATTTTTGGTCAAGCAAGCCGCTCTCGGCCGAGCCGGGAAGCCGGAGGACGTCAGCGGGGTCGTAGCATTCCTGTGCTCCGATGCCGCGGGATATATCACCGGACAAACGCTCGTGGTCGATGGCGGCATCCTGATGTAAAGGAGACGTAATGTCCACCACCTTCGATAAAGTAAAGAAGATCATCGTCGAGCAGCTCGGAGTCGACGAGTCGGAAGTGACGCCCGAAGCGTCGATCACCGACGATCTCGGTGCCGATTCGCTCGATCAGGTCGAGCTGGTGATGGCGTTCGAGACCGAGTTTAATATCGATATTCCCGACGAAGAGGCCGAGAAGATCAAGACCGTCGGCGATGCGGTAAAGCGCATCGACGAGACGACGGCAGGCTCGTCTACCTCCTAAGGCCGCATTGTTCGACCAGCTCCAAGAGCGGCTCGGCGCAATCTTCGAGCGCCTCAGCGGGCGCGGCAGAGTTAGCGAAACCGAGGTCAACGAAGCGCTTCGCGAGATTCGCGTGGCCCTGCTCGAGGCCGATGTCTCGCTTGCAACGGCCAAGTCGTTCGTCGCGCGTATTAAAGAGCGCGCGATCGGCGCCGACGTGCTCGAATCGCTCACGCCGGCGCAGACGATTCTCAAGATCGTCTACGACGAACTCGTCGAACTCCTCGGTCCGCCGACGGGCTCGGGCGAGGCGCGGCTCCGTTTCTCCGATGCTCCGCCCTCGGTGATTATGCTCGTCGGGTTGCAAGGCTCGGGAAAAACGACGCAGGCCGGCAAGCTCGCGCTCCGCTTGAAGGAGCAGGGCCGTCGTTCGTTGCTCGTGGCGGCCGACATTTACCGGCCGGCAGCGATCGAGCAGCTCGTTACGCTCGGCAAACAGGTCGGACTCCCGGTCTACGAGCGCGGCCAAAGCGATCCGGTGAAGATCGCCCGCGACGGCGTCGCCGAAGCGAGACGGCTGGGTCTCTCAACCGTCATCGTGGATACCGCCGGCCGGCTGCAAATCGACGAAGCGCTCATGCAAGAACTTGCCGACATCAAGAAAGCGACGGCACCGGCGGAGATTATGCTCGTCGCGGACGCAATGACCGGCCAGGAAGCGACGAACGTAGCGAAAGGCTTTCACGACCGCCTCGGAATTACGGGCGTCATCTTAACGAAGCTCGACGGCGATACGCGCGGCGGTGCCGCGCTCTCCGTGCACAGCGTCACGGGCGCGCCGATCAAGTTCGTCGGCGTCGGCGAGAAGCTTCCGGCGCTCGAGCCGTTCTATCCCGAGCGACTTGCCTCGCGTATTCTCGGCATGGGCGACGCGCTCACGCTTATCGAGAAGACGCAGAGCCTCTATACCGAGGAGCAGGCGAAGCGCCTCGAGGAGAAGCTGCTCAAGCAAACCTTCACGCTGGACGATTTCCTCGAACAAATGCGGCAAGTCCGCAAGATGGGATCGTTCAACGACATCATGAAGATGGTGCCCGGGCTTTCGAAGATGCTTCCGAAGAACTTCGAGATTCCCGAGCGCGAGTTCGTGAAGGTCGAAGCAATTATCTGTTCGATGACCCGCGGCGAGCGCCGAAATCCTGACGTTTTAAATGGATCGCGCCGCAAACGAATCGCCATCGGTTCGGGCACGCAAGTCTCCGACGTGAACCGGCTCGTGAAACAATTCGATCAGGCGCGCCAAATGACCAAACAGCTAAGCCGCGCAAGGCGCGGTAGATAAAAAGAGAATGGTAAAAATAAGACTGCGCCGCATCGGCGCCAAGAAACAGCCGACCTACCGGTTCGTCGTCGCAGACGCGCGAGCGCCGCGCGATGGACGGTTCATCGCAATCCTCGGCCATTATAATCCGCGAACGGAGCCGCGCACGATCGTCGTCGACGAAGCGAAAGCGCGCGAATGGCTCGCTAAGGGGGCGCAACCCTCCGATACCGTGCGCCGCCTCTTCGCCGAGAAAGGCATCATGGATCGCGGGCCGATTCCGACCACGAAACGCCGTCCGCGCAACGCGGAGCCGGCAGCGTCGTGAGCGCCTTCGACGACGAGTTCGGCCTCTTCAGCGAAACGGTCGTCGACGAACCCGAACGCCGAACGACCGCGCGCAAGGAGCCTCGCAGCGAACCGCCGCCGCGTCGCAGCGAACCGCCGCCGCCTCATACCGGAGCGCCGCCGGTCGCGACGCGGCGTCCGATACGGCGCGAGCGCCGGCCGAACGTCAACTCGGGCGATCCGTGGGCCGGCCATCGCCGCGCCACGGAGCTTCTGGGTTTTCTCGCGCGCAAGCTCGTACAGAAGCCCGACGTCGTCACCGTCGAGCTGTTCATAGATGAGAACGCACAGCCGGTGATCGAGCTGATCGTCGACCCCGAAGACCTCGGAAAGGTGATCGGACGCAGCGGGCGCGTCGCCCAGGCGCTTCGGACGGTCGTGCGCGCGACTGCCGAAGGTCGCGTCGCCGTCGACATTCTCGATAGCGAAGAAGCGGCGCAGGGTGACGACGGCGAGTGATACCGTAGTCGGGCGCATCGCCGGAGCTTTCGGCGTACGCGGAGAGTTAAAGTGCGACCCGACGAGTGCGGGTCGCACCGTCTTTTTTGCGGGTGCGCAGCTGCGCTGCGTCCGCGGTGAAGAGTCGCATGCGGTTCGGCTTGCCGCCGTTCGCCCCCACAAGAATCGTTTGCTGATTCAGATCGTGGGCGTGGACGATCCGACCGCGGCCGCCACGTATACGGGGGCATTGCTCTGCGCACCGCGAGCGAGCATCCCGCTCGCCGAGGACGAGTATCTCGACGACGACCTCGTCGGGTGTGCGGTCTACGGAAACGACGGTACCTCCTACGGGACGGTCGAGCGCGTCGACCACTATCCGTCGAGCGATATGCTCGTCGTGGATGGTCGCATGATTCCGATGGTCCGCGCGATCGTCACGGCGATCGATCTGCCGCAGCGGCGCATCGTCGTCGACCCGCCGGAGGGCTTGTTGGATTAACTATTATCGGGGTGCGCGGCGACGTAGGACGTCACTGCGGAATCCACTGCACTCTTGATCGAGTTGCCCTTCCCAATCTGGTGAGCCAGCGCGGCTCCGAAACACGTGTAGACGGTCAGGTCGAACGTGATCGCCTTGTTGTGACCGGCCCCGGCCTCTTGAAGAGTGCCCGAAGCGACCGTGTTGTCGCGATTTGAGCCGCAGATTGCGTCGGTTGATTGCGCGACGTTCGTTGTCGTAACGGCGGTCATCTGAGCGTTGAAATGTCCGTTTAACGCGAAGTAGAGCTCGCGCAGTGCGTAGCTCAGATCGGCGGAAGCGATCGTGCCCGATGCCGTCACCGGTGCGACGATCACGCCGCGCGCGGGCTTCACGACGGGTGCGGGGGCCGGCGTGTGCCCGCCGCCGTGATGCTTAAAGACGGAGTTGACGATGCTGCTGAGTCCTTGGATCGGCATCTGTGCGCCGTTTGTAGAAGTCGGAGCCGGCGTAGAGGACTGCGCCTGCACGTTTTCGGTGCCGCGCCCGACGAAGGCCAGAATCTGGGCGCGGGCGGTCAGCGACTGTGAAGCCACGTCGGCGACGCTCGAAACCTGCGCGGTCTGAGAGAAGAGAATGACGCCGCTCTCGACGCTGACAACCTGCTCGACGACGCGCGCGCTATCGCCGACGGGCACGACGTATCCGCTGATATAAAAATCGGCGTGTGACGTCTGCGCGTTGCTGAGAAAATCGGCGCGCTTCACGCCCGAGGGCACGGGAAGCACGGCAATCCCTCCGGCGGCGGTCATCTCCTGTGCGAGGATCTGCGCGATCGCCACGCCTAGCCGGGTGTCGGCGCCGGTCTGCACGTCAAACGGATAGACGACCACCGCCGGCACCGCGTTGAGCGACGCCGGCGTCGGGACCGGCGCAGGAAGCGGCGGCGCCGCGCCGGTTGAGAAGATGAGGGACGCACAGAGGAGTAGCAGTCCGAAAGGGCTGCGCAACGAATTTCTCTCACCCATCGAGGGCCGCTTCTTCGCTAACGGGCACCGGATGTCCGGTTGGCCACGCGATACTGTACTCGGCCCCAAAGAGAAAGATGGATCCGATGCAGTAGAACCAGAGCAGCAAGACGAGCGGCGCCGAGAGCGCGCCGTAGATGTGCGTAAAGTCGACATGCGTGAGGTAGGCGGCGAAGGCATACTGCACGGCCGGCCACGCGACTGCTACTACCGTTGCACCGCGAAGCGCAAAAGCCCATGAGACGCTGCGGTTGGGAAGCCAGCGATAGAGCAAGACCGCCACAATGAAGACGAGCGCTATCGAGAGCAAATAGGCAAGGATGTGCGTGACCCGCCGCGGATCGTAGATCCCGGCGACGTGAAACGTGATGGAAAGGCCGATCGGGAGCGCGATCGCGACGAGCAGCAAGACGCCCGTTGCGGGCAGCATCACGAGCGAGAGAGCGAGGTTGTGAACGAGCGGCCGACCTTTGGGCACGTTGAGCGCACGGTCGAGTGCGAAAGCGAGTCCCATGAAGAGATTCTTGCCCGACCAGAGCAGGAAGCCCAAAGCGATTAAACTCGAGATCCCGCGCCCGTAGATATACGTCGTTAAATTGTTGACGATGTAATCGTGAAGCGTCGGCGCGAGCGTATCGAAGAAGGCCATCGTCCGATGCTGCGCCTGGGGGAAGATCAGCGTGATGCCGCTGAGCGCAAGCACGGTCAGCGGAAAGAGCGCGAACAGGGCGTTGAATGCAATAGACTGAGCGTGGAAGGCGCAGCCGTCACGCGAGAAGCGTACGAAGGCCTCGCGAAACGTGGAGATGAGTCTCTGCACTCCAGGCGGTATATCGAGGGAACGTGCCGCTATTCCCACCGGCGCCCCCCGTGACGGTGCTGATCGACGGACGCCCACTTCCCGAGTACGTTCGCGCGTACGTTACGGGGGGACGCGTCTTTGCGCCGGTTGATCCGTTGCTTATGCGACTCGCCGACCGGCTCTGGACGACCGATGGCTGGCTCGTCGCCGAACGCGAGGGACGGCGCGTTCGCGTGCGCTTGGAATCCGGCTTCCACGGTCAACTCGACGCGGCATACTTTCCAGCGGGTCCCACGCTTCGCGCGCTCGGCGCAACCGTGCGCTACGAACCTGAGCTGCGCCGGCTCACGGTGGTACTTCCGTCGCGAGACGTGATCGCATCGCCGTCGCCGTTCGACGCCTCGGCGCCGTCCGTCGCGCCGAGCGAAGTCTTCACACCGGCCCCGGCTCAAACGCCGCACCCCATCTGGACCGGTTCTCCGTTGCCGCGGCGGACGGCGCTGCCGTTGCCCCCACCCCGCGGCGAAATCTCGAAGCGGGATTAACGCGATGCGACGGCGCCGAGATCGAGCGCACCTAAACCGCGATCGGAGACGTTGCGCAGCAGCCCCTCCATCGCGTCAATTACCGGCAACCGCTCGTGATGCGCGGCGGCCTGCATGAGCGAGGCGTCTTTATGCGCCATGTCGAGCGTCCAGTACGGCTGATAATCCCCCTCGACCATCCGCTTGCCACGCCCTTTGATCTGCCCGCTCGGATCGTAGAAGCCGAAGAGTTCGTACGCTCGCTCGCGTGTGAGCCCTTGAACCTCGGCGATCCGCAGTACGTCGTTGAATCCGCCGACGACCGCGAGGATCATCGCGTTCCCCATCAGCTTGAAGATCGCGGCATCCTCGGCGCGCGGGCCGACGTAGCGCAGATTGCTGCACATTGCCTCTAGCGGCATGCGAACGCGTTCGACGCGTTTGGGATCGCCGGAGGTCATCATGACACCGGTCGAGTCGAGCGCCATGGGCGGTCCCATGAAAACCGGCGCGTGCAGAAATGCGTAACCGGCGGCGTCGAACCGGCTCGCGCGCTCGCTGACCTTCTGCGGCAGCACCGTCGTGTGGTCGACGATCGGAGTATCCTTCGAAACTCCGGGTAGCGCCGCGTCGAGCACCGAATCAACCGCGGCATCGTCGCTCAGGCAGCAATGAATGAGCTCGGCGCCTTCGGCGGCTTCGGCTGGATCGTCGACGGCGACGGCACCGTACGCATTGAGTTCTTGCGCTCGCGCCGGGTTGCGATTCCAAACGCGCACGTTGGTCCCGCGCGCTAGCATCGCTCGAATCATCGCCGATCCGAGCATACCCGCTCCGTAAAATGCAACGGTCATGCCGAGCGCCTTCGAACCAGCAGATTGAGGGCCGCAACGATGACTGCTGCGGCGAGTGCGTACCAAATCTGGGTCTGGTCCGTAAGGAAGCTCCAGCCGAGCGCCGCGTCGAGCGCGTACGTGCCATTTCCCGCGAAAGCGACCGCGATCGCCAGCGCAATGTTCGTTGCCGGCAGCTCCCAGCCGCCGCCGCTTGAAAAGTATCCCTTGTTGTAATGGACGGAGCCGATCGCAACGAGCATGACGACGACGATGATGACCGGTCCTAGCGCTCCGCCTAGGCCAAGCACCGTAAGCAGGCCGCCGGCAAACTCGCCGAGTCCCGCCGCGAGCGCGAAGAGGCGTCCGGGCCGGAATCCGATGCCTTCGAAGAACGTTCCGGTTCCGGCGATGCCGCCGCCGCCGAACCAGCCGAATAACTTCTGCGCCCCGTGCGCGGCGAGCCCGAGGCCGAGAATCAATCGAACGATCAAAAGAGCGATGTCCACGTTGCCTCCTTTCCCTCGTTGGCAAGAACCCGAACCTGCCCTCGGGGGTTGTACGGGCGCTCGGTTGCATCCAGGATATCGGCTCCGTGAGGCTGTAACCACCGCGCCATGCAATTAGAAGGTCGAACGTTTTTAGTTAGCGGTGGTGCCTCGGGACTCGGCGGGGCATGCGTCGCCGAATTCGCGCGAAATGGGGCTAACGTCGTAATCTGCGACATCAGCGATCGCGGCGCGGAGCTCGCGCGTGAGCTCGGCTCAGCGGTCCGCTTTGCGCGAACCGACGTCACCGATTCCGACCAAGTCGCGCAAGCGATCGCGACGGCCGTCAAGGAGTTCGGTGCGCTCCACGGCGCGATTATCTGCGCCGGCATCGCAACCGCCGAACGGGTAATCGGTCGGGAAGGTCCGCAACCGCTCGATCATTTCTCGAAAGTAATCACCGTGAACTTGATCGGTTCGTTCAACGTGATCCGTCTCGCAGCGGCAACGATGATCGAACGGGCGGTTGAGCCCGGCGAGGATCGAGGCGTCATTATCTGCACGGCTTCGGTCGCCGCCTACGACGGGCAGATTGGCCAAGCTGCATACTCTGCGTCAAAAGGTGGCGTCGTCGGAATGACGCTGCCCATCGCGCGCGAGTTCGCGCAGCATCAGATTCGCGTATGCAGTATCGCGCCTGGGATCTTCGATACTCCGCTGCTGGCCGGGTTACCCGAGCCCGCCCGCGAGTCGCTCGGCAAGCAAGTACCTTTCCCGTCGCGTCTGGGTCGTCCGGCGGAGTATGCCGCGCTGGCGCGTCACATCGTCGAGAATCAGATGCTCAACGGAGAAGTCATCCGTCTCGACGGCGCGATCCGTATGGCACCGCGGTAGGAGCCCGCAAGGTATCGAGGCAAAAAATCGAGCGTGAAATCCACGCTCGTCATCGCGCTCGTCTTGCTAGGCATTGCTATTGCGGCTCTGCCGACGCATGCCGGCGTCCCCGTCGCGGCGGTTGCGACGCCGGTTCCGCTGCCTTCGCCCGACCGGTTGCTTTATCAAATCCGCCGGCAGTTTCGCTCGCACCGGCCGCCGCCGCCGTACGTCACCTACACGCTGGTTCGCAAGCAGACGCTCGACGATGGTTATCCCGACCTGCTCAACAGCTACACCTATCATATCTGGTGCCGGACGTACGATCGCGCGGCACTCGGCCGGCGCGTCTATCGCGGGTCAGCGCGCGGAACTCTGGAGTTTCTCCGGCCGTCGTTTAACGAGCCTTGGGATCCCGGGCCGCCGACTGCCGATCTCTTCGAGCCGGCACCCGTGCACCCGCACTCAAGTCCCCGCGATTTCGTCCCGACGCCCGAACCCTCGGGGAGTCTTCCACCGACCATTGCAAGCGTGACCGTTCTCGGCGAGTTCGACTATCGCGTCACGCGCATCGCCGATGAGGGCGATCTCATTCACGTCAGCCTCATGCCGCGCCGCGATCCGGACCGCAACCGTCTGCGCGAGATCTTCGTGGACCGCAAGACGCTCGAGCTGAAGGAAGTCGTCGCTACCGATAAGCTCTACGAAGAGGATAGCGGCAAGCACGTCTACCCCATGCTCTTCACCGTGACGCTCGATTGGATGAACAACATGCCGGTCGTCACCCACATCCACGGCACGCCGACTTATCAAACCGACTCCGAGTATCTTGGACGCGACGCGACCGTCGACTACGATTTCAACGACATTACCTTCCCGGCGTCGCTTCCGGACTGGTACTTCGATCCGCGCGACTACGCGCAGAACGAGGCTAACGCACCTTCATAAATTGGGGGCGCTAGCTTTCACGAGCTGGGGATACTCCTGACGGAGCTTGTGCAGCTTGGGAATGTCGTTGAAGACGATGTACGGGTTTTGCGGATTGTGGATCGCGTAATCCTGATGATAGGCTTCGGCGGGATAGAAGCCGCGTAGCGGCGCGACGAGTGTTACGATTTTCGAGGGATAAGCGTGCGCGCTTTCGAGATGTGCGATCGCGGCGAGCGCTTCGGCGCGCTGCGCCGGCGTCGTATAGAAGACCTCCGAGCGGTACTGCGTGCCTTCGTCGGGGCCTTGTCGATTGAGCTCGGTCGGATCGTGCGCGACGCGGAAATAAACGTCTAACAGCTGCTTGAACGAGAT
>Ga0153928_1001465_pt1 | contig 10482 bp, 14 predicted proteins | sample TSNJ012MetaG_FD_106656 | JGI IMG/M metagenome (GOLD analysis project Ga0153928, IMG submission 106656) | Attine ant fungus gardens microbial communities from New Jersey, USA - TSNJ012 MetaG | ecosystem: Host-associated > Fungi > Mycelium > Unclassified | place: USA: New Jersey, Wharton State... | reverse complement strand
CTGCTTGACCCTTACATGATTTTATCGGGTAAGGATGCCGCCGAACTGGCATTATCCGTATTGACTTACTTAACAGGTGTTAAGAACACGGATATAGAATATTTTTCGGCATTATCATCGGCGGTTACGGAAGTGTCAATGACGGCACATCCCTGCATGATGAAGGTGATTGAGGTTTTAAGGGAAAAAGGTGACAAGGCTGCTAATAAGTTAGCCAATAGTATCCAGAGCTTTTCCAACTTATCCATTGCCAGTTTGTTATTTGGTGACGGTAAGACAAAGCAGACCATCAATTTAGAGTCTGCCCTCAATGTTTTACAGATTCAAAACCTGCAACTGCCTGATGAGAACACAAAGAAGGATGATTATTCATTGATGGAAATCTTAAGTGTGGCAATGATGCTGTCTATCTCTGCCTTTGCCCTAAAGTTTATTCAGGGTGACAGGGGTGTATTCAAGATTTTTGTCCAGGATGAGAGCTGGGCAGTGCTGTCTAATTCACAGGGGAAAGCCTTGAGTAATAAATTACTCCGGGCAGGACGTGCAATGAATGCGGCGGTTTATATTATCACGCAGGGATGCGGTGATATCGGTGATACGAGTTTTAAAAATAACATCGGTATGAAGTTTGCGTTCCGTTCGACAGATACCGAAGAGATTGACAGAATTTTAGAATATTTCGACTTGCCAAAGACAAGGGTTAACAGTGATGTTTTGAAGAATTTAAAAAATGGCTATTGTCTGTTTAAGGATATTTCTGGGCATGTCGGTGTCCTGCATGTCAATGCTGTCTTTAAAGATTTGGAAAAGGCATTTGATACAAGGGCAAAGAAAAAGAAGGTGAGCTGATGCGTATTAAAGGCAAGGCAATACAAGGGCAGGGCAGAGATATTTTGAAGGTCGTATGCCTTTTATTGATTACGGTTGCGCTGTTAACCGTGGCACCGGGTATCTTACAGACGGCATCAGCGGCAGGATTATTGCCCGAACAGGAGCAGACAGATTACTTGTTTGACAGGTATCCGATAAAGAATTACAGCCTTGATGTCTATGTGGATGGCAGCGGGAAATGGCTTCCCTGGAATTGGGGTGATGCAGCAACTGACGCTGCCCTTTCGATACTCCTTTTTTTATTGAATATCATTTATTCGCTGTTTAATCACATTTATTATGTCGTCGGTATTCTGGTGCAGGAGCTGTTTAATCTTGACCTAATCGAGGCATTAGCCGATAAAGTCACGGTACTGGTGCAAAAAATGGCGGGTTGGGATGCAAGGGGACAAAGGCTTTTCGAGAGCAGCGGTCTTTTTCCGCAGCTGCTTGTTTTAACGGTCATATTAATGGGCTGTTGGCTGATGTGGACGGCATTGCTTAAAAGGGATACCAGTCGGGCGGTCAGTGGCTTGAGTCATTATGTCATCACTTTTGTGCTGGCGCTGGCACTCTTTATGAATGCCGCAACAATCGTCAAGGGTGCCAATGATTTCTCTACTTATATCCAGGGGATTGTTTCTTCACCTATCACGTCGGTTTTTGGTATGGATGCGGATGTCGGTACGAGTATCCGGGAACAGTATTTTAACACGACGGTGTATGAGCCATACTTACTGATGCAGTATGATACGACGGAGGTGGCGGAAGAAAAAGTCGCCCTTATCTTATCGGAATCACCGGGTTCGAAGGAAAGGGAAGGTTTGGTTGAAAAGGAGGTTTCAGATAACAAAAACGAACTCATGAAAAATTACAACGGTTTGTCATGGCGAATGATTTGCTTCTTTCTACTGGGTATCGTGAACTTTATATGTACCGTCGTGGTGGTTGCCTTTGTGGCATTGGGGTTGTTTCATCAGATAGCGTTTTTATTTTATTTTGCGCTGTCACCTTTTATCTTGATTGCGTCGATGCTGCCGGGAAGTTCTTTAATAGCGGTACGCTGGCTTAAAAAGGCATTGTATGAATTATTGATGAAGGTGCTGATTACGGCATTGGTAACCATCATGTTTGGATTTTCGAGCCTGGTCATGTCCCTGTTTGGGTTAAGCGGTTATCTGTTAACGGCAATCCTACAGGTACTCTTGTTTATCGGTGTATTCTTTTTTAGAGGAAAGATAATGAAGATGCTGGTCATGCCCGATGCCGAGGTGCCAAAGGATAAGAGCTTTAGAAACATGGCAGCGGCAGCTTATATGCTCGGTCGGGGTTCCAAGCCAAGTCCTGAAAAACCGGCTTCACCGCCGCCAAGCGGAGGCAGCAACGATTTTGATTATGATTACTCGTGGAGTGACGTTGATGGTGAGCGTGGGCAGGATACACAGGCGAGTCTGCCGGAAAACAATTACGGTCTGTTGACTGAAAACAGTGGAAATGAATTATCCGGAAAACCGGACGGTGTTGACCGTGGCGGTTCCGGTCAGGGAAGGGAGGAAGATTTGGAAGTGGAGCACGAAAATCCTATCGGTGACGGTGATGCCGGAATTTCTAAAGATAATGAAGGAACGGTGGGCATATGGGATTCAAGGAATCAGACGGTGTCCCGGTCAAGAGATGATTTTGCCCAAAGCCTGTCCGGTCATGATGCGGATAACGGGGGGCACGGTGTGGATAGTTCGAAAGATGGTTCCGGAGGTGCCGCCAACAGGACAAATGCCAACGTGACGATAGACAGAGAAGACAGTAAAAGACCATCAATGCCAAGCGAAGAAGGTCGGAGTGATGATGATTCGGCTGGGCAAGCGCCTGAAAGCAGGGAATCAGTGTCAGGCACGGGAAATAAGAATAGTCACCATGCTGAAGGCAATCAGGAGAAACCCACGATTGAGCGTGAGCTTAAAACATGGAATATGGGAAAAAGGAGGAGTAAAAACCAATTCCACAACTTTAATGAGCGTGGTTATGACTATAATGATTTGGAGCAAAGGCTGTTAAATAGACAGCGACAGCGTCAAAATAAGGATAAACAGGAGGGTGATGAGCATTGAAGGATAAGTTATTCCACATAAAGAAACGTTATATTTTTTTAGGGATACTCCTGCTGTTTCTGGCAGTTGCATTTTTAAGCCATGACAGTGGGAAATCATCTGACAGCGGAGGATTTGAATCGGAAATGCCGGAATCCTCCGGCACGTTGGATAAAGAAATGGATAAGGAGCTAAAGAAAGCAGTGGAGACAGAAGATAGCCAGGCATCAGATTCATATGACCGTACTGCCGACATTGAAGCGATTTTAAATCAGGACTATGATGTCGAGGGTATACGTGCAGAATCAAGGGTGATAGCGGAGCAGTTTATGTCAGCTTATTACAAGCGTGCGCCGGATTATGATTATGTTGCTGCCGTAAAGGATTTGACAAAGGAATCCTATTATGAATATCTGACTGGGAATGTCGAGCGTCAGACACTGGACAGGGAAAAACAATCTATAGAGTCAATGGTGTTTGAAGAAACGGAGGAAGATGTCACTGTTAATCACGTGTCATGGTATGTTGTGGTTCAGGGTGCGTTCGAATCTTATGACGGCACCGTGGTTAAGAGTGAAGACCATTACCTGGTGATGTTAAACAAAATCAAAGGGGAATGGAGGGTTGCATGGTGCAGCAAGACGGTACTCTACTAGAAGATGTTGTTAAGGAACGTGTTAAGCGTAAGTTTTACAAAAAGCTGTTGATTCCCTTAATACCTGTTATATTGTTTGTTTTATCAATACTGCTTGTTCTGATACTTGTTTTATTCTCTGTATCCGGTGGCAAGGTTAATAACTGGTCAGGTGATATATCCGATGTCGGTTCAAGTGAGATACCTGCGGAATACTTGCAGATATACCATGATGCCGGGGAAGCCTATGGTGTGCCGTGGAACTTACTGGCTGCAATCCATAAAGTAGAGACAGACTTTGGTCAGGTGTTAGCCGTATCCAGTGCCGGGGCGATAGGACACATGCAGTTCATGCCGAAAACGTGGATTGGCTGGTCATATCCGGGGGTTCCGTCTTCTCTGGAATTAACGAGTGTCGCACTGATCAATCAATATGGTGGTTATGGTGTTGACGGTGACGGTGATGGTAAGGCTGACCCTTATAATGCCTGTGATGCAATTTATGCGGCGGCGAACTACCTTGCGGCAAATGGTGCGGCTGACGGTGATTATTCCGCTGCGGTTTATGCGTATAATCATGCCGACTGGTACGTGGAAAAAGTGTTAAGTATTGCGGAGTCCTATGTTGCGACGACAAAGGTATCAGGAGCCGGCTTTATCTGGCCGGTGCCATCGAATTACACGACAATATCATCACCCTTCGGGTATCGAAGTAATCCGGTCACAGGTGCTTATCATTTGCATTCGGGGATTGATATCCCAGTGCCAACGGGTACGGACATTTATGCATCAAAGTCAGGAACCGTGACGGCGGCAGCATACCATAGCAGTATGGGAAATTATGTCATGATAGACCATGGTGATGGTACGTCTACGATTTATATGCATAATTCCCAGTTGCTTGTTAATGTTGGCACGGTAGTTACACAAGGGCAGGTGATAGCAAAGGCGGGAACGACAGGAAACTCGACAGGTCCGCATTGTCATTTTAGTATTAAGGTGAGTGGTGAATTTGTCAATCCATTGGATTATGTGAGTGTACCATAAGGAAGGAGAAAAAAAAGAATGAGATATAAGGAGGTGATTAGGTGATAGAAACAGGTATATCTATGGTGGTGTTTTTATATATGGTATTAACTGTAATATTATTTTGTGGAGATTTTTTTGATATGGTAAGTGCGGGTCAGCATGATGATTTTTTGACATATAAATATTATGTGACGGTTGTTATAAACAATGGTCAGCGTTATAGTACTTATGTGTATTGTGCAGATAAAGGTGTGACTGCAATCATTCTTTTAAAGAGTGCGAAAATGATTGATAAAAAGCGAAAATGCATTAGAATGGAAATTGATGATTCAATAGTTGAGATAAGGCTTAATTCCATTGTCGCTTTTGAAGTTGAATGTATAAAAAATTAGTTATTCATATATGTGTTTACTACGTTAAGTAAGGGTTGAAGGATTTTTGAGTATAACGTAGTGATATTGAAAATAATGAAACAAAATACGGCTAAGAAAATCAAGGAATTTCTTTCTGATTTTGGATATTTTTCCATGAAGTATATTTGCTTTTTGAATTGCCTATTGGAAATAAAGCAGATAATGTCTTTGCATATCAATGCCAAGCCTATTACTCTTACGCAAATATAAAGTAGAGCAAAAAATGCGGTTGGATTATTTCCATTCAGTTGGCTGAGTAGCACCTTGGCGCAATCTGTTATCCAAGAGTACAAGAAACTAAAACCTGTTAATATTTTATCATGGCTCGGAAATTGTTCATACAAATTCATTACAAAGGAAGGCATGGAAAAGCTAGTTAAGGCTATTAGGGAGTACAACGAATTTCTAAATGCAAGAAATTGTGATATCTTGCCAGGCAAGTGATACTTTGATGTACGGTAAAATTTAAGCAAGGTGAATAGAATACTTAATGAAAATAAAACAATAGAGATGTAATTGTAAAAACCAATGTTGATAAGTAGAAAAATAAAAATTAATGCAATTTTAAACCAAAAAAGGCTATTGGTTGAAGCTGTGGATGCGGAGTAGGTGTTTTCGATATTGATGATGAAATTTTTATACTCAACTTTTTGTTCGTTAGAACGATTTTTTGGTTTAAATAGGTCGATTAGGTTTACTATAAGTTCGATTAAATTGGCAATTATTTGTATCATATTTTTAAAAGCTCCTTGTCTTTGGTTTATTTTAGAGATGTTATTAAAAAAATAGTTTATCAGAAATACCAAAATTTGTAAACGGTAGTGTCATGCTCCTGTAAAAGATGAACAAGAGAGTAGGGTTCATTATCTAAAGTGATATTTAAAAAAGCATGTTGATTGATGTGCTTTTTTTTATTTGGGAAGGAAAGGCGGTTGATTTTAAAGAAATGAAGATAGACATATTTAATACGAAAAAGAGATATGACATTATTTATACTGACCCTCCATGGAAGCAGGGAAAGGGTGGAAGAAAGGCAGTAAGACCAAACTCTAGCGGTGGGAAATTAGATTACCCGACAATGACCATGCAGGAGATTAAGACGCTGCATAAAGATGTTTTAAGTAGACTTGTTAATACAAAACATAACGTATTTATGTGGACGATTGACAAATATTTGATAGATGCACAAAGAATGATGGAGGATTTAGGTTATACGCTCCATACAAGAATAACATGGGATAAGGTTACAGGTGTCGCTCCGGCTTTTACAGTGAGATTTTCAAGTGAGTATTTATTGTGGTTTTACCAAAAGGGGAACATGCTTAAACCTCATGACAATGCAAGGGGTAAATATGCTACGGTCATGACGGAACAGGTTACAAGCCACAGCAAGAAACCGGAACATGCTTATCTAATGTTGGAGGATATGTTCAGAGGGACGGAAAAACTAGAATTATTTGCAAGAAATTATAGGGAGTCTTGGGATTGCTGGGGCAATGAAGTATAAAACTCTTACCATAATTATAGTAAGAGTTTAGAAAAGATATAAAAGGGTGACGGCATTATATTTTTGTGCCATCTGAAAATTCAAATATGGATAGATATGTCGCTTCTAATAGTTCGGCTATTTTTTCTAGCTCTTGACTACTGAATTTATCTGTTCTCATGCGTTGGCTGAAGGCTTGAGGTGTTGTTCCTAACCCTCTTGCAAGTGCCGCTTCACTCATATTTTTATAAGCTAATGCCATTTTTATTTTTTGAGCGTTTGTCATGTTATCCCCTCCTACTGATAGTATAAATGGTATTCTTTATAACGTCAAGATAAATGTTGAAAAAGTAAAGGGAAATATAAAGATAATGGTTGACATTATAAAGAAAAACCTTTATAATAGTATTATAAGATAAATGAAAGAGAGGTAATTAAAATGACAAAATTATTAGCCGGACAAATTAGATTAGGTGAAAAGTTAAAAGAGAAATGCCCACAAAATGATTGCATCATCTATAAAAACATTTATGAGCATTATGAGAACCTTGTTAATGATTGTGAAAAGTTTAAAGGTGAATTGTCTGCTTGTTCCGTGAGTGCCATTGAGGAGGCGATGTTAAAAGATAGGAAGGAGCTTCTTGATATGTATTGTGATAATTATGCCATACAGCAGTTTAAGAAAATGAATCATGCTAAGAATGGAGAAAGTGAGTACGTCACTACTCACTAACTCCTTCTTAAATAAATTGAGGGGGTGATAATATTAAAGGTTATTACACCGCTACAGGCTACATGGGATATGTTAACGGCAGTTATCTACTGTTCGCTACAGAAGCCGAATACATTGAATATGTAAGCCAGAGTTAAACACCTCGTAGGGTTTGCTGGATAAATACCAGCCGCCCTACATCAATAGTAAATGTAAAGATGGATAAAGTCAAATGGAAAATTGGAGGAAACAAAAAATGACAAAACAGAGAATCAAAGTAACCCAGGAAACACTTGATTTCATAGAAAATAAAGAAAAGAAACTATATAACTTAGTACAACATGATAGAGAATTATTTGGTGACTATCATGAGACTACAGCTTCTACAAGATTGGAATGGGCAACAGTTTATGATTTGTTCAAGGAACTAAAACAGGAGGAAATTATTTGATAAGCAAAATAAATTATCTGTCAGTAGTGGGCTTAATCGTTTGTTGCCTGGCATTAACGGCACATAGAACAACAGTGTTCCTGTTTATCACATTGGGACTGTTTATCATCTGGGTATTAACAACAATCATTCAATATAAAGAATATAATTGAAAGCGGGTCATGTAAGTATGGAGGTAGGAAGAATGACAGCAAGAACATTAATAAAAACAATTAAAGAATTAAATCTAAAACAATTATCTCAACTAGAATTAACTAAACTGATTAATAAGGCACAGACAGAACTTGATTGGTTAACAAGTATTATAGCAACGTCTGATATAGACGATATGAGTTCGGAAGAATATGAGCAACTAATAGATGAAAGCAACGAATTAGCGTTATTAGTATTAGAGATAGAAAGGACATTTTGAATAATAAAAAAAATGAAGCTGACCTATCGGCTACGGGGAGAAAGAGGTAGAAAGATGACAAAATCAAAAATGATAGAAATTATTAAAAACAGCGAAAGAAAAGCTTATAATGAACTTGAAAGAAATGAAAATAAATATGGTAAGCATGGAAAACTTACAAGGCTTAGCCGTAGAACATGGTCAACATTATATCAATTATTAATCGATTTAGAAATAGAAAATTTGGATGCTTAATAAGTAGTAAACAAAAAAGCTGACCTATCGGCTAATCGGGGAGAAAGAAGTGTAATAATGAAAAAGAAAGAGGCGTTTTTGTTAATAGCTGAACATTTAACCGGTGCGCCAATGAAAGAAATAAAAGTAATAGAATTTACGCAAGATGAGAACGGGTTGTTTGAGGGAACAATCGAAATCGACGGAAATACAGAACATATACACGAGTATATTTAACAAAAAAACGAGGTGGGGAAATGAATAAGATAGAAATTTATAAGGAATTGGTGCGGTATGGAAGTATTATGCGAGATTTTGAAACAGAGAGTGACGAAGGCTATCGCAGGACTACTATATATAGTTATCAAGGCATGGAATTTACTGTTACAATGTTAAACGGGGAAGTTGTTACTGTTGATAACCTAGCAGGCTATACGGAGAGAAAAGAGGATGATATTGTGAATAAGCAACGACGAAAGAGATTGAGAGAAGCCGTAGAGCTTATAGAGTGTGCTGTAGCCATTGTTGAAGAAATAAAATATGAAGAAGAGGAGGGCTTTGGAAAATCTTCCTACAAACTTACAGGAGGGTGAAGGAGCTGATAATATGCAAGAATGTGTTGATGCTTTAGAGGAAATTTGGGATGATTTAAAGGATAGGGTAATTGAACTGGGAGAACTTTAAGAATTAAGACACGGGAAACTGTGTCTTAATTTAATGTCTGGCAAATGATGAGACATTAAAAAATTGAATTAAAGTTATCAGGTAATTGCACCCGAGGATTAGGCGCTGGAACAAACAAGAAAGGAGTTAATCAATGAAGTGGTTTTACAAAGGTCATAGAGTCCTAAAGATTCATAGAAATATTTTTTATAATACGATAGTGTTTGTCAGCTTATTGCCAATCGCAATAAGTATCATTGGCGGAATTATTTATAAGGGCATCCGACGATATGACACATCGTCTCTAACGTCAAGTGTGTTGTTTGGAATAAGCATAAGTCTTGTGATACTTCTGCTAATGATACCGATGCTTAAACGGATGTATAATATGCAAAAGCTCTGCCAGATGGTATTCAGCAGGGAACTCTACGGTATCAAGAGAAAAGAAGGCGAGGTCGTAGACCAATTTGACAACAAGTTATCTTACTTTCCGGCTATCTATTACAGGAAGCTGAAGGGAAAAAGAATAAAGGTAACTTTTAAGCTGGACGGGAATAAGAATCATGAAAAGTTCTTAGAAATGGGGGATGTCCTTGGACACATGTATAACATGCAGACCGTGGAGCAGGAAAGAAAATTATGGTATGTTATTTATACATTGGAACAAATTAATCCAAACAGGATATACTTGGGTAAGACAGCCATTAAATATGAGAATAGCCGCATTCCCTTGATGCAAGAATTAATATGGGATTTTGATAAAGCACCTCACGCATTGATAACCGGGAGTACCGGAGGTGGTAAAACATTTTTTCTCATATATTTAATCAGGAGTTTGTTAATATTGCAGGCGGATGTAAGAATTATTGACCCGAAGAGAAGTGATTTATCTACGTTAGACAGCATACTGGGAGAGGACAAGGTTGTCCATGCATCGGGTGGGGTTATCAAAATGTTACGTGAAGCCGTGGAAGAAATGGAAAAGCGATATGAAATTATCCGAAGGGAAAAAGAGTTCGGAACGAGCTATAAGGAATGTGGCATGACGCCGCATTTTATCGTTTTTGATGAGTTTATCGCATTTATAGAATCCTTACAGGACAAAAACGAAAGTAAGAAAGTGGATAGTTACATTACCCAGATCGTATTGAAGGGCAGACAATCGGGGTTCTTTTTAATTTTTGCGACGCAGCGGGCTGATGCCAAGTATATGCGGGGTTCAATCCGTGACAATCTTGGCTTACGTGTATCGCTAGGGAGTTTGGAAAAGGCAGGATACAGAATGACATTTGGCGATGCCGATAATATATTTGAAAAATTCAAAAGCGGACATGGTTATGTCTATATGAGTGGTGATACAAGTCGTGTCCGTGAGTTTTATTCACCTCATCTGGGGGTTGGGTATAACGTTTATGATGATTTGAGGGAAATACTCCGGCAGGAAACCCGGATGAGGCGCGGCAGCGCCTCAAGCGGCAGCATTCCGGGGCTTCCAGCCGGGAGTCCGTCAGG
>Ga0153928_1001462_pt1 | contig 10487 bp, 11 predicted proteins | sample TSNJ012MetaG_FD_106656 | JGI IMG/M metagenome (GOLD analysis project Ga0153928, IMG submission 106656) | Attine ant fungus gardens microbial communities from New Jersey, USA - TSNJ012 MetaG | ecosystem: Host-associated > Fungi > Mycelium > Unclassified | place: USA: New Jersey, Wharton State... | reverse complement strand
GTTTAAAATCATGTGCGACAGATACAGAAACAAACGCAAACGCCATGGCCTCAGAATGACAATCATTTGCGGCTTGCACAATATGGATTTAGGAATTGCCTGAATTTTCGGACAGGTCTATTATTGCTGCATCGCTGGTGCTCATTGCCATGCCCACGAACCATTTGGCCTTGTGGTCGTCGGGAAGCAGCTCCCGTAGAGATTGAACCTGATTCTTTCCCTTCGCTCGCCGCCTATCGGAAGAGCACTAGACACAGGATAATCTCCACCTCTGATTTGTGAGGCAAATCATGATTTTTGTGTTGTTTTTCTGTCCCGGCCTACCTGAAAATGGATTTCTCAATAAAACGCGCTTATGTTTGGTGCATAACCACTTCCGCAACGGCCAATTCCCTTTAGCATGCTTAGCGTTCTGACTGTATAAGAGTCGCCCTTAGTTTAATCTTCCCAGTAGGGGAACTTGGTACCGATGCCCTGTTCCAATGCTTTGCGATAAACACGGGTGACAATCGCAAGATCCAGGATTCCGGTGCCGACCGCGTTAAAATAGATGATCTCATCGTCGGTCTCCCGACCGTTTTTCCTGCCAAGTAAAATATCGCCAAGCTGTGCGTAAATATCCACGTCATTTACGATGCCTTCGTTGGCCATCAAAGCGATAGTACTGGCCATGCGGTGCTTAATTGTCTCCCAGCTATCCACAACGATTTTATCTGCCTTGCGCACACAGTCATAAGTAACCTCATGACCGGCCAGATTCATCAGCAGAGCGCCCTTTTTCAGCCAACCGGAGTGAACTATGGGATCGTTTGCGAGCGTAACGGTTACAATGATGTCGCTTTTCCTCACGGCAGCTTCCGGGTCTTCCGCCGCTAAGAGCGCCACTTCCGGATATTTTTTGGACATTTCGTCTATAAAGGACTGAGTATTTTCCAAACGGATATCATAGATATACACTTTTTTGATGGAGGGACGGATAATCAGCGCGGCCTCCAACTGTGTACGGCCTTGAGCGCCTGCGCCGCAGACGGTCATTACGCTAGCATCTTTACGGGAGAGTAGTTTGACGGCTACGCCGCCGGAAGCACCGGTGCGCTTGGCGCTGACCACAGTTCCGTCCGCAATGCAAACAGGCAGCTTGGTTTCGGGATCGTTGATGATAACGGTGACACTGGCCCGTGGCAGCCCTTTTTTGTAGTTTTGTGGGCCGCTTCCGATCCATTTGATCCCCGCCATGTCATATTCGCCGCCAATATACCCAGGCATAGCGTTAATTCGGCCTAATTGGTTTTCGTCCTCAAGAGTGCTGCCCCAGCGCATCACACATTTTCCGGGAGTCAATGCGTTTCCTTCCTCGGTAATGATGTAGGCGCGCTCCACATCATGTATAGCGGCCTCCATATCGTTTGCACCCAGCATCTCCATGTCCTTGTTGTTGAGAAGAAGAACATCCACTTTACTCATTACATACTATCCTTTTTAAATTTTTATTTTATTTTATGCCTCTCTCTGGGACAGCTCGATATACCCGGCCTTTTAAACACGTTTAGGATATTTGGGAAAGGGATAGTAAAGTTTGATTTTTGCGCCTTAACTTGCCGGATAAGATGCCATCGCCGTACCGCAGTTGCCTGCGTCAATGACGGCAATTGCGCTATCCATGGTTCTATAAATGATGAACTTATTCATTACCTATAGAACCAAACGGATGAGGTGATATCGGTAATTTGGGGTTATTTAACGCTGTTCCATTTTCGGATTGGAATTCCAGAAGAACAAACGCAACAACAAAAGGATGGCCAAAGCGCCGCCGCATAGGGCCAAGCCGGTCGGAAGCACCCCAAATTGCACGATCAGCAAGGGATACGCAGCTGTAATCAGGCCGCCGCCGGTAAATGGGCTGGTAAAAGGCGTACAAAGGGCATAAACCTGACCAGCATCGGTTTCCATTTTGGGGTCAGCAATCCGCAACAACATATAGCCCACTGCCGCCACGCCTGTAAAGGTTCCAAAACGGATGATGCCATGTTCAAACCAGTTATCGGTAAAAATACGGGGACAGAGCCAAAAAAACATAAAGACTACCATTGCAAGTATAACGATGGATCCGATAAGCAGTGGCGCCCAATAAGACAGCACAACCGGGATAGATATTGAAGCCATGGCGGCTACAACCAGTATTTCGAGGGCCATGCCCTGAATTCGTTGGAATGTTTTACGGTCTAACAGATCGCGCAGGGTGGTGCGTTGGATAATGCCGTTGAGGATCCAACCGCCTATCATGGCAAAGGGGAACAGAGGCAGGCTGTAGTTGAACGCTTGCTTAAACGCCCAAACAATTATCCAGCCAAAGAGGATGGATATACCGATAACGCCGAGATGAAGTGCGAAGGGCTCAACCACGTCCTGATTGACTGTCGCATAGGCTGCCGGCTCACGCTCCGACTCCGGAAATATCTCCTTGGAATCGTCGCCAGTGGAAGGCGCCGTTAGTACCTTGGTATATTTTTTGCGGACACCGTAGTTGATGATAGCGACCCCGCCAAAGATTCCGGTTAGCAATCCGATGGTGGCGGTGGTTTTTCCAACATCACCGCCGTCAGGCCAGCCGAGCTCGTTGAACACCTCCACCATGCCACCAGCCGTCCCGTGGCCGCCGGCAAAACCGATCTCAAACACGGAGCCGAACATGGGATCCACATTGAACACAGGGATAAAAAGAACAACGCATAAAATGCATGCTAAGCCCACTTGTAGGAAACTGTTAACATAACTCCACCCCAAGCACGAGATAAGATTATGGCTCATTTCCTTGTTTGACCCCTGCTTTTTTCTACCCAACTGCATGCAGGCGAACACGATGACGATCATTTGTCCTGGCAACGCGCCGATGCTGCTCATCATGTCAGCGGGGATGATGTTCAGCATGTGGGGGCCAAGCACCATACCGATAAGCCCGGCCAGAAGTGAGGCGGGAATGAACGCTTTACGCAGAAAGGCAACTTTCAGCCGGATGATGGAAGCCACCACCAGGAGCAGTCCGATAACCGAAATATAGAGCAGGACATTTTGCATAGTGCCGCTTGCAATTTTTTCAATTGGTATCATAATATACCCTCCATTTAAAGTTCAATAAATAAGGAACGAATTCCGGCATCGGCAGAGGGGAAAACGCTTCAAAGAATCCCCTTTGCCTTTAAAAAAGTGTCTCGTGGCTCATATACTTCCTCTTATTTCGTTTGTGGATATTGCTTAGGATCGTACCCTAGACTGTAGCTGTAAACATCGGTTCTACGGTTGGCCAGCCGAGAATTGGTTGGGTGGAAATAACGTCTGCGGCTGTCGCACAGATCCACATCGGCGTAGATAATCTCCTCAGCGTCCCCCGCAGATCCAATGGGGGCTCCCCACTGGTTGGCGATTACACTTTGGCCGGGGAATATTACGCCGTCCACCCTGCCCACCCGGTTAGTTGCAGCAACAAAAAGATGATTGCAAAGAGCTCCAGACATACACACTGTGGGAGCCATGGTTCGATAGGGCGCTGGAAGATTCCGTGAAGCGCTCACATCACTCCAATTGGAGGGTACGCAGACGATATCCGCATTCTGCAATGCACAGATGCGGAATGTCTCAGGATAATAGGCATCCAAGCAAATCAGCATGGCAATCCGTCCGATAGGCGTGTGAAACACCGGGATTCCCAAATTACCTCCTTCGAACCAGTAAGCCTCGTCCCCACAGGGATGCAGCTTACGGTATTTGCCAAGCAAACCGTCAGGGCCAGCCAGAATTGCGGTGTTATAGAGATCGTAACCCTCCTGCTCCACTTGGGAGGCCACAATGTATACCTTGCGCTGCTGGGCTATCTCAACCAGAAAATCAGCGGTTTTACCCGGAATCGGCTCAGCGGCACGATAAGCATTCTCGCGGCTTTTCATCATAATGCCAATGTTAAATTGCTCTGGCAATACCAACAATGTGGCACCGTTGTCGCACGCCTGCCCGATAAGACGATGCGCGGTTTCAAGATTTACTGCAGCGTCACTCTGCGCCACATCCATCTGGATACAGGCGACCCGGGCAGGGGATTGGTTGTTTTCCATTTTTTACATTCTCCTAAGCTTCTTGTTTTAAGAACACTCTTGTAAAGATTGCTGACAATTATTGCATAGACAAGCCAGAACGGAAGTATCCCCAAATGATGTTGGGTACAATGGACTCGAAATTCATGGAAATGGCACATGCCAGAATACCCACCATTCCTCTTTGAGGCTTTGAATCACGAAATCCCCTCGGCAACAAAGTTCGGAATGCCTCTTTGACATGCGTCGTGCCTATATTGCATGTCATACATTTTAGCTGTGTTGTTTTTACACTCAGTCCCAGTACGAAAGGGATTGCCCAATGTTTTCAGCAAGTGCTTCCTTATAAAGACGGGTGGCAATAGCAACATCCTCAATTCCCATACCCACACAATTAAAATATATGATCTCCTCGTTTGACCTTCTTCCATCTTTGGTCTTATTGATTACTTCACCGATATTGGCATCAATATCCTGATCATTCAGCAATCCCTCATTTACCATTTTAGCGATCGCACTTGTATTGCGGTGCTTAACCGCTACCCAGTTATCAACAAATCGGCGATCAGCTTTTTCTACTGTAGCATAAGTGCATTCAAAGCCACCTACATTTATGTATAAACTACCGCTTGAAAGCCAATCCGCATCCAATACCGGCGATGCCGCACCAGTCACTGTAACCACAATATCACATAATTGCGCACATTCCTTTGGGTTCTTTACTACTTGTATGGTACGCCCGAGCTTTTCACTCATTTCAGAAGTATATTGTTCGGCCAGTTCCAAATTAAGATCTGATATAAATATGTTTTCCAAATTTGGTTGGCCTACCAGTATTGCTTCAAGCTGTGTACGGCTTTGGAATCCCGCGCCAATCAGAAGGAGTGATTTGCTGTTTTCCTTGGCCAAATATTTTGCAGCGACTCCGCCAACCGCTCCTGTGCGCATTGCACTCACAAGACTTCCGTCCATAATACAGACAGGGAATTTCGTAACGGGATCGTTGAGGATAGTAATAGCAGAAGCGCGCGGAAGCCCTCTTTGCAGATTGCCAGGATTGCTGCCGACCCATTTCATACCTGCCATATTGTACTCACCACCGAGGTAGCCCGGCATAGCATTGATTCGTCCCTTCGTCTTTTCTTCTGCAATGGTCTTTCCAAAGTTCATGGAGACTTTGTCAGGCACTAAAACATCGCCAGCTTCAAACAGTTCAAAAACACGTTCCATATCCTTTACCGCCAAGGCCATATCATCGCCCCTCAGGGCATAGATATCCTTTTGATTTAAATACAAAATCTGAAGCGTCGTATCCATAGTAATTAACTCCAATCTGTTATTCTCTTTGTAGCACACAATTATAACGATCTGTAGCACACAACGAAACGGGGGGCGCGCGGGCTATGCCGATGCATTGCCTCCGGTCGCCATCAAATTCGTGTGGATAAGCGTTGACGAGATGCAAAAGATCATCAAGCCTTACAACCATTCAAACCATCTCCTTACAATTTGATATGTAAAATACTAGCTTGCCTGTATTTTACATAGATAATATTATTATTTCAATTGATTTTTATAATAATAATATTATTATTATTTTGTGCAATATTTTTTTTATTAATATTTACACACCTGTAAATATCAGATATAATGATTAAAGGTGGGTGCGCCAGTTCGGTGCATCCCTATTGAAAGTGAGGTGGAAGTCGAGCGTCTATTCGACTGATTATTGATGAAAGATACATTGCACAACATCCATGAGATTTATCCTACCTTGTCCAATGCGAAAAAAGCTGTGGCAAATTATTTTTTAAATTACTATCAGGATATCCCCTTCAAAACGGTAACCACATTAGCTTCGGAAATCGGTGTCAGCGATACAACCATTATTAACCTCTGTACTGAATTGGGATTTGATGGATTTTCCAGTTTTAAGCGCACAGTCAAGGAATATGTGCAGGCTGAGGTATTGACCTTTCAAAAGTTCTCTGAAAATATCCATAATGTACATGACCACAGCAGCAGCAGCATTATTGATTTAATTCTTAACCAAGAACTAGCTAACATTCACTCAACCCTTTCAAATGACGAAAATCGGGTTAATCTTGATAAACTGATGGAAATGATTCATCAAGCAAATAAGATTTATATAATTGGGTTTCGCTCTTCTGCTATGATGGCACAACTGTTGGGGTTTAATCTTAGGCAACAGGCGATACCAGTTGAGGTGATCACCTCCGGCATTGGCGATTTTATGGACAAAATCATTTCCATTTCCGGAAAAGACCTCATTATTGCCTTTTCGTTTGCGCGCTATTCTGCCGATTCATTGCGTACTTTGAATGTATTAAAAAGTAAGGGTGTTCCCATCGTTGGTATCACAGACATGGGACCTTCACTGATTTATCAATACTCCGATCTGATTTTTCAGTGTCTAACCAAGTCCAACACTTATGTGGATTCTTTTACCAGTTGCTTTTCTTTGATCAACGTGATTACAACCCTATGTTCACTCACTCGAAAGGAGCAGACCACACAAACACTCAAAGAGTTGGAGAAGATGTTTGCAGTCTTTGAGACGTTCGGAGAGCAAAGCTCAAGCAACATGTATAAGTGGAATAAGAGCCTAGAAATAGATGATTATAATAAATAATGAATAATTTTTCATCAGAGGGAAAAGCCCAATATTCAAGAAGCCCAATGCCAATAGAGCGTAAATTAAAGTTAACGAAGCCCCCCCTTTCTTTAGCTGCAAACCGAACCTATCGACTTTAGCCGATGAGTTCGGTTTCACTTTCTGTTCTTAACTTTTCTTAGCGGGGGAATACTTCACATTCCCTCGTCACGGTGTCAAGGAGCCCTTGACACAGACGGGATAGACTGCTCCCTTGCAAGAAAGATTATAAGGTGTCTGACAGAACATATAAATTGCTGCTCTGCCCACCCCGCGCTCTCCACCGCGCTTTGCGCTTGACAAACCCCGCTTTTTCCAGATCGCCCAACGCGCGCTCCACAGTCCGCTTGGAGAGACGCAGCTCGGCGGCTATGGTCCCGATAGCGGGGAAGCAGCTTTTATCCTTATTGGCCCGATTCTTGAGATACATGTACACGCTGACCGCCCTGTGGGGCAGATCTGCGGCATAGACCGAATCAAAGTATCCGATACAATCACCTCCTTTAGACTTCAACCCGGACTTCCGGTTTTTCAGCGGGAGGCGGGGATGACTGTGGCGAGAGCGGCGCTTCGTATTCCTCCGGCGGGTAACGGTTTAAGATTTCATCCACAAGCTCATCCTTATCGGCGTATTCCACCTTGCGATTGGGATTCTTACGCCCGTGCCAACGCCGAGATGAAGCGGAAAGCTTTGGAGCAGGCGCATGTTAATCTGATTCCGGTTCACGCAGATGAGCCCGCTTGGGAGGATGATTCCAGTCTGGTTTCATGGCTGCAGAACCTCTGCCGCTAAAATTATGGAAAGCTTAAGAAGTATTTGGGGTTGTTTTACTGCTCCTATGCTTCTTTTCTTTCCATAACTATTTCGATTTCATAAATGCATCCAAGCCGGTGAAAATTCTCCCGGTACAAACAGCATTGCTCCAGCTTCACATCGCGGGAATAATTCCAAATATCCTCGTTTGTCCAGTACACAATGGGGTTGAACCGCTTTTCATGGTCACGGTAGCAGGTTTCAAAGGTACGGCGGTTCTCATCGTCATCAAAGGACAGGAGGATGCTTTTATTCTGTTTCCCCTGCGAGATTTCCAGCCCGTCACGGTTTAGGGCGCGGCCCACGCTTTCCCTTTTGCGGACGCCGAGGGAGATGAGGCTGCCGCCCTGCTCCGCCGTCCTCGACTCCTTCAAGGTCGCGCAACAGTAGCGGATGGTGCGCAGCGGCGGAAATTTCTTATGCTCCATCAGCTTCCACATACTCTGTGTGTACATAACGTCGTAGGTAAGGTATCCGAGGTCATGGTAGTCTTGGAAGTTCCGGCGCTGGAAGTAGACCAGCTCCGGCGGATCGATGCCGGTGATGTTGTGAAGATAGAAGTGCTTCACGCCTGCGCGCCGGAACAGATGCCCCAGCACTCTGGAATCCTTGCCCTCACTGGTGCAGACGCAAAACCCGCGGGGATCCAGCTCCAGCGCGAGGGCTTCATAATACCGGATCTGCTTGACGGCCTCATCGTCCGGTTGTCCCCGGAACAGGGATGTTTGGTATTCGATGATTCCCCGCCCCCTAATACTGCATTGTCATGGTCATGCCCTGCTCCGGTGCCGCTTCAAACACCACCGGCTTCAGGGCGAAGGTGTCTATATAAAAGCAGCGGCTGACGGTGGGGTTATACAGCTCCAGCACATCGGAGCGGGTCAGGGGATGCCCTTTATAGCCGTCCGGAGGGGAATCCCGCAGCATGCGGTAGACCGTTTCGGGATCATCGCTGCCGACGTCGCCGTCGAACACCAGCCGGTAATCTTCCGGATGAATACCGCCATGTCGGGCCAGCAGCTCCTGATAGCCGACGAACCGCATGGTGGGGTCAATCTCCGGATTTAATTGATATACCCGCGCCCTGCGGATGAGGTGGGCGCTTGCCACCAGCGCATCCCGCTCCAGCTTTTTGGCGAGACCGGACTGGAATTTGAGGCTTTTGCTCCGGGGCAGCAGAAAGCGGTTGACCTCAAGGATTTGATACGCGCTGTCGACTACAGCGTCCCCCTTTCGGATAGTGCCGACGGGCCGCCCAAACAGCAGAATTCTGCCCTGTGTGTCGATGCTGATTTTTTCCTCCCGCCGGACGGGCTCCGTTTGTGCCTTTGGCATAGCCGTTTTTCACCGCCTTTCCTTCCCAGCTATTCTTCTGCATCATCGTCCTCTCTTTCCCGCAGGCTCTGTCCGCCAGACAGGCTCTGTCCGCTGTAGCGGTAAGTGCCCAGGTCATTGTCGAACACGAGACCATGATCGGCGGCGCTGGTGGCGAAGATATCAAAGGCCAGCTCATAGGCCGCCGGGCTTCCCGGCTCGGGGATGTACTCGTAGGTCTGCTCCCCTCGCTGAAATTGCACCATGCCTCCGTCCTTTCCCACATCGGAGCTGGCCCACAGGTAATCGACGGTCAGGCCGTCCGCCGGACGGAGCCCGTCTGCCGGGAACATCATGGAGAGCTTTCGCATCAGCTCCCGCACATCACCGGCCAGGGTGTTAAATTCGATGGTATCGCCGCCGTCGTAGGTTTCCACACTTTCCTCGAGTCCGAGCGCGTTTGCGGTCACACCCCAATGCTCCTTGCACCAGGCTTCCCGGCTGGTTTCATTCCCCCTTGACGCCCACAGGGGCATTGGGGTAATATGATTAAAGTCGATGCTGCCGGGGCCGAAGTCCGGATGCTGGATGACGAGGATGACCTCGCGCACAGCTTCACCGGAGCCCTGTAAATTCAGGATATTTTTGTAGGTATATGCCATGGAATCTCTCCTTCCAAAAGGTGAGCGGCTCCCACTGCTGTGGAAGCCGCTGTCTGTAAAATAAGTAAAAGCCTTTTCAGCCGCAAAACATTAAGAGACGGAGGAAGCGCAATGAACCGCACAACCACCATGATCCATTTTAGCCCAAGCGGGACAACTGCCAGAACAGCAAATCTAATTGCCGCCAATATCTCGGACTCGGTTCAGTCCATAGATTTGCTAAAGGACAAACCCAAAATGGAAAAACACTTTTCATCAAATGATATTGTTGTAGTTGCCATGCCGGTTTTTGCCGGCAGGCTTCCGGGCATATGCGCTGATATGCTTGGCATGCTGAAAGGCGACCGTACCCCTGCTATCGCTGCTGTCGTATATGGAAACCGCGCCTATGAGGACGCCTTGCTTGAATTGACCGATATTCTTAAAGAAAATGGCTTTATTGTGGTTGGGGCTGGAGCAATGGTAGCACAGCATTCCATATTCCCGAATGTGGCGAAGGGGCGGCCTGACGAATCCGATATAGAAATGATTAGAGGTTTTGCAGCGCGATGTGCCGCCGTAATAGAAAGCAGTAAAACAGGCTCTTTACCTGTGCCGGGAAACAGGCCCTACCGTGAAACTGGCGGCGGATTGCCTATCGCTGTTTCTGCCGGTTCAAGCTGTAATGCTTGCGGCGCTTGCGGCAAAATATGTCCTGTTGGCGCAATTCCTGTTGATGAGCTCCGCAAAACAGATAAAGAGAAATGTATCAACTGTACCGCATGTATCAGCATTTGCCCTCAGAAAGCACGAAAGTATAGGGGAATGAAGTATTGGCTTGGCGGAAAAGCATTTGGGAAAAAATGTTCCACACGCCTTGAACCGGAATTTTACGTCCTGGATAATTCAGGCGCTCAAATATGATCGGAAAATTGTTTTTTCCGATTAGAACCCCGTTT
>Ga0153928_1001456_pt1 | contig 10531 bp, 11 predicted proteins | sample TSNJ012MetaG_FD_106656 | JGI IMG/M metagenome (GOLD analysis project Ga0153928, IMG submission 106656) | Attine ant fungus gardens microbial communities from New Jersey, USA - TSNJ012 MetaG | ecosystem: Host-associated > Fungi > Mycelium > Unclassified | place: USA: New Jersey, Wharton State... | reverse complement strand
CACTACACACCCTAGCCGTAATTCTCTGCGATAGCATCAACGGCGTATCCTTAATCACAGACGATACAGGCAAAGGTGGTCCAAGCAACGACGACGATGACGACAAAGGCGTCGTCGGCCTCGATCCCTTCATCGCACTTCTCGGCGGCGAAGCCGGTCGGGTCGAGGCGTGATGGAGTTTCTTCGTCAGCATACGCGAAATCGACGCTGTAGCCGACGAAGTACCCAAAACAGCCCGAGGCGGAGGCGTCACAGGCATGAAAACGTGGCTTTTCCTCGGTAAAGGAACAGTTTGAGGTTGTTCATCGAGGATCTTGCGAAGAGACGTTATAGTCCGCTTCGCTACACATCCATCAGATGACGAAGACGATGGCGATTCTTCAACAGGTGGCGTCATAGGTCGACGCTGGTGACAAAGTGGTGATTCGTGATTTATTGATGTACCAGAACGAAGTCGAGGTGATAACGAAATGGTCGACGATCCAAGCATAACGCTCGAATTTCTTCGCTTGATCGTAGACGAACCCGTAAACGAGGAGCAAGGCGTGGCATTGGCAGATTTGGAAGGACGTCTGACCACAAAGGATGCAAGCTTGGCATAGGCAGGTGTCGATGAGGAGGACAGGGGTTTGTCAGTGACGATGGGCAATGCAGGAGACGAATGCAGACACGCAGTAGAGGTATTCCACTCCGCACTTGGGTAGACAGCCATAACAGAGGAATCGGTTTCAATGTATTGAGTCAGAGCACGAGGCGGAGGGGAAATGAGATCCTCCCTCGTCCGGTGCGCCAAACGCAGCCGTGCTGTTTTCGATGACGACGACGATGACCCAACAACAGCACTGCCAACCTCTGCCTTCCCAAACAAACTATCCACTCTCCTAGTAATCTCCTCCAAATCCTCCATCCACGGGGCCGTCATCCGACGAGCTGGCAAACCCAAACTCTTCGCTCTAGCCTCCCAAGACGTATCCACAGGCGAATCACAAGCAACCATACGAGACAAACTCGTCTGTGTCGACATCGAGTTCTGCAACAACAGCGTATTCGACATTTCCAATGCGTGCACACTACGCTCCAGTAATGAGTCTATATAAGGGTCCACGGAGCTCGTAGCAGGAGCACTGAGAGGGGCTGCCGAGAACTTGCGTTTGTGTGGGTAGTGGCGCTGTTTCCGACGTAGCGACGGATGAACGAAAAAAGTATCTCGTTGTCTCTCAGAATCGGTGTCTTCGTCTGCCTCTTCTGCACTATCGGGGTAGTCTGGAGGCTTGTCTAGCGGTACCTGGTCCTTGTCGAATAAAGTGTCTGAAGGGTGTTGATACTCAGTGGTTGATGTTAGATGATACTCGGGTAATGTAGTGGTTGTGTCCGTGGAAAGACGGACCCGTTTGCGATGAGTACGGCGAGGAAGAGCAGATGCTGATTTAGAGAGCATACTCATCGGAGATATTTGTAGGCGAGTCGGTAATACCGTCAGTGTGCTCTCGAGTCACAAAAAAGAAGAAGAATCAATGATTGATCCCCAATTAGTGTGTTTGTTTGTCCGATAAGCTGTACATCATAATCATAATTATCCTACACACACTCTCTTAATTTGCTGTGGACAACGTCCCCTGACACTCCGATGCAAGGGAATCCTACATTCCAAAGTCAATCGCAGCTTTAAAAAAAAAGAACTGGGTGTCGATGCTAACCGTGACCTCGACAGCACCACTGACAGGAACACAACCGTCAAACGGCCCAGCAACCGACTCTTGGTATTTATAATTCAAAGTCGAAACCAGCAATCGGAACGGCCAGTACAACCATGGAGTGGTCCACAAGAACAGCCTTCCATATGAAGCTCCAACATTGTCATAGTCCTCTGTCAGCAAACGAATGATTTATAATTTCTGACTCAATACTGATTAACAACATACTTTGTAAATTCGCACGGAGATCGAGCCAGGTATTCGGAACGTCGGTTATGATAACATCGACTCCCCACCGAACAGCCTAGTTTTTACATGTGAACCTGACCACTGGGTTTGCGATGCGCATGCGCATTCTCACCTCCATCATATAAGCAGGATCGTTCACCGTCCATACCAGTAAATACTTCCCAGCGCTCAAACAGTCTTCTCTAAACCTAAACCACAGTAAGCTCTGCTCCGACAAGCAACGGAGGGAAACATACTTTTGACCCTCCGCAGACGCCAACGCCGCAAACCAAACCGAAAACGCATCACAGTGATTCCAAAAATACTTCCTCGCAACATGTATACTAAACCCAATAAACGATCTCTGACAAAACGGCAAGTACCGCTTGGCTGGTTCTATGAATTTGGGATGCCAAAGACCAAGCAGAATACGCGGTGCCAAAACGCGCTCCCAATTCGGCTGAGAGGTGATGACGTCGTTTAAACGTTTGAAAAGCCGTTCAGGGTCGTTTTGCACTTTGACATCAATGTTGAACCGAACGTGATGGTTCTCGGACTTTTTCCAAAAAAAAAAAAGATCAGTTTGTGGATCATCACACACGTGGGTGAGGAGAATTTTTCAAAATTATATGGGATCGTGAATATGATTCATCAACATACCCGCATGAGGAGCTCGACCGTCTCTGTGAACAAGGGTATAGGTTGGATGGGCTCTTTCTTTGTGCGGACGTGTTGCATCCCGTCATCTCCAAACCAGTTTCGTTCCTTGATTTCCCCTAAGGAACGATCAGCAATCATAACCATCATTATATCCACCCGCACCCGTTGAGTTTGTCGTCCGTGCAAGAACTAATAAACCAACGATCAACAACCACATCTCTCATACTCATGATTGAAGACAAAACCTGGGTCATGGAACATAAGCACGACTCCATCCTTGGAGACATGTACATCTGATATCAGCATCTGTCAGCCTCAACACCTCTCTACGCTCAACCAGCTGATAACTCACCACTCTCAATGCCCTGCGCACCATCCCTAATAGCAGCTTCGAAACTCGCGAGTGTATTCTCGGGGAACCTAGCCGAGGCCTACACGAACAACGAGAGTCAGCACTCAAGCAGCCATTCAAGATACAAAACCCATTCTCACTCCACGGTGGCCCCAACAGTCTGTACATGCACCCAGCCCCTTTGTTTGAGCAGAGAACAACAGTCAGAGGATTCATGATGATTGCTTACCAGGCAATGGACGGCCAGTTAGAATCTTTCCATTGAATAGCTGTTTATCGACTTGAGACGACATTCTGGCCCATGCAACGTTTGTCTAAGTTATCAACAGTTATAGAGTAGAGACATGTGAAAGAGAAGCAAGCGGACAATTCCATCAGATCGGGGTTCAATGATTTATTGTCGGCACAGAGAACTCGAGCCGAAATTATCTGTTAGCTATGTAGATCTTGTTTCTGAACAGCTTGGCAGGAATGGTGTTCACATTCTGCATCGCATACAACCCCATTATCAATGCTACGACCAAGATATTAGTAATCCCGCCCTATTGTGTGCAATCACCTGGACTGATCGTATAGTGTTACGTATGGGTGTATCTTCTATCCCATACATGATCCTAAACTATCCGACGTATGAGCAACTCCTGATCTCGTCAATTGTAGTTCATTAGGAGTCCTCTGCTAATCATAAGAATCATCACATTATTTCACGGACAGGACACGCGATCAATTTCTGGCAAGGCACACTTCACCACGACCAGAAACAACATTCGAGGTACATAGACATTCTATTAAAAATATCCATAAACTTTAAAAGAAATAATCATAGCACGGCTTTCAATTCAACAATAGATTTCGAAGCCAGAAATTCATCAAACGGTCCAGCAACACGTTCGATAGCAAGCTGCTGCACTCGCCACTGGAACATCAAAATAGGCGAATAGAACCGGGGGTCCCACAAGAAAAGCCTCCCATACTTGGATACACACTTCTCGTAGTCATCTGTTTATTCAAAGAGAAGAGAAATTCAGAACCAAGAAAGATGAGACATTCAGAAGGTGTGTGGCGCTGGAACACCCACACAAAAGGTGAAAAAGAACTGGAACACGTACTGTGCAGAGCCAATCGAAGATCCAGCCATGTCCTCGTGACATCAGTGATAATAGCGCTGACACCCCATCTCACAGCCTATGTATGCAACTCGCCATAAGAGACAACTTGGCAATTCGAGATGAAACACGACAGACCTCCATCATGTGCGCAGGTTTATTAACTGTCCAAACCATGATATTCTTCCCACCCATCTTACATTCTTGTCGGAACCTGGAAAATTTGATTAAGCATTACATATCCAAAAAGAAGCGAAAGGAAACACGAACTTTTGACCATCGGCAGTAGTAAGCGATGCAAACGAGATAGAAAATGCATGACAGTCTTGCCAAAAGTATTTTCTCGCAATCGCAACACTGTACCCTATATATGAACGACGACAATACGGTAAACGGTGCTTCGCAAACGGCAAAAACCGGGGATGCCAGAGCCCCAAAAGAATTCGCGGCGCAAGGATCGATTCCCAATCCGGCTGAGAGATGATGATGTCGTGCATAAGCGTGAACAATCTATCCGGGTCATTCTGAACTTTGACGTCCACGTTAAACTTGACATGCTGGTTTTCTGGCTAAATGTGAACAAACACAAGACCACCAAAGATCCGTCAATTCGCTCAAGCGCCAATCTAACGCAGAACGGACCTTCATCAATAGTCCAATTGTCTTCCTGAATGTTGGAATACCCTGTTTCGGCAACTTGATGGTCCGAGCATGTTGCATTCCTTTCTCTCCGTACCACTCGCGTTCCTTAATTTGACCTGCACCCAACGGGAAACAGTGAGTGTCACGGAACTCGGAACCCCATGACAAACGAGGAAAAGAATTGAAAAGTCTACCTGTTGAGTCCGTTGTCCTATCCAAAGCTGTGGGGACAGGTCAATATCGACTTTGATTGCAAAAGAAGAGTCAGTCATACATGGATCATGGAACATCAGAACAACATCATCTGCTGATACGTGTACGTCTGCATTGGAAGGTTACGCGTCGCGACAAGGTAATGTCATGCTCAAATACCGCTCTCAATGCCTTCCGCACCGTCACGTATGGCGGCCTCGAAGCTTGCGAGCGTATTCTCTGGGAACCGTGATGAAGCCTGTCGATGGCAGCACAGCAGCAGCAGAAATGCGCGATTGGTTAGCTGTCGTATTGGATGATGGCACTATCCACGCACCCCACGATGACCCCAGCAGTCTAGATAATAGGCTCGGGTGAGTAACATAGTCCCCAGAAGCAAGGAGCAGAGGACAAATGGTGAACTCACCGGGGAGAGCACGAGTATTGGAGGCAGCAGTATTTTGCATCCTTCTTGACAATGCAATAGTAGTGACGACTTGAGATGAGAGAGAAGAGAACGAGTAACAGAAAGCAAACGTGGGCAGCAATATATAGCCCGGGCCCGCAAAATGGATTCTGATTCTCGGAGAAAGAAAATTCCAACAAAAGGGTGATGAGAACGTTCTTCCTTTCATTTAGTCCAGCTTTGCAGCCCTGACGTTTCATGCAACGACTAACCGAAGAATTTCCTTTTCGGGATTTTTAGGTTGCCATGCCGGCTCGGCTTTGAATTAGACGAGGTAGACCAGGGAGCGAAAAAAATTTGGCGAACGTGCGCTTGTATACGGACTTTGGGGATTACAGCTCCATGAATGGATTGTCCTCCGATAAGCAATCTGGGAAAGGGGATTCAGTAAAGACGGTGTCCCTCAGACTTTCTCAGATGTCATTAACTTTTCAAAGCCTTCCAAGAACCTGCCAGGCTGATTCTAGCATCTAATTGGATGTGTGCAGAGGGATCGTAGATGCAGGATAGGTACCCCTTTTCAAAAAAGTGACGCTGACTCAGCCTCGACATCCATCACTGTGGCTGTGCTTCTCAAATATCAGAATGTGGTGCTCTTTCGACATCTTCCATGGATAGTGATGTTGAAACTCCACTTCAAGAAGTCGAAAACGAGCACGTAACTAACTTGCCCTGGGAATGTACATCGATATTAATAAACTCAATAATGTTTATGTAATTTTTGAATATCAGCGTTCCCAGCAATTCTTCTAGTAAATGGTTTTAAAGAATAGTAAGTAGATGTTAAGTAGATGTTTAGACGCAGCACTAATTGTATCTGTCCCGAATTCACTCAGATTAGGGTCTCAAATTACACACCTAGGTTCCCTCAAAAATCCTATGGGAAATCATTTAATGAGCTCTTGGTAGCAAACAGTAGGTTGGTCACATACAACCCGGGGTATACTCACCGGGATTCAAAGCTTAGAGGAATATATTGGTACCTGTAATGAGATGAAATGAAGTATAAGCGATGAGTTCTAGGAACTCATAGCCAGATCAAACTACAGGAAGAGTCATAGCATAACCTTCCCAGGTCACCTAAATAAAATATTTAACCCAGATCTCCGACATTGCAGCTACAAGATCGATAGAGTCTCCTAATTACACCTTGTACTACTTCCTTTCTGGTCGGCCAATTACAACTATATCATCATCTTCCGTCTCACCTCCAGCTTCGCTACAAGCTGCCGATCGCCAAAGCTGCGACGATGTCGCAAAAGACGCCAGAGACGCAGACGAACCGGGAAGGTTGGCTGACTGAGAACTACCAGCGTCAGATTTTGTGGACGTTGGTAGGTCGGAGGCGACACTTGAGCTAGAAAAAGCAGGTTCCGCCTCCTCAGAAGGTGGTGATACTTTCTCTTCTTCGGTGATTGTGGGTTTTTTAGGTTTTTGGGCATGGGTCGAAATTCTCTGCAGCGTCTCGAGCATCTGAGTACGCACGTGTTCTATCAAATCATTGACTCCTGCGGTAGTTATACCCTCTGTAGGTACCGAGGGAAGAACTAGGAGTGTGAAGATGAAGTCAGGAGACCCATGAAACAAAGGCAGAGTTCATAAAGGATGCATACCTCGGACCTTGATAACGCCAGTGCCAAAGAACCCCTTTCGGTAGATGTGCCAATAGTTTTCAGTAACGATAGGAATGATTGGAATGCCAGCCTGGACAGCCATATGAAAGCCACCCTTTTTGAATGGCAGTAGATCCGCCTCCGGACCAAGATGTCGTGTACCTTCAGGGAATATCCACATTGAGATCTTGAGACGCTTCATCACGTCAGTCGCGGCCTTCAACGATTGTACTGCGTCCTCATTTTTTCCTCTGTTGATAAAGATTGCTCCTGAGAGCATCATGAAAGGACCGACGATTGTGTACTGAAGCTCTTTTTTGGCCATGATTGCAGTTGCTCTGGGCATCGTCCTGCCAATCAGTAGGATCAGTCTCCTGTGAATGTTCTCCTGAACTACTCACTTTCCAATGACCAGCAAATCTAGCATGCTTTGATGGTTGCACATAATTATCGCAGGTCTATTCTGTAGATGCTCCTCTCCCTCCAACTCAACCCTAAGATGCATGAACCTCCAGATGAGAGCATGGAATAGCCGGGCAACGTAGAAGTTGACATCATGCGGATGGCCGCGTGCGATCATTGTCGTAGCAGTTACGATACTCGAAGCGGCAACGCCGAAAAGAGTTCCTAGGTAGACAAACATGCGGGTATAGTAGTAATCCTCTGGTGTGGCATTAGAAATTGACCCAAGCAAGACCACTGGAATTGAGAGATATGCAAGGGGTTTGAATACATTGGAGAAGAGGCCCATATTCTACGAGAAGTAGAAAGGGAAAAAGAGTAGTGGTGGTATTGATGAGGATCAAATCAGTCTGCAAACGCGTGCTTCTGGGTTTCTACCACTTCTGTCATGCCACAAACATCTGGCCCTGTTTCCCGCGGTATCACAGATTCAATATCACTCGGTCAGAGCTGAATATTTATCAGGAAGGACTCAAGTAGCAAAACCAGTCGCAGCTGGCTTGACTGCACACACAACCTCGACGCGTGCCAAGGCCAGGCCTCGGCTTTCGGGTACTGCCATCTCGGCCGAGAGACGAAAGTCAGCCGGCAATAAGTTGGCATCTACTGCAGCAGAAATACCACATCAGACGGGCATCGAGAAGAGAAGAGAGTCAACTCGACAGATTTCGACGAAACCGAAGAGCCAGCCATCAAAACCCCATTTGACCAAGGAGTCATTTGGGGAACCTACAACCAAAGAGATCGTCAGTACGCCCTTGAATTTCTCTGAATCTGACAAGTGACTTGACATTTTTTTAGAATCAAGATAGCTCTGCCCCAGCTGCAGTTGGCAGTGACGCCAACAATATCCTGTCTGAGTTGGGAGACGTCAACCCTTCATCAGATTCTCCTAATGTTCCCTACGCTGTAGATGCTCTACAGGTGGCTTCTCAAACATACCCTTGGCTATACATGAGCTCAACGTTGGATGCCTGTTTTACCAAAGCCGAACAATCTGCCAAGGTAAGATTTACCAAGACTCTACCGTCCTCTAACCCACATGCATACTAGAGAGAACATGATATTCTCGAAAATCAAGTCTCACAGGATGAAGCTGATGTTGCAGATGAGAAAGTGCTATACGAAACGCAGCGTTTGATCGGGTTCTGTGATGAACTAACTTCCAGTACTGTAAGTTCCCCTTCACCTCCCTGGCCCAACTAACATTCGACATTGTTCTATAGTTTGTTATAGAAGCACCAGCGATTATGCAATCATTCATGACCTTCGGTGAAATCTGCGAACGCACCGAAGCAGAGACGCTGCAATTAGCAATGGCGGAACCGAACCTTGAATCCGAAGAGCCTCTGAAAATGTATAATGCTCTGATGGACCGCTTGGACAACCTTCAAGAACAAGCTTCCGAGTTGGAATCTTCTATCCTAAGCCTTACAGAGTCGAATATTACCACGTCTACTCCTCCCGCCTTAGTCGACTCAAAGGCCGCCTCTCAAATCGGCGCTACAAGTGTAGACAATAAGAAGGCAGAAATGGAAGACACAGATTCTGCTCGAGAACAGATTATGAGTGTCTTTGTGGCTTGTCTTCCAGTCCTACGTGCCCGAAAGGCGAACTTAACCATGGCTCAAGAACTGATTGATAGTGCGCAAGAAAACCTTAGCCTGGCATTACGCATGGAAAGCATGGGCATCGATTAGGGGACCATTGAAAGATGACTGTTGTTTTTAATTTTCTTGTCCCGACTCAACTTTATACCTACGTTAATAGTTATACCAATGGTTGGGTGATTATCTGATCCGGTATCAGTGCGTATCAGTTACACTCGTTGTCTGTAGCGCTCATCATCGATCCATATCTTATTCTGTGCCCAAATGATAGGTCTCTACACAGACTCTTCGAATGCAACTTGTCTTACCGGAGGACAGCCATAGATTCTGGCGTATCTCTCAGACCGAATCCATGGCATTGTCTGAAAGAATTGTCTGAGTCATCACTTCAGCAAACTGAGGTGGTTTCAAGAGGGCTCACGGAATAACATTTGATCCGTCGGGTATTTAACAATGAACCCATGTGATGCTATCAGGCTGTGGACCTCCCGGTCCGGAATGAGATCGACTTCTTGACTCGTATCTAAGTTGTATCATCCCAAGATGTCGAAGATACCTGATTATACCCTCAATAATCGTGCAAAAATCCCATCTATTGGCCTGGGGTAAGCGTTTCGTTCGATCATTGAGTTACTTGAGTGTATCACAAAGAGTAGGTGCTGGATGGGAGGTGTTGGCGGAGGTCAACGTGTCAACGACATGATTGAGAAGGCTATCAAAGTATTCCTGAGACACAGTTCAGATCGACTAATGTCCTGATTTTTTTGAAGGTTGGTTACACGCATTTCGATACGGTAGGTAGCTTGATCAACATCCTTATCTAATCGGGCATTTACGATTCTTATGGTGCTTTTAGGCCACAGGTTATGGTTGGTATCGAGGCTTGGGGTTTCAAAGTTATGATCTCATTCAATGCATGTTACAGGAAACGAGAAACAAGTTGGTCAAGCCATCCGAGCTTCTGGAATCCCAAGGAAAGATTTATATATTACCACCAAGCTTGCGTATGTCCCTCTCTCCCTTTGACCTACTCTTGAGTGTTTATCTCAAACTTTTCCAGGAATGTGGACCATCACCGCGTTCGTGAAGCTTTCGAGCAGTCGCTCGCAGAGTTAGATTGCGATTATATCGATCTGTATCTAATGCACTGGCCTCAAGGGTCGGTCGTAGGTCTGTCTTTCTGATCATACTGGTAACGCGACCTCACTTAGCTCTCGTCTCATAGACAAGTCAAACACAGTCGGAAATGCATCCTTTTCTCGCGTGCTCAACCCACAAGAATCACCAACATTCATCGATACGTACAGGGAGATGGAGAAATTGCTCGAAACAGGGAAAGTCAAATCCATCGGTGTATCCAACTTTTCTATCAAGACTTTGGAGATCTTGCTCCCCCATGTCAAGGTCGTACCCACTGTCAACCAAGTTGAAGTACATCCATGTTTGCCCCAAGAGGATCTGAGAAAGTACTGCGAAGAGAAGGGAATCTTGATTGTTGCATATTCT
>Ga0153928_1001453_pt1 | contig 10545 bp, 11 predicted proteins | sample TSNJ012MetaG_FD_106656 | JGI IMG/M metagenome (GOLD analysis project Ga0153928, IMG submission 106656) | Attine ant fungus gardens microbial communities from New Jersey, USA - TSNJ012 MetaG | ecosystem: Host-associated > Fungi > Mycelium > Unclassified | place: USA: New Jersey, Wharton State... | reverse complement strand
TTTCTGAGCAACATTCTAATTATAAGCTCTTGCCGCCAGGCGAACATTCACCATTAGACGCTTACAAACACAGTCCCTGACTTAACGCTTCTGAAACAATCAACCATGGATGAGGATGAGAATCCTTTTGGGGATGCTAGTCGCTTACCTTTGGAAACACCATCAACCTTCCAAACCACTCTTTCTGAAGCCTCAGACCAGCTGTCACCTTCCTCCTCCTCTCGCCCATTTTCTTCATCCGGTACTCGCAAGGGACAAGTCGATCCCAAGACCGAGTTCTGCTGTAGCACTGATCGAGCTTTGCATTCGGGAGATGATGTAGAGATCTTGGTACGTCGTTTTTAGCTTTCTTCAAAGCTCACTGACTGACCGTCTCTTAGATCACAGACGCGCAGAAGACGTCGGTTAATGCAAACTCACCCTACATCATATACATCATCAGAACTGGTGTATGTTACTCTTTTGTAAGGCAGAGAAGCGTCGTCGCTGATTTTGAGAATCAGAATGCAGAAGCTAAGCACCGCTACTCAGAATTTGAGTCATTCCGGCAATGTATGGTCAAGCTTTATCCAACGCTGATAATACCTCCCATTCCGTCGAAGAATACGATTGGAGATTATGCAGTCAAGCAGGCGAAGGCGAAAGAAGATGCAGCCTTGATCTCACGGCGCAAACGGATGCTACAAACGTTCCTTAACCGCATTGCTCGTCATCCTATATTGTCTAACGAACATGTGTTCCACCGATTTCTGGATGGGGAAGTATCATGGGTGCGCTCAGTGACTGTTTTTTTTCCTTTTCATTCACTCATGATTACAGATGGATGTCCTAAAATCACCGCCTATTACACTGTTGCCGAAGAACATCCTGAAAGCCCCTTCACATGACCCGACAGATCAGACCGCTTCTCCAGCATACAGTGTACTTTCTAATCCCTCCGCAGCTCATCCCCTCCGCAATCCTGATCAGAGATTCCTTGATTCCGAGGCCTTCACCCATAAATTTGCCAATCATTTGAGCGGTCCAATGGAAAAGATCACTCGAAGGGTAGTCAAGCGTTGGGTTGGTACGAAAAAGGTTCATCATCTTAAATTTAACATGCTGATTGCTTATGATAGACTGTGCACAAGATCACGCTGATTTAGGTGCTGCTTTGAATAGCTTTAGCCTGAATGAAACAGGGGCACTTGCAAGTGCGATCGAGAAGACGGGTCAAGCCGCAGACGCCACATATATGTCTACTACCAAACTGGTAAGTCCTTCTTACACTTGTAAGATAAATTGTTGAGTATATTTGAGTAGCTTCAGGACCTAGAGCAGAATTGGGCGGAACCATTGCACGAATATTCACAGTTCGCTTCGATCATTAAGAAACTGTTGGCTTATCGACATCAGAAGAATGTGCAATATGAAATGACTCAGGACGCACTCGTAACTAAACGTGAGTATTTAGAGGAGCTAGAAAAGAGCGAACACGAGGCTAGGCGGCTGGGAGAGGCTTTGGCGCGAGGGAGATTATCAGTTCCATCTAATCAGCCTAACCAACAACAGAATTCACCCACTTCTTCAAGTCAGGAGATTGTGGGAGAGGAGTCACCAGATAATGACCCAGTTGTAGAGCATAATCAGGCGAACTCCTGGCCGACAGCATTGCCGGCTCACCCTGGGCCAAATCCTGCTCGGCGAAAAATGAGGACTCCTGGTATGGGGCTCCTGAATGCTCTGAGTTATACTTTTCACGGAATGATGGATGTGGACCCCGAGACTGCTCGTCGTAATAGTATCACGAAGACAAGAGAAACGATTTCTCAGGTGAAAATGTCCACCTTGTACCTAGCGCGAGCGAAATGTCTGACCTTTCTCACACACAAGCTGGAAGATGCTCTTCACTTGTCAACTCAAGATTTGAAGTACTCGAGTTCCACAATCCAGGCGGACCTTGACAGGTTTCAGCGACAGAAAGTTGCAGACCTTCGGGAAATGGCAATTAATATGGCGCGAAGTCATCGTGAATGGTGTAAGGAAGTATGCTGGCTCTGCTATCTCTAGGTGCACGGAATCAAGCCGATTGATGTTTCATTTGACAGAATTTGGAAGCTTGGGAGGAAGCAAAGAAGGATATCGATGCCATTCCAGATCACCCGAACAAATTACCTTCCCAGCCTGTGGTGAGCAACAACACAAGGTCCCAAGACAAGATACATAGTGCTGGTCCTTCAGGGACAAACCGCAGGGACTCAACAGCCACTGTCAATGGTCGTTAGCCAAATTTGTGTTCCATGCCTCCTGCGCAGATTCTGCCTTCCCCATTTGTCCGAGTCAATCTCTCAGTTCCTAGATATCTTTGATCTTTTGGTAGTGGAGACGGGAAGCAGTTCTTCGATTGATTTTGGGCTTTTCAGCATGGATATGTTTGATGGACGGGATCTGGGTGGTAAATGGATTACTTGTCTGTTGGGTCTTTTTGTGACTAGGAAAATACATCGTTTGTACACGTCCACCTTGCAGATGGATTTTTTCCCTTCCATAGACTGGGTATGTAGAAAGGGAGCAACAAAGCCTTTATGCTGATTCTGTAAGGGAATGATAAGCTTGGTCCAATCTTGGTAGTGTCATTCAATCTATCTCTTATGCTCTTCATTTTCCTGCTAGCCTATATTCTCGTGTCTTGAGGCGCCCAGTGTGTTTGTATGTCTTGTTCTGTATGTTGGTACTTGTCTGGCAGCCTTAGTTTTATAACAAGAATAGAACTATCAAGACACTTAGTCTCAGTCTGATGCATACAGAACTATATTGATGTACCTGCCAAGGTTAAGATACTCAGTTTAAAATACATCAGCAAGACATACATTAATGTTAAAATCAATCAATCACCTCAGTCTGATGTGTACAGATGTCTGCCTTCAGCACAACTCACTACTCCCACAGACTGTGGAGGAAGGGAATGTAGCTTACTGACTCCAACACAATGCACTGCTTCCACAGACACCTGGAGGAAGGGAGCATAGCTCACTGACTTCAACACAACACATCAATCGAGGAAGATTTTGACACTGCATTGTGGGAAAGGTGTGCCATGTGTTGCGTTTTTGCCATGCTGTCATGGATGACACAGCATCATTGGCAGAACAAACAACAATATTTAATTGGATCATGGTTATTGTCTTTGATACTCTATTCAAGGTTAGTCCGGCTCTCATAAGTCCTTTCCGCTCCTATTGTCACTGGAATCTCGATGCTATCCAGCAGCTTCTGGCTTGATGAGAAGACGGTATACGTAGTAGACAGCTGCATAACCTAGAAAGGGTTTTGCTGGGCTGACTGCCGCAAATGAAGTTGATCATCGTCTTTTGTTATTCAAAATAGACTCGTGGTAAAAAGGCTTTCGAAAAATGAGAAGGCATTTCTTGCTGCGCTCCTTCCTCTCTTGGGAACTCTCCCTCATTTCTTTTTGTCTTTGAAATTATCGGGGCGCTCATCTTTATTTTTATCTATGTTGCCTAGCTTTCTGCATTCTTATTGGGCCGTCAAATCTACAGGGGTATCTACCTATCCAGGTCCTCGCGAGGCATCTGATTGCATCTGTATCTCCAGTCGTCTGCTTCGTCTAATCTAGCTAGCCCAAGTGGCGTTCTAGGCCTTGTTCCGAACACTTGAAAGTATGGAGTGGGAATATCAAAATACCTAGTCGAAGATATCCCTCAACAGGCCCTAGGTTCTCCTGTCATGTCCTGCCTCATATTAGATACATACGGGGATCGCTTTATTCTCAAGTACGCTCAAGACCCGATAGATAGGAAATCAACATGCTAACACTGTCGATATTTTTATGGGTATTCATTCATCAGAAAGACAAATGATATCACCGCAATTCGTTCCAGCAATTCGTTTCAGGAGAGTCCTGGACCTGCTGCAAAGCTGCAATTTCAGGCGCAAAATTTGAATCTGATCTCGTTCCGCGTCAGAATGTCCTCGGTAGCTCGGATGTACTGAACTCTAGCGTCAGTGAATGTACCACCCGATCACCGCGACATATCTTCACTGAGGGCCCTATACTTGTTTGGCATTCTTGCCAACGTTCGAATCACCCTCGTGACTTGCCTCGCTGTAACCTGTAATCAAGGAAGAAATGTATCGGATTGCTCTAAGCGTTCTGCAAGATGAATTACATAACGTAGCTAGTATCCCCGAAGCTGTCAATTGAACAATTGAACTGTCGCTCAGTTTCGTTCCTTTATTCATGTGGTGTTAGGGATGTGCGTTCCCAGCTACATGATAGTCTCGGACTGTTTGAGCTACCCCTATCACATTTGAGTATCAGAGTCATGACCCACATTTGAGGATCCAATGAGGATGAACTTACATACAGTCCGAAGCTCGAGTTCCTTTGGATAGGTCAAACGCCTGGATTACATGTCAGGTTCTTGAGCGCCCACCGGCAAAGCTCCTGTCTTTGATGGCCCGATTTGGCAGAGGGCATACAGTTGCTAGTATCAGCAAGGAGCAGTATATGACCAGGAGACTAGTCTCCTTCTTTCACGGAAGAACAAAAATTATCACCGCTGACTCGTCGGATTTTCCATTTCATGTATTGGTGGTGTTGACATTTTTTTACCGTCACCTAACATTTTTCAACGCACGCGGGCCTCGTAGTTGACTGAAAATAATTTTAATAGGTTTACAATCTTCAAGGTTTACTGCCGCCGTGAATTTTACCATTGTCCACTGTACAACCCAAGACAATGAGTTTTCATCATAATTCTAGGCAATAGAACCGCAATTTTTTTCTAAAATCATCCATTTATAACGCGGGGCTCGGTGGCAGTCCGCGAAATAGAACCGCAATTCTACTCAGCAATCGCCATACACCAAATAATCAATCCACAAGAAGGCTGTAAACAGTTGATATGCCCCGAGGACAAACTCAGACCATTTTGTTGAGAGAATTTTCTATGCTATATTCCCACAAACTAAAATCAGAAAAATAGAAAGTCTCTTGAGATCTTCAAATAGTTATATTACTCGAGTGAAAAAAACGGAGCCCCTGCGGCAAGGACCCTCCTGAAATCTTAACGTTAACTTTCTGCCAACCAGGAAGATATCAGAGGGGTATCCTTGACAGTCTAGGCTCAGGGTACCCCTTCATGGAATCCACAAGACAAGAGGGCGGTTCCTATCCAATAGGCACAGACGGAGCGCAAAAATTATCCTGAGTGCTGTTCCTGTGTTCCCAATTGGCTGGCTGGAATTGAATCAGTCGTGATGCAGGCAAAGCATTTCCTCAAGGTTGAATGTTGGGGTTGCTGATGAAGAAAAATAAATTAATGACAATAGAATTTCTTGACAGTTGCAATGGGTATGTCGAGGTGCTGTAAATCCGGGACGGAACAAACTCTTAGTGCCCAGAATCATATGGTACTTCGAAGCATAACAGGTGTCATGAGATTCAGCCCTACGGACTCAAGTGGTGTTATCGTTGGACCCTGTCGTGGAGATGTCGGCATTTTCTTGCTGCCTAATCTTCTGAATCTTGGCGCTCACCTATGTAAAAAGTCAATGGACGGATATTGTACGGTGACGGGTAGATGAAATACGATTTACGTTTCGGATGTGTATGGCGGTTTGCTCGAATCCATGTTCTTTGCTACGCTTGTACATTTCAAGCGCCTGAACTAGTTGACCGGCTGGAATGAAAAAAGAAACCCACACACGATGATGGTGAGGATATATTAATATTAGACAAAGGACTATCGCGGGTTTGAATACAAGGGAAACAAAGAAAAAGAACTGACTGGCTTCCAAAACAGCGGCATAGTTGAAGGCTGATTCAGAATCCATTGCATGAAGATAAGCCATACTGGTGAGTGCCGTCAAATCAGAATGGCAAGATGGAATGTGGGTCAACCTACTAGAGGTGGTGTAAAGCAAGGTCCGGTCGAGGAACTATGATGATTATTAGGTGCTAAAGACGACAGATACCTGACATCGACATACCAGGTGATTCAATGTAAGCATTTGCAAGATCTGATCGGAATCAGTGTATGTAAAAAAATGAAAAAAACGCTCGGTATACACATATGTGGATTTGAACTCCATGGCTCGAATGCAATCGACTCTTTCCATGCGGATATCGCGTCGTCATATTCCTCTGTCATCTCTCATGATATATAGGTGGCACTCTGAAGAAGCAGGAAAACTGACTGAGATGGTAGTGAGTCAGGCCAAGCTTGAAGAGCAATTCAGCGGTTTTCTTGATTTCCAAACTGCGTTTCCAGAGTTCTTTCGCGCCTTGTACGTCACCTACCCCATATTTAGCGGCACCTTTCTCCATCCAACGAATAGCTTCCGCTTCTGTTGGGTCAGATATGTTCGAGTGCGGGGTTACAGAAGTGGCCCATCCTGTTTCCAGGGTTATTATGGAGATTTGATGAGGGCATGTGCCTACTTCTGGAAGATATCAATTGGCAATTCCTGAAACTGGGCTCAGTCCGGCAACCAAAAGTCAAATGGAACGCAGGTGTAGCAAGTTTCCGAGAGAGACAACGGATGAGTTCGCGGGACAACATAAATTCTTTTCCTCTGGTAAGTCGGTGGTTCAACGATATGAGTCACGTGGACATGCGTCTCGAAATTTGACAGCATTCGAGAGCGCGTCTTCATTCTACACTTCGTCGTCCTCTCTGTTATCATAAAAATGTCTGCCCAGTCTATCCACGCGGACTCTAATGACTCTCGTGCTGCAGACACTTCCTGGACCGAACCAGCAGCCTCGTCATCAAGCCAGGCTCCAACAGCAAACGACCTCCTCATGGCTGCGTATGACCCAGCAAGGCTACACCCCTTGGCTGGTTTAGGAGACAAACTAGACTATCTACTTCTCGATGATGACAAAACAAACGAGCTTCCCGGCGCTGATACGGCGATTCCTTCAAGGGGGTGGAGTGATGACCTTTGTTATGGGACAGGTACTATGTATCTGGGTGGTGCGTCGTCAGATCTCTTTCAAGCTACTTAATTTGCGATTGCATCTTCTCGTTCTGGACTTCGCTTACTTCCTGTGCCATCCTCTCGTCATCCTGCTTGTCCCATTCTTAGCTTGCTTATTGTTTTTGTCTGTCACATGTTCATGCAGGTCTTGCCTCCGGTGCTGTGTGGGGGCTACGGGAGGGTGCTCGACGGCCGCTCGCTGTCTCAAATTCTAGGTTACGGATCAACAGCATTCTCAATTCTGTCACGCGAAGAGGTACTTTTATTGGTAATTCAGCTGGTGTCATGGGTGTGTGTACTTTCTCTCGAAGACCTCCCTTTCTGATTCGCCCGTTTCCTTTTAAAGCCCTTGTATATAATGCTATCAACTCCTCTATTGATTCAATGCGCGGAAAACACGATACTCTTGGCAGCATGTCTGCCGGGGCCCTGACGGGTGCACTTTACAAGTCTACAGGCAAGAAATTTTCATCTTAAAATGATCTTCTGAAAATCTTATCCCGAATTGCTTTTGTCAGCTGGAGTCAAACCGATGATTGTCGCTGCGACTATCGTTTCTGCAGCAGCAGGCACCTGGAGTACTGTAAAAAAGAATGTTTAATCTCACTAATGTAATTTATAATCTTAAGTCTTTCTTCGCTTCTTTCCTGGGACTTGTGAGTGATTTCAAAGGCAGATTTCCAAAAAGATTCCCATCACATTTGTTAGAGGGCGCTTGGATTTCACGTTTCTGGGTTGCCAGATTGGCCCCTGATATAGCCTACCGATCTGACTACCGATCTGACATTTTCAGAACCTTAGATGTGTTGACATCCCATGAAGGCTCCTACCCCTTTTAAGAATCCATATATCAATATATCCTCCCATTCATCCTGATGGTCATCTTCCAGTGCTAAACAGCAAAACAGGGGGTGCTATATCAGACTTCGATGACCCACACGTACGTTAGCTCCGGCGACGTACACAATCACAGTCATGACGGTTCGGTGTCCTTGAAGCTCAACATTAGGAGGACATCGCGACGTCAAGACTTTGATCTCGTATTCAAGGTTTATCACCATCAGTCCTGTCATCTTACCAGACGTATGACTGACCAACAATCGGTTTATGAGTTACATCGCTCCTTTCCGACAATAATTATGTTCATGAAGAACGATTGTCATGTGTCATCCACAATTAGTTTCATTCGACGTTGGGCCAGAAGAACATTCTCTCAAATAATATATGTATCTGGATCAATACCAAACTGCTGTTTTGTTCAGCAGTATGTGGGCAGCAGTAATTATTCTTCTCCACGGTCGTATCCCTCTTCCGTCTTATACGAACCCTCATCCTGTGCAAGTCTCAGCCCTCCTTCGAGTCAAAACGAATACTTCCCAAAACTCCCCACGCTCTCCAGACCTAGGCCCAAAATTCAGGTCGCATCGCTCCTCGTAGATCCTCAGACGAGGTGCGTATTATATGGGGTAGAATGTGCGAAGGTTGGATGACAAGATATTGTCTAGGTCATACCACCTTGAGGTTGTCCAGCATCCACAGAGAACAGCAGAATTTGGCCATTCGAGTCTTTCTCGACTGCCTATAACCCCGCCAATTATTGCGCGACTGACTGTGAGAGATCCTCGTGGCGATGCCTTCGTGCCGTACGTCGTTGGTTGTACTTTGTCATGTTATTGATATAAATTTCCGTTCTTGATTGCTTCTATTTTTTGTTATATCCACCATCTGTAGGGAGGCGGAACTGCCATTCCTGGTTGCTCATTTGTCATTGTTTTCGGAGGATGGGTCGACGCCATTGGATACGGGGTCAAATGTTGGACACCAGGCGGCATCGCCAATTTTGTATGGTAATCTCGTCTCCACGATAGATCAACTTGAAGATCTTCAAGGAAATTTGGGACTGTTTTTCTTGTTTCCTGATGTCAGTATTCGGTGGAGGGGACGGTATCAGCTTGGGGTTAGACTTGCAAGATTGTCAGGGTAAGTGAAGGTCAGGGTGATGCCCTGGACTCTTTTTTTTTCATATCCAATGCCATTCATGCTGGCCTTAGGAGCGATTCTTTCGGAGGAATACGGTTAGCAGAGCAAGCTGCTGTGTTGGCCGAAGCAAGAACGAGACCCTTTGATGTTTTGGCTTTGAGCCAGTATACAGTCGTTCGTATGTTGATTTTCGTATTTAAATGCTTTTATGACGATTGATTTTTTCCTCCTTGTGTGCTTTGGCTTCCGCTATCATTATTGTGGCTGAAGCACCCACCCGTTTGTCGCTATGTTTTATCCGACAAGGTGCCAGGATGTTAGCTTATATGCCTTCAATGATGGGTTCGTAGTCCTAGTGTAGATTTTTTTCGTTGTCGGTGTGATTTTCTGATTCCGTGTGTCAAATATTATGTTGGCGTCCAAATTGGACTCAATGATCACCGTCAGAGAAGCAGTAATGCAGCATGATGTCATGCAGTTTGATCAACACGTGTATCTCGGAATGTAGAGGAGCACGTCAGGTGCAGGGAAAGCCGACCCAAGAAATTTTCGGCGGAGTGACAGCCTCGTGGTTGCTTTTAACGAATTAGCCACAAGATTAGTAAGCCGAAGCCCGCAGCAAGAAGAGCGACCCCGTGTGATAGCCCTTTTCTAATCGTGCACGCCTCTAAAACGTGACAGCTTTTTCCTTCTTCTCTCCATTTACTTTTTCTAAACTCTTTGAAATTTTGACATGAGCGCAAACGACTACTATGGGAAACCTCAGGGAGGTGGTTACTATCCCCCGCCGCAAGGTATGTTGTTCGGTGGACTAGGACGAGAGTTCTCGGATCCGAGATTGAATATTCTTAATTGGATATCTTGTCTCTTGCCGGTTCACCGTTGGAGGGGTGCTCCAAACTCCAGTGTAACTGACGAATTCATGCGATCTTTCAGGTCCTCCGCCCCCGGGAGGAAATTATTATCCTCAAGTACGTTTACTCTAATAGCAACCGTGCCCGCAGTGTCCTCTTATCAACTGTAAATCTAGCAACCACCTCAGAGTTATTATCCTCCTCCGGGTGGGAACCCAGGATATGCTTCTCAACCCGGTCCACAACCGATATATGTGTGCGTAATGCTTATTCTGCAGCTAAGCTCGGTATGCAAAATCTTACGAGATGCTATCTCCGGTCTGTAGGCAGCAGGCACCTCAGAAGGATTCAGGCGGTGGCGGATGCATGGCTTGCCTGGCGGGTATGTGCTTGTGCTGCTGCGCAGAAGGTGTGTCTAGATGTGCTGTTAATGCCATGTGCTCAGTAGACTGATGGAACCTTGGTAGAACTCTGCGCATGTATTTTCTGAGAAAGAGAGAGGGTACTGTGTGAGCTCACAATGACGATGTCATGTATCTAACGCCTGTATCTGGATTCTCGAACTTTTACGTTGGCATTTATTACTTTTATGTAGCGCTGCTTGCTATATAATCTGTGTCGATTCTCCCACGATAGATTTATGCACTACAAGACCTCAGATAAGATCGTTGTGACGACTCGCGAGAATACAAATTGTGCTGCTGTGCCTGACATCAATATTATA
>Ga0153928_1001452_pt1 | contig 10549 bp, 12 predicted proteins | sample TSNJ012MetaG_FD_106656 | JGI IMG/M metagenome (GOLD analysis project Ga0153928, IMG submission 106656) | Attine ant fungus gardens microbial communities from New Jersey, USA - TSNJ012 MetaG | ecosystem: Host-associated > Fungi > Mycelium > Unclassified | place: USA: New Jersey, Wharton State... | reverse complement strand
TTATTACACGGAGCTTGTAGGCAGGCTGTGGTAGATATACGATATCTGCTTATATAACTACAGACAAGAGTTTACATGGCTAATAGAGAAGGTAAATAAGAGATGAAATGGAGAACTTTGGGTAACATTGTTGCCCTTTAAGGCCTTGTCTTTTGTGATGGTCAGCCATTGTCAAAACTGAATGCTGTTGGATTGTCAGCAAGGAAGTGGACAAAACTATTGATGACAGTGTTGCATGGTCTCATAGAGGGATTGTGCCATTCACATTGCATGACAATATGCTCACAGGTCTGAATTTCCACTTGGCCACAGGGGCAACTAAGGTTAGAATTTGGGAAGAAGCATTGGTGATATTTGCCTATCAGAGTGTGTCCTGTGGTCATGTGAGTGAAATGTGCACATAGTTTTTCATCCTCGAATTCCAAGAATATTTGTTCTTTTCTCTGGCTTGACAAGAAAGCCTTTTGCCACTCCTCAAGGAGGTCATTGCATTCCTTCTTTTTTGCTAAATAAGAAGGAATTTCTACTAAGAAGAATAGGGATATTGTTGGCCACTTTAACCTGGCTATTGACAATTTTGTGTCTGGGCCATTCTGTTTTGCTGGGGCAATACCAGAAATGAATGTTGTTACAATTGTCTTTTCCTAGGAATGACTTTATCTTTGTGGCAAGTGGGATAACTATGTTCTGGAAGGGGTTGACTTGGGATTCGAGGATTTTTTTTGCAGCAATGATGGAGTTGGTGATCACAATAATGCTGTAAGTATCATTGCTTTCCATGGCAGAGATGAGACCAATGCGAATGGCCATTAATTCAGCTTCTATGGGCATAGCATTCATAGCTTGGATACAGGGTTGATTGATAAGGGTGTTGTCTTTCCAGATATGGGCAATGGCTATAGCAATGTTAGACTTCTTGACACCGCCATTGGCTATAACAGCCATGTTGTGTAGAGATGATTGTGACTGTCAAAAGACTTTGTTGAGACACTGGATGTGTTCATGGGTGCCCTTGTCACTAGATGAGATAGGGGAATGAAAAGTAATTCTACTAGAAAAATGATCGACTACTCCTGAACTAGGAGAGAAGAGAGGATATAGGGGTTGAAATGTCTTGGTGATTTCTGATAAATGATTGTTGACATCCTTGATAGGGCTTTTGAGTTTTGCTTGTTGTTTTGCTGTGAGATTAGCTGTTGAAAATCTATGAGGAGGTTAATTCTTTGCATATTGAGTATCTAGCAATGAGTTGATGGCATGCAATGGAGGTGAAGAGCAATGGGTACTAGGCCTGCTAAAGCTTCAATACCTTCTGTAGGTGATGTACAGAATACTCCTGTGATCCACACAGTAGCTCTGCATTGCATTTTCTTTGATTCTAACAGATTTTTGACTGTGGGGGTGTTTTTGAAGAACCATAGTTGGAAACCATATAATGCAATAGATAATACATAGGTCCTGTATAACGACTGCTTCTGAGTAGAAAGAATGCTGCATAAAGAATTTCCTAGGAGTTTCATTGCATTCAGTATTGAAATGCATTTAGTGGTGTAATAGTAGACATGATAGTGGAAGGTTAATTTATGATCAAAATAGAATCCCAAATATCTCCATATGGGTTTTGGGGTGAGGATTGGGTCTCCCACTGAAGTGAGGTCAAGAGGTGGGTTTGGGAGGTGTCAAGATCTTGTAAAGTGAAAGACTTCTGACTTACTGTGTTCCATGACTAGACCAGTGTTGGAGAGGATTTTGGACATGATATTATAGCTACATAAAAGAAAGGAAGATGATAAATTGTAACTTTTCTCCTGAGAAATTAGAAGACCATTGTTAACAAAAGAGAGAATGTCAGAAGGAATTTTTTCTTTTAGGTTTTTTATTCTTTTTTGAACATTTTTATGATTGGGGCCATATATATGGCAGATAAGATAGGGGAAAGAGCTGAGCCTTGGCCTACTCTGACACTTGTATTGAAGGGCAGCAATACAAAGCTGTTCCATGCATAAGTTATTGACCTATTGGAATAGTGGCTGTTGAAAAAATTATGATATTAGTATTGAGACCTGCTTTTTTGAGACACCTAGAAAGGAAAATGTGATTAAGAGAAGGAAAAAATTGAGTGATGTCAAATGCAATGACACCTGTATGGTACTGTTTAAGCCACCTTGCACATATAAGGTGGGTGATGTATAAGCCTGCATTAATAGTTGACTGTTGTCTGATGCCACCCAGCTGATTGGTGTTGAGAAATCTATTCTGGGCCATGTGATACTGTAACTGGTTACTGATTACTTTCTCAATGAGTTTCCCTGTTGTGTTGAGCAAGACAATTGGTTGGAAGGACTTGGGGGTGTTATATACTTCTTTGTTGGGCTTGGGTATGACAACTGACTTGGCTTCTTTGAAGTAAGATGGCCAAAATTCTAATGTAATACAGGCGTTAGCAATACCAACAATCTTGTCAAGATATTCCTTGTCATATATAAGGGGTCTCAAGTATCTCCAGGCAATGTGATTGGGCCCAGGAGTGAAGGAAGTGGAGCACTTAGCTATGGCATTCTTAAATTCCTGATTGGTGAAAGGTGGCCACTCAAACTCATTGAGTTGAGAAATTTTATTCAGAAACCTATGGTTGATAGGGCGGTTTTCAGTCAAGTTATAGGAGCTGTGCAGTGCATTCCACAAGGACGTCAAGTTATTACACAGTTGGTCTTCAAATGCTATAGTTTTAATGGCAAGAAGAGTTTTCTTCTTGACCCAGTTCATGAGATCCCATGGTCTCTTGTTGGACAATGCAATTTCTTGGATTTTTTCATCAAAAAACTTTCTTTTGGACTCATGTATAGTTGCTTTATACTCTTTTCAATTTTGAAGATTGTTTTGCACATGGTATCTTTGAAAGCTGTCCATGCATTCCTGATTCTACCACTCCTTGGAGTGTTTAGTGATATGCTTTACCTTTGCATGTTTTGCCCAAGCCTTGCTAAATATATTTGATAGCTAGTTGACATGCATCTCTTGATCTTCTTGACTCATGATTAACACTGTGTCCAAGTGCTTGAGATTCTTCCTTATGGTTTCAATGAAATCTTTTTTATCACTGCTGCCCTTTCTTATGGACTAGAGTATGTTATCAATATTTTCCTCCTTTATTTGTACTGTGATGTCCAATGGTATGTGATCAGATGGTTTACAAATTTCTAGGAGTATCCTATGTTTCCTGAATCCTAAGTTGTTTGGTGCCAAGAACACTAGGTCTAGGATAGAGTTAGCATCACACTAATTATTAGCAAATCTTGTAGGACCCAGGTTTAAAGGAGGTGAAAGTTCCAGGCCTAGGCTATCAGCAACAGTTAGTAGGTCTTTCGAGTCTATGGAGTGATGGTGGATGTTGGGGTCCCAATTGCTATCCCTGATATTGAAGTCCTCTGTCATAACTACCATATTTCTGATGTCTCTGGTACAATCTTGCAGGGCCCAAATGGCTATTTGATCACTGTCTGAGTAGACATTAATGACAAAGTTGATGTCTTGGCAATTATAGAATAAAAGAATATTGATGTCTCTGTGGTCCATGATGTCAGTGTAAAGAGAGAATCTTAGCCATGATATTCACTTGTTTATGTAAGTAGCAACTCTGGGGTAATTGTCCTGGGATGAGTTCTTTTGAATGAAGAGAGTCCATTCTGGGTGGTTTGGTGCTCTATACGGGGGATCACTTTTAGGGTTAGTATAGCTTGGAATGCAGTGTATAAGGAATCTTGGAAGTTCCTAGATAAACACTATATCTGCATTATTTTTTTGCATTTCTAGAATAGTATCAGTAAGTATTTTATTTTTTCAAACATTCTGGGAGAAAATTTTTAGATAATGCTTAATTAACATAATTTGTTGCCACCCACAGCTGAGTGAATTGAATTAGCTCTGATTTCTCAGAGCTCTTGCACCTTCTTTGAGTACCATTGTCTGTTGAATCTATGCTTCCAGAATAGACACTCATAACTATCAGCCTGATGCTCTCCCTTGCAGTTGGTGCATTTAAAGTTGTGGGGACATGGGTCTTCTTTCTTCATCTTGAGTCTTGTGTAAAGACCAAGCTGTGATAACTTAATCTCCCTCCAAGTCCAAGTTGACAAGGAGAACTTGTTAGAGTTCCCATTCATTTACTGTATACTACTTATACATTTTCCTCTATTTACTATTGTTTATAAAGTCCCATATGTTCCTTTCCATCCAACTATCCTGCATATCTGATCTTTAGAAACTAAAAGAAAAAGAAAAGAAAAAGAATATAAATAATAACTTAGCCATTTTGCCAAGTCATGACATCTTGGTGGGGTTAGCTTTGCAGCACCATGCCATAACTATATCAACTGACAAATGAAAATAAAAGTTTTATTATAAGCACCTTAAGGTGAAATTAAAAAAGGATAAATCATAATAAACTAATTAGTCTAAGATAAAATTATCATAATAAGTATTTATTTTCTAGTGTAAAAACTAATTTAATTAACTACTTATATATAAAATTTTAAAAATTTAAAAATAAAACAAACTAAAAACAAAAATAGCCAAAAATAAATAAAAATACAAATAAAATTTATCCAAATAAAGCCCCAAATAATGTCCCTTGTCTCCATTAAAAATAAACTAAAACTAAAATAACTAAAAAGTAAAAGTTACAAATTTCCTTTGAAATAGAGCCTAGCTAAAAATAAATATTCTTATTAAAATACTGGAATAGTCTACAATAAAATTTAACAAAACTGTAAAAAAACATATAAAAAGCTAGCCCAAAAAAACATAAAAATAATAAAGTGCCAAAAACAACTTCAATAAAAGATAAAATTAAAAAATTCCAATTTACAAAATAATAAAAATAAGAGAAAAACACAAACTATATATGCCAGCAGTAAAAAAAAGTAAAAGTTCAAAAAAATTTACCTCAAAGTTTTCAAGACCAAACACAAACATATAAAAACACTCACTGACTTGAATTCTTCAGTAAAAAATCTTGCAAAAACTTTTTCAAATAGTGATTTTTCAAAAACTGAAAATTCAAAAAAACTCATAAAATTCAATAAAATTCAATTATTGAGAGACATCTGGAAAATCTAATTTTTCTGACCTTTAAAAATTAAAATCTTGCATTCTTTTTACTCTCTATGGTGTTCAAGCTTGTGGAGGCCATTATATTTCTGACACTTGACACCATGTACACAATATGCAAAGGTAGTGTGGCCCTACTTTCAGCAGTTTTTGCATTGAGAGACTCCTGGGTTCATATTCATTCCCCTGACTATAGCTATGTACTTTCCAATGTTAAAGCTATAGTTGATTATCTTCTTAGCTTTAGAGCCATTTTGTGAATCCTATATATCAATCCATATGATTGCCTGGTCTGATTTGGAGGATGCTTTGATGATCCTTGGGTGGAAAGCTAATGTGATATCATTGAAGATGTGAGTATTCCTAATTACCTCTTTAATAATGCTCTATGTGATTGTTTTGTTGTCACAGTTGACATATGGTATACCTAATATTTTTAAGTATAACTTGGATTAAGGCAGTCATGCTGAGGCAGTTTGTTTGTGATTGATATTGTTCACATTGTTGATGTAATTCTCTATAGTTTTCAAGTCTGATGGGTTAGCTATTTTATTAGTAGTGATAGCAATGCCCTTGTTGTTAGCCCTAATGAAATCTGCCATGATTTCCAACTTAATTGACTTCAGAATCCTGTTGATGTTAGTAACATGTAAATCTGCTTTGTCCATCATCATTTTTGTATTTTCCTTGCTCATGGGAACAATGACTTGTTTCCTAGAAGGACCTTTAGTTGTCATGATAACTTTTCTTTTGTTCAATGTCAGTTTATTATTGGCAACCCTGTGAATCTCTATGATCTTATTCAATGAAAGTTTTGGAAATGCTTCCTTGATCTTGAGAATATCTTTGACACTGTTCTTTGTATCTTGTGTGAATGATTTGCCTTTATTGTGATATTTGGATTTGGCAAGTACACTGGCACTTGGCCTAGGGGGGATCAGTGGGGGGACCTTAGAGATGTTAGCCAGTTTGCCATTGTTATCTTTATTAACCATGACTTTGTTCCTATTGAACTATGAGGACACACATTGCCTGAATGACTTACCATTGGCATTAGCTATGATTTTATCCCATCCTGCTTTGTAGATGGCCAAAATAAATTCCCATGCTGCATAACCAAATTGGTCTATTTGTGGGATGTCCTTTTCTGTTTTATCACCAATGGGTCTTTGCTTGATAAAATTTGCCATTCTTTGCAAGGAATAGGCAATGTTCTTTGTATTGCTGTTAAGGAATTCTTCTGTGCCAAAGAGGGAAATAGCTGAGAAGTTACCATCCCAGAGGAGTGGGTCTATAGGTTGGTTTGCCTGATATGGAATAATAGATGGTTCTAAAACAGGAGGAGATACTGTGTTGCTGTCTATGCCATTGCCATGTGTTGGTTGGGAGTGTTCTATGTCTGAAGCTTGAGGGGCATATGGGAAGTCTGGGTTCTATTGGTATTCCTATTCTACTTGCTCAGCCTACTTTATGTTGTTGGATTGAATTTGCATTCTTTCAGCATATTCTATGGACAAAGATGATGCATAGGATTTAGTAAACACATTCCTTGGAGAGTTGTGTTCTTGTTTAGGAGAGCAACCCCTTAGATTGTCTTCTTCAAAGTCCATTGGGTCAATGGCAGGTGTTCTGTGGGATGATTTGCTAGCTTGTTGATGAGACAGTTTGTGTTAAGGAGAAGTGATAAAATTAAATGTATTTGCTAATTCTCTACTGGGCACTACCATATAGGATGGTGGTAAGAGAGAAAGAAGCAATGATGGGCACCCAGTACATTTGTTACAGAAGTAAAATAGTATTTAATGTATGTTTTTGAGTGCCTACCCAAGTAACTTGCTTATCCATCCTCAAGTTCTTTCAGCCACTTTTGGTCAATGCAATCTATACACTTGATGCTGAACTTGAAGTTGAAGAAGGCTAGTTTTATTGGCAGCTCCCAAATTATTCCTGTATGAGGCAGGCATAAAACTTGTCTATGCTCAAGTGGGACCCAAAATAGCAACTCATCATCCTGACCCACTATCCATTCATTGCTTATGTATTGTGAGATAAGGTCATATCCATGAGTAGCTTAGCTATGAGGTTTGCCATGTCATAGATTTTGAATAGATAATAGGACACCAACTTGGTATTATCTTGAATAAATGCCATCTGCAGTGTTGGCATCAAAGAAAGTTACTGTATTTGTGCAGCAAAGAGTGACAAGTTGATCACCAGCCAATGAGGGCAGGTGATAGGGCAATCTTATTCACCCAGGACATTATGATAGGTTTGTTATAGTGTTGACCAGCTCATGTGTCCTAGACTCATCATATAAGGATACAGCTGCAATGACTTAGTCCTACTCCTAGTCTGAGTTGACAAGGAGAACTTGATAGAGTTCTCATTCATTTATTGTATACTACTTATACATTTTCTTCTATTTACTATTATTTATAAAGTCCTGTGCATTTCTTTTCATCCAACTATCCCACACATCTGATCTTTAGAAACTAAAAGAAAAAAAAAGAAAAAGAATATAAATAATGACTTAGCTATTTTGCCAAGTCATAACACTATCCCCCTCTTAAGGTTCCTTGTCCCAAGGAATTTTTTATTGCTCATAATATAGGTCACAAATATTACCCATTTTGTTGTCTTCTTCTGCCTGTTCTCTTAGTTCTAACTCTTTTTGTTCCATTTCTTCTTCTTCTTCTTCCTCTTTGATCATCTCTATGGTCCTTCTTCCTCTAACTCGTCCTCTCTTCCATCTTCTCCAATTTCTCTCTAACCTTGTCCAGTATTCTTCATCGTACCTTTTGTCAGTTCATCCAAACAACTTCCTTGCTGTAAATCTTCCAGATAGTTTGCCTCTTGCAAATATTCCCTTATTTTCTATCTTTTCTTGCCTCCTAACTTCTTCCATATCTCTTTGGTATTCCCTTTCAAATTCCTCAACTGCCTCTTTCATGTTCCCTAGATTTTCCTTCCTTCCCAAGTGTCTAATTCTGCAGTAAATCCTTTCTACCATACTAAGTACTTGTCCTTCCCTCTGATCTGCTGCTTGTTCAGTATCTTTTTTACCTTCCACTCTTCCTCTCCTTCAATAATTACTGGAGCAGATTGCTCCTTTCTCTGCCCTTCTACTTGCCCTATATATTTTTGTATTCTACTAACATTAACTACTGAATGAATTTTTACTGTACTAGGTAGTTCTAATTCTACTGCATTTTATAATATGACTTTCTTTACTCTGTAAGGCCCCACAAATCTTTCTGTCAACTTCTCCATTTGCCTCTCCACTATCTGATACTTCAGATCTTTTGTATTGAGCATTACCAAGTCTCCTACTTTATACTTGTCCACCTCTGCTCTCTTCCTATCTGCATACTTCTTTATCTCTTCCTATACTTTCCCCAATACTGCTTTTGCCTCTTCTTGAATTCCCTTCATTTTCTCTATAAACTTTTGTGCTCTTTCATACTTCCCCTTCTTTCTCATCTCGAACCCCATTCTAGGATCTTATTTATAATTTGCTTTGAAAGGTAACACTTTAATTGACAAGTATACTTTATTATTATATGCAAATTCTACTGTTTCTAGCCAATCTGGCCACTGCTCTTGTCTGTGGTCAATAAACATTCTTAAGTACTATTCTAACTCCTAATTGACTCTCTCCATTTGCCCATCTGTTTGAGGATGGAATGCCATAGAAATTTTGCCTTTGATCCCCAACATCTCATTCAACTCTCATTATTCCTGCTGTGAATTGTGGCCCCCTGTTAGATATGATACTTTCAGGAAAACCATGCAATTTCCATATATTATCTCTAAACAACTTTGCTAGTCCTTCTGCCATTGTCCTTTCTGTAGTTGGTATAAAGTATACTATCTTGGTTAACCAGTCCACTACTACCAGAATGGAGTCATATCTCTGAGCTAGTGGTAATTTAGTTATGAAGTCCACTAAAATATGTGTCCAAGGTCTCTCTGGAATAGAATTTGGCATTAACTTGCCAGCTTGTTGCTCTGTGCAGTTTTTATTCTGCTGATAGGCATCATATCCCTTTACATATTGTTTCACTTCCTTGGTAACCCCTGGCCACCAGAAATTTCTAGTGACTAGTTCTACCATCTTCCACTGACCCCTGTGTCCTTCTATATGTATATTATGATATAGCCTAACTATCTCTACTCTCAGCTTCTCATCTTTAGATATATATACCTTCCCCTCTTTATACATAACCCCATCTACCTCTCTCCACTCTTCATCTCTTAATACTTTTACCACAGCTTGTTTTATCTCTTCTACTGCCTTTACTACTTTATCATCCTTTACTTTCAACTTCCTTACTTCTTCCAATAAGTCCATCCCTTCTATTACTATCTCCACTGTTTCAGTCCTTCTAATTTTGAGCCACTCTGGCTTTATTAACACCTCATTCTCATTATCTCTTTCTACTTCTACTTCCCAGTCTAGCCTCCTACTTAAACTATCCACTTTCCCCATCTTACTCCCTGGAATGTACTTAAGCGTGAAGTTGAATCTTGATAGGTATAATGCCCATCTAGCTTGCCTATGATTTAACTTTTATGCTTTCATGAAATACTCGAGATTTTTGTGGTCTGTTCAGATCTCGAATTTCATCATAGTTTCTTCCAGAAAGTGTCTCCATGCTTCTAAACCTCTAACTACTGTTAACATCTCTTTATCATGTATCTTGTAGTTTTTCTCTATATCACTTAGAGATTTTGAGATAAAAGCAACAGGTCTCCACAACTCATCTGGGCATTTCATTGATAATACCCCTCCAGTAGCATAATTAGATGCATCTACTTCAACCCTGAATTCCTTGTCTAAGTCAGAGGCCACTAATACTGGCCTACTTGTGAAGATTCTCTTAAGGTTGTTAAAGGCTTGCTCCTGTTCTTCTCCCCACTGCTATTTCACATCTTTCCTTGTGAGCATGTTCATTGGCCTAGCTACTTTTGCAAAGTCCTTAATGAATCTCCTATAGTAGTTTGCGAGACCCAAAAACTTTCTGACATCTTTAACACTCTTTGGTGTCAGCCAGCTCAACACTTCTTTTACCTTTTCTTTCTCTATCTCTATACCATTGGGCCCTATAACTACTCCTAGGAACCCAACCCTTCTTACTTTCCATATACACTTCTCCAGCTTGACATATAAGTCATTTTCTTCTAGCCTCCTTAATACTTTTTCCACTATCTTGTCATGTCCTTTCTTTGCCTCTATTCCTACTAGCACATCATCCACAAATGCCACTACTTTGCCTTCATTTATCAAGTCCCTCAGGATCTCATTCATTATGGCCTAGAATGTCACAGGCAAGTTTATCATCCCAAAGAACATTACTGTTGGCTTAAATGACCCTACATGCATTGTGAATGCTCCCTTCCACTCATCTCCTTCCTTAATCCTTACATTATTAAACCCCCA
>Ga0153928_1001450_pt1 | contig 10553 bp, 9 predicted proteins | sample TSNJ012MetaG_FD_106656 | JGI IMG/M metagenome (GOLD analysis project Ga0153928, IMG submission 106656) | Attine ant fungus gardens microbial communities from New Jersey, USA - TSNJ012 MetaG | ecosystem: Host-associated > Fungi > Mycelium > Unclassified | place: USA: New Jersey, Wharton State... | reverse complement strand
TCGCTGCCCGCGTTGCCGGGCTGGGTGGTTTCGCCGGAAGCGGAAGCCGCCCCGTCACCGGACGCTGCCTGCGAGGATGCCGGGCTGCCGCCTGATCCGCATGCCGCAAAGAGGGAGCATGCCAGAACAAGTGAAATACCTAAGGATAAAATACGTAACTTCTTCATAAAATTTCCTCCATTCATTATCTAGGTATATTATCAGCTGCAAGATATGCAGCATACCTATTCGCCGTCTTCTCACAATTCATTAAAAAAGGGCTTGCCCCCTCAGAGCATGCCCCCTTGCAAGCCTTCACTACTAAAAAAACATCGCTTACAGTATACAACATCTATTAAAAAAAGTAAATACCAATAATAATTAAAGAATTTGTTACAATTATGTTAAAATCTGAGGTATTTTAAAGAAATGTCCCCGCTGATTTGCCAGTTTTTCAAACCGGTTTCCTTGTGGATATTCAGGGCGAACGCATGAAAAAGGCATAGGAAACAGCACATAATAGACAAACGAAAAAGGCGTTGATTTATATGTTGCAAAAATACTTTGAAACGATAAGAGACAGCTGCCAAGCCGGGAAAGTAAAGCACAGCATGTTGGAAGTAATCATTATGACAATCTGCGCAGTAGTAAACGGATGTGAGCATTGGGAAGATATAGCGGATTTTTGCAAGGCTAAGGAAACAGGGTTTCGGGAGAAAGTGGGGCTTGAGTTAAAACATGGGGTTGCATCACACGACACCTTTCAAAGAATATTATAGCCCTTTACAAACCTAATAGGCCCGCGCCATTCCCCCAAAGCACCCGCTCGGTATCCTCCGAAGACAAAAATCCCTCGGCAATACTATCCCGGAAATACTGTAGCGCGGCGGACTGGTCATCCCATGGAGAATCGGTGGCAAAAAGAATCTGGTTCGGTGTATGCCGCCGGAAGATTTCTCTGGCAGTATCTATGTCCATCAGGCTCAGCGCAACGGACGTATCGAAGTAGACATTGCGGCCACACAAAAGCCCCAGCACTCCCTGGTAAAGATACATACCGCCCATATGTGCCAGTACCGTCTTGCATCTCTCCAGCAACGGCAGTACATTCGCAAGCCGCCGGGGAGAAGCGTGAATAGGGTCAGGCAAGCCGACATCGTAGCCTGCATGAAACATCATTACCAGTCCCAACCGCGCGACTTCCTGGTAGAAGGGCTCCAAGCGGTAGTCATCCACAAAAAAACGCTGGTAATCCGGGTGCAGCTTGATTCCCCGAAATCCCTCCTTTTTAATGCGGTGGAGCCATGTTTTCCAATCGGGATCAAATGGGTGGATTCCGGCAAAGGGGATGATGCTGGGCTCGGCCGACGTATATTTATCCAGCACCTTCTTTGCAAACCTATTGGTGTTTTCCGTCTGTTCCAGCTTTACCGCTATGTTAAGCTGTACTCCATGGGTAATACCCGCCAGGGCCATAGATTCCCTTAAAGCAGCGATGGAACCGTCATGGTAGTTGATAAGACGGGCGCGCTTGGCCAAGGATGTTACCGCTTTGTAGGATAGGTCTTTCGGGAACGCATGGGTATGAAAATCCAGAATCACATCAATCGCTCCTACATCTTAACATCGTAACATATGATACAGAAATTGAGTATACTGCTAATAATAATTTTTGTCAAGATTATTCTTTCAGATATTGCGATCGTTTCGCTCAAAAAAGCAAAAGGAAGCATACCGGCGTTTTTGCCGGGCGCTTCCCTTTTGCCCTTTCTTGGGAAGATTTTAATTACTGTTCACTGCTTGCCACAATGCGGCTGCCGGAGTTTTTCAGCCTAACCTCAGGTTCGATGGGAATTTTGAAGCCGGGCAGGAGATTATCCCAGCCGGTGATAGTCAGAAGGATCATGGAGGCGACGGATATAATGCTGAAATAGTTGGCGGAAATGATATTGAGCGGGGTAAATTCAAACAGTTTTCCAGATTGGGCAAAGACTCCAACGGGGTCGGCAAGAGGCAAAGACCAGCCCGCGCCACCTTCCCAATCGCCGTTTCCAACGCATTCATTCCACCAACTCCTCTTGATAGTACAGTTCCGAATATCCGGAGGAATACCGGAACTCCTTGCCGCAGACGTGTATCCTCCAAATTTTATATACAGCAAGAACCATGCCATGCAAAAAGACCCGATGATAGGGCCTTTCAGTCGGCAGCGGGTTTTTAATTGGTTGGTTAATTGGTTTTTATTTCACCAAATTTGATGGATTATATCCCCGTTTCACACCTGACGGCGGCAAGAGCCTCCAGTCCCAAAGGAGTGACCCCAGTGCCTCCTCTGCCCTGCTGAATGGCGACAAATCCATATGAATGTTGAATATGCAGCAACGTCCGCACCTCCTGTTGTGACAGGAGTACTCCTTGTTTCCGCAGGCTTTCCGAAATTCCGTGACGTCCCTGGCGTGCACCCACCGCCCTATTGCGGGATAGCAGCTCAAGTATTTCCCGGTGGCGATCCAGTCTTGGCCGCTCCTTCGCCAGGAAGTGCCGGAACAGGGATTCCTTGTCCGGATTGCACGAAGCGGCGGTCGGAGCGTCTAGCTGTGACTGCGCGTCCCCCAGTCTCAATTGATGAAGGGGCCCGCCCGACCCATATCACGTCTTTTGGGGGGTTCTCTCCCCTTTTATGATATCCCATCTTGTTCCGTTTTTCCAGTACTTATCTGATGCTTAGCGGAAGCGGTAAGGACGGACGTTGACCGATTTAAAATAATTAGATATAATAAATAAAAATTTACTTTATTAAAGCAGTGCACTAAAATAAGGTTTTAGAACAGGTTTAATAAAAAACCAAGAGTTAAGAGGAGGAACCAGCTTGATCGAACTGGAAAGTAGCGGACACTACCTGGTGGGCGGTAAGCCCGTCCCCGTGCAGGAGGCAGTCGGCGTTGCCTTTCCCGACGAGGCGCGGAAAAAAACCATTGCCTACTCTATCCTGCAGGCCCACGATAAAGGCTCCAACCCTAAGAAGCTCCGCATAACCTTTGACGCCCTTATTTCCCACGACATTACCTTTGTGGGCATTATCCAGACAGCCAGGGCTTCGGGACTGGAGGAGTTTCCCGTCCCCTACGCCATGACCAACTGTCACAATAGCCTGTGTGCCGTAGGTGGTACCATCAACGAGGATGACCACGCCTTCGGCCTTTCCGCCGCCAAAAAGTACGGCGGCATTTATGTGCCCGCTAACCAGGCCGTTATCCATCAATACGCCCGGGAACGCCTGGCCGAGTGCGGCAATATGGTTTTGGGCTCAGACAGCCACACCCGCTATGGCTCCTATGGCTCCATGGGCGTGGGCGAGGGCGGCGGCGAGCTGGTGAAGCAGCTTCTCAAGAACACCTACGACGTCCCGGCTCCCGAGGTCGTCCTGGTTTATCTGACAGGCAGGCCCCGGAAGGGCGTTGGGCCTCAGGATGTGGCAATTGCCCTGGTGGCGGCCACCTTTCCGGGCGGTGACGTCAAAAATAAGGTGCTGGAGTTCACCGGCCCCGGCGTCAGACACCTCTCGGCTGATTACCGCGTCGGCATCGACGTGATGACCACCGAAACCTCCTGCCTGTCCTCCATTTGGGAAACCGACGAGGTTATTGAGGAATTCTATAAAAACATCGGTCGTCCCTGGGCCTACCGGAGGCTTGCCCCTGCCGAGGGCGCTTACTACGACAGCGTTGTAAAAATTGATCTTGACAAGGTGGAGTGTATGATCGCCCTGCCCTTTCATCCCTCCAATGCCTACACCATCCACGAGCTGCAAAAGGATCCGGAGGGCATCCTGAAGGAGGTGGAAGCGGACTGCAATAATCAATTAGCCGGTAAGGTGGAACTGGATCTGCGCCGTAATATCCGTAAAGACGGTCAGGTCGTCTGCGGCCAAGGCGTCATTGTCGGCTGCTCCGGCGGAATGTATGAGAATATTATGACCGCCGCCGGAATACTTAAGGATAAAAGCATCGGAAACGGCTATTTTGATATGAGCATCTATCCCTCATCCACCCCCATTTCGCTGGCTATTGCCAGGGATGGCGCGGCCGAGACGTTGATGCGGGCCGGTGTGGTAATCAAGCCCGCCTTCTGCGGCCCCTGCTTCGGCGCGGGAGACACTCCGGCCCACAATACCCTGTCAATCCGCCACGCAACCCGGAACTTTGCCAACCGGGAGGGCTCCAAGCCCGGTGAAGGGCAGATTTCCGCCGTAGCCCTTATGGACGCCCGCTCCATAGCGGCAACGGCCGCCAACGGCGGTGTGCTCACCGCCGCCACCGATATTGATTTTGACGAGCCCGGGCTTAACTACGTATTCGACGGTTCAGTTTACAAAGGGCGCTGTTATGAGGGCTTCGGTAATCCCCAGCCTGATGGGGAGCTCCGCTTTGGGCCCAACATCAAGGATTGGCCTCGGATGCCCAAGCAGGAGGACGACATGCTCTTAAAGCTCTGCGCCGTTATTTCCGACGAGGTCACCACCACCGACGAGCTGATCCCCTCCGGCGAAGCCTCCACCTACCGCTCCAACCCCCTCAAGCTCAGCGAGTTTACCCTTTCCCGCCGCTGCCCTGAATACGTCAATAAATCCAAGGCCGTGCTTGCTCTGGAAACTGAACGTCAACAGGGCGGCTCCCCAAAAGAAGCGGCGGATGTGCTCGCTAAAGTTGGCGGCGATATCCGCAAAACCTCAATCGGCTCCTGTGTATTTGCGAAAAAACCAGGTGACGGCTCCGCCCGGGAGCAGGCGGCTTCCTGCCAGAAGGTACTGGGAGGCTTTGCCAATATCTGTTATGAATACGCCACCAAGCGGTACCGCTCCAACTGCATCAACTGGGGCATTGTACCCTTCACAATCGACAAGGATACCTCCTTTGACTACACCGATGGCGATTATGTGTATGTACCCGGCATTCGGGAGGCCATCTCCACCGGCAAAACCCGGATTCCCGCCCAGGTTGTCACAGCGAACGGTGAGATAAACCACATCACCCTGATCTGTGAAGGATTAACCGGCAATGAGAAGCGCATCCTCGTGGAGGGCTGCCTGATAAATTTCTACGCCGTCGGCTATTCCGATTAGGCATTGGAGACAAGACATAGCATAAACTATATTCAAGGAAGGCGGAACGCAAATTATGGATAAAATAAAGATGACAACCCCGTTGGTCGAGATGGACGGCGATGAAATGACCCGTATCCTCTGGCAAATGATTAAGGACGAGCTGATTAGCCCCTTTGTCGAGCTCAACACCGAGTATTACGACCTGGGGCTTTTGCACCGCAACGAAACCAGGGATCAGGTAACCGTAGACGCCGCTAACGCCACAAGGAAGTACGGCGTCGCCGTCAAATGCGCCACCATCACCCCCAACAAGCAAAGGATGGAGGAATACCCCCAGCTGACCGAGATGTGGAAAAGCCCAAACGGCACTATCCGTTCCATTCTGGACGGCACTGTGTTCCGCGCGCCCATCCTGGTGGATTCCATCAAGCCCGTGGTCAAAAACTGGATTAAGCCAATCACCATTGCCCGTCACGCTTACGGCGACGTATACCGCAGCGTGGACTTTAGAACCGATGAGCCCGGCGAAGCCATCATGACCTTCCGGAGTGTCTACGGCAAGGAGTATGCTGTTTCGGTGCAAAAGGTGGACGGCCCCGCGGTATGGCAGGGCGCGCACAACAAGGAAAGCTCCATCCGCTCCTTTGCCCACGCCTGCTTCCAGTACGCCATCGGCACCAGGCAGGATCTGTGGTTTTCCACCAAGGATACCATCGCGAAGGTGTACGACGGCTGCTTCAAAACCATCTTTGAGGAAGTATTCAAAGAATATAAACCCGAGTTTGACAAGCTGGGCCTGGAGTACTTCTACACCCTCATCGACGACGCCGTGGCCAGGGTCATCCGTTCCCAGGGCGGCTACATCTGGGCCTGTAAAAACTATGACGGAGACGTGATGAGCGACATGGTTTCCACCGCTTTCGGCTCCCTGGCCATGATGACCTCCGTGTTGGTTTCCCCCGACGGCAAATATGAATATGAGGCCGCCCATGGTACTGTAACCCGTCATTACTACAAATATCTGGAGGGGGAAGAAACCTCCACCAACCCCATCGCCACCATTTTCGCCTGGAGCGGCGCGCTGCGCAAGCGGGGTGAGCTGGACGGGAACGACAGCCTTGTAAAATTCGGAGACGTACTGGAAAAAGCCTCCCTGGACACTATAAACAGCGGCATTATGACCAAGGATCTTGTCAGCCTGGTGGAAAAAGGCGTAAAGGCCGAAAGCGTAACCTCCAAGACGTTTATCGCTGAAATCCGCAAGCGCCTGCAATTCCTCTGGAACCAAGCTGAATAAATCCGACACAAAAGAAACAGTTGAAAGTGAGGAAGCGGCTATGACTGTCAATCCAAGCATGGAAAGCGGAAAATCCGCGGTTTATTTTACTCCCGATATCAGCCCTAATGGCCTGATGTCCGCCTATGAAGCATTGGGACGGGAACCCTCCGGGAAAGTGGCCGTAAAATTAAGCACCGGTGAGCCTGGAAATCCCCATTACCTTGCCCCGAAACTGATTGAAAACCTTGTGCGCTCCATGAACGGTACTATTGTGGAGGCCAACACCGCTTATGACGGTGGACGCGCTAACACCCAAAGGCACTATCAGGTTGCGAAGGATCACGGCTTCACCGCCATCGCTCCGGTGGTGATTCTGGATGAGAATGGCGACATTCCTCTTCCGGTGAAAAACGGCGCCCATTTGACCGAAGACTTGGTAGGCGCCCACTTTGAGGATTACAGCTTTCATGTGATCCTTTCCCATTTCAAAGGCCATGCCATGGGGGGCTTTGGCGGAGCGCTCAAAAATATGTCCATCGGATATGCGTCTCCCCGGGGTAAGCTGCTGATCCATTCAGCCGGAGCAAGCAAGAGCGATTGGGTTCCGACTGAACAGGATGATTTTCTTGAATCCATGGCGGAGGCGGCAAAAGCGGTTGTGGATGCCGCAGGCGGGGAGCGCTTTCTGTATATAAACGTAATGAACCACCTCTCAATAGATTGCGACTGTGATGAAAATCCCGCTGCGCCTGCCATGTCCGACATCGGTATTCTTGCCTCGCTGGATCCGGTGGCTTTGGACAAAGCATGCCTGGATCTGGTGTACGCCGCCCCGGACGGTCAGGATCTGATTGAGCGTATCGAATCACTCAACGGCGCTCATATGGTGAGGTATGCGGCAGCTATCGGGCTGGGAAGCTTAGAGTATGAACTGGTCAGTTTATCCTAAGGCTTTTGTGGGCAATTTGACTTTTTGGACAAAATCAGGTACAATATGGGTATATATTATATGGACGTGAGCAGGAAATGATATTTTTTTGCTCTGATAGGTACCTGATAACGCTGTAAATACAATGGAGTGGATAGAGAATAGCGCCATCTTTAATCTGTCAGTCAAGAACGATAGAATCCGCAGCGTTGGTGCACCGATCTGTGAAGCAGAGTCGATACCCGAGCAAGGACTGTCGTTTTTCCATTTATAGCGTTACACGAATGGAGGATATGCGAATGATTCGATTTGAACATGTCGTCAAGCGGTACGGCAAGACTGTAATTTTGGATGATCTCAGCTTTGAGATTGCTGAAGGGGAGTTTGCCGTACTTATTGGACCAAGTGGTTGTGGCAAGACTACAACATTAAAATCCATTAACCGCCTGATTAGGCCGGAGGAAGGCACTGTTTTTGTAAATGGACAGGATACCGCCGAGGTGGATCCGGTCAAGCTGCGGAGAGGGATTGGATACGTTATTCAGCAAATTGGTTTGTTCCCCAATATGACGGTAGCCGAAAATATTGCGGTTGTACCAAAGCGGCTTAAATACAACAAGGAGGATATTAACAGAATTGTCCATGAGCTGATGGAAATGGTGGATATGTCCTATGAGGAATACGCGGGCAAGTATCCAATTGAATTATCCGGAGGCCAGCAGCAGCGTATAGGCGTGTTGCGCGCACTGGCGGCCTCACCACCGATCGTATTGATGGATGAACCCTTTGGCGCGCTGGATCCTATGACCCGCTCCACCCTGCAGGAAGAAATGATAAAACTACATAAAAAGTTAAATAAAACCTTCATTATGGTTACCCACGACATGGATGAGGCCCTTACTCTCGCGGATAAAATAATTTTTATGGATCAAGGGAAGATTATACAGATGGCCAGCCCTGAAGAAATGCTGGCCAATCCCGGCAGCGACTTGATCCGTAATTTTATGGGAAAGCGCTCCGCGGAAAGCCCGGCCCTTACAGCCGGAGATTTTATGCGCGCAAATATCGTCAGTGTTTATGCTTCCCGCAGCCTGCGGGAGTGTACCGCCTTGATGGCGCGCAACAACATCGACTCCCTCCTTGTTAAAAATGAGGATGGTACCTATCACGGAATCGGCACAATAGCCAACATCAAAAAGTATGGCCTGTCCTCCGGAACAATTGGCGATGTTATCACCACAGGAAATGCCGTTTCCAACATCGGGGAGGACGCCCGGGAGTGCTTTGACAAGCTGACAGCCTCGGGGGACGGTTATGTGGTCGTTTTAAATGATGACAACACGATTGCGGGCATTGTCACAAGAACCAGTATGGCCAAGGCAATGGCGCAAGCTTTGTGGGGGGACGTACAATGAGCTTCTGGACAATGTACGGCTCAAAGATCTTCATAGCGGTTTGGGTGCATCTCTTTTATGTGCTTGTCTCGGTTTCTATCGGCTTCGTGGTAGCCTTGGTGCTTGGAATCTCCCTGTCCCAGGTTCCCAAATACGCGAAATATATTCTGCCCGTCATCTCGGTGTTCCAGACCATTCCGGGTATCGTGTTTATCGGTATGCTCTTTTTAATCATGGGGATGCAATCAGCGACGGTTATCACCGCGTTGGCGATTTATGCGGTTTTCCCCATACTTAAGAATACTTATGTAGGCCTGCTGGATGTGGATTATCAGTATATTGAGGCCGCCAGGGGCTGTGGTATGTCCCGTATGCAATCCCTTTTTGAGGTAGAGCTGCCTCTTGCTATGCCCACCATAATCGGAGGGCTCCGCATGTCCACAGTTTATACTGTGAGCTGGGCGGTTCTGGCTTCTATGATCGGCTTGGGGGGGCTTGGTGAATTTATCTACATTGGTATAGCAACCAACAACAACGCGCTGATTGTGGCTGGGGCAATTCCCGCCGCGATTATGGCTATCATTTTGAGCCTGCTCATTGATAAGCTCAAAAAGCGCCTGGAGCCGGGCAGCCGAAGGAGGGCGGTGTTATGAGCGTAACCGTTATTTTAGAGCACTTATATATAGTGCTGATGTGTGTTCTGTTTTCAACCCTTGTGGGCTTGCCGTTGGGGATTATGGCATATTACTGGCCGCCGGTCCGCAAAGCAATCTTGCGTGTGGTAGAAATTCTCCAAATTATTCCCGCTCTTGCGATGCTTGGTATGGTTATGGTCATTTTCGGCGCAGGAAAGCTGACGGTGGTCATTGGCCTGGTCTTATATTCGTTACTTCCTATCGTCCACAACACCTGTATCGGCTTAGAGGGTATTAGCCCTGGCATCAAGGAAGCCGCCAGAGGGGTAGGCCTGTCTAAAGTTGACAGGTTGCTCACAATAGAGCTCCCGCTTGCGTTTCCTATGGTGTTTACCGGCCTTCGAATTGCAACTGTTACGGCGGTGGGCGTGGCGGTGTTTGCCACAACTGTTGGCGGCGGCGGCCTTGGCTCGATCATTAACCGTGGGATTCGTATTCAAAACATGCAGATGATCCTTTCGGGTACGCTGGCGCTTGTGGTAATGGCGATACTTTTCGATACCGTTATGGCTTTTGTGGAGAAAAAACTATATCAAGGAGCAGACATTAGACGAACAAAGTAACAGAAAGGAGTACTATGAAAAAACTTACAGGATTTTTATTATGTGCGGCCATGATTATGGTTGCGGCAGGTTGTTCACCCAAGGAGGATGCAACCCTCGTTATTTATGACGGCCAATATTCCGAAAGCCAGATTATTCACCAAATGGTGAAGATGCTGGTGGAAGACCAGTCGGATTTAAAGGTGGAAATCAAGGATGAGATGTCGCCGGTAAATAACTATAAGGATTTAATTAAAGGCGGCGGCAGCAGCATAATGAACAGCTATGACGGTACGCTCCTCACCACATTTTTGAAGAAGGACGTCACCGATGTCCCCGCCGGGCAGTCCCTGTATGATTATGCCAATGGACTGGCTTCCGAGCAGGAGAATGTCCGCCTTCTGGCCAAAATGGGCCATGAAAACACTTATGCGGTAGGCGTACCCCAAGCGCTGGCCGACAAGTACAACCTGAAAACCATCAGTGACCTGTCGGCTGTGGCTGGCGAGCTTGTATTTGGCGCGGAGCATGAGTTCTTTAGTGAAGAGGGCAGCATGAAGTTTTCTCCCTTTTCCGAGTTCTATGGCTTGGAGTTCAAGGAAGCCAAGGCCATTGAAATGGCTCTGAAGTAC
>Ga0153928_1001446_pt1 | contig 10562 bp, 9 predicted proteins | sample TSNJ012MetaG_FD_106656 | JGI IMG/M metagenome (GOLD analysis project Ga0153928, IMG submission 106656) | Attine ant fungus gardens microbial communities from New Jersey, USA - TSNJ012 MetaG | ecosystem: Host-associated > Fungi > Mycelium > Unclassified | place: USA: New Jersey, Wharton State... | reverse complement strand
GAGCGTCGCGGATTGCTTTCCGATCGTCATTGTGACCGATGGAGTCTTCTCGATGGAAGGCGATCTCGCGAAGCTTCCGGAGATCGTCGAGCTCGCGAAACGTCACGGTGCGATCGTCGTGGTAGACGATTCACATGGCACCGGCGTGATGGGTGCGACCGGACGCGGAACGATCGAGCATTATGGTCTTACCGGTCAGGTTGACGTCATTACGGGAACGCTCGGAAAGGCGCTCGGCGGCGCCGCCGGCGGTTTCGTCGCGGGAAGCGACGCGCTGATAGATACGCTCATCCAGCGATCGCGCCCGCAGCTCTTTTCCAATGCGCTACCCGCGACGGTAGCCTGCAGCTCGCTCGCCGCGATCGAGTATCTCGACGCGCATCCCGAGCTGGTGAACCACCTCCGCGAGAAGACAGAGTATTTTCGTGAGGGGCTCAAGCGTATCGGCTACAAGCCGCTCGAGAGCGAGAGCGCGATCGTTCCAATCATCGTCGGCGAAACCGCACGCGCGATTGCGGTCAGCGACAAACTACTCAAGGCCGGTGTCTTCGTGACGGGGTTTGGCTATCCGGTCGTTCCGGAGGGGAGCGCTCGCATCCGGGTCCAGATCAGTGCCGCGCTGACGAAAGATGAGATGGATCGCGCGCTAACCGCTTTCGAGCGCGTCGGAAAAGAGACCGGACTGATCTAGCGCTGAGCGGTGCTCCGCTTGCGGCGCGAAGCGACCTTTGCCGGCTGGCGCACGACGAGCACCGGCACGTTGGCCTTGCGCATGAGTCCCTCGGCTACGCTGCCGAGAAGGAGGCGCGGAAGTCCGCTGCGGCCGTGGCTGCCGGCGACGATCATCTCCGCGCGGGCCGTTTTCGCACAAGCGATGATGCCGTCGAGGGCCGGCGCGTCCACCAGCTTGATTTCGATCTTCATGCCGGCGGCGGCTGCGCGCGAGGCTGCCGCGGCGAGAATCGCGCGCGCATCCTCGCGCAGCATTCGCATCGCCGAGGCCGGCGTATAGTGGAAGGCAGCCGCGATTCGGCCGAGCTCCTCGGAGAAGTGCAGTGCCAGGCACGCGGTAACTTTCGCGCGTTCGCTGCTAGCGAGCGCGATTGCAACATCGAGCGCGGCGTTCGCTTGCTCCGAACCGTCATAGGCGACGAGAAGCCGCTTCATGAATAACTTTATTTATGAGCGCCGGCGCGGGTGACCTTTGAAATTCGTCCGTGCCGGAATCGTGCTCAAGCCGAGTACTGCGCGCGGCCGTCTCGGCATGTTGAACCCTGCTTGCGCGCGGCTGCGCGACGGTACGCTGCAGCTCTACCCGCGCATGATTGCGCCGGGAAACGTCTCGCGCATTGGATCCTTTCGCGCACACGAGTGCCCCGACCGTACGCTCGAGCTCGACTTCGGCGGGTTCGCGCTCGAGCCCGAAGCGCCGTACGAATTTCGTTCTGAACCGGGCGGATACGGTTGCGAGGATCCTCGCATCACGTTCATTCAGGCAATTAACCGCTACGTGATGGCGTACGTGGCATACGGCCCGCGCGGTCCGGAGGTCGCGCTTGCGATCTCCGAAGACGGCCTGACCTGGCATCGCCTCGGGCTATTGCAGTTCGAGGGGAGCAACGAACCTTTCGCCGATAAGGATGCGGCGTTCTTTCCCGAACCCGTGACTGCGCCGTCGGGGACCGAGTCGCTCGTATTCTATCATCGCCCGACTATTCAAGGGCTCGTAACCGATCCAAAAGCGGCGATCGCGGAGATCAAGGCGTTGCCCCCAGATAGGCGGGAGGGTATTGCGATTGGGTGCGTTCCGCTCGAGGCGGTACGCGCGGATATCAACGCGCTCTGCATCGCGACCGAGACGCACCGCCTACCCCTGCCGCCGGCGAACTGGGGAGCGATCAAAGTCGGCGGGGGAGCTCCGCCGGTGAGGATCGACGAAGGCTGGCTCTCGGTCATTCACGGTGTGGACGAACTTGCGCATCCCGACGGCGGCTCGCTGTTGCGCTACTGCGCCGGCGTAATCATACACGATGCGCACGAGATCGACCGCATCCTCTTTCGCTCGCCCGAGCCGCTTTTCGTTCCGGAAGTCGGGGCCGAGCTTCACGGCGCGGTCGGCCACGTCGTCTTCCCGACCGGCATCGATCGCCGCAGCGAGCGCGAGTTCGACATCTATTATGGTATGGCCGATTACGAGATCGGGCGAGGACGTCTATCGCTCGACGATTGAACGGCTCAACGCTATGGTTTGGGAATCCCAACGCGGATGTAGTCGATCGACATGGCCGGCCTACCGCTAAGTTCGCGAGCAGGGACATCGGCGTGCGCGGAAATCGCCCTACGCGCTGCCAGTCCGGGGCATAGACATGAGACTTTTGCCAGAGCCGCGGTCGCCTTCGTCGAGGGAGAGCATCGTTACGACGTCTATGGGGTTCGCAGTGGGCGGCGACCGATCTCGGCGCAACCCTGCCGCGGGCAGGACAAGCGAGCTCTTCGTCCGCTCGGGCCGCCGTTCGAGCGAGTCGAGCTACGCGACCGCGATACGATCATCGAATCGGCCGCGGTTCGCTGAAAACGACGCCAAAAAGATTGGTTGCGGGGGGTGGATTTGAACCACCGACCTTCGGGTTATGAGCCCGACGAGCTACCGGACTGCTCCACCCCGCGACAGGAACGACTACAGTACGACGGCTCTGGTTGCGCCCCTTCCCGGTCTCGAGCTGCGCGGTGCGCGCGGGGGCGGTGCCGAAAGCCAGGACGCCATGGAATCCGGCTCGCTTGCGGCTCGCTTACCGAAGATCCACCTGCACTGCCATTTGGAAGGCAGCTTGCGCGCGGTGACTTTTCTGGAGCTTGCGGCCAAGCATGGCGTTGCACTGCAGTACCGGCCGGGTGATTCAGGCGGGTCATCCCTCGACAAGCTCAGGATGACAAGGGACCAAGTCAGGGCGACAACGGACCAAGGTGCCCCCGTAGATCCGTATCGGTTTGCGAACCTGCAAGAGTTTCTATACCTCTTTGCGGCGGTGAGCCGGTCGTTGCGCGATCCCGACGACTATGCGCGGCTCGCGCGTGAGTTCGTCGAGGATGCGCTGGCGCAGAACGTAATCTACGGCGAGCTCTTCATCTCGCCGCCGGTCTGGAAGTTCTTCAATCCCGATCTCGACGTTCGCGCGACGCTCGAATCCATCGCAAGCGAGTTGCGCGCGGCGAGGCCGCGCGCCCACTTCCGGCTGCTTCCCGATCTGACCCGCAACTTCGGCAGCGATTCGGCGATGCAGACGGCGCGCGCGGTCGCGAGTATGACCGACCTCGACGTCGCCGGCGTCTCGCTCGGCGGCGACGAAGCGCGCTTTCCCGCGAAGCTCTTCGCCGACGCCTTCGCCTATGCGCGCGCACAGGGACTCCACACGGTCGCTCATGCCGGCGAATCGGGCGGCGCGCAGAGCGTCCGCGATGCAGTCGAGCTGCTTGGGGCCGAGCGCATCGGTCACGCAATCAACGCGTTCGAAGATCGCGCCACCGTCGAGCTGCTCGCCGTACGGCGCATTCCCCTCGAGATCTGCCCGAGCTCGAATCGGCTCACCGGTGTGCGGCGCGCCGAGCAGCCGCATCCGTACCTTGATTTCGATCGCGCCGGCTGCATCGTCACGATAGACTGCGACGATCCGGCAATCTTCGGCGCAACGATCGGAGACGAGTACGCGCTGGTCGAGGAGCACGCGGGTCGGGAGGTCCTGACGAAGTTCGTTGGTAACGCGATCGAGGCGACGTTCGCCTCGCCCGAGGAGAAGCGCGCGATGCGCGCCCGGCTCGACGGGGCCGTGTCGGAACTCTCGGCCCCGGCGGGAAGTTAAAGCTCGTATGCCGGGCCACTCGCATTCGCATTTTGCCGAGTCCTTCGAAATGTATATGAAGGCGATCTACCGCCTCGAGCGTGAGGGCCCCGGCGTTACAACGTCGGCACTTGCGACCGAGCTTGGTGTCGCGCCGGCCTCGGTTTCGGGGATGCTGAAGAAGCTCGTCAACGACGGATTCGTCGAGCACGAAGTGCGCGGCGATATCAAGCTCACGCGCCAGGGCTTGGAAGTCGCAGTCGGTGTCGTGCGCCGCAATCGCTTAGCCGAGCGGCTCCTCACCGACGTGCTTGGTATGGCGTGGGACGAAGTCTACGCCGAGGCTTGTATCCTCGAACACGCGATCACGCCGCGCGTTGAAGAGCGGCTCATCGTCGCCCTCGGCGATCCGCAAACGTGTCCGCACGGCCATCCAATTCCGCCCGCAGACCTGACCGAGCCCGTGCGCGTCGGCAGTCCGCTCGCGCAGGTCGAAGCGGGAACGACGGTTGCGGTTTCAGGCGTCAGCGAACAGATGCCTGAGATTCTACGCTACCTCGGACAAGTCGGGATACGTCCGGGAGTGCACTTGACGGTCGTCGAGAAAGCGCCGCTCGGCGGACCGATCACGATCGAAATTGGCGGCGAACGCCACGCCATCTCGCTCGAGCTCGCCCGCACGGTGATGATCGCATGATCACCCGTTTCCTCATTATCTGCAACGTCATCGGCTATCTTTGGGAGATCAAAGTTGGCGGTGCCGGAATGCTGAGCGGTTTCGGAACGGACAATGCCGGCATGCAGCGCGTGCTGGTCGAGGGATCGCTCATTCCGGCATTCGTGCTGCAACAAGGGCAATGGTGGCGCATCCTCACCGGCGCGTTCCTGCACAGCGGTCTGATTCACATCGGCGTGAACATGATGTCGCTCTGGTTTCTCGGGCGCTTCATCGAGTATGCGCTGGGCTCGTGGCGCATGTTGCTCATTTATATGCTCTCGCTGATCGCCTCGGGCTTGGGCGTCGTATACTTCAGCAATCCGATGACGCCCACGGTCGGTGCGAGCGGCGCGATTTTCGGGCTCTTCGGCGCGCTCTTCGCGATCGGGTTCAAGCTCGGAAAGCCTGGTATGGATCTCGTGCGGGCGAATGTCGGGATCCTCGTCATCAATCTGATCATCACCTTCACCGTTCCCGCGATCTCGTGGCAGGCGCACGTCGCAGGGTTGCTGGCCGGCTTCGTGCTGACGTTCGCGCTCTACTATCCGCCGCGGCGCGTTGCGCCGGTCGTCGTAGATGCGACGACCGGACGCGAGCTGGAAACCGAGTACGAATCCCCGATCGATCCGCAGCAGCACGCGCAGTGACGGAGAGCCTCGAGGAGATCTTTGGCCCGGATGGGCCGTTTGCGCGCGTCCTAGAAGGCTTCGAGCCGCGTGCCGGTCAGTTGCGAATGGCGCAGCTGGTCGAGCGCGGGATTCTCGAGGGGATGCATACGATCGTCGAGGCCGGAACCGGCGTCGGCAAATCGCTCGCCTATATCGTGCCGGCGGTGCGCAGTGGTAAGAAGGTCGTTCTCTCGACAGGGACGATCGCGCTCCAAGAGCAGCTCGTTCAGAAAGACATTCCGCTCGTGCAGGCCGCGCTCGACATGCCGCTGCGCGTCACCCTGCTCAAAGGGCGCTCGCACTATCTCTGCCGGCAGAAACTCGAGCGAATGCGTGCCGAGCGTCTAATCGCGCCGACGCGTTCGATGCAGCGAATTTGGGAGTGGGCGCAGGCGACTTCGAACGGCGACCGCGCCGAACTCGGTTTCGTACCGTCCGCCGACGAGTGGGAATCACTCGACGCCAACGCCGACGAGTGCATCGGCGAGCTCTGCTCGCACTTTCGCGACTGCTATTTCTTCGCTAAGCGCGACGAGGCCAAGTACGCCGATCTCGTCGTCGTCAATCACGCTCTATTCTTCCTCGACCTGGCAATGGGCGGCGGATTGCTCCCGCCTTATGACGTGGTCGTGCTCGACGAGGCGCATCAGTGCGAGCGCTGGGCGACCGACGCATTGACCGCCATGCTCTCACGTGCGACGATCGGACGGATGATGCGCAAGCTGCGGCGCATCTACGAGATCCCAAACCACTTCGAGCACGAGCTGGAGAGTGGGCTCGCACAACTCGAGTCATCGCTCGGTCGTATCCGCGAAGACCGCTATCCGCTCGCAGCCAACGAGGAGGCGTGGCCGGCGCTGCAGGATCTGCGCGCGACGCTCTATCGCTTGGAGAACTGGCTCTTCGCCGAGGCCGGCAGCGCGCTCAAGCGCAACATAGCGGATCCCGCCGAGGCCGAGCGGCGGCGCGACCTCGCAATGCGATCGATCGTCGCGCACGAATCGGTGATTGATCGCGCTGAGAGCGGAGCGCCCGAAACGATCGCTTGGGCGGAGCGCGGCGACGCGGAAGGGCGGTACTCGCTCAACTGCGCGCCGCACGAAGTCGCCGACTTCTTGCGGGCGACGCTCTTTACGCGGACGCAGAGCGTCGTGCTCACGAGCGCGACGCTGGCGATGAACGACTCCTTCGCCTTCGTGCGGCGAACGCTCGGGATCGACGATGCGCAGGAGCTCGTCGCGCAGTCGCCCTTCGACTACGCGCGGCAGGCGCGGCTTTTCATCGCGCCGGCGACCGTCAATCCGAAGTCGCCGGAGTTTGCGCGCCGCGCGGCGCCGCTGGTCGAAGAGTGTCTCGATCGCACCGGCGGCCGGGCCTTCGTGCTCTTCACCTCGTACGCGCGGCTGCGCGAGGTTCACGCCCTCATCTGTGAGCGCCTCGCCTTTCCAGTGCGGCTTCAGGGCGAGCTGCCGCGGTCGCACTTGCTCGACTGGTTCCGGCGAACGCCCGGCGCGGTGCTCTTCGCCACCTCGACCTTTTGGGAGGGCATTGACGTTGTCGGCGACGCGCTTTCATGCGTCATCATCGACCGGCTGCCGTTTCCGTCGCCGAGCGATCCGCTCGTAATGGCGCGCGTGCGGGCGCTCGAAGCGCGCGGGCTCGACGGCTTCGAGCACTACATGATTCCGGCTGCGACGGTGCGCCTGAAACAAGGCTTTGGGCGGCTCATTCGCAGTACCAGCGATCGCGGTCTCGTCGCCTTGCTCGACGGTCGCGCCTCTTCGACGCGCTACGGGGAGACGATTCTCTCGGCGCTGCCGCCGGCTACGCGGATCGAGCGGCTCGACGACCTGGAGCCGTTCTTTGCCACGAGAGAGCCGCTTGCGCAACGATTCGATCACCATCCATGAGCGCGAGCTTATCCATGCGGTGGCTCTTGGGCAGATAGAGCATCGCCACGTTGCCGCGTGGCGCGGCGCGGCCAAGCATCGTTTTCTTGCCGTCGTGCATCCAGACCACGTCGAGGGATCTCGAGATGCTGCTGACGACGACGACGTACCACGATCCGTCCGGCGCATAACTTACCTGGGCGGCCGATCCCCCCGGCATCGCGGTAAAGGGAGTCGTCCGATGCGGCGATGTCACGATGCGCTCCATTGCCGCACGCTGCGCGAGCATCTCGCCGTGCATCTCCCGGTTCTCGATCCAAAAGTAGACCGACGGCAGCAAGCCAACGACCAGTGCGGCGGCGAGGGTGGCGGGAAACGCCCACGCGCGCGATGCCGGCGATGGCCGGGACGCCGACGTGGGGGCGAGAGCGATGCGATCGATCCGTCCTTGCAGTTCGGGCGGCGCCGGGCGCTGCGGTTCCGAGGAGGCAATCAGCGCGACATCGTTCTCTGCCGCAGCAAGTAGTGTGGCACAGCCCGCGCAGTGGAGCAGATGACGGTCGACTTCGCCGCGTTCGCTCTCGTCGAGCGCACCGAGCGCGTAGAGTTCGGCCAGATCGCCGATATGACGGTCAATCATCGGCCGTCCCCCTCGACTGGTGTGCTCAATTCGAGTGCCGAGGCCAGTTTGCGAAGCCCGAGCTTGACGCGGCTTTTGATCGTCCCGAGCGGTTCGCCGAGCTCGGCTGCAATCTCGGTCTGGGTCTTACCTTCATAGTAAGCGAGTGCGATCGCCGCGCGTTGTTCGGGCGGAAGGGCGAGCAACGCGCGGCGAACGCGGTCGCGCTCGATCGGATCCGCGAGCGGGGGATCGTCGCGATCGTCACGCATGCCGGCAACCCGCTCCTCCATGCGCGACCGGCGCGCTGCGCGGCGGCGTCGCGAGATCGCTTCGTTGCGGACGCAGACCACGAGAAAGTTTCGCAGGTTTCCACGCTGAGGGGAGTATGCGCGAGGTGAGCGCCAGAGCCGCGCGATCGCGTCGGCGACGCAATCCTTCGCGTCGTCCGCGTTACCGAGGACGTTATACGCGGCGGAATAGAGCAGCCCGGCGTTTCGGCGGTAGGCCTCACCGAACGCCTTCGGGTCGTGCGCCGCGAATGCCACGGCCAAGGCCTCATCGCCCTCCTGTCCCGGCATCATCGTCCGCGGTTTTCGACGCGGACTGCGTCTTCATCCGCCATTTAGAACGCCGCCGCCCGTAAACGCGGATGAGTCGCGGCCATAAGTCATCCGGCGGGCCTCTTGCGGCGTATCGAACCGCAGTAACCTTCGCTTCACGTTGGAGGAATCAATGAAGAAGTATCTGGCACTGCTCGCGCTTGCGCTCGTCGCGGCCACCCCCTCGCCTAAGCCGTCGGCGCACGCCATGATGAACGGCCATAATTCGATGATGAGCCACGGCCCGATGAAAGCCTCGCCTAAGCCGTCGCCGATGCACTCCGGCTCGATGATGAGTCACGGTTCGATGATGAAGGCCTCGCCTAAGCCGAGCTCGCCGCCGCGCCCATAAGGGCGCGCGGCTACTCTTCCTGCGTGACTTCGATCTTCGCGCGCTCCGCGAGCTCGTGAACGATCGACGAGTCCGCAAGCGTGGTCGTGTCGCCGAGCGTGCGCCCTTCGGCAATATCGCGTAAGAGGCGGCGCATGATCTTGCCGCTGCGCGTCTTGGGCAGCTCTTGCGTGAACGTGACGTATTTCGGTCGCGTGAACTTGCCGAGTTTCGATGCGACGTGGTCGCGCAGCTCGTCGGCGAGCTCGGGCGATCCGGCCTCTCCGCCTTTGAGCGAGACAAAGGCATAGACGGCCTGTCCGGTCATCTCGTCGATCTTGCCGCAGACGGCCGCTTCGGCAACTGCGGGGTGATCCACGAGCGCGCTCTCGACCTCGGTCGTCGAGATGCGGTGGCCGCTGACGTTCATCACGTCATCTATGCGGCCCATGAACCAATAGTTGCCATCGGCGTCGCGACGGCAGCCGTCGCCGGCGAAATAAAGGTGCGGGAAGCGCGACCAGTACGTTTGCACGTATCGCTCGTCGTCGCCCCAAATCCCGCGAAGCATTCCAGGCCACGGCCGTGTGAGGACGGCGTAACCGCCGCCGCCGAGCGGAACCGACTCGCCCTGATCGTTCACGATGTCGGCGCCGATGCCCGGCAGCGGTTTCGCCGCGCTGCCCGGGAAGAGCGTCGTCACGCCGGGGAGCGGTGCGATCATGATGCCGCCCGTTTCGGTCTGCCACCAGGTGTCCACGACCGGCGTGCGATTGCCGCCGATCCACTCGCGATACCAGATCCAGGCTTCGGGATTGATTGGCTCGCCGACGGTGCCGAGGACGCGCAGCGAGGAGAGATCGTGACGCGCCGGATACTCCGGCCCCCACTTCATGAACGTCCGTATCGCCGTCGGCGCGGTGTAGAGAATCGAGACGCGGTAACGCTCGACGATATCCCAGAAACGGTCCTTGTCGGGAAAATCGGGCGTGCCCTCATAGATGACGCTGGTCGCGCCGTTCGCGAGCGGCCCGTAGACGATGTACGAGTGCCCGGTAACCCAGCCGATATCGGCCGTGCACCAAAAGACGTCCTCGTTCTCCTTTAGATCGAAGCAAAGCTTGTGCGACATGGTGACGTGCGTGAGATAGCCCGCCGTCGTGTGCTTGATACCCTTTGGTTTCGCGGTCGTGCCGCTCGTATAGAGCAGAAAGAGTAAGTCTTCGGCATCCATTCTCTCGGGCTCGCACTCCGCCGGCTCGCCGGCGATGACCTCGTCCCACCAATAATCGCGGCCTTCGTGCATGAAAACCTCGTCGCCGATCCGCCGCGCGACAACGCAATGTTTGATCGAAGGCGTGTGCTCCATCGCGATATCGCAGTTGCGTTTGAGCGGGATTTTATTTCCGCGGCGCCAGCCATAGTCGGCGGTGATCAACGCGACGCACTGCGCGTCGTTGACGCGATCCACGATCGATTCGGGCGAGAAGCCGCCGAAGATCACCGAGTGCGCGGCACCGATGCGCGCGCACGCCAGCATCGCGATCGGGAGCTCGAGGATCATTGGCATGTAGATGGCGACGCGGTCGCCGCGACGGATGCCCAGTTTGCGCAAGCCGTTAGCGAAGCGGCTCGTCTCCGCGAGAAGCTCCGCATACGTGATCGTCTTGCGGTCGCCGGGTTCGCCTTCATAGTAGTAGGCGGTCCTCTCGCCGCGCCCTTCGCGCACGTGACGGTCGAGACAATTAACCGATACGTTGAGCTGCCCGTCGGCGAACCATCGCGCGAACGGTTCGTTCCACTCCAGGGTCGTAGTAAAGGGCTTCATCCATTCGAGCTTGCGCGCCCACGACGCCCAGAACTCGGTGTAATCGCGGTCGGCCTCCGCGTACACGTCGG
>Ga0153928_1001441_pt1 | contig 10580 bp, 9 predicted proteins | sample TSNJ012MetaG_FD_106656 | JGI IMG/M metagenome (GOLD analysis project Ga0153928, IMG submission 106656) | Attine ant fungus gardens microbial communities from New Jersey, USA - TSNJ012 MetaG | ecosystem: Host-associated > Fungi > Mycelium > Unclassified | place: USA: New Jersey, Wharton State... | reverse complement strand
CGCCGCAACCGCGTCCGACACGTAGGTGAAATCGCGCTGCTGGGTGCCGTCGCCGACGATCGTGAGCGGCTTGCCGGCAAGAAGCTGGGCGAGGAAGACGCCGAACACCGCGCCGTAGGTGCCGCTGGTGCGCGCACGCGGGCCGTAGATGTTGAAGAAGCGCAGCGAAACGGCCGGCATGCGATAGACCTGCGCCCAATGCATGACCAGGCACTCACCCAGCCACTTGGTCAGCGCATAGGGATATTGCGGGCGGATCTCCGCTTCTTCAGGCGTCGGATAGGCGTCCGGAATGCCGTAGCACGACGACGACGCTACGTAGATGAACCGTTTGACGTTCGCCGCGCGCGCCGCTTGGAGCACCGCGAAAGTGCCGTCCACATTGGCGCGGAAATAAGCTTCGGGTTTGACAATCGACGGCACGATGTCGGCGAGCGCCGCAAGATGAAACACGCGCTCGACGCCGTGCATCGCGTGGAGCATCGCGCCGGCGTCCGCCACATCGGCCTCGACGACGTCGAGCGCGCGGTTCTCGGCGTGCTGCGCGAGGTTGCGGCGATGGCCGGAGGCGAAGTTGTCGACCGCCCGGACCCGGTGCCCTGAGTCGATGAGCGCGTCGACCAGATGGGAGCCGATGAAGCCGGCGCCGCCGGTCACGAGATCGATGCTCACGCTAGTGTCCCGATTCCGAAGTTCGCCCGAATTTGCCGCACGCTCCGTAGCGAACTTCGGAATTGAAGGACACTAGCAACGCCATGATTCTGGTGCCGCTTTGAACCCGAAGTTCGTAATCGGACTCGCGGCAATTGTAGTGCGAACTTCGGGTTCGCGGCACTAGCCTCACGCGACTTGCGGCCGCATCACCAGCCGGCGCAGCAGCCGGCGGCCGCTGCGCGGCACCATGCCTCGCCAGCCGGTGCGCAGCAGGGTGACCCAGAGCGTGTCGGCGCCGACGACGGTGCGCAGTTGCGGATCGCGCGCAAGCCCGAGCAGCACCGGCAGGCCGAAGTCGGAGAGCGCGGCGCTGCGGCGCAGCCGGGGGAGAAGGTCGGGCGCCTCCGCGACGATCGCGCGGACCGCAGCGGCGGCGGAGCGGACGCGCGCCGCGCGCGGGCGCGGCCGCGTCGAATAGGCCCCGGCATGAACGCGGCTGTAGGCCATGACGCGCGGGATATAAACGGCGCCGTCGCGCAACGCCGTGACCATGCAGGCGAACCAGTCGCCGTAAAGCTCGAGTTCGGGCCGGCATCCGCCCGTCGCTCGCAGCGCGCGGGCCCGAAACACGACCGTGTTGCTGGAGATGTGGAACGGGCGGCGCCGCAGCCGGGCGGCAAGCGCCTCGGGCGCGAACCAGGTTTCGCCGGGCGCCAGATGAAGCGGGAAGGGCTCTCGTTCATCGTCCGGTTCGCTCACGATGCCGGCGTCCGAGAAGCACATCCCGGCCGGAGCATGACGCTCGAGCGCCGCGATGCTTGCTTCCAGAAAGGCCGCCTCGACCAGATCGTTGGTCGAGGACAAATGAACGTATTCGCCGCGTGCGTGCTCAAGCCCGGTCTGCAGGGCGGCGGGGACTCCGCCGTTCACGGGCCGCCGCACCACGGCGATGCGACCGTCGAAGCCCGGCCAATGGCGCAGCCGAGGCTCGACCGGCTCGGCGGATCCGTCGTCCGACACCACGATCTCGAGGTTCGGCCAAGTCTGCGCCTTGAAACGCTCGAGCGCGCCGATCAGGAGATCGGCATCGTTGTAGGTGGGTATCACCACCGTCGCGAGGGGGCGATTTCGCCGCGCGGCCGTCTCGGTCATTGCCGCCGTCGCGTGAGGCCGTCCATCACGGCGCCGGCGATGCCGTGCGCGTTGATGCCCCACACGTCCATCAGTTTTTGCTGATTGCCGTAATGATGGGCGAATGCATCGCCGATGCCAAGCCGGCGCACCGGCGGCAGCGCCTCGCCGGTGTCGGCGAGCGCCTCGAGCACGGCGCTGCCAAGCCCGCCGATCACGCTGTGCTCCTCGACCGTCACAACGAGCCGCACCGCGCGGGCGGCGGCGACGACGGCGTCCGCGTCGAGGGGTTTGACCGTATGCACGTGCACCACGCGGCAGCGCACGTTTTGTCCGGCAAGGCGCCTGCTCGCCTCCAGCGCCGCGCCGGTGGCGACGCCAGTCGAAACGACGAGCGCGTCGGCCTCGCCGGCGTCCTCGCTCATGTCGATCGCCTTGCCGATGGCAAAGCCGTGTTCCGGCCGGCTGACGATCGGATCGCCGCCTTTGGCGAGGCGGATGTAGATCGGATGGGGCCAGTCGAGGCTCGCCGTCATCAGCCGCGTCATCTCCTCGGCGTCGCAGACCGCCGTCACCGTCATCTTCGGCAGCGCCCGCATGATGGCGAGGTCTTCGATCGCCTGATGGGTCGGCCCGAGTGGCGCATAGACGTAGCCGCCGCCGTTGCCGATCAGCCGCACCGGCAGGTCGTGCAGGCACAGGTCGAGCGCGACCTGCTCGTAACAACGCCGGGTGATGAAGGTCGCGATCGTATTCACGTAGGGGAGAAAGCCGTCCATCGCCATGCCGGCCGCCATGCCGATGATGTTGGCTTCCGCGACGCCTTCCATGAAATAGCGTTCGGGATACGCCTTCTTCATCTCGCCCAGCAGCCCGGGCGAAAGGTCGGAGCCGATGAACACCACCCGCTCGTCGCGTTGCGCGAGCGCATGCACCATGTCGAGGCAACGCTTGCGCATGGTCAATCCTCGAGCGGCAGCCCGATCGCGCGGCGCACCTCGTCGGACAATTCGGCCTTGTGGTGCCAGGACGCGTTGTTCTCGGCTGCCGGAATGCCCTTGCCCTTGACGGTGTGGCAAATGACGACGCGCGGCTGGTGGGCCGGCAGGTTCATGGCGCGCGCAAACGTGCGGCGCAGGTCGGCCACGTCGTGGCCGTTCGCCTCGAGTACCTGAAATCCGAAGCTCGCCCATTTGTCGGCGAGCGGCTCCATGTTCTGGATTTCGAAAACGCTGCCGGCCGATTGAAATTTGTTGTAGTCGATGATCGCCGTGAGGTTTCCCAGGCGATGTTTGTCGGCGCAGGCGGCCGCCTCCCACACCGAGCCCTCGTTGATTTCCCCGTCGCCCATGAGGACGACGATGCGGCTGTCGCGTTTACGCATGCGCGCCGCGAGCGCGAGGCCGATGCCGATCGGAAGCCCGTGGCCGAGCGCGCCGGTGCACGCCTCGACGCCGGGCGTGACGACTTCAGGATGGCCGCCGAGGATCGAATCGAAATGGCAGAAGCGGTCGAGTTCCGCGACCGGGAAATAGCCCTTGTCGGCGAGCACCGCGTAGAGCGCCAGGCAGCCGTGGCCTTTGCTCAGGATGAAGCGGTCGCGCTCAGGCCATTTCGGCTCGTGCGGCCGGTGCCGCATCACATCGTCATATAAAACGCGGATTATTTCGACGAGCGAGAGCGCAGGCCCGATATGGCCGCGCTTGCCCTTGTCGATCGCCTGAAAAATCAGCCGGCGCAGATGAAGGCTGCGCTCGTCGAGCGGCTGATCCTGCACCCGCCCGAGGTCGGTCGCATAGGCCGATTTGATTGCGTCGTTCATGCCCCTGGCGACCCGTGCTCGCGACAGGCTCTTAGGCAATCGCCCGGCCACGATCAAGCCGAAGCCGCCCGTAACGGCCGTCAGCCGCGGTAAAACGCGAGCACCTCGCCGGCGACCGTCTCCACGTCCGCGGTGCTCATGTACTGGTTGACCGGCAGCGTCAGGATGCGCTCGGCTTGGCGTTCGGCGGCCGGGAAATCCCCCCGGCGATAGCCGAGGCTCGCGGCGGCCGGCTGGAGGTGGATCGGCACCGGGTAATGGATCGCGGTCCGGATGCCGATCGAGCGCAAGTGGCGTTGCAGCTCGTCGCGCCGTTCCGCCTGGATCACGAAGGTGTGGAACGTGTTGAATTCGTCCTGGCGGCACGGCGGCACGAAAACCTTCTCGTGTTTGATGAGCCGCTGATAAAGCGCCGCGTTCTCGCGCCGTTTGGCGATCACGCCCGGCAGCTTGTCGAGCCGGTAATCGAGGATCGCGGCCTGCAATACGTCCATGCGCGAGACGAAGCCCCATTCTTCGGCCCTCTCGCGGTCCGCCAGGCCGTGGGTTCGCAGGCGACGCATGCGCGCGGCCGCCGCGGAATCGTTGGTCGCGACGAAGCCGGCATCGCCCAAGGCGTTCAGGTTCTTGAGCGGGTGCGCGGAAAAGCAGCCGAAATGACCGAACGAGCCGCTTTTGCGCCCCTGAAGCATCGACCCGATCGACTGCGCCGCATCCTCGATCACCCGCAGGCCGTGGCGCTCGGCAAGCTCCATGATCGTATCCATCCGGCACATGCGGCCGGTCAGATGCACCGGCATGATCGCGCGGGTACGTGGCGTAATCGCCTGCTCGATTGCCGCCGGATTGATGTTCTGGTCGGCCAGCACGTCGACGAACACCGGGCGCGCGCCGAGGTGAACGATGACGGCGGTCGAGGCAATGAACGAGTTGGGCGGCGTGATCACTTCATCGCCCGCGCCGATGCCGGCGACCTTGAGGGCGAGAAACAGCGCGTCGGTGCCGGAATTGAGCGCCACGGCCTCGCGCGTGCCGCAGTAGTCGGCAAGCCGCGCTTCGAGCCGCTCGATCTCCTCACCCGAGCCCACGAGCGAGCCGCGCCGCACGACCCGTTCGAAGATCGCGGCGAGTTCCGGCATCTGCTCGTCCGCCTGGGCACGCAGATTGACGTAGGGGATGTCGTGCTCCGTCACGATGCTAGCCTTGATAAAACTCGGTGACGGTCTGCACCATGTAGGCGAGCTGCTCCGCGGTCAGATGCTCATGGGCCGGCAGCGAGATCATGGTTTCCGCCTGCCGGTCGGTCACCGGGAAATCGCCTTTGCGATAGCCGAACTGCTGCAGGCCTTCCTGTCGGTAGACCGGGATCGGATAGTGCACTTTGGCCTCGACGCCCGCCTTGCGGCAATGGGCGAGCAGCGCGTCGCGCCGCTCGGCGAACACGATGTAGAGGTGAAACACCAGCCGGCGATTGTTGAAGCGCTGGGGCAGCCGGATCTGCGGGAGCTTGGCCAATTCGCTGTCCAGATATCCGGCGTTTTTAATCCGCGTCGCGGTGATGAACTCGACCTGATCGATGAGCCAGTTGCCGATCACGGCCTGCAGCGAATCGAGGCGCGAGTTGCAGCCGAGCATGACCACGCTGTCGCGATCGGCAAGCCCGTGATTGCGGAGCCGGCGCAGCTTGAGCGCGAAATCATCGTTGCCGGTGACGATGATCCCGCCGTCGCCCCAGACGTTGAGATTCTTGAGCGGGTGGAGCGAGAAGCCGCCGGCAAGCCCGAAGGTTCCGGCGTTGCGGCCGTCGATCGAGCCCAGGATGCATTGGCACGAGTCCTCGACGACCGGCAGCTTGTGTCTGTCGGCGATGTCCATCAGCGCCGGCATGTCGGTCATCTGGCCGGCAAGATGGACCGGCATGATCGCCTTGGTGCGCGGCGTGATCGCTGCCTCGAGCTTGTCGAGGTCCATGCAGAAATTGTCGGTGCAATCGACCAGCACCGGACGGGCGAAATTTTCCGCGATCGCTCCGATGGTGGCGATGAAGGTGTTCGCGGCGGTGACCACTTCGTCGCCAGGCCCAACGCCGAGCGCCTTGAGCGAGAGCTTGAGGGCGTCGGTCCCCGAGTTGACGCCGATCGCATGCGACGTGCCGATCAGCCGGGCAAAGCGCTCCTCGAACGCGCGCACCGGCTTGCCCAAGGTGAAGTCGCCGGTGGGCACGAACGCGCGCAGCCGGTCGAGAATTTCCTCGACGCTCCGCGCGTCGAACTGGCGCGGGAGGTAGGACCACGGCACCTTCGTGCCGTTCGGCTGCAGCGGCAATTCGATGCGCGTCATCCGTCAAGGTCCGGGTTGGACTGATCCGTTTGTCAGCTTCGCAGGGATAGGTCGAAGCTAACGCACCGGGGCGGAGCAGGCAATTCGCGGGTACGGCCCTCGACGCAAGCTTTGCCGCTGACGTATATGCTTCCCTACAGGAGGAATGCCTTGGGTTATACCGCCAATTATTTTCCCACTCACGTCGCGCGCTGGCTCGACGAGGGGTGGTTGTTTCCGGGCGCGCGCCTCATCGACTTCGGCGCCCAGGAATTCTATTGCGACCCGGAAGCCGCGCGCGAGCAAACCCGCGCCTTTCTGGCGGCGCGCGGGAAAAGCTCCGCCGAGATCGACGCCGCGGTCGGCCGCAGCGGCGCAATTCTCGTCGCCGACGTTTATCGCGCGCTCGGGGTCGACTACCTCGCGATCGACGTCGATGGCGCGTACGGATCGACCTTTTTCGACCTCAATACGTTCGCGCCGCCGCCCGAGTGGCTCGGCGCTTTCGACATGGTCAACAACGAGGGGACGATCGAGCATCTCATCAATCCGATCAACGGCTTTCAGGTAACGCACGAGCTGCTCAAACCCGGCGGGGTCGCCCGTCACAGCGTGCCGCTGAGCGGCTGGCGGGAGCATGGACTGTTCCATCCGACGAGCGGATTCTACCTCGCCGTCCTCAACGAGAACCGGTACGAGCTGCTGGAAGGTCTCGCAGAGGCTCAAGCGGCCAAACCCTGGGACGACCAGCTGTTCAAGACGGCGGCGCGGCACGACGTCGTCGACTTGTGGGGCTTGATCATTTACCGCAAACAGATCGATGACGTCTTTCGTCCGCCTGCCGACCACCTGCTGACCGCCCGCGCCGGCGCGATTGCCTCGCAGCTCGCCGCCGATTGGTCCGCCTACACGACGCATCGGTTGCACGGCAATGCGCCGCGGCGCGGCGGCTTCGACCTGTGGCGGTGGCTGATCTATACTAGGCGCTGGCTGCGCTCGGTCGGCGGGCGGCGGCGCGACCGTAACGCCCGGGCTCAGCGTAATTCAGCATAGCGGCGGAACGCCTCGTCGATATCGCCAAAGAAGACGAGCCGACCGTTCGCCAGCAGGAGCGCTTTGTTGCACATGGCGCGGCAGAAGTCGATCGCGTGCGAGGCCATGATCATGATCTTCGCGCGGTTGATGAAATCGCCAATGCGCGCCTGCGCTTTCTCCTGGAAGTGCACGTCCCCCGCGCCGATCGCCTCGTCGATGAGGAGGACGTCCGGCGCCTGAATCGTCGCCATCGCAAAGGCGAGTCGCGTATGCATCCCGGCCGAATAGATCCGGACGGGCAGCGACAAATATTCGCCAAGCTCGGTGAATTCCTCGATGTCGCGAATGTACTCGGGCAGGCGTTCCTTGGGCCAGTCGTAGAGATTGGCGATCAGTTTGATGTTCTCATAACCGGTTGCGTCCGGATTGGGCGCGAGATTGAGGCCGAGCAGCGCCATCACCTTGCCGTTGACTTCGAGGCGGCCGCTTGAGGGCGGGTAGATGCCTGCGATCAGCCGCAGCAGCGTCGTCTTCCCGGCGCCATTATGGCCGATGATGCAGACCCGATCCCCTTCCTCGAACGCGAGGTCGATATTGCTGAGTGCGTGGATCGTGAAAGTCGCGCCCGCATGGCTCACGTTGCGCGTGCCGACCTTGGCGCGTCCGAACGAAGGCATCCGCAGCAAACGCAACGAGCCTGCCTCGTATACCGGGATACGCACGCTCACGTCTTCGATCTTGACGCGGGACATGATTGCCGATGCGCCTCGGTTTAGACGAAGAACGCCAGGTTACGGCGCATCCGGCGGTAGGTGAGGAAGGCCAGTCCGTAGCCGATCACCGTGACAGCCAGCACCACGGCGTAGGTCTGCGCCGATGGCAGTTCGCCGAGCAACGGCCCGCGCACGATTTCGAGGAAATAGAACAGGACATTGTAGTCGACGATGTACTCCCGGCCGGCCGTCACGTGATGGTAGTCCCAGAAAATCGGGGTCACGAAAAAGGCGAGTTGCAGCAGATTGCGCACGATCAGCTCGATATCGCGAAAGCGGGCACACACCAGCGCAAGCAGCGTAATCACCCAAAAACCGTTCACGAACAAAAGCACGATGCCGGGGAGGGCCAGCAATGCGACCCAGTGCAGCGAGATCAGCCCGACCACGACGCCAACGGCGTAGAGGACAAGATGATGGCAAAAAGTGATGAAAATACGAAAGCTCATGCGCGCGACATAGAAATCGATGCTCAGGTTGGAGGAAAGTATGTATTCGCGGTTGCGCACGAAAACGGTGGTCCCTTCGCCGATCTGCGCCGTGATGGCGGACCAGACGATGATGCCGAGACCGATGTAGGCGATCAGGTCGCTCATCCGCCCGCCGATGACGGCCGAGGAGACCACGGCGATGCCGAGAGTCATCACCAGGACGTTGATGGTTTCCCACAATGGCCCGATTTTGGATCGCCGGTACTGGCAGACCGTATCCAGCCACGCCCAGGTCCACCCTTTGCGCAAATTGCGCAGCGTGCGCAGGCCCAGCCACAACGATGCGCCGGTGTGAGGCATGGCGGCGCCGGTCGTGGCATCGATTGCTTGCAACATTCGGATTTCCCGTGTCCCGCAGCCCCGCGAACCCTCTCCGGCGCTGGTTCCCTAGGCGGTATCATTGCGGCAGACAAGGGGAACATTTACGGCTAAGGGTTGCCACGGAGACGGGCCAAACAAGCCGGAATGAACGCGCCCGTGGGGTGTTGATCTGTGATGCGGGTCTCGGTCGTCATTCCGGTATACGACCGGCAGGCGCTTGGCGAGCGGGCGTTGCGCAGCGCCCGAGAGCAGGACCTCGCCGGCATGGAGATCATCGTCGTCGACGATGGTTCCAACCCGCCGTTCCGGATTCCGGCCGACCTCGCTTCCGACCCGCAGATCCGGGTCGTGCGCCATGAGACCAATCGGGGTGCCGGGCAGGCCCGCGACACCGGGGTCACGGCGGCCCGGGGGGACTGGATCGCGTTTCTCGACTCCGACGATTATTGGCTTCCCGGGACCTTGGGTCCGCGACTCGACTTAGCCGAACGGGCGTTTGCGGCCAGCGGCAACCCGATGGTGGCTTATGCGGCCGGATTTGTTCTCGACCGCAGATCGAACGGCCATCGCCATCAGCAAACGAGAATTCCGCTGGGGAGTGCGGACGTCAACGATTTCGTCAGCGGCTGCTGGTTTGCCCATGGATCCACCGCCTTGTTGCGGCGGGAGGCGTTCGCACGCGTCGGTCAGACCGACCCGCAACTGCGGCGTTTCGAGGATTACGATTGGTTCGTTCGCTTTTCGCTCGCCGGCGGGCGATTGGAGGTCTGGCCGCACGTTGCCGCGATCGTCGAGGTCGTCAAAAAGCCGCCGGTAGCAGCGGTCGAGGAAGTGGTATCGCATCTTCGCGCAAAATATGCGCGGCCCGGCAGCTCGTTCGCGCTTGCGCCCGAGGTTATCAACCGCATGGAGGCTTGCTTCGAGTTCGAACTCGCGTCGAGTTTCTCGGCCGACAAACAGTGGCTGGGAACCGCCGCCCACCTCATTCGGTCTTTCTGGCGGGTACCCCGCGCGACCTTGTATTTGCGGCGCCTGTGGAAGTCACCGTGATCCGGAAGCTTGCGGTTCGCGTTGCGCCGCGTTCGCGGTCCCTCTAGAATCCGTGCCATGGGGAAGGCGCCCGAGATCCCGGCCCTCACTGGGCTGCGCTTCATCGCCGCGGGGACGGTCGTGTTCGCGCATTTCGCGGAAGGCTCGCATTTTTTGCCTTTCGGGCTGCGCAGCCCGATTTCCGTCATCGGCATGCCGCTGTTCTTCACCTTGAGCGGCTTTATCGTGCATTATGTCTATGCCGGCAGCTTCGCGAAAAGCTGGCGCGGCGCCGTTCCGGCCTTCGCGTTCGCGCGGTTCTCGCGGCTTTATCCGCTGTTTTTCGCCATCCTGCTGTTCTATCTGCTCGGCAAGCTGGGCCGCATGTTCTACGCCCATCCCGGCATCGGACTGTCGTTTGCTTCCTTGACCGGCACCTGGTGGTACTGGGTCGCCGACGGCGTGCCCATGGCGGGGCAGCGCTACCACATCTCATGGTCCATCTCGACCGAGATGTTTTTCTACTTGGTCTATGCGCTTGCGCTTTATCGTGTCGTTGCCCTCTCCGGCATTCGGCGATGCGTCGTCCTGCTGGCGGTCTTGTGCGTGCTGACATTTGCGGTCTTCTACGTCGTGTTTGCCACTCAAGACTCGTGGCAGGCGTACGTTCTCGCGCGTCATCCTGAATTCATCTCGACCGATGTCGATGAGGATAATTCGTTTCACCGCTGGCTGGTCTATCTTTCTCCCTATTTTCACATCCCCGAGTTCCTTGCCGGCGTTCTGACGTGCCAGATCTACCTGCTCATCCGCCGGTCGGGTACGACGTTGCGGCGCATGACCGGCGAAATTCTCGCCTGGGCCGGCATCGCGTGGATGCTCGCCGCCCTTGCGCTCCTCGTCACGCAATGGGATTTCGGCGAACGCGGCCAGTTCCTGGATTTCGTCGTTTTCCTCCACAAGAATTTCCTGATGGCACCGGGCTGCTGCTTGCTCATTCTTGCG
>Ga0153928_1001440_pt1 | contig 10582 bp, 7 predicted proteins | sample TSNJ012MetaG_FD_106656 | JGI IMG/M metagenome (GOLD analysis project Ga0153928, IMG submission 106656) | Attine ant fungus gardens microbial communities from New Jersey, USA - TSNJ012 MetaG | ecosystem: Host-associated > Fungi > Mycelium > Unclassified | place: USA: New Jersey, Wharton State... | reverse complement strand
TGGCATTAGGTTGGCTAGGTCGATGAGAGTGTCGCCGACATCGTTGTTGACGGGGACTGGGGTGTCGGGAATAGGATGGCTGATGGCCGCGCAACAAGCAGATCTGCAATACACTTGGATTCCGACGCCAACGAGGCGCCCATGGACTGGCTCACACGACACCACAGAAAGAGAGGTAGGCCAAGTAGAACAAACAGGGCTGGGCTCACTCGAATTCAAGGACGGCAGCCTAATAAGGAACTCCTCAACTTGTCGCCTTGGAAGCTGTCAATCTTAAGTATAACACATATTCAGGTCAAGACTACTACGATCTCAAAATCCTCTACTAGGAATATAGCATTGACCAGGTCCAAGCTAAAGACCTATGCTATGAGCAGCTACTACAACATACAACAAACATGTGGTCAACGTGAGATAAACGGTGATAGGACATAAATAGTTACACAAACTTTGTAAGATCGATCATCAACCTGAAACACCTCCTGCTCTGAGTGCCAAAATGATCTTTCAAGTCTATTTATCTTTTCTGAAGATGCACAACTACTCAGCTCAGTCCTGACACTATTGTTCATCTGCTGAGAGAACTTTTCCATATCCACCTTTCTTCCTTCCCAACAGGGACAGCTAACGATATTCAATCCAGTAACTTCGACAGAGGCTTTGGTACAGGAAATAGCCTGGACAATTAGACTTGCCAAGGAAAAAGCATGTGAGAGGGACGAGAAAGAATTTCAGATGAAGCAGCTTCTGGGACCCGTCCTACTTTTTAGTTCACCTATCCATCTGGACATCGCCAAGCACTTGAGCTGAGGGCAAGACGCACTTTTCCAACAGGTTTCCTACCTCCTTCCCCTTTCGCTCGACTTCTTTCAACCACTCCTTGTCAACGCATTCCGTCCACTTGTTGCAAAGCCTTGAGTTAGAGAGGTCCACGCTCATTGTCTTCCCTTTGGGTACCCCAGGTACCACTCTAGGCAATGGTAGCACGCATATATTCTTCCTGTGCTCAACTGGTACCCAGAACAGTGGCTCATTGTCCCGGCCCACTACCCATCCATCTCGCATGCCTCGTAGTATAGGCTCATAGCCATGAATGGAATGCCAGTGCTCATGCATGAGATCTGCTATGTCCCATATTCTCAAGCCAGAGCCACGGGAATACTGCGCCAACTTTGTTCCATCTCGTATAAACACCATGTCTGCGCTTCCTTGGCTCCAAATTCTAGCGTACAGGCGGCCGCTGTAGACATCAATGAGATGTATTGTTTTTTCGTCTTTATACCACAGAGCGATGAGTCTGTTGCCAGGGGAATGTTCAATCAGAAAAGGTGAGAGGGCCATTTTGTCCACCCATGACGTTGGAAACTTCGAAACGAGCTGGCCGGTTCGTGTGTTCCAGACTCGGATGTGAGAGTCTTTGTCAGACTGGCATACGAAGAGTTTTCCATCAGGTGAGTACTCTGGCCAGCGAATATGCACTTGATCGTCAAAGTCGACAAAATCAAACTGGGCAGTGTTGTGATTCCACGAATAACATATAGCGGAGGACGACAAAGACGTGGTGACAATGGTCAAGCCATCGGGAGCCAGGTATATGTGCCAGATCCTTGAAAAATCTAAAGAATACATGCATTCGAAGCCTGCAGGATCCCGCCAATGCCAAACTCTCAGTGATGCTGAGTGGTTATCAGTGGCACTAGGTGAGGTGTATATAACCAGGTCGTTGCGTGTTTGGAAAACAACCTTCCGAATCTGGGCATCTTTTTCCGACAAGGGGTTGAGTGAGACATGACTTTTTGGGTGCCTTAAGTCACATACGGTGATGAGAGACTGAAACCAAAACGCTGCCTGATCTTCATCTGGGGAAAATACAACATCCATGTCATTGTCAAATTCCGCACGCGCTATGACTTCCCCAGTAGCTGTATATAGCACTTCAATACTGTGAGATTGCTTTGATTTTGTAGCCACCATCTTTCCAGATCGTGAGAATGCAGCAAATTGTGGCACATCGGCATGAGCTTGAGTGTTCATAGTATCAACCTGATTCATCGCCAAATTCTCTAGGTCCAGTTCCCACATCCTCACACTTCCATCTCTACATCCAACTAGAAGCCTGTGACCATCCTGTGATGGACAAGTACTGCATATACGTGAAGTGGTTGGAGGATTTGTCTCCCAGATCGGTTTTAAGCGGGTCACGGAGAAGACGTCCCATATCTCCACCATGCCATCTCGTTTTATGAACAGGTAATTGGTGAGGGGTGAATGAATAACATGTGGCACATGATTGAAATCATGGCTGAAAGATGCCATTCCTTGTGTGTCCAGCCTCCAAAGGGAGATATTGCTGCGATTATGTATGGCCATCAAAGAATCACTGGTCAGAGAAAAGTGGAGCGATAACACAAAATTTCCAGGAGGATACAAGAATCGCCGGGGATCCTTGCCATCTTTCAGATTCCACAATTCAATGACATTCTCAGTCTTCCTTTCTACAGCCAGAAAACGCCCGTCATCAGAAAATCGGGTGCAGGCGACATCGTTCACCTCAAACAACCTGTTGGATATCAGGGCACCATTGCTAGCATCCCATAACTTGACCACAATCCCAGTTCGATCTCCACCTTTATTTTCATCTATCCAATGCGTTGACGCAATTTTTCCATCGCAATGAATGAAGACAAAATTCTTGCCCTTGATCCGAAACTGCTCCTCACCCGTCACAATGTCCAAGACTACTGCATAAGATTTGAATCTGAGTAGAATACGTCTCCCATCAGGACTGAAGCAGGCTTCATATACATAATTAGACAGTTCAAATGGGCCTGAAATACAATGACCAGTTTCAGAGTCACAGACACACATGATTCTATCGCCAGATATGGAGGTGAAGGTGCTTTCATCAGGTGAAAATACCAGGGTGCGCACACTATCCTTGTGGTGTTCTGCGGTGAATACCGTCATTGGCCATTGACTGGGTCTCCCTTCAGTGACCACAACAGTGTTGGGAAACCTTGAACAGAACTTTGTGGCGACAAGAGATCGTTCAGGTACAAAGGAGAGGGAAGAAACATAGATTTGGGGGGCAGATTGAGAGATAGGGATGATAAATGCAGAAATGAATCGGAGGGCATCAAGAATGAACAATACCAGGTCATGATCAGGACTTAGTGTCTGGCCAGCTAGCATCAAAGATATATTGCAAGAAATGAACTGGAGACACACCTTCCAAGCTAAAGCCCTTCTCAGAACCAAAGTCGCTTCATAAGTCTTATCCAATAGGCTCATCACCTCCAACCAGAACAACAACTTCTCATACATCACAAATTGTACTGCTTCCAGTAATATTTCATCAGACGGGGTGTGAACGAGGTGATCGGCCCAATATTGACATGAATATGAAATAAGAGGTGGAATAGTGTTTTTCGCAGCAACCTGAATATCCGTACTCTTTACAGTAGAAGATTCCAAGCTGCATATATTGAAGTGGAGCTTGGGTGAAACCAGAGTCTTCAGACATAACACGGTGAGCTGATGTTCATGATAAACTTGATTCTGAATATCCGAAAGCCCAGGGTGTTGTTGTGGAAAGGACGGAGATAAAAGGAAGTCTTCGAAAGACCGATGATTGAAACGAAGGATAGGACCAGGATCAATGACCGGCACGAGTCCCTTTCGGATGAGCCCTAACCTGTGAGCATTTGAACCAGGAATCTTAACACCGGGAAGCATGATAAGTGCATTGTCATCAAGCGGTTCCTTGGCAAAAATCATTGCGCCCAAGACAGAAACGACAGCCCTGGGCTCTTCCCCTTTGAGATCAGGTCCAAATGATACTCTGACGATTGTTGAATACAGGGAATGCAAGCCATCCAACTCTGTCCTATCATCCTCTTCAAGCATGGCAAACCGTCCTTCAGGATCTCGTTCGAGGAAATTGGCCACAGTCGTTGCCCATATGAATACCCCAGCAGCACGAAGAACTAGGTAATCAAGTGCCTTGTCAATCAATGCACCTTCCATTCCCATACCCTCGAGGCGTGACTTGAGGAATATACGGATGTCATCAGAAGCACTATCTCCCGGTTTAACATCGCTGCCGGAGGGGATATTGACACGAATGCAGATAGACTCGGGGAATATTTTGTTGATGCGATCCTCTTGTCGGCTTGTAATGACTAATTTAAACCTCTTCAGGCAATCTACCTGAGCCCAACGCTGGAGAGTGCGCAACAGAGCGCTGTGATCTCTTTGCTCCAAGGGGTCATGCCTGAGGCCACCACATTCATCCAATGCATCTATCACAATCACTGGAAGTTCTTCAAGCGTAACATTATTCAGCATGGATAATGGTGTCTCTATGAGCGATTTGAGAAGCCGATCAACATCTGATGAAACGAGCTCCCTGCTCCCTTGGGCTTGCTGTTTTCGAAGACAGGGATACAGGCGGGCAAGACTACACGCGACGGCACGCCATAAATCATCTGTAGTAATGGTTGTAGATTGTGTCCTGTCGAATCGGAACCAAATTACATGTCGATGCTGTTCCTGCAGTCGAATGGCAATGCTAGCTGCCAAAGCTGATTTTCCAACACCAGGAAATCCCCGTATCCAAATCACATTGGGACCATCAACATTCTTAATCTTTTCTTCAATCTCTTGTAAGATGGCGGTGCGGGTGCCTGCCATACACGGTTCGCGTAGATGAAGCCTATTATCCCCGATGGCGCTCACTAAATCATCTAGTTCCTTCTTGTCGGCAGCCGTCTCCACAATGTTTACCATGGCGGCTGATATAAACCATAAATCAGTCATGTCGGACGATGAATATCAGACATGAAGACCAGACCTTGCTCTGCTCGGATCTCTATAAGAAGATGTCGGTCAAATTTGTTTTTGAAGACGTCGAGTTTGCCCTTCAACTCAGTCGCTTTCTCCTTTTGAGAGTTCACAAAGATGTACTTAACTGGAGCCAACTAATCAGTCACGAACACATTTTGATGGATTGATACATACACATCCAGCTTTTAAGCCATCTCCAAATGAAGCTGACCACTTCTTCCAAGATTTTAGGAAACTCACTCATGGTACTACGCAGTTGATGTGAGGTTGGAACTCCCTTGAGCCTGTCGAGCTGGCAAGCGAGCTCTTGGATGCTGTTTGCAAGGCTTTTCATTGCCTCACGAGTTTCTTTTTGAGTCTTCAAATGCTGTAAAAACAATTAGCAATTTTATTGACGCTGAAAACACAAAATGAGCCAACTTTGTATACGACCTCGATACAAGAAAATACGATGTGTGCGACAGGATTCAGCTGCTTTTAGTTAGACAACATATAGGAATAATAGTCAACGATAAATCACCTTGCTGATAGCGATTCCTAAATCAACAAACATCCCAGCAACATCGCTTGCAGCAGCAGAATGACGCAGAATAGAATGTAACTTGTTTAGTTCTACAACCGTCTCCTTGATACGTGGATCCACGGTATTCAGATCAATGCCGCAGGTCTTGTATTTTAAGGGGAAATCAACATAACAGCGATAATGATGACATACCTTGATGACCAGCCACAGCTGCAATCCTTGGATCGGATTATCAAATACTACCTCAAAGTTTACTGAGGTCCTATGAGTAAATCGGGAGAGATCAAGGTAAATATTCGCTCACAATTTTTTCCTGTTGTAGAAGACAAGTGTTTCCATAAGTCGTCGAACTTGATATTAGCTTTAGGCATGGATCCCTCTGGACCAGTGAGTATTTTCTGTCGTCGAGAATGTTTTTTGTGTATCTCAATATTCAGTTCACTTCCTTCCACGAGCATGCTACGCCACATGAACATGTATGACTGCTCAAGCACAATGACCTCAACTTACCACTCGTTTTGGGTGAGCGCCAAGTGTTGTTCATCCCTGACGCCTTTGGCCAATTTTTTTCAAGGCAAACGTTGACGTTGTCAGAGAATTTGACAATCAGTGAGTGTGGAAATTGATGAAGCTTTCCGATGAATTCTGAATGTCAATTTAGTCCCTGATCTACTGAGCCGATCGGACAAAGTAGCACTCACTGACAACTTGGATGGCTGAGAACGATTCTACTGGACTTGCCATTACTTCAACTGTTGAAGAGAGAGAGTGAGAAGGGAGTGTGGGATGCTATCACGCTGAGAACAAAGCTGTGACACAGGCAATGATCGAAGCAGTTATCATTGTCCCAAGGATTGAACTAGGTGGGAACTCGATCCAGACAGCGAAAAGTAGCAGAAAACCCATTGAATCGAGTAGTTGTTCTAGTGACCACAGTCCAAATTATATTTTTCGATTATCATGGCAGTTAAATCTTCGAAGACAAGTATGATGAGATTTGCCTTGCAGACAATGAACCAAACCCCTGCTAAAACAAGACAGGATCAAGCACCTGGACAGCTTTGCACCATTCGTTTGTTCATCAATTTCAGCCAAATCCTGTGCCGATGAATTACAATTTACCTCCACTCGAAAGTTCAACCAACGCAATCCCCAACAATTCGTGCATGGGGCTGAATGTCTGCAATTGACTACATGAAGCTCAGGGATGATTTCAGCATCCGAGATCAATACGAAGTCTACAATCATATTTCCGTGAATGCGATTGCACGATACCATAAACTGTTCAAATGTCAGCCATGATTTACAACTGAAGAGTGAAGGCCGTACCTTTGTGCGATCACGGCAATCCGATCATCTACTACCTATCCACTAGCAACTTCGTCCTACTCCCTTTGTCACATGCCTCCTGTAGACATACACCTGACATTGGGCCTTATTTAGGCGCACTGCATCTTAGAACTAGTTTTCCTGTCACGGAATACTGAATCCAAAAAATTCTGATCACCTGGCTGCAGAGTATGATTCGAGCCCCATACATATCCTGCTCGTTTTCAGGCGATTCGCGACATTCATGTGGTCACAGACGGGCTTTGTGCGAATGACTCTCCCTGCAGAAGCGGATGCTCTGTCTGAGAAAGCCTGGGTTATTCAGCAGAATTGATGCACCTTTGACACCATCCAAGGACATATAATCATCTGGTACATTGGTCATGATCGTTGAGAGCACATCAGCACTAGTTCTTCCTAGCAGCAGAAAAATGCTCGACCGTTGGAAAGTATATCATCGGTTGACAAGGGTCGGTGATGCAATCGGGGGTTCAACTACGAACTGGCTGGCACCTGGCGTCAAATCTCTGCATCAAATCAGGAGCTTGACCTCCATAAGAATACATCGATATTATCAGATGGCCAGAAGCTTCAACCCGAAATTCTCTTCCCAGCCTTGGTCTCTACTCGTAAATGTGAATACTATTCTTTCAATTTTGCATTTGATGTCATAGTCTGCACTATCCAGGCTTGATATGATGTTCTCTGCGCGAGATGTATGAAGAGCTGTCACATTGTGACAGTCATATTCCGAAGACGCTGGCACGTACGCGTCACCCTCGTTGCAGTTACTTACAGTGACCCAGGTCTTTCTTTTATATTTGTCCCTTTTACTGTCGCTCAATAACCACGAGTCCTATCAACTCTTTCAATAGCAATCTTGACGACCTAGACGATGTGAAGAACAGCATCTGCTATGACATTGATATGGAAGATGGTGATGCGCAGCTATCTACGCCTGCTCAACGACCTGACAGTAATCTCAGTGTCTTGTTTTCACCACGCTTAGGATCGTACGCAAAGGACGGGGAGCATGAGCTGCCTCCTGCAAAGCACAGCAGAAAGTACTGTCAGACGCAGTTCGGGCCCATTTAAGTCAAGACGTGAGTGTTTTCCTATCGTCCACCGTTGCAGATGCGCTGATCTTTGGCCATTTGCCGTTATCAAATTCGCAACACCACCTCCAGCCTCTGTAACCCCAAGTACTATGCCTCCCCTCATTGCCACCATTTTATCTCTCTCCAACTCCTCTACGTTCTTCAGCGCTCAGCTGGGCTATGTCTAGTCGACTATCCCAAGTTTCAGAAGATTTAAGGATGTAGCTCCTTTCATATGGCCTGTCGACGATGTCGCACTTGTTATTTCCACTTCAATGGATTTTTCCACCATCTGATGCCCGCTCGCAAGTTCCTATCCTGAAAATTCCTCATTATAATAATGCTGGCGAATTTGTCACAGATTTTTGTCTGAAAATAGCAAAAAGGTTCCTTTCAAATATGCAACAACGCAGTTGTATGAATCGAAGGATACATGAACCTACTCCTGGCACCTGATGGTTTGATCATGTCTTGGTCTCTGTCAAATGTTATTCATGGAGTCGCGACACTGCCCACTTTCGTCCTGTCGACTTTGAATATCAAAGTGTATATTCGCGGGTGTGAGAACTTACCCGACGGGAAACTCTTCGCATGATGGTCTTCACGTCCGAGGCTGGGATCCGCGAACTGGCCAATTCGTTTGCAAGTTTTCAGCGTCCTTGGTGGATGGAATGGCCCTCTCACCTACTCTGACTAAACATTTCCCTAACGACAGACTCATCGCTCTTGGGTCAGCAGATGAAAATGTAATATGTTCCTATAAGCTCGAGTTTTGGGTCGAACATGCACACACATGGCGTTGATATGGAACAAATTTGGTGTGTTACATGAGCTTATACTACAAGGCATGGGAGATGGATGGGTAATGGGTCGAGACAATGAACCACCTATTTTGGGTCCCAGTCGAGCAGAGACAATCTATACGTGCCCTAAAGCGAGAACAAGGCCAGCTGAGCTTTTTTTCAAACAAGCGACAACCTGACAGCGCCTCATTGAGTTCAAACAAGTAATCTCCAAAGTGCACGGCGGAAAGTACCGGTGGACCCGGAAGAAGTTCGGTATTGCCATCGCCTAGAATGGTATTCGGGATAAAGGCAACAAGTATGGATTTCTGGCACACAGTGCATCGGCAAAGAGTGGCTGAGAGAACTCGAGCAAAAGGAGAAGGATATAGGAGAGCTGCTGGAGTAAGACACCAAAGTAAGTCTTGTCCTCGGTTGAGATGTTGGAATGCACAGGTGAACTGGAAAGGAGAACGAGTTTCATGAGCTTGTTGGGTCTACTCGAATTTGAGTAGGTATCAATTTACAAATCTGGACGCGACTGGTGATTCCTGACATGAACCTTTCCTTGACATAGTAACGACTGCAGATGCATCACACCTTTGTTTAGTCCCTAAAAATGTTAGTAATGAACTATGGTTCTATCTCGTAGCTTAAAAAAGGTTTTGGGCAACTGTATTGATTGCGTTTTTTTCTTCACGCACCATCACTTGGACTGCAACACCTGCTATCGTACCTGGACAGCAAGCCTAAGACTCAATCACTCAACCAGAGAGAAGAGTTGGCCGTGCCCTGTTCATGTCTGTTATTATGGCCAGCTTACAATCCTCATAGAATAGCGTCTTATGCAACTCCAGCAGCTACTATACCACGCGTCATGATAATCATGCATGCCGATGCACCATGCTCAAAAGGGAATAGATTGCCTATGTCATGAACAAAAACATATCTACATGTTAGTTAAGGTGTTTTGTTGTCAGACTGTTAGTTTCATGGTAAGTCTTTGGCCTTATCAGGCAAGAACAGGTCGTTTTTATCATGCCACACTCCTGATGCCCACGTACTGGCGTGATCACCTCAGAATCATCTCGTGGTCGACATTTGATAGCCCTCATGACCCATCTTTTACAACAAATACAGCCACATTTTACTCTCAAAGGTCTCTAGCACTGGAATAAGCAGACTGTTCGAAATACTATTGATGTGTGACTTGGAGAGCTGTAAATAAGGAAGAAATTTATCGGCGAGCTCATCGATCGTTGAATAATTGCCATTGTAGGTGTTTGGATATTGTTAATCCTTGCATCATTCCAGGCACTTGCCGATCATTGCTGTTATTTTTTATGACTGTCGATACTTTGTTGATTTTCCGGCCATCAATGGCGCTAAATGACCGTTGTGTGCCTTTTATTTACCGCTATTGGCTTTCTATTGATAAGCAGACACGTTTTCATTTTATTTGCCTTAAATGGACTCTTTTTGTTATAGGCTACATATGGCGCTACTTGTTCTACTTGGACCACCGTTCGTGTACTCCTCACGTAGGGGCGGCTCAAATGTCATTGGGCATGGGATTTCAAACGGTGTGCACAAGTTGATCTAACATAGTGTGCCCTGTAATGGGTGCGACATTCTGTTGTTGATCACTGTAGTCGTCTCCTTCTCCCCGCCACTCAGCGACGCCGCCCCAGCCCTCGCAGATTGTGGAAAAGCCCCATGAGTACCTGGCATCACACAGCCTTTGATGCGCAGCCCGAACTCGTCTCTCTCCATAGCATCACCAATATAAAACCCGTCCACCCCCCTGGCATCCGATGGCTCAGTCTTCCTCCGCTAAATGTCATGTATGAAATCACGACACTGCCCAGTTCCATCTCATCGAGTTGACAATCAAGTGCATATTCACCGGCTAAAGTACTCACCTGACGGGAAACTCTTCGCATGCTGCTCTCGCAATGACTCTCACGTCCGAGTCTGGGACACGCGGACTGGTCGAATTGTTGGCA
>Ga0153928_1001439_pt1 | contig 10583 bp, 5 predicted proteins | sample TSNJ012MetaG_FD_106656 | JGI IMG/M metagenome (GOLD analysis project Ga0153928, IMG submission 106656) | Attine ant fungus gardens microbial communities from New Jersey, USA - TSNJ012 MetaG | ecosystem: Host-associated > Fungi > Mycelium > Unclassified | place: USA: New Jersey, Wharton State... | reverse complement strand
TTCCTATCTACCGTTGGTGTTAAAGGGAGAACTGCGAGGAGCCAACCCTAGTACGAGAGGACTGGGTTGGGCCAACCTATGGTGTACCGGTTGTTATGCCAATAGCAGCGCCGGGCAGCTAAGTTGGTATGGAAGAACTGCTGCGCCGCGGGAAATCCTTCTCTATACAAGTTCTCGGACGAGGTTTTTGAACAGAACTTCGATAGGCGAGAGGTGTAAGCACCGCGAGGTGTGAAGCGATCTCGTACTAAACGAAACGACTTTCACTTTCCATAACCAAAATGAAAGAAAGTCAACCTATTCCTGCAATTGCGGTCAGTCTCGCTACCTCTTTAGTTGCCGCCCCCTACTTGCTCATTCGCTATTACTACCACTTCTACCCCGGCCAAGAAAAAAAAGCCGGGGACCTAGGTGAGAATAGTGAAAGAAAGAGCAGAAGCGGGGTAGAGTAATTCTTGGAAAAACTCATCAGGCTCATGCCCTGAAGATTGCGGGTTCGAATCCTGCCCCCGCCTAAGAACTTGAGATTCATTTTAGGTATAGATGGTACTGGACAAGCTCTTAGGTAATAATCTCTTTCTTATTCATTCCTTTTTCGAATGACTACCAGAAACAAACAAATTAAAAATTTCACTTCGAATTTCGGACCTCAACATCCTGCTGCTCATGGTGTTTCACGATTAGTATTGGAAATGAACGGAGAAGTGGTGGAACGCGCGGAACCACATATTGGATTACTCCAGTGCGGCACGAAGCCGCTGACGCCGAGTCGGCTCCTATGCCGCTAGCTATGCCCCGCTTGGTCCCCCGGCACGCTTGAGGCTCCGTAGCGCGTTATGAGCACCGGGCTAAGGGGCGGTTGAGCAACTCAAGCGAACCGCCCTACCTTATTACAACATAAGGACATAAGGGAGAAGGTTGTGAAGGTGGCCTCGTTATCTACATCTCCGGTCGGGAGAATAGAGGACCGACCGAGACCCGGGTTTTTCACGAGCGTTGGCGGGTCCTGGAGTGCCTGTCAAGGGCGCTAGCGCATACCCCGGGGTGATCATCACCACCTGCACCTCACATCTCGGCACAGTGGAACGTGTAACCCGCCTGCTGTCCCATTTAACTACATTTGTTCCTCTAATCCATAGCCTAACAGAACGCGACAGCTAGGGACAACCCGCCCATACAGCCATCGGGGAGGATGGCACTACTGGCAAAGACCGTCTGGCGAAAACGCCGCAGGCGCGAAGCGTGGTAGGCCCGCGCCGAGGGAGCATAGCATAGGGAGTAACCCGGACGGTGGAAGAGCCGGGAGAGGCCAGGTCATTTGACGGAAATGGAAGGCTTTTACCTATTAGAAAAGAACCTATGGGGTAAAGGAAAGTGCATGAATTCTTAGAAAAATAGGAAGTTGACTTGCTCGACCAGCCCTTTCTCCTAGCCCTCGGAAGCGAGCCAGCCTATAGAATGTCAAAAAAGAAATTCCATGAACAAATAGAGTAAATGGTACAACAGACAGCGCTGCCTACACGCGAATTTGCTTCCGAGGTCGAGCAGTCTCAATTAATTTGACTACAGGTCCGTAGGAATGCTGGGCTGGGCCACCTCGAATGGCGTGAGCCGCATGCGGGGAGACCCGCACGTACGGTTTTTAGGGGGATCTGGTCGAAATACCGGCCGGCGCTCACCCGACTAGAGGGACTGAGAAATTAATAGAGTACAAAACTTATCTTCAAGCTTTACCTTATTTTGATCGTTTAGAGGGCGATCGCGGAGTCACTGAATGAAGTCCTCCGTTTATTTCGGAGATGCTGACCCGCAGCGAAGCAGAGATGACTAAGTGACATATAAAATATGGCGACGACAACAGCATGTCGTAGAAGGAGATAACAGGTGGAGCCAACGACCCACTAAGACTAACGTATCTACAACTACATCCCCGAGCGGCAGTCAAACGAGGGCGTGAATGCGAGATGCCAGCGGAATGATCGGCCGGACAGAGGCTAGGGCTGCTTTCTTCCCCACCGCGTCTTTCCTTGTGTGTCGGAGATATAAAGCGAGTGCACCGGAAAAGAAGGGGAACTTAGTTGATCTATTCTATGGCGAAGCATCCAAAGCATAACTGCACACTCACACGATCTTTGCCGAGAGATAAGAGCATTCGGTGAAACCGGTGAACTACACTTGCTTCTGGATAGATGTGTGGGGCAGAGGGCTCGTGGTACCTCCTGCTCACCCTTCCTCCTCTGCTTTGAGAACCGTGTGAACGGAGAGTGGGCAGAAGGGAAGGAGGTCCTCATATGGAGTCGCACACTTACTTGAGCAGTGCGAGAGACTGGGAAATGGGTCGAGTTTCACTCCCGAGGGCTAGGAGAAAGGAAGTTTACTGGCTCGGCTAAAAGGAGAGGGTGTTTACAGGCTCGAACGAATGTGAGAGGGTGGGGAGAGCAAGTTTCACAACCTTGGGGCCAGAGAAATTACAGACAAAGCTTTACTTAGATAGTTCTTTTTTTTTCTTAGTGATTGGAAAGTAGGGCTCCTATTGACTAGACGTCAACCTCCCTCAATCAAAGGGAGACCCGCTTTCAATACTAGTTGTTAGGTTATGCTGTCATTTTTCCAATATCATTGAATAGCATGGCCTGGGGCTAAGGTAACTCAAGTAGGAGAGCCGTGTTATGGGTGACCTTATTGCACGGTTCAGAGAGCACTTGTGTATGTGATGCAAGTGAACGTGTACGAAAAAGCTGTATCTAGGGTGAGTTCTTCGTTCCGTCGTCGACCCTATCTATGTTTCTATGATGGCCCAAGAACACGCTCATTCTTCAGCCGTAGAGAGACTTTTGAATTGCGAGGTACCATTACGAGCTCAATATATACGAGTGTTATTCCGTGAAATAACTCGAATTTTAAATCATTCACTTGCTTTAACTACTCATGCTATGGATGTGGGAGCATTAACTCCGTTCCTGTGGGCTTTTGAGGAGCGAGAGAAATTGTTGGAATTCTATGAAAGAGTCTCGGGAGCCAGGATGCATGCCAGTTTCATACGACCAGGTGGAGTGGCACAAGATCTGCCTCTTGGCTTATGTCGAGATATTGATTCCTCCACACAACAATTTGCTTCTCGTATCGACGAATTAGAAGAGATGTCAACCGGCAACCGTATCTGGAAACAACGATTAGTGGATATTGGTACTGTCACTGCACAGCAAGCAAAGGATTGGGGATTCAGTGGTGTAATGTTAAGAGGTCGTGCGACATGAAGACATTGATAGCAATATGGGGGAAGTTCCCGTCAGGCAACAACGGTTCTGCCCGACCCTACAAAAGCATGCATATTATGTCAGTGAAGACTTGGTGTGAAGCCTTGGAGCTTACGTTAGAAGAAGGCCCGGGGCTAGGGTGAGCTGAGGGGGGACAGCGTAAGTGAGCGAATGTGTGTAAGCCCAGTCAAACATGACTGTTCTAGGTGGCGCGGGCCAGCCACCTTCGAATGGTGTTGGTCCTACGGACCGTGAACGGATTCGCCTCTGGCCTCTGGGCACGTCGGAACCGCATGAGTTCACCGGGGTGGAGCACAGTCCGCCAAAATCGGCATAGGTTAAGTGCTATTGATGGAACATGGTAAGCCTATCTTTCTCCATATGGAAGTGCTGCGGGCACATAGAGATGTGGGTAAAGGAAACCTAAAAAAGCGAAGGCCGGGCTGTAGGTCACGTGACCTGCACCGAGTTGGTGGCTGACTGGGCTTTTTCCTTGATCAAAGCAGATCAGCTCGCCTTCTTGTTATCAAAAAGTTGGTCGAATCGGGCGGTCCTTACCCCGGAACGTCGAATGAAATAAGTGGCCGGGTTCTCTTTTTACAACCCTTTTGCTATGATAGGCCCGGCCCCCTTCCCCTTCTCCCTTATGTTTAGGAGCGGGATTCACCCAAGAACGACCATTCTTGTGGTGGTACGGAAGGCATGGACCCCGCGAACGTCCTGCGCGCCCCCTTTTTAGTAAGGCAGGAGAAAGAAAGCCTCTCCTTCTAGTCGAGCATTTCATACCGAGGGCTAGGAGAAAGGGCTGGTCGAGCCTGTTATCACACCCTCTCACATTCGTTCGAGCCTGCTATCGCATCCTCAACCATAACCACATTTCTTCCTTTTGCTCAGGATGTAGTTAAGTGTCTTACTCTATTGGTCATAGTTTTCCGCTGTTGCGGCCGGTGCTCGTTTGCGCGTGCGTGAACCAACCCAACAAAGAAGGAAAGGATGCCCTCTCGGGGCATCTGAGAATGATTCGAGCCGTATGAAGGGAAACTCTCAAGTACAGTTTTTTTTTTTTTGGGGGGGGGGAAGGAGCCCGACAGGGTCCCCCCACTGACTTGGCTCGGGCCTAAGCGAAAGTGAAGTGGTGGGTCTACCCATCCCAACCAGGGGTATGCTGGGATTTGCGAAGAGCAGCACCTTACGATGTTTATCACCAATTGGATTTTGACGTACCAGTAGGTACCAGAGGAGATCGCTATGATCGTTACTGTATCCGTATCGAAGAGATGCGACAAAGTGTTCGGATCATTGTGCAATGTCTTAATCAAATGCCTAGTGGCATGATCAAAGCCGATGATCGTAAGCTATGTCCTCCATCACGATATCGAATGAAACTATCCATGGAATCGTGCGCCGTGTGAAACGTAGATCATTGCCGTTCTTAACCGAGACTCAGGTTAAGCTCCGTCTCGGAACCATGTGGGGTTAGGAGTAAAGCATCCCGAGGTTGGCGCATCTCGTTGGGCGTGGAGAAGCATTGGGAACCTCCATTTCTCTCTTCGGAGCCCTTTCTTTTCTCGTCCCCCCGCCCCGGCATAGCGCTTCGCCTCCGGTTCTTAGGAAGAATCTACTGACTTCTTTCTTCTTCATTGATCTGGGGGAAAAGAAAGCGTCTACCAGTTGGAAAGCTAGACATCAAGTAAGTGGCTTGATGAGGATAACTAAGCTGACACGCCGGAGTTGGCTGCTGGCACAACAGGGTGGTGCCTTACCGCACCGCAGGCGGACGCGCGGTAGCGTTCGTGGTGGTGCTTCAGGATTCCAATGTACTGCGTCCAAGATCAGAACGAGCTTGCCGGCGGACCACTGCCGTCCCATTCTTGAGTGAGCTGGAGCGCAGCCATCTTATCCACTGAACTAGCTAGAAGCTATCGCTTTGGGTCAAAGCACTAAAAGAAAAGGACCGGGAAACGCGGCGGCATAGGAACCACGGGACCCCTACTAGTAAAGGGAAAACGGATGTTTTTCTTTGTATAAGTTGGGTTGCTGGATACGGGATCCTTATAGTAGGCTGGGCCAAGATCCAGCCGAGAGAGGGCAGTCTTTAGAAGCAACAGGCTGGGAAAGCAAGAGAAGGCTTTGTCTTTTCTTATCCTTTTCGCGCCCTCTCCGCTAAAGGTCGAGTGGGTAAACCCCCTAGGATACGGAGTAGCACAAAAAGAGGAACCGGGAAGGGTTATTGACCCAATGATAAACCACTAGCACCTTCCTCGTTGAGGCTCCGTGCACCGGGAAAGCGCTCTAGCGACAGGAAAGCTTCCACTAGTTCCAAAGCTAAAAAAAGGTATCGAGAGGGCTATCACAGTCAGGTGCGAAGCAATTACCCCTAAAAAGTACCCTTCTTCCTATTATTTAGGGGGTTGAGGCGAGAAATGACTTGATGAAGCGTTCCGTTCGCCACGCACTGGCCCCATTCGCTTGCTTCTCATAGAAATTGTAAGTACACAGTGCCCCACAACTATTCATAGTATAGTGAGGTTAAAACACAAGAGTGCCCGCCCTTTCTTTCAAGTAGGCCACTTTTCCAGAACGCAGTTTGGGATAAGCGTAACCGTGTATATATATATCTTTGATGCTGTTATTTCAAAATGTCCGCTTCAACCGCGGTTTCACCTCCCAAACCAAAGGGGAAAGTTGGCTTGACGAGCGCAGATGAGGTTGTGAAACTAGCTCGACCTGAGGGATAGGTATGAAATGACTCGAGCGAATGCGAGAGCAAGAAATAAAAATGCTTTATTGTCTTTCTACTTAAGGGGCAAAGAGAAGCGCTTTTGCTACTGAGAAAGCGAAGGGTCAGCGCGAAGGTTCAAGACTTAGCCAAGGACGCTCCGCCTTATCTATAGAAGCAGTCAACTGAGTTCTGAACGAATTAGCTCCTTGGTAATGGCTTAATCTATAGATAGAAAGCCTTATGATAGGAAACTTTCACGTTAGGTTTGGAGAGAGATGAGACCGGTTATATAATAAAGAGAGCAGATGCAAGCTTTTTCTTTCAATAGCCGGCCAAATGACTACAGGATCATCGGTCTACTCTACCTCAATTCACCATTTCGAACCTTATACAGAAGGTTTTAATATTACGACTTCTTCTACCTATACCGCAGTTGAAGCACCTAAAGGAGAATTTGGTGTCTTTCTGGTCAGTAATGGAAGCAATCGTCCTTATCGTCGTAAAATAAGAGCACCTGGCTCTGCCCATTCACAAGGACTCGATTCTATGTCCAAACATCACATGCCAGCCGATGTGGTCACCATCATAGGTACTCAAGATATTGTGTCTGGAGAGGTGGATAGATAGGACTACTAGTTGCTCGATCAGGACCCTAGCTTTATTGCGAGCCAAAACCTTGAAGTACTCTTTGAGAAAAAATTAGGGCTTTTTTGCCTTGTCCTGTTCCCGCATTAGATAAGACAGTCTGCCCGTGACAAGCATACACTTTCTGTAGTATCTCAGCCTTGCCCCTATCTCATTTTTTTCCGGGCAGATCTTTATACCTGTTATCAGAAAAAGAAAAAAAAAGCTCAATCCTCTAACGCTAAAACAAATAGATCAGAAATTCGACCTGGGATCCGCCCGTTCCACTCCTTGCTTACTAAACCGGTGCTTCCCCATATACGAAAGGGAAGGAAGAAAGAAAGATAAGACGAAGACTAAGGTTCATGGAGTCCTAAAAAAAGAGAGGATAGAGAGCGCGGAACGCACTTTCCAAGCATAAAAGAATCCCTACCTATACATTCCATGGCAACAGACAGAAGGTCGTTTTTTCGTTGTTGTTAACTCCAGGCCCATTCCCGTTCAAAAAAATTTCCATGAAAAGACTACCACGATTTCCGAACGAACCGAGAGAGAGTCGAGGCGCTGCAAGCCTTTTTTATGATCCAGTTATTTGTAAGTACGTCTCATCTGCTGCTTTATCCGCCGTCTCTGCGGCCGCCAAAAGCCTACCCTCCATCGTTAGTAGGTTGACCCGGGAAGAGATCCGGACGAACCTTCCAACAAGTATAATAGAAGTTGACCACAAAGCTATCTCTGTTGGAGACTGCTACCCGGAAGGCCATCTCGGGCATGGGAAGAAAAGTCGACAGACAACCGACTGAACTAGGCAATGCCTAAACCGGCATTGAGGATGAGTCCAGCGGTCAACAAAGGGCTTCTATCTACAGGTGCTTTCATTATGGATCGGTCGACTTGTCACGATCGATTGCTCACAAAGAAGAATGAGGCTTGGGGAGGTGATCTAAATCGCTATCGATACGATGCGAGGCGGATTTGCTGACCGTAACGAACTTGACTCTGCCCCTGCAACAAAAGAGCGGGGGGACCTTTGGCCTGGGCTGGGGAGAGATTGGGGTCGCTTTGCTTTAGTACTTTAGTTCGTAACAAGGCTCGAGAGACCTAGTTGACGACTTTCCTTATGAGTGAGTTTGTAGGTGCTTTTACTTTAAGTTTAAGTCAAGTAGCGTGAAGGGATTCTCCTAAGAGAAGCTTTTGCTTTATAGGAAATAGAAAAAAAAGTACTTTTATGAGCTGTCTCAGTAGTGACCTGCCCGACTTTCTTAGCTGTGTGAGTAGTGGCTTAGCTGTTAACTGTCTAAAAGCTACGATCGAAAAAAAGCTTGAAAAGAAAGCACTTATACGTCCGCCCTCCTAAAGGAGCCTTTAGGTCCGTATAAGGCGAAGAGAATGGAATGAATGGCCCGGCAAGGAGGCTGAAAAGCCGTAGTGCGCTAGCGCTAGCAAGTTAGGGCAAGAACTTAGTGTCTTGTTTTCTTCGCTGCTTCTTTTTTTTGACATAAGGTTAAACGAAAGCGGTTGTTAATCTTTGTAGCTTGTGCTTCTGTCCTTAGTCCATTTTTGGCTGAAGCTGTTCTGACTGCCGTATGTCTCTTTTTTGAACTGAAGACTTTGGGATGGTGTTCTCTGAATTTCATTATATGAGCTGCCGGGAATCTTTTCTTTTCTATCTTGCCTGATTATGAAGAGCTTCGAGTCTATCGGGGGAAGATGTGGTGGTAACCCCCGCAGCAGCTTCGTCTAGAGCCGGGCGTCCATCCGTGTAATAAGACTGACTTTAGCCACTATAGTGACTTCACTCTCAACTCTAGCTGAGAAGTACTCTCCATCCACTTTCCCCTTTCCGTATGCCCCAAAAAGCGAGCATTGGCCCTACTGATAGCGAGCCTGCTTATTCATCGCGTTGCGCCCCTACTTCCAATCCCACACAATTGTGGTTATGACGAACTACCCGTTGGAGAAAGTTAAAAAATGGATTTCATTCCGAGGGGAACGACAAGGTCGAATTGAACATGACAAAAAGGATCCGTGCTTGCTTCAGAAGAGCCCATTACGGTAAAAGATATCGACTCGCATTCGACTGACTCGCTTTTAAAACTTGCCTTTGCGGGAGCTTTAGTGCTGATACCCATGTATGATCTTTTTAGTCCTTAAAACTTTCTTGCATTTCTTTAAGACCGGGAACCGTTGGAGTGCCCGTCAAAGTCAACCCTGATCTTCCTCATCCTATACTATTCAGTCTCGATACCTTCACATCCTCTCCCTAGAGGTCGAGCCCGCTTCTGCATCCTATACTTCTAGTCGAGCCTGTTATCACATCCTCTCCCTCGTGAATTGGACTACGACCTACAAGCAATTCCAAAGAGAGTTAAAAAAGAGAATTGGCAATAATATATTGAGAAATACTGCTTTGCTGGGGATTCGCCTCCAGTTCTCTAATTCTTTTCTTTAGTTGAGAAAGTCTTTGCCCTTTATCCATTGTCATTATATCGGTCAAATAGACATCAACTTCATTTCGAACATCTTTGAATGGAATTTGAATTCCTTCGCTGTTAAAAATATGGTCGAGTCGTAGGTTTATTTCCTCTTGTTTTATAAGAGCATGTATGCTCTAATAACAAGCCAATAAAAAAAAGAATATATACTAAACTCACTGCCTTTATTATAAAGTCTCATAACAGGTCTCCTCCTATTTATATTGATACTGCAACACGGCAATTTACTCCCTATTAAAGGTTGGGACCCCACCATTTTTGTTCTAAAGAACTCCATTTAAGTTTACTTTCTATATTTTGTAAGACCTTTTCGTATTCGTATGCTGATAACTCTAAAAACGGGCTTTTGCACTGTGTTACTATGGTCTCGTGTCTCGTGGGTTCTCATTGTTTTTTTCCCTAAAGGGAGGCATGATTCTCCTAGGCTATAAATGCTTCTGCTCTTTCAGTGGCGGGCTGTCTTCCGGACCGGGCTTGGACCATGTCTCCCGAACAATCTCAGTACATATGGCGCAAGACGATTCCACATATCGAGGTCGGAATGGGATCGGGTGTTTTCACGTCTCACCGTAGTGCCCGGTTTGTCTTGATTTCCGATTGATGAACAAGAAGGAAAATGGAACTTTTGGATTTGTTGACTTGCCTCCGGCTACGTGTCCAAAGGCCACCCCTCGCCCGCCCGCCACCAGTGGAAACAAGCTAGCCTCCTATGTTGCTTGCCCCTTTATCTAATAATAAGGTCAGCATTCAAGCCCAGCAAGAAAGGTAGCCTATCTATAGCGTAGCTATAGACTGGAGTTCTCCATAAGGGGCGCTAACTAAGGCCTTGTCTCGCTTGTTGCTTTCGTTTTCTTGCTCGTTAGCGCTTTAGAAAGATTGCAGGGCGTTTACTTACTAATAGAATAAAAAATGAAGTCAAGGGCTTTTCCCTAACCAATGGATTTGAAGCCAGCGAGAAGGGATGCGCGCTACTAGCGCGGCTTGCTTCGCTTTTGTTGCGGAGCTCGCTGCTTTTCATTTTGTTAGGAGTAGGTGCTTGCCCTTTGTTGGTTGGGGGAAGAGGGCATTTCCATCGCGAAGGATTCAATCCAGCCACAGGTTCCCCTACGGCTACCTTGTTACGACTTCACCCCAGTCGAAGACCCCACCGTGGTATGCGCCAATAAGACCACCAAAAGCCTTTGTGGCACTAGTGGTACACAGAAGGCATGGGTGATCATTGGTCCGATGCTTCGGGCGAAACCTATTCCCAGGGTGTGACGGGCGGTGTGTACAGGGCCGGGGTACATATTCACCGCGGCATGCTGATCCGCGATTACTAGCGATTCCAACTTCATGTTCTCGAGTTGCAGAGAACAATCCGAACTGAGGCAATCTTTCCGGATTCGCTCCGCCTTACAGCCTTGCTTCCCATTGTAATTGCCATTGTAGCACGTGTGTGGCCCAGCCCATAAGGGCCATGCGGACTTGACGTCATCCCCACCT
>Ga0153928_1001437_pt1 | contig 10604 bp, 10 predicted proteins | sample TSNJ012MetaG_FD_106656 | JGI IMG/M metagenome (GOLD analysis project Ga0153928, IMG submission 106656) | Attine ant fungus gardens microbial communities from New Jersey, USA - TSNJ012 MetaG | ecosystem: Host-associated > Fungi > Mycelium > Unclassified | place: USA: New Jersey, Wharton State... | reverse complement strand
TAACGTTTGCTGCAGACAGGTGTCATCGAGCCTGAGATGATGACGGAGCGCGCTCGCGCAGCAAGCCCTCCTGGGCGACCGAGGCCACTAGCGTGCCGTCGCGCGCAAAGATGAGGCCGCGCGAGAAGCCGCGCGCCCCCGACAGGTTCGGGCTGTCCTGCGCGTAGAGCAGCCATTCGTCCGCGCGGAAGGGGCGATGGAACCACAGTCCGTGATCGAGGCTGGCGGCCATGATGCGCCGGTCGAAAATGGAGCGGCCGAGCGGTACGAGCGCCACGTCGAGCAAAGTCAGGTCGGACGCGTAGGCGAGCACGCATTGATGGATGGCGGGATCGTCCGGCAGGCTGCCGGTCGTGCGAATCCACACGTGAAACCGGGCGTTCTCGATCTTCTTGCCGAGATAGCGCTCGAACTCCACCGGGCGCAGTTCGATCGGCCGTTCGCGCTCATAATAACGGCGCACCGGCTCGGGCATCGAGGCCAGGACCTGGTTCTTGATGTCGGCCTCGCTCGGCAGCGCCTCGGGGCCGGGCACGTCCGGCATCGGCGCTTGATGGGAGAGACCGGGCTCGTCGCCGTGGAACGAGACCGCCATGGTGAAAATCGCGTGCCCGTGTTGGATCGCGACTACGCGCCGGGTGGTGAAGCTCTTGCCGTCGCGGATGCGGTCGACCTCGTAGATGATGGGAACCGTCGGATCGCCCGGCAGCAGGAAATAGGCGTGGAGAGAATGGGGCGGCCGACCATCGACGGTTCGGCACGCGGCCACCAGCGCCTGCCCGATCACCTGTCCGCCGAACACCCGCTGCCACGGCACCTGCGGGCTGCGGCCCCGGAACAGGTTCACTTCCAGCGGTTCGAGGTCGAGAATGCCGAGGATTTCGTCGAGGGCAGACGACATGCGAGCTCCCTGAAAAAGTCGCTCGCTTGTAGCCCAGGCGGTGGTACGGGATAAGGCGCGCGTGGAACCGGACCAGATGACGGAGCAAGCAAGCCGAGCAGACATTGTCATTGCCGGGGCGGGCTTTGCCGGCCTCGCGCTGGCGCTCGCGCTGCGCCAAGGACTGGGTGATGAGTTCAACGTCGTCGTGGCCGATCCCGGATTCGCGCGGCCCGTGCGCGAGGACGCGCGTTCTTCGGCGATTGCGGCGGGCGCGCGCCGGCTGCTCGAGACAATTGACGTATGGAACGCGGTTGCGCCCGACGCGCAGCCGATCCTCGACATGGTGGTGACCGACAGCCGCCTGGGCGACGCCGTCAAGCCCGTGTTTCTCACGTTCGCCGGCGAGGTCGAGCCAGGCGAGCCCTTCGCCCACATGGTGGAGAACGGCCCGTTGACGGCGGCGCTCGCCGCCAAGGCGCGCGACGTCGGCGTCACGTTGCGCGCGAGCGCGATCGAGGGATACGCGATCGAAGGCGAACGCGTGTCGGTGCGCTGCGGCGACGGCGCAGTCGCGACGACGCTGCTGATCGCCGCCGATGGGGCGCGCTCGCGCCTGCGCGAGCTGGCCGGCATTCCGACCTTCGGCTGGTCTTATGGCCAGTCCGCGATCGCCTGCACGGTCGCTCATGAGCGCGAGCATGGGGGCCGCGCCGAGGAGCATTTCCTCCCCGCCGGCCCGTTCGCGATCCTGCCGCTTACCGGTCGTCGCTCGTCGATTGTTTGGACCGAAGAGGCGCGTGAGGCGGAACGGATTATCGCGCTGCCGGACGAGCTATTTCATGACGAGCTGGAGCAACGCTTCGGGCTGCACCTCGGCGATATTGCGGTCGTGGGTCCGCGGCGCGTGCACCCGCTCGGGCTCACCGTCGCCCGCGCGTTCGTGGCTGAGCGGCTCGCGCTCGTCGGCGACGCCGCCCACGTCATCCATCCGATCGCTGGCCAGGGGCTCAATCTCGGGCTGCGCGACGTGGCGGCCCTGGCGGAAACCGTCGTCGACGCCGCGCGGCTCGGCTTGGATTTCGGCGCCGCCCATGTGCTCGAGCGCTATCAGCGCTGGCGGCGCTTCGACACCATGGCGATGGGCGTCGCGACCGACGGGCTCAACCGGCTGTTCTCGAACCGCTCCGACGCGTTGCGCCTGATGCGCGACGTCGGCCTCGGCCTGGTCGACCGGCTGCCCGGGCTCAAGCGCCTGTTCATCCGCGAGGCCGCCGGCCTCGTCGGCGACGTGCCGAAGCTGCTGCGCGGCGAGGCGTTGTGATCCTTCTTCACGTCAGCGGGACGGCCGCTACGTGGTCGCGAAAGCCGGGGCGCTTCTCGATCGCTGCGTACCAGCGTTCGAGGTTGGGCAGCGGCGGCCGATCGGGCACGAGCTGGCGGAAGCGGTACACCATGATGCCGACGGGGATGTCACCGTAGGAGAAATTGTCGCCGGCCGCATAGGCGCGTTTCGACAAATTCGCGTCCCAGATTTTCATCGCCTCGGTGGTCTTGGCCTGGGAGGCGGCGATCGCGGCCTGGTCTCGCTTCTCGGGCGGCGTGCGGATCAGGCCCCAGAACGCGCCGAAGATCGCCGGGCCGACGACCGAGAGCTGCCAGTCCATCCATTGGCTTGCCAGCGCGCGCGTCTTGAGGTCGGCGGGCTCGAGCGTCCCGGCGCCATACTTGCCAGCCAGATAGCGCACGATCGTATTCGATTCCCAGATCATCACGTCGCCGTCTTCGAGCGTCGGCACCAGGCCGTTGGGATTCATCGCCAGATAGGCCGGCTCCTTGTTTTTTCCGAACGCTCCGCCGATGTCGATGCGCTCGTGTTCGAGCCCGAGATCGCCGATCGCCCACATCACCTTCTGCACGTTGGACGACGTGTTCCTGCCCCATACCTTGAGCATATCTTCCTCCTCTTTGTTTGATGGAAGTCTCTCCTCGGACGAGGAGAACAAGGGTTGTTCTATTCGAGCCGGCGGGCTTCCTCCGGCAGCATGATCGGGATGCCGTCGCGGATCGGATAAGCGAGTTTGGCCGGGCGCGAGATCAGCTCCTGCTTTTCCGCGTCATATTCGAGGGTCGCCTTGGTGACCGGGCACACCAGGATTTCGAGCAGCTTCGGGTCGACGGTATGGGCGGGGCGGTCGGGCGGAGATATTGTCATGGGCGCACTCGCAAAGGAGAGATTTCATCAACAGTAAATACGCTGGGCCTCTTCACTGCAACGGCGGCTCGCCTTCGGTCTTGGCCTTGGCGAGCTCGATCTGCGTCACCGCGACCAGGATTTCCGCGCGCGTCTTGAGGTCGGGCGCCTCCAGCAGCGCCTGCTTTTCCGCGGCGCCGTAGGGCGACATCATGGCGAGCGCGTTGACCAGCGCCTCGTTGGGGGCGTTCTCGATCCCCTCCCAATCGGCCTTGAGATCGTTGGCCTTGAGGAAAGAAGCGAGCGCCGCGAGCAGCGCCTTGCGGTCGACCGCGTCTTCGCCCTTGCGGGCGATGAAGTCGTCGGCGAAAGGCGCGTAAGTCACGCGGCACTGGCGATAAGGCGTCGCCACGCTGAGTTCTTCCGCGATTTCGAAACGCGCGATGCCGGTCAGCTCGATGAGATAGCGGCCGTCGCCGGTCTCGCCGAATTGCGTGAGGCGGCCGATGCAGCCGATCTGGTAGAGCTTGGGATTGGCTTCCGATCCGCGCTGGGCGGGGTCGGGCTGGATCATGCCGATCAGCCGCCGCCCGGCGAGCGCGTCGTCCACCATGGCGACGTAGCGCGGCTCGAAAATATTGAGCGGCATCTGCCCGCGCGGCAGCAGCAGCGCGCCGGCGAGCGGGAACACCGGGATCACGTCCGGAAGGTCGCCGGGTCCGCGATAGGCGACGTTCATTGGCATGGTCGCCCTCTGGTGCCGGCCGCGAGGCGCGGGCGGCCGGTGCGGTTTTCAGGCAAACAAGATCGACGAGAGCCGACGGCGGCCCTCGACCGTGGCCTCGTCGGCCGGTCCCCAGGCGTCGAACAGCTGCACCAGCTGCTTGCGCGCGCCGTCGTCGTTCCATTTGCGGTCGCGACGCACGATCTCGAGCAGCTGGTCGAGCGCCTCCTGGCGCCGGCCCTGGCCGTTGAGGCCCAGCGCCAAGTCGAAGCGTGCCTGATGATCGAGCGGGTTGGCCGCGACCTTCTGCTCCAGTTCCGCAATCGGGCCGAGTGACTTCGCCTGCTCGGCGACCTCGAGGGCGGCGCGCGCCGCCGCGACCGCCGGATCCCCGTGCTTCGATTGCGGCACCATGGCGAGTGTCTGCTTCGCCTGCTCGATCGCACCGGTTTCGACGTAGCAGCGCGCCAGCCCGGCGAGCGCGTGGGTGTTGGTCGCTTCCTTCGCCAGGACCTGCGCGTAGATCTCGGCGGCCGTGGTCGGATCGCCGTCGAGCAGCGCGGCGTCCGCCTCGGCGAGCAGGTCCTTTTCCTCGCCGCCTACCCGATCCTTGATCAGCCGCTCGATGAAGGCCGTGACCTGGCTTTCCGGCAGCGCGCCGAGGAAGCCGTCGATCGGCTGGCCGTTGACGAAAGCGATCACCGCGGGGATCGACTGGATGCCCATCTGGCCCGGGATCGAGGGGTGCTCGTCGATGTTCATCTTGACGAGCTTGGCCTTGCCCTTCGCGCCCTTGACGGCCTTTTCCAGCACCGGGGTGAGCTGCTTGCACGGTCCGCACCAGGGCGCCCAGAAATCGACCAGCACCGGCTGGCGCCGGGATTCCTCGATCACGTCCTTGACGAAGCCTTGCGTGGTCGTCTCCTTGACCATCTCGGGCGCCGTAGCGGTCGCGCCACCGTCCTGCAGCATGATCCTGTCCTTGAAAGCTTGCCGGAACGCATCGGCCCGGTTCCATGGGTTAAATGGGCCACGCGACGCGGGAATGCAATCGCTTAGCCGGTAGCGGGGGCCGCGCCGGAGAGCGCCAGGATACGCGGTTCGTGGCCGGTGGCGCGCAGGAAAGCGAGGAGGTCGTCCCGGCGGATCGACGTGGTCATCGTGTTGACCAGCGGGTGATAGTTGAGCGGGTCGTGCTCCATCATGGCGGCGTCGAGCACCACCGTGACTCGGGCGCCCGTGTCGTTGATGACCCCGAACGGGGTGACCGCGCCCGGCTCGACCCCGAGCAATTCGCGCAGCAGATCGGCCGGCCCGAACGAGAACCGGGCGGCGCCGAGCCGGTGATGCAAGGTTTTCAGCTCGATCGCCGCGTGTTCGAGGGCAGTGACCAGGAACACGGCCCCGCGCTTGTCCTTGAGGAACAGGTTTTTCGTATGCCCGCCGGTGATCGTGCCGCGCAGGCGCTTTGCCTCCTCGACCGTGAACACCGGCGGATGGGTGATGGTCGGGTGGGCGATGCCGAGCTTGTCGAGCAAGGCGAAGAGGTCGTCGGGAGTCGTGGGCATGGGGCGTGTGGCAGGGCCTCTCAACTCCCTCCCCCGCTTGCGGGGGAGGGCTGGGAAGGGGGCGCTTCGTTACTGCACGTCGTTTGGAGAGCCCCCCACCCGGCTCGCTATGTGAGCCGACCGCTCCCCGCAAGGGGAGGAGGTAACCGCGCTCGGTTGCCAAGGCAGGCGCCTTTTGGCATAGCAGGGGGAGCGGCCGAGGCCGCTTACCCTCTCGGATGCGGGTGTAGCTCAGGGGTAGAGCACAACCTTGCCAAGGTTGGGGTCGTGGGTTCGAATCCCATCGCCCGCTCCAAAAATTCGTTTGATATGAGAGCCGTCTACGGGCGCGACCAAGCGCGCCCGGCACGTATCTGCAAAACGACGCGCGAAGATGCGTCGTTCAATCGTCGATCCGGCAAATGGTCGTGTGCCTGTCCAAACGGCTCATTGCGTTAAAGATAAGCGCTCCAACTCCCTCATGCGACGGCCGGCACGAGAACTCCAATTCGGCCGCATCCCTTTGCGGCGAGTACCGATGAGGTGGTGTTCGACGGCGAAGGCTTGTTTGTCCCCACCCCATTTGCTGACGATCTGATAGTTTCCTCCGTGTCCGGGCGCGGTTTGCAGCGGACCAGGAGGAGAAACGGCACCGGGGAGTTTTGCAAGACTCATGTACTCATACGGGCCGGGAGCTCCAGGGATAAAGAAGGCCCGCAGAAGCCAGTTCGACACCTGGACGACCGTCCCGTCCTTGCAAGTCTTGCCATAGGTCTGAACTTCCACGGCATCGCACATTTCCACGGCGTGGAGCATACCTTTGTTATCGTTGGCGAACTGGTTTGCACCTTCGTCGCCTGCTGTCTCAAGAATCTCGTGAGACGCATCGACGCTGACGCCGGTGGGACCAAGGAGGCTGCCGCACGTGGTGACAGCGCAGAGGGAAAATGGGACGCCTTTACCATTAATGTCATGGTAAGCGCTGGCACCAGGGGCGTTGGGTAGCGTCCCTACAAAACCATAAGCCCATTCGCCAGGCTGAATGTCGTTCGCGTTCGCGCCGACGCGTATCGTCGCCTGCGCGCCCCACTCGGCCGCGAACTCCTGGTTGACCTGGTTCTGCACCGCCTCTGCGATGTGGGCAAGGACGGCAGGGGAGAGCCTTGAGCCGTCCTGCGTCGTAGCACCGTTGGTGGAATCAATGAGAACCCATTTGACAGCATTCATTGCAAGCTCCATCCGAATGAAGATCGTTAAATACCCTTGAGCCTTGCTGAACTGGAATTCAGCGCGACGAGGCGCGAGTCTAGTCTAAAGGGAAGGATTTCCCAATTTGGCGTTGTCGTCAAGACAGGCGGTGGAGGAGAGGACACCGCCTTCCTTCCCAGCGGCATCGCAATTATAGGCTATGGGAGCAGATATAGTTCCCATCGTCATCGAGTCGATAGAACGCGGGTCGCGAATTTTCAACACAGTCATCTGCGCCCTGTGGGCTTGCAAACGGCTTTCAAGCAAGCTCAAGGTCCGGGTTCGCCAGGACGCAAGCCGTGGGCTTCATTTCGCGACTCAACACAATTGTTGCCGCGCTGCTTGCGATTACGCTCGGCCTTGCCGCCCCCGCCTTGGCCGCCGAGCCCACGTTCCTTCCCGGCGCGCGGGTCGGGCTGGTGCCGCCGGAAGGCATGGTGCCGAGCCGGTCGTTCCAGGGGTGGGAGGACGCGAGCCGGGGCGCGATGCTTTTCATCACCGAGCTCGGCGCCAACACGGCGGAACGGGTCGCCAAGGATTTCACGCCCGAGGCGCTCGCGGCGGGCGGCATGGAGGTTGAAACGCGCGAGGACACGGCGCTCGCCGGCATGCACGGCTATCTGGTCATCGCGCATCAGGAGATCGCCCGCGCCCGCTGGCGCAAATGGGCGCTGGTGCTCACGCGCGGCGACATAACTGCGATCGTCGTGATCGTCACGCCGGAGGCGGCGCGCGAGGCTTATCCCGACGTGAGGCTGCGCGCCGCGCTCGCGACGCTCACCCTGCGCGAGAGCGTTCCCGACGCCGAGAAGTTCGGGCTCTTGCCCTATCGTTTCGGCGATCTCGCCGGCTTTCGCCTGGTGCAGGCGATCCCCAGCGGTACCGCGATCCTCACCTCCGGCCCGAGCGACGCCACCATCGCCGCGCAGCAGCCGTTCTTCATGGTCCAGACGGCGCTCAGCGCGCCGCCGCCGGCGGAACGGGAGAGTTTCGCGCGCCGGTTGCTCGCAAACACGATCGGCTTCGAAGAGTTTCGCGTCGTCCAGTCCGGGCCCATCCACTTCGGCCCGCAGCAGGGTCACGAGATGATCGCCGAGGGCAAGGACCCGAAGAACGGCGTCGAGCTGTCGTTCGTGCAGTGGCTGCGCTTCGGCGCGACCGGCTACCTGCGCATGCTCGGCATCGCCCGGCGCGACGTGTGGGCGGAGGCATTCCCGCGCATGCGCACGCTGCGCGATGGAATCGAGCCCAAATAAACAAATGGTCCGGATCGGGGTCGACTTCGGCGGCACCAAGATCGAGGCGGCGACGCTCGACCGCGACGGACGCTTTCTCGCGCGCGTGCGGGCGCCGACGCCGCGCGACTACGCGGCCTCGCTCGCGGCCATCGCCGACCTCGTCGGGCAAGCCGAGCGCCAAGCGGGCGTGCCGCCGGGCGGCAGACGCTTCGTCGGCGTCGCCACGCCCGGCTCGATCTCGCCGAGGACCGGGCTGATCCGCAACGCCAACAGCATTTGGCTCAACGGCCGGCCGTTTCGCGAGGATGTGAGCGCGAAACTCGGCGCGCCGGTGCGCATGATCAACGACGCCAATTGCCTCGCGCTGTCGGAGGCGAGCGACGGCGCTGCTGCCGGGGCGGGGGTGGTTTTTGCCGCGATCCTCGGCACCGGCTGCGGCGGCGGCCTCGCGGTGAACGGCCGTGTGCTCGAGGGTGCCAACGCGGTCGCCGGCGAATGGGGCCACACGCCGCTGCCGTGGCCGCAACCCGATGAACTTCCGGCGCCGCGGTGCTGGTGCGGCCGGCACGGTTGTTTGGAACTCTATGTCTCGGGCACCGGCTTCGAGGCCGATTATCGGCGCGCCACCGGCCGCACGCTCGCGGGAGCCGAGATTGCTGCGGCGGCGCGGCAGGGCGACGGCGCGGCCGAGGCGGCGCTCGCGCGCTACCTCGATCGCCTCGGCCGTGGCCTCGCGGTCATCTGCAACGTGATCGATCCCGACGTGATCGTGCTCGGCGGCGGCATGTCGAACGTGCCGGAGCTGTATGCGCGGCTGCCGGATGAGATCGGACGGCGGATCTTCTCGGATGTTTGTTTGACTCGGATCGTCCCGGCGGAATACGGTGACTCTTCGGGTGTGCGCGGCGCCGCGATGCTGTGGTCAGTTACCAGTGAACAGTGACCAGTGCTCAGAAGACGCGGAGACCTCTGGTCACCGGTCACTGGTGACTGGTCACTGGCCAACGGCCAGCGCGCCGCGCGTGCGCGGGTCGGCGGCGCCGGCAAGGCCGTCGGGCGTGACCATGATCGAGTTTGCCGAGCCCCAGGTGGGACGGCGCACGACCGTGTGGCCGAGCTGCTCGAGGTCGCGTACGGTCTCGGCCGGCACCGCCTGTTCGGCGACGACTTCGTCCGGCAGCCATTGGTGATGAATACGCGGCGCCGCGACCGCAGCCGCAACGTCCATGCGAAAATCGATCGCGTTGAGGATCACCTGCAGCGCCGTCGTGATGATGCGGCTGCCGCCGGGCGAGCCGGTCACGAGGTAAGGCGTGCCGTCCCTGAGCACGATCGTCGGCGTCATCGAGGAGAGCGGCCGCTTCCTCGGCCCCGGCGCGTTGGCGGCGCCGCCGGTGAGCCCGTACGCATTGGCGACGCCGGGCTTGGCGGCGAAATCGTCGAGCTCGTCGTTGAGCAGGATGCCGGTGCCCTCAGCCACGAGCCCGACCCCGAACGACAGATTGAGCGTGTAGGTGTTGGCGACCGCGTTGCCGTCGGCGTCGACCACCGAATAATGCGTCGTGTTGGCGCCCTCGGCCGCGACCGGCGCCCCGGCGCGGATGTCGCGCGCCGGCGTGGCGCGTTTCGGATCGATCGAGCGGCGCAGGTCGGCCGCGTAGCTCTTCGACGTGAGCCGCTCGACCGGCACCGCGACCGTATCCGGGTCGCCGAGGAACTCGGCGCGGTCCGCATAGGCGCGCTTCATCGTCTCGATCATCAGATGCAGCGCCGGCACCGAGCCTGCGCCGAGATCGCCGAGGGGATACCCTTCCAGCACGTTGAGCATTTCGATCAGATGCACGCCGCCCGAGGACGGCGGCGGCATGGAGACGATCTGATAATCCCGATAGCTGCCCCGCACCGGCGTGCGGATCACCGGGCGATAGGCTTTAAGATCGTCGAGCGTCATCAGGCCGCCGGCGCCGCGTACGGCGGTGACGATCTTTTCGGCGATCGGCCCCTCATAGAACGCGCCCGGCCCATCGCGCGCGATCACGTCAAGCGAAGCGGCGAGATCCGCCTGAACCAAACTCTGGCCGGGCGCGAGGACGACGCCGTCGGGATTGAGGAAGATTTTTGCCGTCGACGGCCAACGCGCGAGCCGCGGCTGCGCGCGCGGGAGTGCGTCGGCGAAATCGTCCTCGACCAGGACGCCGTCGCGCGCGGCGGCGAGCGCCGGCGCGATGAGTTGCGCGAGCGTGAATTTGCCCGAGCCGTAGCGTTCGAGCGCGAGTGCGAGGCCGGCGACGGTGCCGGGCACGCCGATGCCGAGGCCGGAGTCGCGCGACTTATGCGGATCGGCCTCGCCTTTTTCGTCGAGGAACACGTCGCGCGTGGTCGCCTGCGGCGCGGTCTCGCGATAGTCGATGGCGACGTCGTCGCGGCCGGCTCGGTGGATCACCATGAAGCCGCCGCCGCCGATGTTCCCCGCCTGCGGGTAGGTCACCGCCAGCGCAAAGCCGACCGCGACCGCCGCATCGACCGCGTTGCCGCCTTGCTCGAGCACCTCAACGCCGATGCGGCTCGCCCGCGCCTCCTGGCTTGCCACCATCCCGTGGCGCGCGACAACCGGTGCCGGCGCTTGCGCGGCGGCAAGCGCACAGGTGAGAAGGAAAACGAAAAAGGTAATCGCGGTTCGGTGGAGCACGAAGACCCTCTCCCGCAACGGGAGTAAGTTTCGTGCGGAGTCGCCGCTTGCGCGCTTCTTTCTCCCCTTGCGGGAGAAGGTGGC
>Ga0153928_1001432_pt1 | contig 10618 bp, 7 predicted proteins | sample TSNJ012MetaG_FD_106656 | JGI IMG/M metagenome (GOLD analysis project Ga0153928, IMG submission 106656) | Attine ant fungus gardens microbial communities from New Jersey, USA - TSNJ012 MetaG | ecosystem: Host-associated > Fungi > Mycelium > Unclassified | place: USA: New Jersey, Wharton State... | reverse complement strand
TATCCCGTCTTGTCCGGTCATGAAACCGCTTGTTTTCTTGCCACATTTTTCATATGCATAATTTTTGGTGTAGGAATTGACATACAAATAACTTTATGGTAAACTGACCACAGTGTATATGACACAAGAAAATTTTGTCGGATTTTGTTTTCGTAATGTACGGAAAATGACGAAAGGTGTCATAATAGATAGAATAATATCGCACCAACCAGCAAAGCCTGGTTGGTGCTTTTTGATTGCTTGGTTTCTCCGGAATTATTTTTATCCCTGTCAAAATGAAAACCCGCCAGCGTTCGGATCAGGGTTTTCCATTCCCATATCTAAAAAGAAGCTCCGCCAAGGTCAACACTGTTGCTCCCTTCGTCGCCCCAAACATGGCGCCTTTCTATATCTCTGTGTCCGGAGCAAACCCAAACAGTCGGCAATAGTCTGTTTTCGGACGCAAAAAAGGCGCTCCATTCGGAACACCTTGCGAAAAAATATTCAGTTGTTTACCGTGCATCTTTGTCCCCTTTTCGTGGAGTATTTATCGGTTTACAAGGGCGTTTAACTGCATGGATGTTTTCACAGCAGCACCTCCAAATAGTTTCTGATTACTTTGTCAATTCTAAACTGCCCTGCCATTGACATTAGCAGGTTCAAATCTTTGTTGGATCGTTTTGCGTACCGCTTGAGAGCGTCTGTGACCACAGAAATATCCATCTGTTTCCGGCTCCGCACACAATCGCAAATGGTACGCTCCGGGCTGTACGCCGTGACCTTGTTGCCGAAAACCGTAGGCATGGTCATCGCACCCCATCCGTGAAGCTCCCGCTTGATATAGAATACCCTGACATTCTCATCTTTTAGCCGTTTGACCTCATAATTAGACGGCACGGTCACGGTATAACGGATGGGATCGCGGTCAGTGAGGTCATGCAGAAACAAAGCGGTTTCATGGGAATAAATAATCTTTGACAACCGCTTTTGCAGAACGAACATCTTATCCAGGAAAGCGTCGGGAGAGATATACACGCCATGCGAAACGCGCTCCAACGTTCCGGACGAAACAAGAAGTCGAAGCCCTTCGTTAGAGATGCCGGCCGCATTCGCTTCGGCAGTCGTAATCGTGCCGCCGTGTTCTTCCAGCAGAATTTTCAACTTATCTGTGTTGTTCAATGGGAACCACCTCCGACTTGATTTTTACAAGAATATTATAAATTATATTCATGCAAAAATCAAGTCGATTCTGAAAAAGCTGTTTTATCCCTCATGTGCCCAGCTAGAATTAGATACCGCTTGGAAGTAATACTCCCGTAGATTTGAAGGATTAATTGCCTAAATTCCATTCACCAATATCAAACAAATTATTCTGAATATAACGCTCATACACGGCAGCATGCTCCAACCTTTCATTTTCGGCAATACCGTCTTTATTAATCTGAATTCCCCCTATCTTCAACTGCTCTTTTTCACTATACATTTTCTTGCGCACAGCAAGCTGATAAATCAGGGCAAACCGGTTGGTAATGGAGCTCTGACTCAGATCGGAAAGACAGATCAACTGTATATCGAATGTTTTCGCTATATCCATTACCGCCTTCAGCAAATGTTCGGAAGAGGTTCTGGCAAATGGATTATCCATCAGAATGACCTTCGAATCTTTCATTGCATCAATTCCCATGCTCCGCCCTGCTGCTTCTCTGGTATAGGAAATCAACACGGATATCATCGTAAAGAACACTACGAATTTCTCTCCGCCGGAATTCTCCGCAATCGCGTCCTCCCATTTTTTCAATCCACTGTTACTCTCATTGAGATCGATCTTATAAACATACACCTGAATTCTGTTGGTTCCGATCAGCTGATTGAGCAGCTCCCGGGTTGAAGCAAAGCTTCTGATCTTCTCCCTGTATTTCCGGCTGTCCTTGTCCTGATCGCTGTGGCTTAATTCCACCATCAGTTTCAGGGCATTTTCGATATGCTGTTCCATCCGCTGGTATATCTGATTATCCAGCTCCTGAGGAATATCCAATTTTAGCATCTGTACCGCCCGGCTCTTACTGCGAAGCCGTATCTTCGACCGCTTGGCAATGAGCCGGATATCCTCATAGATCAAGGTTGCATAGCTGATGCACTGGTCAATGATCTGCTTTTTGGTATGGCTGATTTTTTCAAGCTGAGAAGCGTAAAAATCCAATAGCTTTCGCAGGTTTTCCTTTTTCTTGATGAATTCCTCGATGTGGAAATAAATCATTTCAAACGATTGTTCTTTCCGGCCAATCTCCATTTGTTTGACAGCATCCAAAATATCGGCGATGCACTGATGCTTTTCATAGTATTCTGCCCGGGCAATTTGATACTGGCGGTAGAACACATCCAGTTGTTTCCGGCATTCACTGTCACTGCCCTTATACTCATCCAGCAGCTGCTCGTATTGTTGCTGAATATCTGCCGCCAGCTCAAAGGAATCATAGCGGATGATTTCATTGGGTAATATCTGCTTGATCCATCCTGCCACCTGTTCGCAAATGTTCATTACCCGACGGAGCTGATCCCGTTTTTCTTTTAGGCCCTCCAATTCGAAGCGGATCTGCTTACGGCGGTTTGCATAATTCTGCCGGATCATTTGTTTGTCAAGAGGAGCTTCCAGTCCGGCTGTTCCAAGCTGCTTTTTAGCCTTTTCCGCAAACGCTTCACATTTAGATTTCGCGGAATGGAGCAATTTCCAGCTCCTCTGCCGCCGTTCCAGCTGACCCTCCAATTCCCGCGATACCTCAGCCAGTCGCCTTGCTGCCGCTTTATCATAGGTTACATTTTCATACGCCGCCGGCTCTAGATTCAGCTCTTCTATTTCCTCTTTCAAATCCGCCTGACGTTTTTTCTCTTCTTCAAGACGGTCATTCAGTTCTTGTACGGAACTCTGCAGCTGTCGGTTCAGATCGTCATACTGGCTGCAGAGAAATACTGTGGTTCCGGTTAACAGTTCTGCTTCTTCAGCATCTTCAAACTTATCCGTCAGCTTCTTGTTTTGTTCTGCTTTCGTCCTCAAATCATGCAACGCGGCTTCTTCCTGATCGCACTGTTCACGAAGTTCACGCTGCCTTCCTCCTTTTTGCTGCTTTGACCTTTCTTTTTCCTGCTTCCGGTCATTTGTTTTGCTAAATTCACCGGAATCGGTCATATAGCCGCTGTCTTTATTCAAAAATTCAAGATATAGCTGCAGCCGATGCTCTGCGTTCCGGCAGGCTTCTTTTTGCTGTTCCAGTTTCTTCAGGGTGTCTTCGCGCTCGGTTTCCCGTTCCGCCTTTTGTAAATCCAATTCACAGCTATACTGTCCGAGCTGCTCCAGCCGGCCGTTCAGCGTTTCCAATCGCTTAATCATTTTCTGGTATTCACCTTTTTCATAGGTGAAGCCTTCTAATATCTTCTCATCCTGATGGAGTCCTTTGATTTCCTGCTCCAGATGCTCCAGCATTTCTACAAGCGTCACACTCTGCGCTTCCAGTTGTTCAATATAGGAGATTTTATCCCGGTCGGCAAATATGCTCTCTTCATATTTGCCCAGCAGATATAATTCATCGGCAATGCTTAACAGTTGATTTTGTTCCGTAAACGCCTGAGTCAGCTGTCCAAAGGTGAAAACCGGAATGATCTGCCGGAGAAACAGCTGTTTCATCTGCACCTGCTGAAGCTTTTGCAGATCCTGAGCCTTGATAATCAGGGCAAATGGTATCAACGGATTTTTCACCAAAAGCTGCCGGCGTTTTTCCTCTGCCAAATTAGACAGATAGGCTTCCCCGGATATATATTCAATATCATACTTATCAAGCTCTTTGAGAATCAGACCGGGAATATAGATACGGTTTTCCCGGATTCCTTTTATCATTTCCTGCACCTGATTCTGTTCCAGGCTGTGCAGACGCTTACGTTCTTCCAGAAGCCGCCCTTTCTCTGCCAGCCGGCGGGTCAGCTCCGGTTTTTCATACAACAGCTCTTCCTCAATTTCATATTTCACTGCAATCTGCTTACAGTACTGTTCCTTTTCTTCAAATTCCGTTATATCCTGCTGCTGCACAGCAATATTATTTTGTGTATCGGCGATATCCCCGACCACTTTTAGCTTGTTCTGCTGAATCTGCTCCAGTTCCCCGACGATCACCGGCAGCCGCTCAGCCAGTTCCGCCTGCCGCTCCTTATGACCGGCAAAGGTTGTTTCCAGAACTTTTCGCTGTTCCTCTGTTTCGGCCGGAACCAGCTCCCCTAATACATTTCTGGAAAGCTGGATTTGCAATTCCTCAAACAAACGCTCTTCATATCCTTTAAATTGTCTTATCTTCTCCTGCAGTTCACCCAATCTCCTAGCTTCGGCCTGAATCTCAGCTTCCAACCGCTCGCTCTCCTCTATCAGCAGGTTTATTTCCTGCCGATACTGCTTTTTCTTTCCTTCTCTCTGCTGCTGTTCATCGGCCAGCCCTGCCGCGATTTCCCGATAGCGTATGCTAAGGGTATATTTCAGATCCTTAAGGTGCCCGCTGATCGTATCATCCCCGTCCATCTGCTCTAACTTCATTCGGATCGCCGCGGCGGCGGCTTTAGACGACTGAACTGCCCCATACTTCCTGGACGCATTTTGGATCCGGATATTTTTCACTACGTCTTCATGCTCAGCCTTTTTCTGCCCGATTTCCCGTTCCTTCTCCTCAAATCGTTCACTGGCCTCTGTCAGATTCTCACAAGCTTCATAATACTCTTCGGAAGCCTCCTCCTGATCGATCCGCTTCTGTTCTTCATATTGCTCATATTCACGGACTCCCAGTTCTTCCAGATCAAACTTATCATTCTTTAGCTTTTTCTGCACACTGCCGTGCATACTCGCCAGCCTTTGTTTCACATTTTCATATGCTTCCATCGACTGGTACAGCCGGTTCAACTGCTGTTCCATCTCCTCATGAACCTGAAAATACGCTTTCATGACCTGCTCATCCTGAATGTAAGAGTCGTTCTTTAAAGTATCCGCGACCAGACCGTCTAACAGCTCCTGAATCTGGGTATCATTCGTCTCTCCCGCCATAATTGCTTTTTCCACGGTTTTCAAAATCCACTCATCAAATACTTTATTGGATGTAGCGCACCGTTCAAACAATTCATCGATACCGCCTTCATCATTATTCATCTTGGCAATGATATTTTTCCATTCATCCTGCGAGATGCCAAACTGCTGTAGCTGTCGGCGATAGGCCGCGGCGTCATCCTTACTGTAATAAAACACTTCCCGGTTATTTGCCGCTAGTTTCCTGACCTCCTCCCGGGAGCGCTCATATGGAAGAATGCTGACCTTGCCTTCTCCCCTGCGGACAAACGGAAGCTCGCTGATATCAAATAAAGAAGCCCGGTCATAATGGCTCATAAACGTATAATAATTAATCTTATTGCTTTCCTCGCTGTTGCCGCCTTTGGGTGCAACTGCGATTCCGGTCATCAGATAATCCTTTTTGGACGGATTATCGAGCAGCCATTCGATCATCACAAAAGCCGGCATCATATTTCTTTTGAAATATCCGGCCATACTCCGCTTCTGGATTTTCAGATCCGGAACAACCGGCTGCATGATAAGCTGGATGAGCACACTTTTTCCCCCGCCGTTTGATAAGTTAAACAGTGTATTTTCACCATCATATAAGCGATATGTTTCATCCTGAATTTCCCGGTTGTCATTATTATAGAAAAAGTTAACAATTCTGATTCGGTTGATTTTGGGCATTTCTAGAACTCCCCTCTGAATAGTCCGTGTATCTCCTGTACTCTGTTCTCGTCCAAATAATAGTACAAAAATAAATCATCCAGTTTTTGTGTCCTTCGAATCTCCTGACCTTCCTGCAAAATACGCAGCAACTTCTCCTTTTCCAGCAAGGTACAGGTCTTTGACAGCATTCCCAGTTTGGTACTGGTTTTCCGCATTTCACCAATTTGCTTATTCATCCACAGTTCGGCTATTTTACTGAAATTCATACTGTACTGCGCTTCCAGTTCTTCGGTCGTTTCCATATCCCCCAGATATTTTTCCATCCGCTGATCGATTGCCGCCACCAAATCTTTCATCTGGATAAACTCTCGCTGGATGGGATTGGTATTCTTACCACCATAAAATAGATAAAAAATGACCATACAAATATATATTTGCAAATACGCATCCACCATTCTGGCATTCGATGCAATGCTTTCCCGAAATTCTCGCATGACGTAAGCCAGTACATCGTTATCGAGGTTAGGTATCATATATACCGTATTCCCGGCATCCAGTATTTTGAAACCAAGTTCGCCTTCAAACTGACTCAAAAGCACTCTTACTTCGTCTTTTTTATATTCCATAAACAGCTCACTGTCATGTTTCATACTGACTTCCCCCGCTTCCAGAAGCCGATTGTATATTCCCAGCGCACTTTTAATCATCTGTCTTCTCCTCCTCATATAATACCGGCTTAAAATGTAAATTGGTCATTTCTGTCCTTGTTTTGATTCCCTCTTCCCCTGCCGGTATATCTTCCTCAACCGTAAACATCTCGTCTCCGGCTTCGATCACAAGTCTTTCAAGCCCCCAGAAATCCGGCTGCTCTGCTTCTATATGAAACAAGATCCAGGCCAGATCAAATTCTCCGTTCGCTTCCGATATGGCTTCTTCTTTATTCCTGCTCTGCCACTGTATAATATCAACTTCCCCAATTTCATAGAGTTTCAGCATTATTAAAAAGAGTCGCTTATCTTCCTTATAGACCGGCAGCTGCTCCGAAGGCAGATTTTCAAAAAAATGAGCAAGAGAAAAAATTTGACCGGTTTCAGCGGCAAAGCGGATCAGCCGCTTTGTAATCTCATAATTCAAATGATTTCTCCTGCTGATATCCGCCTGGATCCAGTCTTCCTCAAGCAGTTCATCTTCTGCCTCGATCAGTTCATCCCCGGACTCCTGCAGCTTAGTCTGATTCTGATATATTAGCGTCAGATTAAGCTTTTTAGCCGGCTTTGGCCGGAATAACGGGCTCATCAGCATCCAAAGGCTGGAAAAGTCTTTTTCTTCGACGGCTTCTAACTCCGTCAGTATTTCCTTCTCAAAATCATAGCGTTTTACCATCGATGCATAAAAACTGTTTTTAATCGTGTCCTCATAGACATCATTCATGTGGAAACGCTGACCGATAAGATTTCGCTGCTCGGTGATAACAGTCTGCAGATTTCGTTTGATTTTATTCAGATTATCAAGAGCGCTGCGCATCGGCTCCTCTACATTCATCAGCTCCTGCATCTCTTTCTCAATACGCTCTTCATCTCTGACCACTGCCTGCTTTAACTCTTCCATTCCTTTGTACTCTTCATCGATCAAATCGTATGTTTCATTCAGCAGACGTTCATGTTCACCGCGGTCAATAGAATGAATATTCTGTCTGATCCGATAGACGAACTCCTCTATCTCCCGTTTCTTCTGCCTCAGCATCGCAATCAGATCACGGCTTTGCCGCAGGGCATGCTTATAATTCTTCCGTCTCAACAGCTCCTTTAGCTTTATCTGCTCAAGCTTAAAATCCAGTTCCTTATCCACTTCTTTGGTGCGGAACAAAAAGTCATACCCCTGGTCGGTCAGCTGGTAGATGATTCGGTTATCCTCCGTAACCTTATCGCGGATCAGCCGCACAGTGATATTCTGCCAGCCATCTTCATAGTCAATTGCATGATAAGCCCGGGCAACCCCTTTATTTTGCAGAATGTCCTTAACCATATATTCGGCCAGCCTGGTTATATCCGCAAAGGATCGGCTGACCTCATACCGCGGCAGAATATCATCCAGAAATTTGGCGATATTATCCAACGTGCATTCATCGTTTTCATTCAATGTCTGTTCCATGATAAATACTAACAGCGAAAAAAACAAGTTGTCCAGCCTGTCCTTTTCAAACCATCCTTCGATCTCGTTGTTCGTATTTTTCCGATTGACAATGGATTCTGTAACTGCGACATACTGCATTCGCTTTTCAAAACCTTCTAAATAATCAAACATCATTTCTCCATCACCCACACAGTCGTATATAGTCCTGATAGTTCAGTATCTCCTGTGGGATCCTCCGCTGCTGCTTAAGTGTATTTTGAATGACCGCCTGCTCCGCCGGTGAAAATCCGACCAGAAAGGCTTCCGGATAACTTAGCTTCCGCATATCTTCCGTCGGCCGCATGGTGCGCCCTTTTGCCTTCTCAATCATAGCCTTATAGCCCGGCATAAATCTTTCGATTTCCAACTGCTTATTCGCCTCGACCACACGTGCATATATATCAAGTCCCGCCACATCAATATCACCGAAATAATAAATCGGCGAATCATCCAGCGGATAATCCTGTAAAAATTCTCTGATCCCATTGGCTCTGGTTGCTTTATTACCCTCACCGAATATAAGCATCGCGACCGGTATGCCGCATAGCTGCTTTTTCGGTGATTCCTTCATTACTTTGGATATCGTATACCAGGAATCTTTATTTTCAATGATGATCACTGCATGTCCCCGAAAGTCCCAGTCATAGACCGTTGAAAAGTAAGGCTCCGGAGTTCGGTAACAGCCAAGATCCTCCAGCGCAAACCGATTATAAGCCAAAAGTTTCCGTCCTTCTCCTGAACCGAGAAATTTTTCATCCCCCCATATCACAAAAGACTTCTCATTTACTGACATCTGCATCCCGATCTCTGCTTCTTTTTCCCAGAGAAATTCACTAAACAATCCAATATGTTCCCGCTGCCTTAAGTAATCTTTCGGATGACTCAGATATCTGCCGATGTTGAGTTTTGGATGCAGGGATTCTATCTCTTTCGTATACATGCTGTAATCTGATGGCTTAATAACTTTTTTATAAGTGTGGTATACCGCCGGTCTGAATGATGTCATGCCGCTTTTTTTAACCGGCTCGATCAGATCCTGCTCAAGCCATGTATGAATGACGCCGTAAAGTCCTTCATAATCAAGCTCCGGATAAGCATCCAGCACATCCTGATAAGTGAATATCTTTTTTACTATTTTTGATAATCTGTACATAACTGCTACCATACCTTACCTAGGCAGCATTTTTTATACTTTTTCCCACTGCCGCAGGGACACGGGTCATTGCGACCGATTTTCTTTCCCTTTATATTGGAAGAATTCTGCCGGATGACACTATCCGGTATTATCGGTCTTTCCTTAAACTCAAGTTCCAATTCTTTGTTACTGTAACCGCGGTTACACCATCGTTTCGCTTCATGAGTCCATCTGCTTAGATTCTGAAAGAACAGTTCTGCTGCCGGTTTATCCTTAAACACAATCTCCTGCCTAAGCAGAATATCCAGCATTTCCCGCCACCCTCTATCCTCTTCCACTACCTTATATTCAAACTCATACATCAAATTACCCGCAAGCTCCCAAGCGCCGCAAGCTTGCTTCAGTAACCGCAGAGCCTTCTGGTAATAGCGGTTTTGCTGATCGATCAGAGAATTTTTATATATCTCTTCCTCTTCCGGCGTCGGCGAATAATACTCTTTTCCCCTGGCAGTTCGCAAAAGGAGCATATAATCACTTTTATCTTCCAGATCCGAATGGATGATATAATCTCCTTCAAGCCTGAAAATCTCTTCCCTTTCGGCCAGCTCTTCCAGACCCTGATCCATCATAAGCTTTAGAGCCTCATCCGGATATCCCTCCGGCAGCCTGCCAGCGTTGTCATCTTCATGTTTATCCAGATATTTATAATACATTTGGTAGTATTGCCGACGTTCTAATACTCCATATAAATTCACTCCGGCCCACGCCACCCGGCGCATTATAACTACCATGGCCAGCAGCATCTTCGTCTGTTCGTCCTCCAGACAATTTTGGACTGCTTCCCGCACCTCTTTCGTGACGATAAGGACGCTCTGATCACCCAATGTAAACATAAATACCCATCCTCTTTTTACAAATAACTCATGGGCAGATAATAGTTCCTCTTCTTCCAGCGGCTGATTAGCCATCACTTTTAAAAGCACATGAATCTGTTCTTCACGCAAATATATAAATTCATCCGTCAACGAGGCCGGAATCTTCTCGTATAACAGCTTTTCCAATTCCTCCCTGCCGGGAGATTCAGTATCCTCTTCTCGGATGGTCTCCCAGATTAAAGCGAGCAGCGACTCATGTGCCCGTTGCAGAATAACCGCAAGTTCATCGGTCTCTGAACCGGATATCATAAAATTCTCCACATAAATATGTTCCATCAGTTCAAATTCTTCTTCTAATCCCATTTCTTTTATGAAATAATCTGCCTGTTCACTGATTGTTTTCTTCATTTTCCGCCTCACTATTTCTATTATTTCCCTTTTTGTTCCAACAACTTTATACTTTCCAGATAGTCCTTTTCCACACTGCTAAGCGTTTTTACCTTATACTTTTTATACTCGGTCTGAGCCTTTTCCATAGCCTGCAAATGACTGACCGTTCCATTTCCGGTGAGAAGATTTTCACCCGTCGAGGTCAAAATCCCGTCAAGATGCTTTGCCCAATCTTCCATTTTCATAGGTATTTCCCGCTCCGCCTGTCTTTCCGCAAAATCAAGATATCCTGATACCAGCTGACCCATTGCCCTCAGTTCT
>Ga0153928_1001431_pt1 | contig 10619 bp, 10 predicted proteins | sample TSNJ012MetaG_FD_106656 | JGI IMG/M metagenome (GOLD analysis project Ga0153928, IMG submission 106656) | Attine ant fungus gardens microbial communities from New Jersey, USA - TSNJ012 MetaG | ecosystem: Host-associated > Fungi > Mycelium > Unclassified | place: USA: New Jersey, Wharton State... | reverse complement strand
TTCGCGCTCCAGATCTTTTTCGATTTTTCCGGATATTCCGACATGGCGATCGGCATGGCGCTGCTGTTGGGTTTTCATTTTCCCATGAATTTCCGGCGGCCGTACCTGGCCTTCAGCATCACCGATTTCTGGCATCGCTGGCACATCACGCTCTCGACCTGGCTGCGCGATTATCTCTACATCCCGCTGGGCGGCAGCCGCGACGGAAAGCTCGCGACGCTTCGCAATCTGATGCTGACGATGCTTCTCGGCGGTCTCTGGCATGGCGCGGAGTGGACCTTCGTCGCATGGGGCGGCTTTCACGGCGCAATGCTCTGCTTCGAGCGTCTGACGGGCATCGGCCGTGAGCCGGTCGCGCCACGCGGGATCGTCGCGCTCGCGCGCATCGCGCTGACCTTCCTTCTCGTCTCGCTCGCATGGGTGCTCTTCCGCTCCCCCAGTTTCGGCGATGCGCTGCTGATCTTTCGCGCGCTCTTCGCAGGCGGCGCCGGTGCCTCGATGCTGGCCGGTTGGCAGGCGGTTCTGGCGGGCGGCATCCTTGCTTTCGCGGCTCTACGCCTGCTGCTGGAGCGCCTGCGGGTCGAGCCGGGATGGGCTGCGCTTCGGCCGTCGGTTCACGCCGGCGCGTTAGCGGGCCTCTTGGTCGCGCTGCAGATGCTCTCGTGGCCGGGCCTCTCTCCAACCTTCATATACTTCAAATTCTGAATTGCATCGGGTAGACTAGCGAAAGTGTTTGCCGAGGAAGATCGAGACATCGCCGTCGCCTCATTCGAGGGCTCCAGCGTCGTCATGCTGCGCGGGGAGTGGGACGTCGCGACGCGGGAACGCCTGCGAAATGCGCTGCAGGCGCTCGGAACGGAGAGCGACGTTATCGCCGATCTGCGCGAAGCGACGTTCTTCGACTCGACCGCGTTGGCCGAACTGATCGCACTCTACAAACGTCTCGACGCTGCTGGGCGCCGGCTCGAAGCGCTCGTCGGCGACAGCAATATGCGCCGGCTGCTCGAGCTCACGAGCTTGGATGGATTGCTCGGCGTCTCAGCCGAGCGAGCGCGCTATCTGACCGACCAGCTCCCGCCCAGTCCCTCTTAGCTTGATCGCGGCGCCGACTTCGGAAACGCCGCACGAATTCGATCGATCGCTTCGACAACCGTAAGCGCGAACTTCGCCAGCGCCGGTATCACGCGCGGCCGCATCAAGCGCGGGTCGAACGAGGCCATATAGCGATCGTTCTCGTCAATGCAGGCTCGGATGAAGCTTGCCGCGGTGAGATCCTTCAGGATATCGCCGAAAAGATCGAGCGGAACGGGTTTGCCTTCCTCGGGTTTGCCTTCCTCGGGTTCGCCGCCGCTCATCGCGCCACCGGCCTTGACGCGGCGCACGATCGCGCTGCCGTAACACCAGAGCGTTGGAAAGAACTGAAGTATGGGGCCGGGGATTCCGCGGCGCGTTCGATCCCACGCGATCCAGTTGACGAAGAAGACGATATGGCGGGCCTCTTCGACAAGGAGGCGCGTGAAGAGCGAAGTCAACGCCTCAGGCAGAATCCGTGCGTCGCGCGCGAGCCGGAAAATACCAAAGCCGGCGAATGAGTCCACACACTCGTTGTAACCGAAATCAACGAACGCGCCGCGCGTCGGCACTTGCTTGGGAACGTTCGGCGTCACCCTTAGACCGTAACGATCTATCAGACACTTTAGAATTCGGCCGTGGCGATCTTCCTCGTAGCCCTGCAGTTCCAGCGCCTGCCGAACGAGCGGGTCGCTCTCCGTCTTTGCGTACTTTGCGAGCATCTCTCCGGCGCCGAGCTCAACCTCGAGTGCGAGCGTCCAGATTGGAATTGCGCGGAGCCGAGCTAGGGAGAGATCGTCGAGCTGCGGCCACGGCCACTCCTCCGGATCGTAAGCGCGATGAGACTCCATGAACGAGCGGCAGAAGAGCTCCTTATGTTCGTCCGATGCTATCCGCACTAGGCATACTCCATCTCGGCAGGTTTGAAGGCGAGGCTCCTAAGAGCAGTCGAAGGACTCCATAATGACTGCGCTTCGCGACCGATTTCCTCTAAAAGATCATCAAGCATCGTTAAGGCAGTACCTCGGTGGAATCGTTTTTCCCGCCGGTTCGGTTGCGGGGCGCATCGTCGAAGAGCGTCTGCCCGCGCACGATGCTCGCGATTCAGTTCGGCCGAGCCTGATTCTTTGGGCTTGCGGCGCCGGAAACGGCGACCGCCGGGACGCGTTGCCGGTCGCGGCGGCATTCGATCTTTTCGAACACTTTCTCTCGCTGCACGAAGAGCTCACGAATCATTCGGCGACAGTCGAGCGCTGGGGCCTCGGTCAAAGTCTAAACGCGGGCGACGCGCTGTATGCGCTCGCCTTCCGCAGCCTGGCCGGCGACGTCAAAAATCCGCAGCGCCGTCTGCGAGCGGCGCGACTCGTCGGCCAAGCCGTGCTCGAAGCGATCGAAACCCGGGATGAAGTCGAACGTGGCGCATCGCTCACCAGTGCGGCGCTGCAAGCCGGCGCACTCATTGCGGGCGTCTCCGAGCCGGCGTTGCTCGCGTTTGCGAAGGCGGGACATCTTCTGAACGCCGATCCGGCGGCAGCCGTCGCCGCGCTGCGGCCGGTGATCTCGAGCGCCGATCTCGAGCTCTTCGAAGACGTCGCGCGCTACGTTGCGGCGCGCTAAGAACGCGACGCGCTCCCGTAAGTCGGAGCACCTGCGCATCAACGTGGAGCGCGACGTTGCCGCGAAAGGCGTGGACGCGGGCTTGAATGCCTATCGTTTCCGGCATTGCGCACTTCCAAAGATGGATCTCGCCGATGCCGACCTCTCGCTCGAGCTCTTCGGACGTAGACTCGCGGCGCCGCTGCTGATCTCTTGTATGACGGGCGGAACGCCCGAGGCCAAGCGAATCAATCGCCGGCTCGCGCGCGTGGCGCAGCGTTACGGCTTCGCGATGGGGCTCGGCTCGGGACGCGCGCTGCTCGAATCGCGCGATTCGCTCGCGACTTTCGCCGTCCGCGGCGATGCACCGAGCGCGCTGCTTTTCGCAAATCTCGGCGCGGTCCAATTGAACAAAGGCTACGACGCCGATGACTGCCGGCGTTTGGTCGAGCTCTTGAATGCCGACGCGCTCGTGCTTCATCTCAACCCGTTGCAAGAGGCGCTTCAACCCGAAGGCGACACGTGCTTCACGGGTTTGCTCGAGCGCATCGCGACGCTCTGCGCGGTTGCGGAGTTCCCGATCGTCGTCAAAGAGGTTGGGTGGGGAATCGCTGCCGCCGACGTGCGTGCGCTCTTCGACGCGGGCGTCGCGGCGGTAGACGTCGCGGGCGCGGGAGGGACGTCGTGGAGCGAAGTCGAGCGTTACCGCATCCCCGAGCCATGGCGCGCCCGCGTGGCGGGCGCATTTGCAGGCTGGGGAATTCCAACGGCTTGCGCAATTGTCGAGGCGCGCTTGGTCGCGCCGGTCGAAACGTTGATCGCAAGCGGCGGCATACGCGACGGGCTCGACGTAGCGAAAGCTCTCGCGCTCGGCGCCGATCTCGTCGGCATCGCCGGTCCGTTTCTGCGCGCAGCCCATGACGGGCTCGACGCCGCCGACGCGCTCGCGCGGGAGCTGACCGAAACGCTGCGCATTGCGATGTTCTGTACCGGCGCGCGGACGCCGCGCGATTTGCGCGGCACCCTGATGCCAAAGGTTGACCGCTCTGGACTAAGTCCACTAGACTAACCTGATGAAAAGCGTCAACGTCCACGAAGCCAAGACTCACTTTTCGGCCTTGCTGAAGAAGGTCGAAGCCGGCGAAGAGATAGTCATCGCCAGGTCGGGTCGCCCCATTGCTCGCCTGGTGCCCGAGCGGATCGGCGATCGTGAGCTGGGCTGGGATCGCGGCGCGCGCTTTTGGATCGCCGACGATTTTGACGAGTACATCCCCGAAGGGTGGCGCGAATATACCGAGTGAAACTCTTGCTCGATACCCACGTCTGGCTCTGGATGGGCTTTTCGCCCGAGCGGATCAAGGAGACGGCTCGCTCGGCAATCGCCGATCGAACCAATGCGCTCTACCTTTCGATCGCGAGTGCCTGGGAGATTGTTGAAAAGAACGCGCTCGGTAAGCTCACTCTCCCCAGCGACGCCGCAGCCTACATTAGATCGAGATTGACGCGCAGCGAAGCGAGTCTGCTGCCCATCTCGCTCGACCATATCTTTGCGCTCCGCACGCTCCCGGAGCAGCATCGTGATCCGTTCGATCGCATGATCGTCGCACAAGCCTTAGCCGAAGGTATGCGACTCGTTACGGCCGATGCCCAAGTGCTTTCCTATCCCATCGCAACGTTGGACGCGCGGCAATGAACCTCAACCTCGAGGGCGCCGATGCATATTGCCGTATGCTCACGCGCCGCCATTACGAGAACTTCAGCGTTGCCTCGCGTTTCGTGGACGCCGCGACTCGCCGCGATCTGATGCGCATCTACGCGTATTGCCGCACGACCGACGACCTCGGCGATGAGAGCCCGCCCGGAACGGCGCTTCCGCGCCTGGAACGCTGGCGCGGCGAAGTCGAAGCGCTCTTTCGCGGGATGCCGCCGGTCCATCCGGTCCTCATTGCGCTCGCGCCGACCGTCGAACGCCGCCGGATCCCAGCGCAGCCCTTCCTCGACCTGATCGCCGCGAACGTCGCCGACCAACACGTTACGCACTACGCCACCTGGGACGAGCTGATCGGCTACTGCCGGCTCTCGGCCGCGCCCGTCGGGCGAATGGTCCTGTGCGTCTTCGGCGTGGCGGGTGACCGGGAGGAAAGCCTCTCCGACGACGTTTGCATCGGCCTGCAGCTCGCAAATCACGCGCAGGACGTCAGCCGCGACGCGGTGTTAGGGCGTCGCTACCTGGTGCAAAGCGACGTGGATGCCAGGGGAATAGCGGGCGCCGCACAAGCCATGGTCGAGCGGGCGCGTGCCCTGCTCGCTTCGGGGGAGGAGCTCGAACGCTCGGTTCCGCGAGCCCTCCGGCTCCAGCTCGCGCTCTACCGCATGGGAGGCCTAGCAATCTGCGATGCGATTGCGGCGATCGGGTACAAAACCGAAAAAACGCGCCCCAGCGTCGCCACGTCTACGAAGGTATCGCTCGTGGTGCGCGCCGCATTAGAGAGTTTTTTGCGAGGACGTCCTGCGTAACTTGAACAACCTGCCGCGCGCCTTGCTCGGCATATCGGCACCGCAATCCGACCAGCACCGGGCCGAACGCTTCAACCGCGACATGGCCAAGCGCGAGGCGGGGAATTTCTATTGGGGCTTTATCTCGCTCGGCTACCACGAGCGCATGGCGATCTACGCGCTCTATAACTTCGCGCGCCAAGTGGACGACGAGGCCGATTCGGGGGGTACCGAAAACCTGCCCGCGCGTCTCGCCGTGCACCGCGAGCGCATCTCCCGCTGCCTGCGAGGCGAGTACGGCGACGACCCGATCCTGCGCGTCCTCGCGGAGGCGGTCGAACGGTATTCGATTCCGCAACGGGAGCTGGAAATGCTCGTGGACGGCGTCGAGATGGATTTCAGCCGCTCGCGCTATGCGTCGTTCGACGAGCTGCGTGATTACTGCAACCTGGTCGCATCCGTGGTGGGACGCATGTGCGTGCGGATCTTCGGATTTACCGATCCGGTCGCGCTCGAGCGCGCCGACGACCTTGGCCTGGCGTTGCAGCTCACGAATATACTGCGCGACGTGCGCGAAGATGCGGTTGACATGAAGCGCGTTTACTTACCGCAAGACGAGCTCGAGCGCTTCGGCATCACCAACGACGCGCTCTACGACGGCCGGATTCTTCCCGGCTGGAACGAGCTGATCGCTTACAACGTCGCGCGCGCACGCACGTACTTCGAATCCGGTTACGAGGTGCTGCGATATATTCCGCGCCGGCCGGCCGCCTGCGTGCATACGATGGCGGGCATCTACGAGGAGCTGCTCAAGAAGATCGAGCGCGATCCCGCCCTGCCGCTGCGCGCGCGCGCCGCCCTTTCGAAGACGGAGAAACTCCGCGTCGTCGTTCGTTCATGGCTTTCGAGCGCGTAGCGGTCGTCGGCGGAGGTCTCGCCGGCCTGGCGGCGGGACTTCGCCTGAAGGACGCCGGCGCGCACGTCGAGCTCTTCGAGCGCAGCCGCCTTTTAGGCGGGCGTGCGACGTCCTTCGAGATCGACGGCGTCGAAGTAGACAACGGACAACACGTCTTTCTCGCCTGCTGCACCGACTTCACGAACTTCGCAGCGCGCGTCGGTATGGCCGATGCGATGCGCCTGCAAGAGCGCTTCGACGCGCGCATCCTCTCGCGCGACGGCCGCTCGGGACGTTTGCGAGCCGGCGTTTTGCCGGCCCCATTGCACTTAACGGAGTCATTTGCGACTTACTCGTTTCTAACGCTCGCCGAGAAACTCAACGTCGCGAGGTCCCTCGCCGGAGTCATCTTGAGCGAAGCGCCGAAGGCGCGCAGTCGAAGGATTGACGATTCCGCGAGCTTCGAAGATTGGCTGCGCCAAAACAAACAGGGTCCCGGCGAGCGGCGCGCCTTTTGGGATCCGTTCTTTATTCCCGCGCTCAACGCGCCGTTCGAGCGCGTCAGTGCGGCCGACGCGCTCTTCGTATTGCGGACGGCATTCTTGGGCGACGCCGGCGCCGCGCGCTTCGGCTTCTCGAAGGTTCCGCTCGCGCACCTCGCGCAGGCCGCCGCCGCCAAACTCGACGTCGTCCACCTCTCGACGGCCGTCCTCGGCCTCGAAGCGCATCCCGGCGGCGCCACCCTGAGCTTGTCGAAGGGGGAGACCGCAGACTTCGATGCCGCGGTGCTCGCCGTGCCTCCGCGCCAAGCCGCGCGAATACTCAGCGACGCCGCGCGTTACGGCGTTGCACACCTCGACGCGTACGACCCGTTCCCGATCGTGGACGTGCATCTTTGGCACGACGGCGGGAGCATCGGTCTCGATTTTGCCGCGGCGCTCGATTCGCCGCTGCAATGGATCTTCGAAAAATCGCCGGGCTATCTATGCTGCAGCATCAGCGCCGCGCAGGAGTATCTGCTGATGCCGACCCAAGAGCTCGAAACGCTCGCCTGGCGCGAAGCACAAGAATATTTGCCCGTCCTAAAATCTGCCAGCTTGACGCGCAGTGCCGTCACGCGCAACCCCGAGGCAACCTGGCTCCCACGCATTGGTGCTTCACGCACCGTGCAGCGAACCTCGCATCCCGCCATCGCGATCGCGGGTGCGTGGACGCAAACCGGCTGGCCCGACACCATGGAATCGGCTATCCGCAGCGGCACGCAAGCCGCCAATGTAATAATTAGCGAGCAGAACGAGGTCCGCTCTCAGAGCGAGACCGGCGGGGAGCCCTCCGAGCAAAGTCTCCAACTTTTTCGGCCATCGCAGGATGCGATCTTCAAAACTTCGTTGGGCCGAAAAAGTGGCGAAGCAGGAGCGTCACATGGAAGTGACGCGACGAGCGTCTTTGCGGGAGGGCTCCCCGCGGCCGAGCAACCGCGAGAGAGCGGACCTCGTTCTGCGAGCGTCTTTGCGGGAGGGCTCCCCACCGTCGAGCAGTCGCGAGAGAGCGCACCGCGTGATGCGCCTGAACCCGCCGTAAAGCAGGCCTTAAACCGCGCGATCGGCTGGCTCTTACAAGAGCAGTCCACCGAGGGCTGGTGGTCGGGCGAACTCGAGACGAACGTGACGATGACTGCCGAGCACGTGCTCTTATTCCGGTTTTTGGGTCTGCCGATCGACGAGATCCGCGCGGGTGCGATCGCGCACATTCTGCATCATCAGCGCAGCGACGGTTCCTGGGCGCTCTATTACGACGGGCCCGCGGATCTGAGCACGACGATCGAAGCCTACGTCGCGCTGAAGGTGCTCGGCGTCGATCCGCAGCGCGACGAGATGCGAAATGCGCTTGGCGTAATCTTGCGCCAGGGCGGCGTCGTCAATGCGCGGGTCTTCACGAAGATTTGGCTGGCGCTCTTTGGAGTCTATCCCTGGTCGGGCGTGCCGTCGGTTCCCCCGGAGATCGTCTACTTTCCCTTGTGGATGCCGTTCAATCTTTACGATTTCGCATGCTGGGCGCGCGGGACGGTCGCTCCGCTCACGATCGTGATCGCCAAGAAGCCCGTGCGCGAGCTTGGGGTAGACGTAAGCGAAATCATTGCTCCGGGCACCGAGAAGGAAATGAAGCGCGTCAAGGGGCGCCGCCACTGGCTGCTCTACGTCGAGAGACTGCTCAAGCTCTACGAGCGTCTACCGGTGCAGCCGTATCGCGACGAGGCGCAGAAGCGCATCGCGCAGTGGGTGATCGAGCGTCAAGAGGCCGACGGAAGCTGGGGCGGCATTCAGCCGCCTTGGGTCTACTCGCTGATCGCGCTCGACCTAATGGGCTACGGCCTCGACCATCCGGTGATGCGCAAAGGCATCGAGGGCATGCAACGCTTCAGCGTCGACGACGCGAACGGTTGGCGCTTCTCTGCGTGTATGTCGCCGGTCTGGGATACTGCTTGGGCGGTCCGCGCGCTGGCACTTGCGGGCTTCGACGCGTCGCATCCGGCGATGCGCCGCGCGGTGAACTGGCTTCTTCGCGAACAGATTCCCGACGATGCGCCGGGTGATTGGCGCATGAAGTGCCGCGAAACGCGCGGCAACGGTTGGGCCTTCGAATTCGACAACGACGCCTATCCCGATATTGACGATACGACGATCGTCGTTCTTGCGTTGCTGGAAGGCGGCAAGGGTGCCGATGTGACCGACGCGGCCGAGCGCGCGCGCCGCTGGACGCTTGCCATGGATTGCCGCAACGGCGCGTGGGCTGCGTTCGATCGCGACAATACGCGCGATCTGCTCTATAAAATGCCGTTCTCGGATTTCGGCGCGATGATCGATCCGCCGACCGAAGACGTCACGGCGCACGTCCTCGAGATGCTCGCGGCCTTCGGCTACGATACGAATAACCGCTACGTTGCGCGCGGCCTCGAGTATCTGCGCGCAACGCAGAGGCCCTCGGGTTCCTGGTACGGTCGCTGGGGCGTTAATCATATCTACGGCACGTGGTGCGTCATCTCGGCCCTCACCGCGCTGCGCACCGGCGACGACATGGTCGAACGCGCGGCGGACTGGTTGATCGCGGTTGCGAATCCCGACGGCGGCTGGGGCGAGAGCTGCCATTCGTACGCCGACGAGAGCTTTGCCGGGATCGGACGCAGCACGGCTTCACAAACCGCTTGGGCGGTGCACGCGCTGCAACTTGCCGGCCGCCCGCAACACCCGGCCGCAAGACGGGGTCTTACCTTCCTATACGAGCGTCAGCGTCGCGACGGGACCTGGGACGAGCCGGAGTGCACGGGAACCGGATTCCCACGCGACTTTTACATCAATTACCACCTCTACCGGCACCTCTTTCCGACGATGGCGCTCGCGATGGACCTTCGGTGTCATCCCCAGCGCGATCACTTGAAGGAGCGTCCCAACGAGGGACCACACGACGAAACCATGAAGGAAGCCGCTATCCAATTATGAGTATGCCCCTCCAACAGAAACTCGCCGTGGCGAAATATATCGCGGGAAAGCGAATTCGCGGCGAAGAGAAGTACCCGCTCGTGCTCGAGCTCGAGCCGCTGCTGCAGTGCAATCTGGCCTGCGCCGGTTGCGGAAAGATTCAGCATCCCGACGAGACCCTGCGTCGCAGATTGAGCGTCGATGAGTGCATCGCAGCGGTCGAAGAGTGCGGTGCGCCCATGGTCTCGATTGCCGGCGGAGAGCCCCTCGTCCACGAGCAGATGCCTCAGATCGTCGAGGAGCTCGTCAAGCGCAAAAAGTTCGTCTTCCTCTGCACGAACGCGCTGCTGCTGAAGAAGAAGATTCATCTCTTCAAGCCCTCGGTTTACTTTGTCTGGATGATCCACCTAGACGGCATGCGCGAGCGCCACGACGCGTCGGTCTGCCGCGACGGCGTCTTCGAGAAGGCAATCGACGCAATCAAGGAAGCGAAAGCGCGCGGTTTTCGCGTCTTCACCAACACGACGTTCTTCACGCAGGACGGGCCGGATTCTATCCGCGAGGTGCTCGACTATCTCAACGACGAGATCAAAGTCGATATGATGCAGATCTCGCCGGCCTACGCCTACGAAAAGGCGCCCGACCAAGAGCATTTCTTGGGTGTGAAGCGCACGCGTGAGATTTTCCGGACCGCGTTCGCCGGCGGAAAGCGCAAGAAGTGGCGCCTCAACCACAGTCCGCTCTACCTCGATTTTCTCGAGGGCAAGGTCGATTTCGAGTGTACGCCGTGGGGCATCCCGTGCTACACGGTCTTCGGCTGGCAGCGTCCGTGCTATTTGATGAGCAAAGAGGAATACGCGAGCAGCTATAAGGAGCTTCTCGAAGAGACCGATTGGTCGAAGTACGGCCGCGGCAAGCATGAATCGTGCGAGAACTGCATGGCGCATTGCGGCTACGAGCCGACGGCGGTTCTGCGTACGACGGGTTCAATCAAAGAGTCCATTCGCGCCGCGGTCGGCAGCTAGCTCGGCGCGCGCTGGTCGGCCGAGGGTGAGGCGCTGAAAAGGATTCTAGTCGGCGCGCTC
>Ga0153928_1001430_pt1 | contig 10622 bp, 10 predicted proteins | sample TSNJ012MetaG_FD_106656 | JGI IMG/M metagenome (GOLD analysis project Ga0153928, IMG submission 106656) | Attine ant fungus gardens microbial communities from New Jersey, USA - TSNJ012 MetaG | ecosystem: Host-associated > Fungi > Mycelium > Unclassified | place: USA: New Jersey, Wharton State... | reverse complement strand
TGTAAAGGAAAACACCACCCTGGTGGGTCTGCGCAAACTGCTGCGTCTTGGCCGGCTGAATCTCGGCCGGGAGGAATGTGTTTCTGAAGAATACCGGGACAAGCTCCATATTGTCACTCCCGGAATCCACGAAATAGTGTCAAATCTCTCAGGCGGAAATCAGCAAAAGGTGGTCTTAAGTAAATGGCTTTATGCGGACTGCAGCGTCCTTATTATTGATGAGCCAACCAGAGGCATTGATGTAGGAGCCAAGGTGGAGATTTATGAACTGATGAAGGAACTGGTAGAGAAGGGGATGGGGATTTTGATGATTTCTTCCGAGATGCCGGAGCTGATTGGTCTCTGCGACCGGATTCTGGTGATGCATGAGGGGCGGCTTGCCGGCGAACTGAAACGGGATGAATTCAGGGAAGAGACGATTATGGTATATGCAACCGGACAGGCTTCGAGGGAGGTGTGATATGAAAAATAAGATGTTATACAAAGGTTATTTAGGCATCCGACCACATCTGCTGATCTTATGTGCCCTGACAGTGCTGATGGTGATCATGAGTTTGCTTGCGCCCAATTTTCTGACCGGCGGAAACCTTCTGGATATCTTGCGGGTAAACTCCATCAAGGGTATTATGTCGATTGCCATGACACTGGTTTTGGTGACTGGTGGAATTGATCTTTCCGTTGGTTCTGCATTTGCTTTGTCCGGGGCGGTTACGGCTTCACTCATCGCCGGAAGCTACAGTGACTATATTACCAGCAATCTGTTCAAATGCAATACCTGTGTGGCGATCGCCATCGGGCTTCTGGCAGGGGCGCTGGTGGGCCTGGTCAATGGGCTGGTGATTACCAGACTAAAGGTGGAACCTTTTCTTGCCACCCTGGCAATGATGATTTTTGCCAGAGGTCTTACCTATCTGTACACCGGCGGGTATCCAATCAATTTTAAACCGATACCGGATGACTTTGCCTGGCTTGGCAAAGGGTACGTGGGCGCAGTGCCGGTGCCGGCTGTCATATTTTTTCTCGTTGCTGCCGCCGGGGGCTGGATTTTAAAATATACTGCTTTTGGGAGGCTGCTGTTTGCCATCGGCGGAAACCGGGAGACGGCCGGACTATCCGGTATTCCGGTGGAAAGAAATATCTGCCTGACCTATGTTTTCATGGGCGTTATGGCAGGTCTTGCCGGAATCATCATGACATCCCGGGTCGCTTCGGCTTCGGCCGTAGCAGGGGATTCCTATGAGATGGATGTCATTGCCGGTGTGGTGCTGGGAGGAACCCTTCAGTCGGGTGGGAAAGGTTCCGTGATCGGAACTGTGATCGGAATCTTTATTTTTGGGATTATCGAAAATGGATTGAATATCCTCGGAATGCCGACCTATTTTAAACTAATTATCAAGGGCATAGTGATCATTGCTGCCATAGGTGGACGATATCTCTTCCCGGTAAAAAGAAGGGGGGGCGCAAAAGATGAAAACAGACAGACCCAGACTACGGCATAAGTTTGATCAGCAAAAGCTGCTGCTGATACTACTTGTTCTGATGTTTTCAGGGTTTAGTGCGCTCCGTCCGGAATTTGCCTCGGCAAGGAGCATAGACAACATTCTCCGCACCTTGTCTATGTATGGGATCGCTTCTATGGGGATGACCCTGGTTATCCTGACTGGCGGAACCGATTTGTCCGCCGGTTCTAATATGGCTCTGGCCGGAGTAGTGGGCGCCGGTTTATTGGGCCGCGCGATCGGCGCTGCCAATCCGGTAACACTTCCTTTTCCCCTGACGATGCTGCTGGCTCTTTTGGTTTGCGGTTTCATTGGCTGGGTGAATGGGTACTGCATTGCCCGCCTGAAAATTGCCCCTTTTGTTGCCACCCTGGCAATGATGTCGCTGAGCAGGGGGATGGTTTATGTTGTGGCAGATTATATGGTGCAGGGGGTATCTGGTTCGCCGATAACATTTATGAATGATGGCTATACATTGTTGGGGCATGGACATGTGGGACCGGTTCCGGTACAGACGCTTCTGTTTTTAGCTGTGTTTCTGGTCCTGTATCTATTTTTAAAGTATACACGAACCGGGCGGGCCATCTATGCGGTCGGAGGTAATCAGGAGACAGCCAGGCTGGCTGGAATAAAGCCGGTGGGGATCATCTTGCTCTGCTATACACTGTGCGGAATGCTGGCGGGGCTGAGCGGACTGATTCTGGTGGGTAAATTATCAAGTGCTGCCACTGTGGCGGCCAAAGGCTATGAGCTGGATTTTATCACGGCGGTGGCTCTGGGGGGAACCGGCATGTCCGGAGGCAGTGGCGGAGTGGTCGGGACACTCCTGGGGGCCGCATTTCTGGCGGTGATGAATAATGGGCTGGATATGATCAATGTCCCTTCTTTTTACCAATATCTGATCAAAGGCGTTATTCTTGTACTGGCAGTATATGGGGACAAGCTGCTTCAGAAACGAGGAAAAAATTAGCACTGGAGAATATGGTTATTTTCCGTTATACTAAGAACAAAACGTAAGTTTTTCAGAAGGGCAGATGATAAGGCTTGAATATATTATTTGTAGATGATGAGAAGATTATCCGGGACGGCATGAAGGTAGTCATAAACTGGAGCCACATTGGCTGCAGTAAACTTGTGATGGCTGAAAATGGAAGCCGGGCTCTTGACATCATGGAAAAAGAAGCCTTTGATTTAGTAATTACCGATATCTACATGCAGAAAATGTCAGGGATAGAGCTGGCGAAAGAGATCAAAGAGCGATGGCCGATGGTGAAGGTGATCATCTTGTCGGCATATGAAGATTTCAATTATGCCAGGGAGGCAATTGCGGCCGGAGTGTTTAAATATCTGCTGAAACCAGTTACTCCGGAAGAGCTGGAAGCTGCGGTGACCGAGGCAATGGCGGAGATAAACTGGAGTTATCATTTGAAAAATCAGATGATCGAATCAGAGAAGTTTGCCGGCATTTACCGGCCGCAGTTGGCTGTGGACTTCTGGAAAGCCCTGATCCGCAGGGAAATTACCAATATAGAGGATGTCAGGCGCCGCCTGCAGTTAACCGGGATTGTCCTGCGCGGAGAACCGCTGTGCTGTCTGGTGCTGAGCGTGGAACAGTCCCGGGAGGCGGCTGTTTTTAGCTTGATTGAATGCACGATCGCGGAACTGTTTGACACTTGTGTGGGCTGCATTGCATTGGATCACAATCTGTTTGTTGCCGTTTTAAAACAAGTGCCGGAGGCGGGCGGACTGTTGCACCTGTACAGTGTTTTAAGGGAGCGGACAGCGGCCGTGGTAAGAGGCGCCTGCGGTCGCAGTGTCACAGAGATTATGGAGCTGCATTTATCTCTGAAAGATGGTCTGGCGGTAATTCAGGCGGAAGCGGAGTCAAATCAGGTTCCGGAAAGCCTGATTGATGCTTCCCTCCGGCTGATTCATGAAAACCTTGATAATGAGTATTTCGGTGTCAATGATATTGCCGCGGCTCTGCATGTCAGTGACGGTTACTTTTCCAGGATGTTTAAAAAGAAGATGGGAGTGACCTGTATCGAGTATCTGACTGGTCAGCGGATTGAAAAGGCCAGAAACCTGCTGTGGCATACAAACATGAAGCATGAGACCATCGCCAGCGCGGTGGGGTATGCCAATGTCCATTATTTTAGTATCCAGTTTAAGAAGCATGCAGGTGAAACTCCTGGTCAGTACCGGAAACGGGTGAGGGGGTTGGAGGAGTAGGAGCTGTTTGGGGGGAGGGATTATGTTTAAAACTGTCAGAGCTAAAATAACCGTCTGTTTTAGTGTGGCGATTATGATTTTATTTTTACTGTTCGGAATCACCGGCTATCGTGTACTCCGGGATTATCTCATTCAAATGCAGCAAGAAAACCAGACGCGGCTGGCCCAGTCGCTTTGTACTTCGATAACTTTTTTTAAACAAAGCTGTGAAAATCTGGCTTTCGAACTTCTGGGAACGGAAGATATTGTATGGCGGCTTGATGAGGTGGCGGCTGAGAATCATTACATAAAAAATATCTATGTGATTGATAAGACCTATGATACGATTGGAACCGGGGATACAAAAAAAGTCAGAACCTATCTGATTGACCGAATCAGTACAGCGGAGCGGTATGAAGGAAACGTGATCTGGGACAGCGGTTATGATACCCAGAGCATGATGCTGTTCGGAAAATGCCAGTTTGAAGAAGAAACAGAAAATAGTTGTTATCTATTTCTGCAGATTGATAACAGCCATATTTTGGATCTGTTTCATCAGTTCCGGCTCCAGAACAGCCAGCGCTTTTCGCTGAAGGGAATCACCAACAGCTTTGAGGTGACGGAGCAGGGGTTTTTTTACAATTATTATGATAATTACAAAGAACTTCTTCACACCGAAATTACCATGGATGATTGGTACTTACGGACCTGGAGTGACAAAGCTCTGATTATGGGACCGGCGAAGGGGCTTTTGGGACAGATGGTCAAAGTGCTGATTGCAGCGTTGGCCGCCTCTTTATTTCTGAGTGCAGTGCTGGCTTTTTGGATCACCAGACCGATCAAGGGAATAAAAGAGACGATGGAGCATTACGGGAAAGGTGACTTTACCTTTAAAGCCCGTGTTAGTGGAAAGGATGAGATTGCGGATCTCGGCAATCTGCTCAACCAGATGGCAGCTCAGATTTTCAAACTGTTTGAGCGGGTAAAGGAGGAAGAGGAGCAGAGCCGCAGGTTGGAGCTGCAGACGCTGGTATATCAGATCAATCCTCACTTTCTTTATAATACGCTGGATTCTGTGAATATACTTGCCAGACAGAGCGGCAATCTCCGGGTAGCGGAGATCGTCACTGATTTGTCCCGGCTCTTCCGACTGGGCCTGCACCAAGGACGGGAAGCAGTTACCGTCAGGGATGAGTTGATGCATGTGACTTATTATTTAAAAATACAAAAAATCCGCTTTGATGAACAGTTATCATGGGAGTTGAAGGTACCGGCAGAGATTATGGAATACGAGATTATCAAATTCATTCTTCAGCCGATTGTGGAAAATGCTATTTATCACGGAGTGAAAGGCAGAGACGAACCGGGACATATCCGTGTAACTGCCTGCGAGAAAGAGGAATTCTTGATGTTCAGCGTTGTGGATACCGGAAATGGCATGAATCCCCATGCCTTGGAACAGTTGAAAAAACGGCTTAGGGCGGAGCGGATTGATGATGTGAAGCAGAAAGGTTTTGGAATATGGAATGTAAATCAGCGCATTAAACTTTGCTATGGTGAGTCCTGCGGTATCGAGGTAGAAAGCTGGGAAGGAGAGGGGACGAAGGTCTCGATCCGGATTTTGAAACATCGTAAGGCATAAATTATACTTGACAAATCTCCCCAATATAAGTATATTAGTAATAACTAAAATACTTATATTAGGGAGATGTCTTATGTCTGGTGAAAAGAAAATGGCCCGCATCGGCAAAGAATGCGTGGCTTGCGGAAGATGTGTGAAAGAATGTCCTGTTGGTGCGATCTCTGTTTATAAGGGAATGTATGCAACAGTGGATGAAGGTAAATGTATCGGATGCGGAAAATGCGTAAAGGCCTGCCCTGCCAGCGTGATTTCCGTTATGCCGCAAGGAAAAAAAGCAGAATCAAAGAAAAAACACTGGTATGATTATCTTTGGATATTATCTGTGGTTTATCTGACGTTTGGCTTTTTGAATATTCTATTTTCATGGTTAGGATTAATCTGTTTTATCATACCGTTGTTAATCACTGTCATAAAGGGCAATAAGGTATATTGTAATAAATACTGCGGACGAGGGCAGTTGTTTGAACTGATCGGAGGCAAATCAGGATTATCGTTAAATAATGATCTGCCAAAGTTTATCCGTTCCAGGTGGTTCCGGTACGGATTTTTAACCTTTTTTATGGCAATGTTCCTGCTGATGATTTACAATACTTACCTTGTCTTTGCGGGAGCGACACTAAAAGAGGCAGTTACACTTTTGTGGGTATTTAAACTTCCGTGGCAATGGACGAACACCTCGTTTGTATCGCCCTGGATCGCACAGTTTGCGTTCGGTTTTTATGGAGTGATGCTGACCTCGACCGTACTTGGACTGGTGACCATGATATTATTCAAGCCGCGTTCATGGTGTGTTTACTGCCCGATGGGAACGATGACACAGGGAATCTGCATGCTAAAACACAGAAAGGAAAATCATTATGGAAGAGAAAGCGAAACAGATAGCGGAGCTCCTAAAAATGCTGGCCAATGAGAACCGGCTGATGATATTTTGTGCGCTGATGGAGCGGCCAATGACGGTGGGCGATATTGCAAAGCATGTGCCGAATATCACACAGTCGGCGCTGTCACAGCATCTGACATTACTAAAGGCGCACGGAATTCTTGACTTCAGCAAATCCGGCCAAAGCATTACCTACTCCATTGCCGACCATCGGGTGGAAGAAATTATTCATGTGCTGAAAAAGTATTACTGCGACTGAATCATCCAATGCCGAAGCGGCAATAATGGCTTGTGAATGGCATGAGAAAACAATTTGACACATGACAATGCCTATGATACAATTCACAGTATCTGGAAAGGGTCAACTGCAAATATGGAAGCAACGCCAATTGATAGAAATAAAACAAATGATACAAGCCGAATGCAACAGATCGGTCTGTATCTTTTTGTGATTGTGGCAGGTGGGATGGTCCAAATGGACTACCGAAGTAAGGAAATATACAATAAAGAAGGAGCAACAATTTGGAATTTAGCAGACAAACAATGAAAAAGCTTTTGTTTCTCTTGTTTTTTGGTATCGTATTATATTGGGCTCTGTACCATCCTCATGATGTGATGGACGCAGTTATAAGGGTATTTGCTGTTTTTTCGCCCCTCATTTTCGGCCTTTGCTTTGCCTTTGTCGTCAATATTCTGCTAAAAGCTGTAGAAAATCTCTGGAACCGCCTGTTGCGAAAAAAGCAACATGTATGGCTTGACAAATGCAGGCGTCCGGTCTGCCTGATCATCTGCATTACGGTGATTCTTGGAGTGATGCTTGTGCTGCTGGTAATCATTATTCCGCAATTAAACCGAACGGTTCAGTCGGTTGTTGTCATGCTTCCGCATTATGCACAGTATTTGGAAGAGCAGTGGCTAAAACTGACGGATTTGCTGGCCGCTCAATCCATTCAACTGCCCCGGTATGACCTTGATCCAAATGAAATTGGCAGAATGGCGGGACAATTTTTGACTGCAAGCGGGCAATCCGTTTTCAACCGGACAGTTGATATTACAACGTCGATTTTTTCCGGCGTACTCAATGCCGTGCTGGGATTGGTATTTGCCATTTATATTTTGCTGCAAAAGGAAAAGTTATGCGGCCAGCTGAAAAAATTATTGTATGCTTTCCTTCCTGGCGAAAAAGTAGTTGCCATTTTGGATATTACCGACTTAATCAACAAGACATTCACAAATTTTGTCACCGGACAGCTCATGGAGGCTGTTATCATTGGCGTATTGTGCTGGGCGGGTATGAGTCTGTTTGCTATGCCATATGCAGCCATGATTTCCGCATTGGTAGGCTTCACAGCGCTGATCCCTATGTTTGGCGCCTTTATAGGCACAGCGGTCGGTGTGTTTCTGATTCTGACGGTCGATCCCGTGAAAGCCTTTTGGTTTATCATCTTTATCATCGTTCTGCAGCAAATTGAGGGCAATCTCATCTATCCACGAGTCATGGGACAATCCATTGGCTTGCCGGGGGTGTGGATTCTGGTGGCTGTGATGGTGGGCGGCGGCGCTTTTGGTCTTTGGGGCATGATCCTGGGTGTGCCGCTCGCAGCCGTTTTGTATACGTTGCTTCGAAGGGCTGTACAGCGGAGACTGGATCACACGGATGCAGACGGATATGCCGGATAACCTGAAAAATTCATTGTCAAACGGCTGGTTGTAGAGTAAAATAGTTCTTGTATAACTCGAAAAATTATATTCAGATAAATGGAGCGATAGACGAATGGAAACTAAAGTGCAGATTTCAAAGCATATGCAGCAATACCGTACGAATGATGTGAAGATGCTTTATGAACTTATGAGTAAAATTCTTCTGGGAAATAATGATTTTCGATTGGCAGAACTGGTAGACACAGATGATGTACGATCAGTCATAGAAAATGAAACGGGAGAGAAGATTGATTTTCCAATCGAGTCAGTGATCGGAAAAGAAAAACTTGCTGTTTGGAAGAAAATCGACAGTATAGAATATAATGGGACAAAATTGAAGAAAGCGGACAGAGTGGAGCTAATCGCTGATGTTATGAGTGACGAAACTCTGTTTGAAGGTTTTTGCCTGGCTTTTTATGAGTCAGATGAGTATTTGGAAAATCTCTGTGGTAACTATGGCTGTACAGAGCAATATTACGAATTATTAAAGGATCCTGTCTATCAGAAGAGAAAGAAACATATGCGTCTGGTATCAGAATATGCCAGAGCAGCGGTCAATCTTTATGGTGTCATCCATATTGCGGAATTTTTGGAAATCTTGAAGGGCTATGAAAAGGGATTAGAGGATTTTCACGGATATGGCAGAGAAACCGGAACGTACCAAAATACAATCATGTTCCAACCGCGATATTTGGGGATATATAGCCTGCAGCACCTGATTGGTGATGCAGTGCCGACTTTATGTACGACAATGGACGGACTTTTGCTTCATGCATGTTTTATAGAGGATTTTCTTCAGGAAACCGAAGATATAATGAAATTCTTTGCTTCGAAAAATCGAGAAATCATGGAAATGGATCTTGATGAGTTTTTTATAGCAGCCAGTGAAGAAACATCTTATCGTATCCTGTTGCTTGAGGCGAGGGATAAGCAAATATATTTGCCATCGAAAAAGGAGTTCTTACGGTATACCGATGAAAATTATTATGAAGTGTCAGCTGCCGAGAAGCGGTTCAGGCAGTATCTAGAGAAAAAGTATTTGGCGAATTTTGGTCGTGTTGCGAAAAAAGTTGGAATATCCACAGCAGAATGCATCGATGATTTCATGAGAGCGCTGCATGATCAGGCAACGGATGTTGGAAAAAGTGGAGAGGAACGGGACCCGCATGAATTTGTCCAGTTTGTATTTACTGCCATACAAGGATGTGATATTCATGTCGAAAACATGGATGAAGCAAATGAATTTCTGGGATATGCAGTAAGGATGATGAATTCTGTGCGTTTGTGGATAAATCGAGGCAATACACCGGAAGAACTGTCGCATAAGATGCCGATGAATCCCAATCAAACAACAGTGGTACCGGTAAGTTCCGGGGCGGCCAGAATATTAAGTGAAGGAAGAGAAGAGCTGGAACATATGGGACTGAATATCGATCTTGATGCAGCGGCAACCGATGTTTCCACATTCTCTTTTGCAGATGGAATCAATGGAAAAAGTCAGAAGATTGTAAAAAAGGTATATCCGAATGATCCGTGTCCATGTGGTAGCGGGAAGAAATTTAAGAAATGTTGTGCCAAAAGACAATAGGAGGTATATTAATTTGGAAAAATGGAGAAATGTAACAAAGACATTTTCAAAAGCGCAAAGACATTATAGGAACATGTATTTAGAAATATGTGAAGTATTTGATGATGAATTAGAAGTAAGTCTTTTTTCTTCAAAAGTAGAATCATATGAGATATACTTTTCCTATGGAATAATGTACGGAATTATTTATGCAGAAGAAGAAAATGCTGCATTAAAGTACGAAGAGGTGAAAAAAGAACTGGAATTAGAATACCGCCAGCGTAAGGAACCATCAAGTGAGTTTATCAATGAATTTGCTGAGAAGCATAAGGTATGTTTACCAAATGATATTTTTTTTGATGCATCCTCTCTTTTTGAATAGTGTGAAGACGTTGTTGCCGATGGCATGGGCATATTTGCTGAGCTATCGGCAATAACTGTATCATAAGAGAAAATGCAGCTGGTTTCATCCGGTGCTTTTAGCGCTGGTATAGAAACAGGCTCTTTTTGCGTTATGAGAAATTTCCTGTAATGAAATATACCACAGGCATTTCTTATTTTGGAGAATTAGGGATATGGATACTGGATGATATCCAGAAGTGCTCCTCCGAATGCGCAAATTGCCGGTATTCTTTCTACGGTTTTTGCCGTATTAAATGGGGGAATGCCGAATTGTCTGGATTGCTATGAGTAAGCTTCCCCTCTGGTAACTACAGCCCCTATAATGCGACAGCATCCTCCGTCCAAATATGGTAAGTCCACCTTTGTTTACAGAATCTTCCCTGATACCAATTCGCAAGGTTATAAAGGGGGAGCCGTTTAGATCTAAATCTGATAATTTCAAGTCTGAAATTTTTTCTCCATCAATACCAGAATCATTTTCTGTAATCTGAGATGTTTAAGTAATCCATATTGGCTGAAGTTTTTGTCCCACTATGACGGTGTTAGTTTTCCTCTCACATCAGAATGTTAGTAGAAAGTGCATATCGGCGAAAAGTTAAAACAAAATTATTACTTACATAGCAAAGGAAAAGGAAAAGGAGATAACAAGTATGAGTTTGGTAAAGTGCCCTTCCGGACATGTCTATAACCCGATCCGGTACGGAAAGATCTGTCCCTACT
>Ga0153928_1001429_pt1 | contig 10623 bp, 9 predicted proteins | sample TSNJ012MetaG_FD_106656 | JGI IMG/M metagenome (GOLD analysis project Ga0153928, IMG submission 106656) | Attine ant fungus gardens microbial communities from New Jersey, USA - TSNJ012 MetaG | ecosystem: Host-associated > Fungi > Mycelium > Unclassified | place: USA: New Jersey, Wharton State... | reverse complement strand
TGGTGGTTATCTGGTAATGATAGTTGGGGTGATCATTGTTATTATACAGTAATTAAATCAGCTAGACAAAAGGATCTGTTTCATCTTATGAGATGGCAGGTCCTTTTACCTGGATGATATTTTTATTGCAAATTATCTCTAAATTGATTATAATTACTGACAAGTAAATTGAAGTTGATTAATTGTTGGAAAGTTCTGCTAAAAGATGGATAGTTTACAGGGAGAATACTATGATAATTAAGAAAAGACAAAAGAAGATATCCAGTATGACAAATATACTTTTGAAGAGAATCATTTTGGGAAATATAGCAATCATAATTCTGGGGTTAATATTAATTTCATTTTTTGTCTTTCAATTTCTTAAGAATGAGATAGGAAAGTCGAGGGTTAGTCTGTTACAACAGATTAACGATGTCAATCAAGTCTATTTAGACAGTACAGAAAATGCCATGAATCGGCTTTGTAAAGCAACTGAGGAAATAATTTTAGAAAAATCCATGGAAGGGTTTAAATTAGAGCAAGCTGAAGAATTAATGGGTAAAGCCAGGGATTTTTTTATTGATATGGGAGTAGATTCATCAGTGGACATTGTATTTAAAAATGGGGCGTCCTATACTACTGATGGAAGTACGGAAAGAATAGAAGCATTAGAAGGTTCTGTTAGGTATACATATTTGATGAATGGAACTTATAAAGAAAGCTGGTATATGAATTTCCCAAAACAGCATAGTGGAAAAGAAATAGTCTTATCTAAGGCAAAAACAATATTTAATAAGAATGATGAGACAATTGGCTTTGCTGTTATCAGTATTTCACAGAAATCGTTGTATGAAAGTTATGAAAATATTCTGACAGACAATAATGTGGTTTATATCATCGATGCAGCGGGCATAGTTATTAGTCATCCAAATGAACAGATGATAGGTTTCACCTTTTATCATATGCCGTCCTTCGAGCAGAAGATTATGGAATTCAATTCATATAAGCTGGATAATCAAAAAAAAATATTGTTATCTAATTTCCATGATAAGCAGCAAGACTGGACGTTTATTGAGGAGCTGGATTTATCTGACATCTGGAAGGAATACTCTAATACTCTCATTTTTGCGATACTGATAATGGTTGGAAGTAATCTGGTTATGTTGTTGCTGGATTATTTGCTCATTAAGAAGATCACAAATTCACTTTCCGAATTTACGAAGGATATTAAAAATCTGCAATGGGATGTGGATAATGGACTGGCTATGATTCCGGTGCAAAAACAGTATGCGGAAATACAGATTCTAATGGAAAGTTTTAATAAGATGCTAATTAGAATGCAGTATTTGATAAGCAGTATTCGTAAACATGAACAGCAAAAACATAAAATTGAATATGATTTCCTGCAAGCGCAGATTCAACCGCACTTTCTTCATAATACTTTAGTTGCTTTAAAAAGTTTGATCGTGATGGGAGAATCAGATAAGGCAGTTAAAATGATGAATGATTTTACTGCGCTGCTGCGCATTCCATTGATGAACAAGCAATTTGTTTCCTTGTATCAGGAAGTAGAATTAGTTGTACATTACATGGCAATAATGGAGTATCGCTTTAAAAAAGGATTCATTCTGAGACTTGATATACCAGAAAAATTGAAAAATATATTGATTCCTCGTATGTTACTGCAACCAATTGTTGCAAATGCTATTTTTCACGGATTTGTTGAGAAAAAACAAAATGGGATTGTAACAATATCAGCAAAAGAGGAAAAAAAGGATCTTATACTAGTTATTTCCGATAATGGAATAGGAATGTCAGAGGATGTGATCTCGCAAATCATGTCAGAAAAACAAAGCAAGAATTCCCATCATGGTGTGGGATTACAGAATGTTAAAAGCAGAATAAGTCTTCTTTATGGTGAAAGAGCATTGTTTGAGGTTGAAAGTATAATTAATGTGGGAAGCCAAGTGACAATTATGCTCCCGGACTATGATTCCGTACGTGAAGAAAATCGCTCAGAAGGTGAGGAGTGGGAAGGATAGAGGAAATGAAAATATTAGTAGTAGATGATGAAGACCAAGTGCGCGAGTATATTACCTGGATTATCAACAGGTGTGATTCGGTTTATGAAATCATCGGAAGTGTACATTCTGGAAAAGCAGCATTAGAATTAATGAAAAACCAATTACCGGATTTGGTTTTTGCAGATATTACAATGCCGGGCATGAGCGGATTAGAATTATTAGCACAGATAAAAGAAAAATATCAGGAAGTTCATGTTCTTATTTTAACCTGCCATAACGAATTTGAATATGCCAGAACGGCGGTTAAACTAGGAGCGGATGATTACATCTTAAAAGATGAGATCGATATTGCCTATATGGAAAAGCGATTACAGTTAATTCGGGATAAACAAAAGGAGAAAGTTAAATCGGCATTACCTTGGTTGAAAAGCAATTCATATTTTGTTCAGTTACTTGATAGTGAAGATACATTGTTTTTTGAAAATCATGATTTTGAAAAACATAAGATTTTCCTGCAAGACAAAGCTTTTCTTGTGATATTTCTTATGTATAGCGAGGATAATCTTAAATATATGGTTTCCTTCCAATCTCTGATATTGCATAATAAAGAGATATTTCCATATCAGAATACAAATCTGATTCTGGTTGCGAATATAACCGAAGACAATCAGGAAAAGATGCGATTGCAGATACAGGAGATGTTGCAAGATTTAAAAAAGGGGATTATGGGTCCCGTTGGTGTAAGCCGGATTTATTATAAAATACGTATCTTGAGGAAGGCTATCAACGAAGCTGGAGCGATGTTTAACAAAGAATATTATGGGAAAGACAGGAAAAAAGTAAACTTTAAAATAGAAGTTTCTGTTAGCAATCCAATGAAGGAATCCAGTTTAATGTATGGAGAAGCGCGCAATCATATTAGGGAGAAAAAATATCAAAAATTATTCGAGCTAATCTTTGAAATCATTGACTTTTCAAAAAAACAGCATGTAGATGTCTGGTTTTTGAAAAAGGGCTTAGTAGCTCTGATTGAGGACTATCAGGATCAAAGCGGAACAAGAGTTTCTGCAGAGCGCATTATCAATTCGCAAAGTATAAGCGAAGTACGGGAATATTTAGAAGAATTAAAAGTTCATGTAATATCTGATGATATCAATTATTCGCAGGCGGTTAGTGATGTGATTGAATTCTTGGAAAATCATTTTGCTGAGAATATTGTTCTTTTGGATGTGGCTAAAAAGATTCATCTAAATCCTGATTATCTTGGACGGCGCTTTAAGAAAGAGACAGGCAAGAATTTTTCGGAATGTTTGTTATCCATACGTATGGAGCGGGCGCGGAAACTCTTGCTTACAACCAGAAAAAGCATTATGGAAATCGCAGAGGAGACTGGATTTAATAATGACGGTTACTTTTCCACAACATTTAAAAAAGTATTTGGGAAAACACCGAATGAAATGAGGAAAGATCGGATAAAGTAGAAGCAAACAGTACTTTGATAGTGAGACCAGTAAATAATGCTGTGTTTAAGCTAAAAGAGTACTGTTTTCTTTATTCCCGCGACGATTTGAGATAGCAGGTCTGTATTTTAAAGTAAATCGTCGGTATTTTAAAGATATCTTTAAAAAAAAGTCTTTATAATTCATATTATAGTAAACGGTCAATGTAATTTACAGCTTTAATGAAAAAGGAGGTAGAGAATTTGAGAAACAAATGGAAACGCTTAAGTTGTATTTTTTTAACTCTTGTTATGCTGGGAACACTATTAACCGGATGTGGTGGAGCTAACAAGGAATCCGGTAACACTGACACGGATGAATCAAATACCGAAGAGGCTACCGAAGAAGCTACAAAAGAAGCACCGGCCTATGGCAAACTGAAAGTAGGCATTCTGGTAGGATCATCTGCAATGCCGGTATTGTATGCACAGGATCAGGGATGGCTTAGTGACGTAGGCTTGGATGTTGAGATAATAACCTTCCCAACTGGAGCACCAATTAATGAGGCATTTGCTTCTAACCAGTTGGATATTGCTTCTTTGGGGATGGCGGGGATTTTTGGACTGGGAACTGGTGAGTGTGTGTTTCTTGCGGAAGGAAATACTGCGGGAGGGCTAGGTGTTTTTGTTCGTGAAGATAGTCCGCTGCTTGAAGTACAAGGAGAAAATACAAAGTATCCGGATGCTTATGGCAATGCTGAGATGCTGAAGGGAAAGCAATTTCTGTTACCACTTGGTACAGCTTCTCAATATCAGCTTCTGGAATATGCCGCCGGTTTTGGATTAAGTGAGGAAGATATTTCTCAGGTGCATATGGAATATCCAGCTGCATACCAGGCATTTTCTGCAGGTGAAGGTGATGGTGTTTCACTCTCTCCGCCTTATTATTTTAATTGTATAAATGAGGGATATATTGAGATAAGTGGATTTGATCAGGATTTTATTCGGGATATGGTCATGGCTAGAACGTCTGTAGTGGAAGAACGCCGCGAAGAAATCGTATTATTTTTGGAACAGTTCTTCCGTGCGTGTGAGGAACTTTCTGATGATGAAGTCCGTTTTGATTATTGTATAAAGAAATACAAAGAGCTTGGAGCAGAATATACGGATGAAACAATGGATCAGGAGATGCAGGTTCGCAAATACATTACGAAGGAGATGATGAGTAAAGATGATTATCGGTCTGCAACATGGTTAAGTGCAATTGCAGAATTTTATGTTTCTACAGAGAAAATTACTGCAGATCAGGTTCCGGTCATTGAGGATAGTATTGACCTGTCATTATTAAATGAAGCACTAGGAACAGATGTTTCTCAATAATATATACGGTATGTAGTATCTGTTTAGAGGACATGAGCTTCATGCATTATGGCAATTCGTGCATGGAGCTCATTGTAATTATATGTTCACTTGACATTGGAAAGGGGGATTTAACTTGCATAAGAAAAAGAAAGCAACGAAATATTTTCTTATATCGGTATCATCTATCTTCGTATTTTTATTTGCTTGGTGGTTTTTAACTGCAGTATTACGTTTAAGCAAACCAATTACATTACCGGATCCTGTTACAGTTGTAAAAACATTCATTTATAAATTAAATCATACGGCACCAGATGGAGCTACTTTAATAGCAAATATAGGTTCCAGCGTACAAATTGCCTTAAGTGGTTACCTTTTGGCTGTGGTAATCGGAATTCCGTTAGGGCTTTTGATGTCCTGGTATAAGCCGGTAGATCGTCTTGTTCGCCCGCTTTTTGATTTGCTTAGACCGGTTCCAGGAATTGCATGGATTCCGCTAATGATTGTTCTGCTTGGAATCGGTTTGATCTCCAAAGCAATGGTGATTTTTCTTACCGCATTGGTTCCTTGCATAACTAATGCATATGCCGGAATCAAACAGACAAAGGATGTGCATTTATGGGTAGCACAGACATTTGGATCAAGCAACTGGCAGATGTTTACCACTATTGCGATACCAACTTCTTTGCCGTTTATTATGACTGGACTGCGTGTGGCTCTGGGGGCTTCATGGGGCGCTATTGTTGCCGCAGAATTACTTGCATCTACAAAAGGATTGGGTTTTATGATTCAGCAGGCACGTGGAATTTATCGTCCGGATATAATCCTGGCCGGCATGATTGCAATCGGAATAATCGGCGCAATCATGACATTTCTTTTAGGGATATTAGAGAAACGAGTGGTCAAGGGGGTGAATCGATAATATGAAGAGGGGAGCAAAAAAGGTTGAAGAAAAATCTTTAAGACAGATGAAATTTGAAGACAAAATGAAAAATGCGATCTATGCGGTGGTTTCAATATTAATATTTTTGTTTATCTGGCAATTTGGAACCAGGGCTGGCACAAGATTGGGGAATTTGATTCCGCAGCCAACAGAAGTATTTGCTGGTTTTTTTGATAGTTTTATATATCCAATAGGACCGTATACACTGCCAACTCATATTTTATGGAGCTTTTCCAGGGTGTTTGTGGGTTATACCATTGCAGCAGTAATAGGTATTGTTCTTGGTATTATGATGGGGTGGTCCAGGATGGTAGAAGCCATTTTTCGACCGCTTTACGAAATGATTCGTCCAATTCCACCGATTGCCTGGATCCCCATTTCTATTGTATGGTTTGGAATTGGAGAAGGTTCAAAGTACTTTATTATATTTTTGGGAGCATTTACTTCTTTGACAATGAATGCATATGCAGGCGCGAAAGCAGTAGATAGTACTCTGGCAGGTGCGGCGAAAATGCTTGGAGCCAGTAAAATGCAGGTTTTTCGCTATATTGTATTGCCATCTGCGGTGCCTAATATTTTTGTTGGGCTTCAGATTGCGCTTTCATCCAGTTGGGGCGTAGTTCTGGCTGCCGAGATGATTCGTTCTTCGGAAGGACTTGGCTGGGTTATCATTTCAGGACAGTCTACAAATAACGTTACTCAGATTATTATTGGCATCATTACTGTTGGAATTGTGGGTTTCATCTGTGCAGTAGTAATGCGGGGCGTTGAGGCGAAACTTTGTGCATGGAATGAAAGGGGAAGATAGATGGATAATATAATCAGCTGTAAACATGTGGCAAAGACGTTTGAAACGGAACGTAAAAACGTAGAAGTTATTAAAGATGTGACTTTGGAAGTATCAAAGAACGAAGTAGTTGTATTATTTGGTCCCGGTCAATGCGGCAAGACAACGCTCTTAAATATGATCTCGGGGCTGGAAAGCAGAACAAGCGGAGAAATTATAGTAAACAATCAAGAGGTTCATGAACCCGGTGCGCAAAGAGGTGTGGTATACCAAACAACGGCATTATTCCCTTGGCTTACGGTAATGGGAAATATAACTTTTGGACCAAAAATGAAAGGGATGAAGAAAAAACAGCGTGAGAAACTTGGACAACATTACATAGATCTGGTAGGGTTGACCAGTTATGAAAACTCTTTTCCGATACAACTTTCAGGAGGGATGAAGCAGAGGGTCGGGATAGCCAGAGCCTATTGTAATGATCCGGTTGTGCTTTTTATGGATGAACCCTTTGGGCATCTGGATGCCCAGACGCGCTATCTGATGCAGGAAGAATTGATGCGTATCTGGGAGACTGAAAAGAAAACCATTTTATTTGTAACAAACAATATTGAAGAAGCAGTTTATTTGGCAGATCGGATTTTAGTTTTAACAAATTGCCCGTCAGAGGTAAAGGCGGAATTTGTTATTGATCTTCCCCGACCGCGTAATTATGTGGATCCTGAATTTCTGACTTTACGGAAACGGATATCTGCAGTTGTGGATAAAACCCAATAAACCAGGAGGTCTGTTATGGCAGTTGAAACTAAAGTACAGGTAAGAAACCTTGTAAAAAAATTTGGTGATTTATTAGTATTGGATGATATTTCTTTCAACGTTGCAAAGGGAGAATTTTTATGTGTGGTTGGACCTACTGGCTGTGGTAAGACGACATTTTTAAATACCATAACAAAGTTATATCAGCCGACAAAAGGGGAAATTTTGGTTAACAATGAGCCCGTTAATTTGAAGAAGCATAATATAGCATATATTTTTCAAGAGTATTCTACGATGCCCTGGCTGAATGTAGAACAGAATATAGCTTATGGTTTAAAAATCAGAAAACAATCCAAAGAAGAAATCCAGGATGCAGTCGAAGAGGTAATAGAACTGGTTGGGTTAAAGGATTATCGCAATTATTACCCAAATGAACTGTCTGCCAGTATGCTGCAAAGAGTTGTCATTGCACGTGCGTTTGCCACGAAACCGGAATTGCTGTTGATGGATGAACCATATGGGCAATTGGATGTAGAGTTACGGTTTAAATTAGAAGATGAGTTAATAAAACTATGGCAAAAGACAGGAACCACAGTAATTTTTATAACACATAACATTGAAGAAGCAGTTTATCTTAGTGAAAAAATTCTTGTCTTGACGAATAAACCAACGGGGATAAAATCTGAGTTTGAGAATCCGCTGCCGCGTCCAAGGAATATTGTAGATAAAGAATTTGTTGATATTCGTAATCATGTAACGGATTTAATTAAATGGTGGTAAATTATTGAATGTTGTGTATAAAGTATTGAAAAGGAGTAATGACGATGAATAAAAGACCAAATGTTGTATTTATCCTTGCTGATGATATGGGATACGGTGACGTATCTGCTTTAAATAAAAATGCAGGGTTTGTGACCCCCAACTTAGACCAGATGTGTGAAGAGGGGGTGGCTTTTACCGATGCCCATGCGACATCCGCGGTATGTTCTCCGTCACGTTATGGCCTTTTGACCGGACGCTATAATTGGCGTTCAAGACTAAAACGTGGTGTTCTTGGCGGATGTGACCGAGCACTTATTGAAGAAGATAGAATGACAATCGGACATATGTTCCAGCAGCAGGGATATGCCACTGCAGCAATAGGGAAATGGCACGTAGGAATGGATTTCAAAACGGGTGATGATTTTAACTTAAAAGCTCATTATGCAATGTGTGATGGCGTTGACTATGCTGGGATAATAGAAAATTCTCCTGTAACAAGGGGTTTTGATTACTTTTTTGGTATTGCAGCATCATTGGACACAGCACCATATCTTTTTATTGAAAACGATCATTTTACTGGTATGCCAGATCATGAGACAGGAGAGGTTGGTGAAAGCTTCTGGGTTGGTGAAGGCGAAGATCGGTTTGACCCGAGGCATGATAAGATATTTTGGCGTTCAGGTCCGGTGGGAGCAGATTTTGAGCACGAAGATGTAATGCCGATGTTTACAGAAAAGGTCTTAAATAAAATCGAGGAGTTCAGGGATAGACCATTCTTTATATATTATCCAATGACGGCACCACATACTCCGATATTGCCAACACCAGAATTTCTTGGTAAGTCAGGCACGAATGAATATGGAGATTTTGTTCTTATGTGTGATGACGTTGTTGGTCAGGTAAATGCAAAGCTTAAAGAACTTGGACTGTATGACGATACAATCGTAATTTACTCCTCTGATAACGGGTGTTCATCCTGCGCAGATTATGAAGAACTTGCTGCCTTTGGGCATAATCCAAGCTATATTTTCCGTGGAAACAAGCACGATATTTATGAAGGCGGGCATAGGATACCATTTATGGTAAGATGGCCCAGGGTTATTCCGCAAGGCAGAAGGTGTGATAAAGTGGTTAGCCTTGCAGATGTGTTTGCTACAATGGCTGACATATTTAATTTTGACCTGCCTGATTCAGCTGCGGAAGACAGCTTTTCCATGTTACCCCTTTGGAAAAACCCTGCTGCGAAGGCAACCAGAACAGAATTAATTCATCAGAGTTTCGATGGCTCGCTGTCGATTAGGAAAGGAAAGTATAAGCTGGAGATGTGTCCTGGTTCAGGAGGAGAATCATTTCCACCGGTAGGATATAGGAATCCTGATATGCCTGATTATCAGTTATATGATTTAGATAAAGATATCAGTGAAAAAGAAAATATAATAGAAGATCATGGGGATGTTGCGGAAGCTTTGAAACGAGAATTGTCTTATCTTATACATAATGGACGCAGTACGAAGGGTGAACCACAGGAAAATACAGGGGATAAATTCTGGTCGGCTGTTAATTGGACAAAAGAATACCTTTAGAAATATATTCCGGCGCGTCTGGTCTTTTTGCATAAAGTCTGAAAGGGGTGCGTATGGGATATTATTTGATCATTGTATTAATTAGCTTTTTGGCTTCTGTTATCGGTGCCGTCTGCGGTATCGGGGGTGGTGTAATTATCAAACCTGTATTGGATGCAATGGGGATTATCCCAGTAGATGCTATTAGCTTTTTATCCGGTTGTACGGTTTTGTCTATGTCTGCGATCTCCGTTATTAAAATTTTAAGAAAATCAAAAAAGAAACCTGAGGAGAGTGTTTCCGGGAAAGGATTTGACAGTCGGGTTGCAACTGCCCTTGCCATTGGCGGGATGCTGGGAGGACTGTTGGGGAAAAGCATTTATCAAAGTATGCTTTCCCGTATGGCTGGTGCGAATGTGATTGGCGCGGTTCAGGCAGCTGTCCTTCTGGTAGTTACCATCGGAACCCTTATGTATACCTTATGGAAGGAGCGTATCCGGACGCTGCAGATAACAAGCAGTGCAATATGCGTGTTAATTGGAGCTTTACTGGGGATGATGTCTGCATTTCTGGGAATCGGAGGAGGTCCTATTAACTTGGTGGTGCTCTTTTTCTTTTTCTCTATGAGGACGAAGCAGGCCGCAGTTTATTCACTGTATATCATCATATTTTCCCAGCTTTCCAGCCTTATTAACAGTATTGTGAGTCAAAATGTACCGGAATTTCATCCGGCAGTATTGATTCTTATGGTATTATGTGGTATTGCAGGAGGATTGGCTGGAGCAAGGATAAACGGGAAAATAAAAGAGGCTGCTGTAGACAAACTTTTTACTATATTAATGGTAGCGATTATTTTGATTAACATTTATAATATTTTTAAATACATAGACATTTGATATGCTCCCTTCCAGGTAGACAAGTGAAATAATAAAAACTTGTTACTTAGGAGGGAGCATATTTTATAAAAATAAGTTGACATGAATGAATTGTAATGATATCATAATGATATCAAAAAG
>Ga0153928_1001428_pt1 | contig 10626 bp, 10 predicted proteins | sample TSNJ012MetaG_FD_106656 | JGI IMG/M metagenome (GOLD analysis project Ga0153928, IMG submission 106656) | Attine ant fungus gardens microbial communities from New Jersey, USA - TSNJ012 MetaG | ecosystem: Host-associated > Fungi > Mycelium > Unclassified | place: USA: New Jersey, Wharton State... | reverse complement strand
CTTTCCGATATACAGATATGGTTTCTTTGAAAATATGATTATATTTTTTGATTTTTACTGAATAAGACGTAACAATCTGCATCCGGAAAGTCCTCCCTGCCTGGTCTTTTAATGCTCAATATGGGAACGCCAGTTCCAAACTTCTGTTTGTTTTATTATACCAGATCGAAACATAGAAAGCAAGACCATGAGCCTAACTCACGACTAAAGAAATACGAACGTTCGTATTTCTTCAGTTATCCGAACTTAAATAAAATACGAACCTTTTAGCGATACTATTGATTTATTCACTTCTTTTTCAAAAAAAGGTATGGATTTTATTTTATGTTGCATACTATCCCTTATTGCAAGGAGGTGCAACATGAATATTCAAAATCTAAGAGAGAACTTTCCCAAACTTATTGCGTACATGCAGGAACATGGTTACAACAGCGAGTACATCGCCAACCTACACCGCGAAATAAACTTTGTACTTGCAAATGAAGTAAGCAAAAACTGGACGACGTATGCTGATGTTTATGATTATCACGTTGAACAGACAAATTCCGCACATACTTTACGCAACAAACTAACTTATCTTGGCATCATGGAGCGATTTGACTTGCGCAGCGAGTTTCCCGACGGTCACAGCAGACAAAAAGTAGTAGAACGCGGAACGTACCAGTTTTTATCTCCCCCATTCAAGCAAATCATTGATACCTATCGTGCGTTCGAGACACGGCGCGGCAGAAAAAAAACAACGACGGTCTATAGCGAGTCACGTAATGCGGCAGGATTTTTGTACGAGCAGCAGCTTATGGGAATCAGTACAGCCGGGCAGATTTCACAAGCGTCAGTCCTTTCGGTATTTTTGGACGAATGCGGCAATCTGCGCCGAAGCTGCAGTTACAAGAAGATGCTTGCTGCCGTGTTCAAGGCAAATATTCCCGGGGATCCCGATGTTTTCAGTCGGATAATCGCATACCTGCCCGATTTGCGGGAAACACGCAAGAACATTCAGTATCTAACAGAAGAAGAAATAAGGGAGGTCAAACGCGTGCTTACTGACCCCGGGGCAAGGCTTAGCCTCAGGGACAAAGCAATCGGGACAATGGTGTTGACATACGGCCTTCGCGGTTGTGACGTTGCTGGGCTGATGGTTAACGATGTTGACCTGCTGGGTGGGAAAGTCGACATTTGCCAGCAAAAGACCAATGTTCCAATTGAATTGCCCTTGACAACCGCAGTTGGAAACTCGATTTATGAATATGTCACAGCGGAACGCCCTGAAAGCAATTGTGGGTTTGTGTTTCTATCCAGACACCGCCCTTACGGACGTTTGAGCGACCGCAGTCTCGGCAATATTACCGCGAAGATAATGGCATCTGCGAATATACGGCAAAAGACAGGTGACCGCAAAGGGTTTCACATATTCAGGCATCACTTGGCGACTGCTCTTTTGGGGAACGGTGTTGCGCAGCCAATCATCAGCAGGATTGCCGGGCATACCTCGCCGGATTCGCTCGAACCGTATCTTAGTGCGGATTTCAGACATCTGAAAGAATGCGCAATCAGCATTGACGGCTATCCGATGGATTGGGGGGTGTTCGTAAATGCGTGATTATACTTCTTCCCTAAGTCCTTTGATGTACGAATATGTTGCGTTTAAACAGGCATCCGGACGTTGGAACGAAAGCTCATATGCCGTCAATCTAAGTTTGTTTGACAAGTACTGCAAAACCAATTTTCCAAATTCCGAACAGTTGACGCAGGAAATGGTTGACGGTTGGTGCGCCAGGCGTGATACGGAAAACAATAACTCGTGCCGCTCCCGGATTTATGTAATTGTCAGCTTTGTCAGGTATCTGCAAAAGCGCGTACTAACAGATGTCAGGATGCCCGTGGTTCCACGGAAAGAGCCACGGACGTATATTCCACATGCATTCACCCATAATGAACTGATGAACTTCTTTAATGCCTGTGATTCAATCCCTGCACCGTGGGGTACGGAGGAACAGGTATCCCGTAGAATAACAGTGCCGGTATTCTTTCGTTTGCTGTACAGCAGCGGGATTCGGATAAACGAGGCGCGGCTGCTTCGTAAAAGTAATGTTGACCTTGAACACGGGGTTTTGAACATTGAGTATTCAAAGGGGCACCCACAGCATTTCATAGTGCTGCATGATTCAATGCTGCAGCTTATAAGGAAGTACGACAACGCAGCAGGCATGCTGTATCCTGACAGAATCTATTTTTTTCCCGCCAGAAACGGCAGGTTTCATACGGAAAAATGGGTGCCGACAAATTTTAACAAAATGTGGGGACGTGACAACAGCAGTTACGCCACTGCATACGCGCTTCGTCATAATTATGCCATCGAAAATATAAACAGTTGGACTGACGATGGATTCGATTTTAATGACAAATTGCTTTATCTCAGCAAAAGTATGGGACACAGCGTCATTGAGAGTACGAAGTATTATTACGCACTTGTTCCGCGATTGGCTGACGTGCTGGCGAGCCACACGGACGAAAGCGAGACGATTCCCGAGGTGCATTATGAGAGCCACTAACGAATCGGTCGCCATTGCGAAATACGTCAACACGTTTCTGAACGAATATATGCCAGGCCAGAAAACACGCAGCGATCATACCCTGAAATCATACAGCGAAGCGTTAAGTTTGTACGTAGGCTATCTTGAATCGGAAAAGCGCATCAACCCGGGAAACTTATGCGGTGAATGTTTCAAAGCTGAAACAATAGATGAGTGGCTCGTCTGGCTTATGGAAAAGCGTTCCTGCAGTCCGGAAACCTGTAATATACGGCTTGCCTCGCTTAGGGCGTTCATTTACTATCTCGGCGATAAAGATGTTGCGTATCTGCATCTGGCCCAGGGCGCATCCCGCATCGATCGCCGCAAAACCACGGGTAAAAAAGTGGTTGGAATGAGCAAGCAGGCGGTCCTGGCTCTTTTATCCGCACCTGACGGGGCGACAAAGACGGGTCGCAGAGACATTGCACTGATGACTGCAATGTACAGCACTGCCGCAAGAATTAACGAAATTCTGTCATTGAAAGTGGGGCATCTGCATCTGGATGCGGTGAAACCATACATTTCGGTTATCGGAAAAGGCGCTAAGATCCGCACGCTCTATCTGTTGCCAAAAGCCGTCACCCATTTACGTGAGTACCTTGCTGACGCCCACGGAAAAAATCCAAATCCCGAATCGTATGTATTTTTTTCACGAAATACAGGTCCAAACGGAAAAATGAGTCAGAAAGCGGTTAACAAACAGCTCCGCAAACATGCGCTTGTGGCGAAAGAAAAATGTCCTGATGTTCCCACAGATATCCATGCCCATCAGCTTCGCCACGCAAAGGCCTCGCACTGGCTTGAAGATGGCATGAACATTGTGCAAATTTCATTGTTACTCGGCCATGCACAACTTCAAACCACAATGGTCTATTTAGATATCACAACCGAAGAGGAAGCAAAAGCGTTAGCAACTCTCGAAGATGAAAACGATAAGTCGCTTCCTAAGAAATGGGTCGCATCAGGTCAGTCACTCTCGTCGCTCTGCGGAGTCAGACCTCTGAAACACTAATAATAAAATCCGAACCTTCTGTCGCGTGATGTGAATAACTTTATGCCTCGAGGCAAAAGGTTCGTATTTTATTTAAGTTCGGATAACTGAAGTCACAAGTGTGCGGCTCATATTTTATCAAAATAATTTTCTTGGTTCAACTATAAGTGATAAGCTTAATAGAGGCAGCGCAGGAGAACCATTCAGGTCAAAACGATAATCAAAATGAGCAGGCTGTAAGAGATGGGAATTTGGTTACGGCAAATGGTACGGCACATCTGGAATTTGCCAAAGAAGTATTATCTGCGTTAGACGCTTATCCGGCTGATTATATTGAGAATTATTATAAGTTTTTCAAGCTGAGGTTTTTGGAGGTAATGAAACACACATCGAAATAATTATGGAGGATACATGATGTCAGTGATTTTGTCACAAATGGAAATAGAAAACAGCCTGAAGCAGTTGGGCGTAACACCCGGAATGATGTTAGAGATTCACTGTTCGCTTAGCAGTTTAGGCCGGGTAAAAGATGGTGCGAAAACCGTAATTGAGTCTTTAAAGAACGTTGTCGGCCAAGAGGGAGCCATCGTTATGCCTTCGTTCAAACTTTCTCCCAATTACCCATTAAATGATGTTGACAAAAAATTGGGGTTAACACAAAAAATCAGAATTTTACATGATGAAAACGAAAAATCCGCTATGGGTATTGTTTCTGATACATTTAGAAAGATGCCCGATGTTATTACGGGGCACGGGCTTTTTCGAGTTTCTGCATGGGGAAAGGATGCCGATATCCATTCTTTGGGATTTCAACATTTGATAGACAACGATGGGTATGCACTGCTAATAGGCGTTGATATTTATAAACTATCCGCCACGCATTATGTAGAGGATAGTTTGCCCGAAGAAATAAGAAACAGGTCCAAGCCGTCAAAAGAGGCTAGAAATATTTATCCGGAGGATCAATGGTTTATCGAAGCGTGGGAATCCAGCGTGAAGCCTTGGTATACCATCCAGGACAGAGCCTATGAAAAAGGATATATTGTAGATGGAATCATTGGTAATAGTAAGTGCATGTTATTAAAGGTGAAAGATGTAATTGAATTGTATCGCTTTGCCCTACAAAATGAACCATATAAATTATATGGTTTGGCGTAGCGAATAGGCACACTGTGAGGATCACTCGTGCATTTCGGCAACAGTTTGCTCGTCACAAGCTCTATCCGTCATCTTCCCAACCGCATCCCGAAAAATATCGAACGCAGCTTTCAGTATAAACAGGTAAATCACATCAAGCCTAATTTTACAAGAGGCTTGATTTTTTTGAAACGCTATATTGTAATAAAAGTGTGATTTCTATCTCTGATTTATCTATAATAATATGATAGGAGGCTTGGTATATGGACCGATTGATTTTGAGCAAGCTATTTGACTGAAAAAATTCCCCCTACCGCAAACCGCTTATTTTGAAAGGTGTGTGGCAGGTTGGAAAAACATGGTTATTAAAAGAATTTGGCAAGCGCTATTATGAAAATACAGCCTATTTCAACTTCGATGAAAATGAAGAGTACAAGCAGTTCTTTGAAACAACCAAAGATGTTGATCGTCTTCTGCAAAATTTGATGTTGGCCAGCGGGCAGAAAATTCTGCCAGAGAAGACCCTCATTGTCTTTGACGAGGTGCAGGATTGTCCTAAGGTCATCAATTCCATGAAATATTTTTGCGAGAATGCACCACAGTATCACATTGCCTGCGCAAGTTCTTTGCTGGGAATCGCATTGGCAAAACCGTCCTCTTTTCCGGTAGGCAAGGTTAACTTCATGCAGGTCAATCCCATGACTTTTACAGAATTTCTTCTGGCCAACGGAGATGAAAATCTCGCTCAATATCTAAATACCGTAGATCATTTGGAACCGCTTCCTGACGCATTCTTTAATCCACTATACGAAAAGCTGAAAATGTATTATGTGACCGGTGGTATGCCAGAACCGGTTCTGATGTGGACACAGGCACGTGATGTAAGCGCAATGCAGGAATCACTGTCTGATATTATTGGCGCGTATGAACGAGATTTTGCCAAGCACCCCAACAGCAGTGAATTTCCAAAGATTTCAATGATCTGGAAGTCCATCCCTTCGCAGTTGGCACGGGAAAATAAGAAGTTTCTTTACAAGGTTGTCAAGGAGGGGGCACGGGCACGAGAGTACGAGGATGCTCTGCAATGGCTTGTGGATGCCAAACTGGTTTACAAGGTATATCGCAGCAGTGCCCCGGGGCTGCCGCTCGCCGCCTACGATGATCTGTCGGCCTTCAAGATTTACCTTGTTGATGTGGGACTGCTTCGCAGACTGGCACTGCTTGCACCTACAGCATTTGGCGAAGGTAATCGTTTATTTACGGAATTTAAAGGAGCATTGACGGAAAATTACGTTTTGCAGACTTTATCGGTACAATTCGAAGCGGCGACTCGCTACTGGACGCAAATCAATCCTCCTTATGAAGTGGATTTTTTGATTCAGCGAGAAAACGACATCATTCCTGTAGAAGTAAAAGCAGAAAATAATACAACAAGCAAAAGCTTAAAGAAATTCAAGGAGCTATTCCCGGACAACGTAAAACTGAGAGTGCGTTTCTCTCTGGATAACTTAAAGCTGGATGACGATATGCTGAATATCCCACTTTTCATGGCTGACCACACAGACAGATTAATCGGGATCGCTTTGGAGCAGATCGGACAAAAAAGCTGACCGTTTTGCCTGGTATCACTGTTCCTTTCCTTTGTATTTATCTTGGATGTCGCTTATCTCTAGAAAGCATTTTTGCAAAACCCTCATGAGGCTCTGTTTGGTACCAATAAGCAACGCTGGACACATCATCCTGCCTTTCAAATAATCCATTATGACTGACTCCAATCTGTTGCAAAGTCACTCTAAGGTCCTCTTCAAAGAAAATAGGATCCTTAATATGCCATCGATAAAAGCTTCGCATAGGGGGGCAATCATCATTGTGATAAGGATTTACGACTAATTCATCACACTTGGAATAATAAGGATACCCCAGGTGGGCGGTGGAGTACGTTTGCTCCACCATCCTTCCCTGATCGTGATTTGCAAAACTCCATGAACCGCCAAAATAATCTTCCATTCCAGTTCCACAGATTGTTGGATAATCCCGGTCTCCATCTATATAAAACTTCATCTCACCTTCTCCCCACCAGTACCTTTGAAGAGTTGATAATGCAATGAAAGTTCCAATATATTGTCCCTGTCCCTTAATATTGTCAACTACAACATAGTCTTCACCTAAGACAGTGCAGCTTTGTCTATTCCATTTTGCATGGAAATATGACACATGCTCCGGCAATGTTTCATATAAGCAGTAATCAATCTGATAGAACAAGGCTGGAATCGGATTAGTATGTTGGTTTTCAATAACAATTTTTGCCCGCTTACGAAATGGCATAGAAAAATACGAATTAAGCCCTCTTGCCGGAACTACAACTATTGGTTCAGAATTCACATAATACTCCATCCCAAAACCACAGCAAAAGAAATCTCCCAGCGGAGCTTCTACAGAAGGCTTCTCCTCTTCGTCCCAATATATGCGCAGTATCATATCTCTTAGTACAAAGCAATCTCCGGGTCCGGTTTTATTATCTACTGTCATCCAGATATGATTAATGATGCCCATACCTTCTATCTCTCCAAGAACCACCGTTTCCTCAGGCTGAATATCTCTCAGGCAGGGACTGCCTTTTCTGGATGAGCCCAGGGGACTTGCCGCCATTCCACCTTTTCCTTTTTCTCCAGTTGGATTTTCTGCATTAATCGCTCTTGATTTCCCACGGGTAAGGAAAGGCATTGCCGCCATTCCACCTGCTGCTAAAAATGTCTCCATATATTTGCCCTCCTGGTCAAAATTAACCTTTTGTGGCTCCCATGGTCATTCCTTCAGTTACCCATTTGTTTAATAAAAAGTAGATAATCATAAGTGGCAGAATCGATATTACAATTGCGGCAAAGGTAGTGCCCCAATCCACGTTGCCAAAAGCACCAACATAATCTTTCAGCCCCATTGCCACCGTCTTGGCAGACGATGAACTAATAAACGTATTCGCGAATATAAAGTCATTCCAAATAAGGATACTATACATCGAAGCGATCGTAATGACCGTATTTCGTGACAATGGAAAAACAATCTGGCCAAATGTTCTATAGGGGGAACATCCATCGACAATAGCTGCTTCTATCAGCTCATCCGGCACAAAGCTATAGAAGCCAACAAACATCATAACGCCCAGCGGCAATGCAAATCCCACTTGCGGAAGTATCATCGCAAAGCTTGTATTAAGGACTCCCACCCTACTGTAAAAAATAAACAACGGTATCAAGGTTATCTGTACCGGAACCATGATTCCAAATGTAAAAAAAGCATATACCCCTTTACTGATTCTCGCTCGGAATTTTGACAGCGCAAACCCCGCGGTAGCACTTAGCGACACAATTAAAATTAACGAAACGGATGTAACCTTTAAACTATTCCACATATACCCAACAAATTTACCATCCGACAATACTTTAATGAAGTTATCCAGGGTAACGTTTTTGGGGAGACCAAAAGGAGTCGTTGACAGTTCTACTGTGGGTTTTAAACTGGCGATAAAGAGCCAGATCACAGGATAGACTTGCACAAGTAAAAAAGCCAATATTACGATTCCAAAAATAATTTTTCCTGCTTTTTTCTTCATCATGCACCCCTCCTTTGGCTCTTCCACATCTTCACACGCCCTTTTGTAAGATTTCTTTTTCCGCTTTCTTCCCTGCTTGTAAAAACCTTGCGAAGAATAATTACCACAATCATACTTTCAATTATGATAAAAACAGCCAACGCGCTTCCATATCCATATTGATTGCTTGAAAATGCTTTTTTATACATATAGGTGGACATCAATTCGCTGGCATTGCCAGGGCCTCCTCCCGTTAACAGAAACGGTATATCAAAACCTCTAAGTGCCCCCGTCAAACACATTGTCAGGGTGAGAAGAAGGATTTCTTTAATCAGAGGAATCTTGATCTTAAACAAAACCTGAAGCTCGGTAGCCCCATCAACTTTGGCAGCTTCATATACCGATGGATCCAGGGATACTAAAGCTGAATAAAAGATAACCATATACAGTCCTGTAAATCTCCATCCTTCAGGAATGGATACAGCAATCAATACGGTTCTTATATCAGCCAGCCAGGAAGTTGTCCATTGATTTAAATGAATGGATTGCAAAAACAGGTTCAGAAGTCCTTGTGGTTCCGTAGCGTAGATACTTCTAAACAGTTGGGTGATCGCAACGGTTGTTACAATACACGGAACGTAGTATAATGTCTTAACAAACATCACTCCCTTTTTCATAAAAGTTAATAGTATTGCAAAAAATAATCCGATTGATAATTGCATGGCAACTACAATCAACAGATAAATAAGATTATTAATAAGTGCCTGGTAAAATACTCTATCTTGAAACATCGCCGAATAATTATTAAGGCCAACAAATACTTTGTCTCCAATCCCGTTCCATTGCATAAAACTTAGTCGAATGGATTCTCCAATTGGATAAAACACTGCAAAAATGTAAAACAATAATGCCGGCAGCAGAAATACCCAAAAAGCCTTTTTATCTCGAATGATTCCCATAACACTCTCCTCCATGCTCATACACTCTACTTTGTGCTATTTGCCCGAATCGCATCATCGACTAATTTGCAGAAGTCTTCTACACTCATATCTCCAGATGCCAGAAGGAGCATGTTGTCCTGCATAATTGTATTAGAATCAGCATCCAGGTAGGTATCCCATGGCTTTAAAAAGTTTTCACCGGTATGATTCATGTCATTTTGAATTCTTAAATATAAATCTGAAAATTCAATATTTTCCGGAAGCTCTGTTTTCAAGGGTGACATCTGTTGTTTCCCAGCATATACGGAACCGTAATGATCAATCAGATATAATACAAAATCTTTCGTTTTCTCATCAAACGTCTTGGCATTAAAGGCCATTCCAATACCAGAATTTACGCAGAACTCGTTCACGCCCGTTTTCGCCCCTTCCATCATCGGGAGATAGAAATAATCAATCTTTCCGGCATCATAGGCTTCCTGCATTGATGCAATCTCCCAATCACCAATATAGTACATTGCTGATTTACCATCCAGAAACATCGACTGCGCAGTGGCATAATCCGTTGCTGCAAATCCATCATTGAAATATCCGCCGATTTCCTGCAGGAACTTAGCAGCTGCTATCCCAGTCTCACTGCTCATGGCTTCATTCCCATCTCTTAGGTTGATAATAAAATCATTGCCTGTTTTTCGGAATGGTATCATTGCCAAATACCGCTGCACCGGCCATCGGTCAACACCATCTACCGAAATCGGTGTGACTCCATTTTCTTTCAGAATCTTACAGATATTAAGCCACTCGTCCATTGTCGCAGGAGCTTTAAGTCCGTACTGGTCAAAGATCTCTTTGTTATACCAGGTCATCTCTACATGGTACTCCAAGGGAAGGGTATACATTGTTCCATCTGTAAATGCCTGATACTTAAGAGCAGTCGGGTAAAAAGAGTCATATTTTCCTTCCTCTTCCAAAAACTGCTTTACGTCTATTAACATATTGGCATCTACTAATTCTTTGCAGTAAGGATCAGCATCAATATCAATGATATCCGGCATATTTCCTCCTGCTATAAATGTTTTCAATTTCTGAAGATAGGAGGGTCTGTCAGCTGTAGTCTCAAGCTCAATTTCCCAATTACCGCCTTTTTCTTCACTATACATTTTTGCTATTTCTTTCATTGTCTGATCGATCGGACCATCAACAGGTCTGGAAGTAAACCAGGTGACCTTTGTTACTTTGTCATCTCCCGAATTGTCTCCCTTTTCTCCCTGAGCATTTGATGCACATCCGCTAAGTGATACACCAAGCAATATTACTATGCATATCATATTTACTAATTTCTTCATCTTACGTCTTCCTCCCTATTTACGAATATCAAATCTGCTCAAAATCGCT
>Ga0153928_1001426_pt1 | contig 10631 bp, 8 predicted proteins | sample TSNJ012MetaG_FD_106656 | JGI IMG/M metagenome (GOLD analysis project Ga0153928, IMG submission 106656) | Attine ant fungus gardens microbial communities from New Jersey, USA - TSNJ012 MetaG | ecosystem: Host-associated > Fungi > Mycelium > Unclassified | place: USA: New Jersey, Wharton State... | reverse complement strand
AGCGGCGATCATCCATCGATATGCTGCCTCAGCGAACCTCTCCACGTGAGGAACCGGATGCGGGAAATCTGCACGTCCGGCTCTGTGGGGGGCGAGGGTGGCAACATCCTCGCCTACCCGGCGTTGAGGCCGCGAAACGCAAGCCTTTAGCCCCAGCGAAGGCGGGGGGAAGCGGCCGTGCCCACCACGTCATTGCGAGCGAAGCGAAGCAATCCAGAAACAAAAATTTCGTGCGGCATTTCCTGGATTGCTTCGTCGCCACTGCGCGGCTCCTCGCAATGACGCTGGGCACGGCGCTTCGTGCCTTAGTCTCGGCGCTCGACGTGTCGATCCGCGCGCAGATCATGAATCAGCTCGAGGAATTGCAGGCGAAGCTCGGCGTCAGCTACCTGTTCATCGGCCACGATTTGGCGACGGTGGCGCACATCAGCCGGCGCATCGCGGTGATGTATTTGGGGCAAATCGTCGAATCGGCCGATGCGCTCGAGTTATGCGACAAGCCGCTGCATCCATACACCCAGGCACTGTTCGCCGCCGCGCTGCCGGCGCATCCCGACGACCAGCGCGAGCGAGTGGCGATCAAGGGCGAGGTGCCGAGCGCGCTCGCGCCGCCGGCGGGTTGCCGTTTCCACCCGCGCCGTCCCCTCGCGATGCCGCGCTGCGCCATCGAGGCGCCGCGCATCAAGGAAGCGGCAGCGGGACACAGCGTTGCCTGTCATCTGTATTGACCAGCGCGCATCGTGCGCACCCTCTTCGATTCCACGGATCGCCGCGTTAAACTGCCGGCCATGAGCGGCGTTTTCACGCGCTTGAGCAACATCACTCGCCGCGCGCGCTATTCGATCGCGTCCGCGGTCGGCGCTGCGCTGTGTCCTCGCTTTCTCTCCTACTCGCCCTACGGGGAAGACAAGTTCGTCATGGGCCACCTGTTCGCCCGAATGGGCGGCGATCTGTCTCGGGTGCGATATCTCGACATCGGCGCGGGCGATCCGGTTATCGGCAGCAACACCTATGCCCTGTATCAGCAGGGCGCCCGCGGGGTGCTGGTCGAACCGACCCCCGACAAGGCCGATTTGCTGCGACGGGCGCGCCCGCGCGACACGGTCGTGCAGGCAGGGGCGGCATTCGACGGCACGCGCACCGCCGAACTGACCCTGTTCGGCCGCGGCAACGCCGGGCTGTTCAACACGTTCAGCGCGGAGCACGCGCACAAGGTCGTCGCGGCTTCGAACGCATGGCGCGAGCAATTGCGGCCGCTCGGCAGGATCGAGGTGCCGCTCGTCACCATCACCGACATCATCGCGAAACATCTCGGCGGGAAGACACCCGACTTCATCTCGATCGACGTCGAAGGCTATGACTATGGCGTCCTGAGCTTGCTCGACCTCGCCGTCCATCGGCCTGCCCTGATCTGCGTCGAAGCCTCGGCCGGCGATTTCGCCGGCCTGCTGTCGCCCCATGGGTATCGATGTATCTCGATGACGCCCGATAATTTTATTTTTATCGCACCGTGAGCGGGCAAGGACCGATGGATCGTCCGGCGTCGACGCGAGGAGCGAGCAATGACAAACAGCGAATCCGAGCATCCGTTTCCACGACCGCTATCCGGCGCCGCGGTCGCGGGCCTTCCGTCGGCATTGGTGCCCGCGCGCACGACGATAGCCGGTCGCCTCGTCACGCTCGAGCCGCTCGACGCCGCGCGGCACGCCCGCGATCTCTACGAGGCATCGCACGGCAGCGCCGCCGCGCTTCGCATCTGGGACTATCTTCCGGTGGGCCCCTGGGGTTCCGAAGCGGAATACACCAACGTCCTGCGCCAGCAGACCGCGCGCCACGAGCAAAGCTATTATGCCGTTCGCCTCGCCAGCGGCGGCAAAGCGTGCGGCCAGGTGAGTTTCCTCGACATTCAGCCGGAAAATGGCGTGATCGAGATCGGGTCGATCTGGTTCAGCTCGACGCTGCGGCGCACGACCGGCGCGACCGAGGCGCTGTATTTGATGCTGCGCTACGCCATGGACGATCTTAAGTATCGGCGGATGCAGTGGCGGTGCAACGCGCTCAATGCCGCTTCGCGCGCCGCCGCCCGCCGGCTCGGATTTCGCTTCGAGGGCATTTTCTACAATCATATGATATTCAAAGGTAAGAACCGGGACACCGCCTGGTACTCGATCCTCGATGACGAATGGCCGGAGGTCCGCGCGATCCTGGAACGATGGCTCGCGCCGTCGAATTTCGATCGAAACGGCGCGGCGACGACCTCTTTGGCGGCGCTGATGGCGCAACGCGGCCCGAGCCGACGGGGCGAGACTAGAGCATGATCCCGAGAAAGCTTGCCCCGCATTCGATGCGGGGTGGGTACCGGTCTCCCGCCTGCGCGAAGCCCTTGCTACGATCAGCGTCTTCGCGCTGATGCTCGGCGCCGCGACCGTCTCGGTGAGCGGCTATCACCGTAGCGCCGCGGCGTTCGACAATCCGGATCACGTCGCTATCACGATTCATAATTACCGCTGGCGCCAAGGCCTGGCAGAGGGCGAGGCGAAGTACGAAGACCTGGAAAAGCGCTTGGCAGCCGCGCCCACCATTGGCGTGCCGGTGAAGGGTTTCGGATGCCGGCCGCGCTCAGACGGTGCCGCGAACTCCGGCGGCCGGCGTCCGAAAGCCTCCAAGGGAGGAAATCGCGGGAAGGGGTATGTGGGCGGCGCGACGCGCTACAATGGGGCCTTGGCAGCAGCTTTCGGGCACCCACGGGGACACAACTTCAACGATCTGGCACGGGTGTTGCTAAATACTCTTGCGTGATCAGCCTCAGTAGCGACCTTTCGAGCCATGGCGCGAGACAACTTTTTGTGAGCGCAGAAATGTCGGCACCGCGGAGACGAGACGGTTTCGAGCTGCTCGTCAAGATGATCACTGCATCCGCGACGTGGCCTTGAGGATTACGGCTCGTGTTGCGGTGTTAGACCAGCGCGCGGCGGCGGCGACAAGCACGGTCGTGGGCGAGACGCGCGCCGCAGCCGCCGACCGCGCGAGCGGTTTAGTCCATTGACCCGCAGCGGACATGTCGTGGACGTTGCAAAGCCGATCTTGCTGACCCAAGCCATTCCAGCCGCATCCGTATACATCGACTTTGGATTGGGTAATCATGACCTCCGGGGTGGCATCTAGGGCCGCGTATGAATATTGGTACTTGGCTGCGGAGTCTTGGCCTTGAACGGTATGAGGCGGCATTCCGCGAGAACGAAATAGATGAGACCCTCCTTCCGAACCTGACGTCGGAGGACCTGAAGGATTTGGGCGTCGGGATAGTCGGGCACCGCCGTAGAATTCTGGACGCGATTGACGCCCTACGAGTTGACGAGAGCACGAAAGCCTCGTCATCCGCCGCCGCTTCTAAAGCCGACAGCGTTGTCGAAGACCGCGCCGAACGCCGCCAGGTCACGGTCATGTTCTCGGACCTTGTTGGCTCGACCGCGCTGTCGGCCCGCATGGACCCGGAAGACCTGCGCGAGATCATTTCCGCCTATCAGACCTGCGTCGCCGAGACGGTCGGCCGCTTCGGCGGCTTTGTGGCGAAGTACATGGGCGATGGCGTCCTGGTCTATTTCGGCTATCCGCAGGCGCATGAAGATGACGCCGAGCGGGCGGTCGGCGCCGCGCTTGAACTGATCGCAGCCGTCGGTGCGCTAAAATCGCCCACGCCCCTGCAGACCCGCGTCGGCATTGCGACCGGCCTGGTTGTCGTCGGCGATTTGATCGGCTCTGGCGAAGCGCAGGAGCGGGGCATTGTCGGCGAGACGCCAAACCTGGCGGCACGGCTACAAGGCATCGCCGAGCCAAACGCGGCGGTCCTCTCGGAAGGCACGCGCCGGCTCATCGGCGCACTGTTCGAGCTCAAAGACCTCGGGCCGCAAGACCTCAAGGGCATCGCCGGGCGGGTGCGCGCTTTCGCGGCGGTGCGACCGAGTTCGATCGAGAGCCGCTTCGAGGCGCTGCACGGCAGCGGCCTCACCGCGCTGGTCGGCCGCGAAGAAGAAGCGGAATTGCTGCTGCGCCGCTGGGCGAAAGCGAAGAGTGGCCAAGGCCAGGTCGTCCTGCTGTCCGGTGAGGCTGGCATTGGCAAGTCGCGGCTGACCGCGGCGCTGTTGGAAGCCGTCGCCGGCGAGCCGAGTACGCGGGTGCGCTACTTTTGCTCACCGCAACACACCGATAGCGCGTTTTATCCGATCGTCGGCCAAATGGAGCGCGCCGCCGGCTTCGCCTACGACGATACGCCGCGACGAAAACTCGACAAGCTCGACGCGCTGCTCGCACAAACGGCGACGTCGGCGCAAGACGCCGCGCTCTTCGCCGACCTGTTGTCTTTGCCGAACGATGGACGTTATCCCGCGTCCGAGCTGACCCCGCAACAGCGCCGGCAAAAAACAATGGAAGCGCTCAGTTTGCAAATGGAGGCACTGGCACGCAAAAGACCAGTGCTCATGATCTTCGAGGATGCGCATTGGACCGATCCCACCAGCCTTGAAGCGTTCGGTCGAGCGGTGGACCGGATTCACACTCTTCGCGTGTTGTTGATCGTGACGCACCGGCCGGAATTCGAACCGCCTTGGATTGGACGGCCGCACGTGACCGCGCTGACCATCAATCGGTGGGCGGAGCGCGACATCGACGCCATGATCGACGGCGTGGTCGGCAACAAACATCTGCCGGCGAGTGTGCGACAAGATATCATAGAGCGCAGCGACGGCGTTCCACTGTTCGTGGAAGAGATGACCAAGGCGGTATTGGAAGCAGCCAACGAGGGAACAGCGGAACACGTGGTTGCAGTTATCCCATCGCCCTCGGTTGCGGTTCCTGCGAGCCTGCACGCCTCGCTGATGGCACGCCTCGACCGGCTCGGCCGGGCCAAGGAGCTGGCGCAAATCGGGTCGGCGATCGGGCGGGAGTTCTCGCACGGCCTGATGGCTGCGGTGGCAGGTAAGCCGGAAGCGGAACTCCAGTCGGCGCTCGACCGTCTTGTTGCCGCTGGCCTATTGTTCCGACAGGGATCGCCGCCACATGCGACCTACCTGTTCAAACATGCGCTGGTGCAGGACGCCGCCTATGGCACGTTGCTGCGCGGCCCGCGTCAGGAACTGCACGCGCGGATTGCGGCTGCCACGGAAACACAAGTGCCGGAGCGCGTTGAGCGCGAGCCCGAGTTGCTAGCCTATCACTATGCGGAGGCCGGGCGGCCGGATACGGCAGCTGGCTATTGGCTTGCCGCCGGCCGGCTCGCCGCCCGGCGTTCGGCGAACAGCGAAGCGGTTTGCGCATCTAAGGCGAGGAATCGCCGCGGTGCGCGGCCTGCCGGAGACCGTAGAGCGTAACCGCCAGGAGTTGGCATTGCAGCTCGCGCTTGGCCCGGCGCTTCTGTCAAGCCGCGGGTTCGGCGACACCGACGCGTCGACCGGCTACGGGCGCGCCGCCGAACTGGCTCGGCGGCTTGGCGACGATCGCGATCGGTTTGCCGCAACCTGGGGGCTATGGATCACGATCGAGGCCCGGGCGAAGAGCGCTAGCGATCACTTGCGCCTACGGCTCCAGTATTTGGCCGAAATGATCGAGGCCGCCGAGCGGAGCGGCGACGCCGAGCTGCTGCTGCAAGCCCATCATTCTTCTTGGTCGACGCGCGCCTGGAATGGAGAATTCGCCAGCGCCATCGAACACGTGCGCGCTGGGCTTGCGCTCTACGACCCGGAAAGGCATCGCCACCATGCGCTGATGTACGGCGGTCACGATCCGGGGGTTTGCGGCAAGGGACAGGGTGCAGTCGCGCTGTGGGCGCTGGGCTGGCCCGATCAAGCCGTGCAGAGCGCCCGCGAAAGCATCGCGTCGGGTGAGTCTTTGGATCATTTGCCGAGCCTCCTTCACTCGCTGTGGTTCGCGGCCAGCGTCTATTTTCTGCGCCGGCAAACGGCTGACGTACTCGCGTGCAGTGCGCGGCTGCTGGCGCTAGGCAGAGAACATGCCCTCAGGATGTATGAGGCGATCGGCGGCGTCTTTCATGGGTGGGCGCTCATTCAACAGCCTGACGCGCAAGCCGGCCTGACCGAACTGCGCGCGGCTGTTGCCACCTTTGCCACCACTGCGCATCTGCACTTGGGCGTATACCGCGCCATCTTGGCCGAAGCCGAATTGCGGGCCGGCAATCCTGAGGAGGGCGCGGCGGTGCTGATCCAGGCTGAACGAAGTACCGACCAATGGTGGCGGGCGGGGTATCTCCGTGTGCACGGCGACTTGCTGCTATGCGGCCCTCATAAAGATCGAGAGGCAGCTGAGCGGCGGTATCGCCAAGCAATCAGCGTTGCGGCGGGGCAGCAGGCCAAGTCGCTGGAACTGCGCGCCGCGACAAGCCTGGCGATGCTGTTGAGCGAACAGGGCAGGCGCAGCGAGGGTTATGCCGTGCTGGCTCCGGTCTATGGCTGGTTCACTGAAGGGTTCGACACCCTCGACCTAAAAGAAGCAAAGGCGCTGCTGAACAAGCTGGGTTCGTGAGCTGTCGCACCATCCAACGAGTTCCGAAACTGGCACCGAGCTGCCGTCCGCGATGTCTGCTCCACGCGCGCCGCAGCCGCCTACCGCGCGAGCGGTTTAGTCCATTGGCACTTCGCTGCCGTCCGCGATATCTGCCCGAATGTCGGCAATTAAGGGATAAGCGGACGCGTTATGCTCAGCTTGAGCTGTTCGCATTTTGACCCCAACGGACATTGACGCTGCCGGCGGTCGTCCTTGCCCCATTTTGCGGTTTCGTTGGCGATGAACTTGCCAAACTCGGCGGGCGTCATGGGCATCGGACGCCGCCAACGTCGGCGAGCCGCGCCCTGATCTTCGCATCGGCAAGACCCGCATTGATCTCCTTGTTTAGCTTGTCGATCACGTCGGCCGGCGTGCCCGCCGGTGCGGCGTCAGCGATCGTAGAGTGGGCTGAGTCGGAGCGCAGCGGCGCCGCGCCCACGCGCGTTACTATCTCTACTCGTCGCGCGTCCGCTCCTGAGCGACGAGCAAGGCCCCGGCGTCTCGCGACGTTGTGGGCTTTTGTCAGCGGAGCCAAGCACAAAGCCGGTGATCCCCCGTGCTTGAAAATTGTTCAAACAGATGCGCCGTGACCTGACATGATGATCACGAATGAGCAATTCTTACCGCCCCCTATTGCCGCCCCCTTTCCCGTACGATAGGGTCAAATATCATGTGTGATCAGAGCGATAGCGCGCGCACTGGCTTGATGCACAATCACCCCTCGGGTGATCCTACTCCCTCGCGCGCCAATAACCGTGTCGCGAATCGTCCGACACGCCGTGCGGTTAAGCAAGAGCATGCGATCGCGGTGAATGCCGGTGAACAGTTCAAACCTGGGCGACATCGGATCGGCAAGGCGCCGCGAAATCTCGATTCCCGCGTCGTTCAACAAGTTTTATCCTCTCAGTAAGACAAGGCGATCTTGAAACGAGAGGATATCCTCCTAACTAACGGGACTGCGATGTCGTGAATGCCGGCGCGTCCCGCCTCTTTGCGCAAGCAAGCGTTGCGAATGGGGAGTGTCCCGATGCGAAAGACAATCCTCGCACTGATCTTCCCTACCCGGACCGCGCGGCCATCGTCACAGAATGCGCCGAAGAGGCTTCTCGCGCACGCGCTCGGCGCGCTCGCTTGGCTCGTTGGCTGCGCCGCCGCCATGGCGCAAGGCACGCCGCCGCCGGCGGTCTCAGTGCGCCCGGTGATCAGCCGCCAAGTAACGGCAACCGGCGATTTCGTCGGCCGCGTTGTGGCGATCGACAAGGTCGACATCGTCGCCCGGATTACCGGCTTCATCCAGGAGCGCAATTTCACCGAAGGACAACAAGTCAAGACCGGCGACCTCCTGTTCCGCATCGAGCCGGACACCTACAAGGCAGCGGTCGACCAGCAGAAGGCCAATGTCGCCAAGGCCAAGGCAACGCAGCTCAATGCCGCCCTGCAGCTGCAACGCGCCCAGCAGCTGGTGAAAAATCGTGACACCCCGCAGTCCACGGTGGACCAGCGCACCGCGGACGAGCAGGCCGCCGCGGCCGATATCATGCAGGCGCAGGCACTGCTCGAGCAGGCGCAGATCAACCTTGGCTACACGGAAATCCGCTCGCCGATCGACGGCCGGATCGGGCTTGCCATTTTCACGGTGGGCAACCTGGTGCAGCCGTCATCGGGAACGCTGGCGACGATCGTCAGCCAGGATCCGATCTACGTGACCTTTCAGGTGAGCGAGCGCAACCTCGTCAACTACAAACGCAGGATCGCCGAATCGGGCGCCAAGGATTCGCACGAAACCGTCCACCTCAGGCTGCCCGACGGCAGCGAATATCCCCATCCCGGGCTTACCAATTTCTTCGACGTGCAGGCCGACGCCACGACCGACACGGTGACCGTGCGCGCCCAACTGCCCAATCCAGAGGGAATTCTCGTCCCCGGCGGGGTCGTGGCCGTCACGGTCGAACGGGGGGCCCCGAAGTCGGCGCTGGTGGTCCCGCTCTCCGCCGTGCAGCTCGACCAGGCTGGGCGCTATGTCCTGGTTGTCGACGAAAACAAAAAGGTCGAGCAGCGGCGGGTGACGACCGGGGTCGAGCAGGGCCGCGACGTGGTGGTGACGAACGGCCTCAAAGAGGGCGAGTTGGTCGTCGTCGAGGGAATCCAGAAAGTGCGTCCCGGCCAAGTCGTGACGGCTACCGTCGTGCCGCAAAACTGACGACCGATGTTTTCCGGCATTTTCATAGATCGGCCGAGGTTCGCGGTGGTGATCGCGATTGTGATCACGCTCGCTGGCGCCATTGCCATCACGACGATCCCGATCGCCCAGTTCCCGGACATCGTGCCGCCGCAGGTCACACTGACGGCTACCTATCCCGGCGCCGACTCGGAGGTGGTCGAGACCACGGTGGCGCAGCCGATCGAGCAGCAGATCAACGGCGTCGACAATGCGCTTTATTATCAGTCCGCCAGCGGCTCGGACGGCAGCTATACCCTCAACGTGACCTTTGCGCTCGGCACCGATCCCGACATCAACACCGTCAACGTCCAGAACCGGGCGAGCCTGGCAACCCCGCAGCTGCCCGACGAGGTGCAGCGAGTCGGGCTGTCGGTGCGCAAGAAATCCGCCGCGCTGCTTCAGGTCATAAACATCTATTCGCCGAAAAACACCTACGACGCGATCTACCTGAGCAACTACGCCACCATCAACGTCATCGACCCGATCGCGCGAATCAAAGGCGTCGGCCAAGTCACTTTGTTCGGGCCGCTCGACTATTCGTTGCGCATCTGGCTCGACCCCGACAAGCTGACCGAACTCGGCCTGGCACCAAACGACGTCATCACGGCGGTGCAGAGTCAGAACGTGCAGGCGGCGCTCGGCCGCGTCGGCGCCGCGCCGATCAGCAGCGAGCAGCAAGTCCAGATCAACGTCAAGACCAAGGGCCGGCTCGCGAATCCGGACGAATTCGCCGCCATCATCGTGCGCGCAAATCCCGACGGCTCGGTGGTTCGGGTGAGAGACGTCGCTCGGGTCGAATTGGCCGCCCGATCGCAGGATCGCTACAGCCGCTTCAACCGGGCGCCGGCCGCCGCGCTCGGCATCTATCAGTCTCCCGGGTCGAACGCGGTCGACGTCGCCAAGCAGGTCCGCGACACCATGACGAGCTTGGCGACACGGTTTCCCGCCGATCTCGCCTACACCGTGTTCTATGACTCTACCGTCTTCGTCACCGCGACCATCGTCGAGGTCCTGAAGACCCTCGTCATTGCGATCGTGCTGGTGGCGATCGTGGTCTTTCTCTTTCTCGGCAAGCTGCGCACGACGCTCATTCCGCTGGTGGCGGTGCCGGTTTCGATCATCGGCACCTTCGCCGTCCTGCTGCTCATCGGCTATTCGGCCAATACCATTTCGTTGCTGGCGCTGGTGCTCGCCATCGGCATCGTCGTCGACGACGCCATCGTCGTGGTCGAGAACGTCGAACGGGTGATTGAGGAAGAGCCCGGCCTCTCGGTGCCGGAGGCGTGCAAGAAGGCGATGGCGGAGATCACCGGTCCGATCCTCGCAATTACCCTCGTGCTGCTGTCGGTGTTCGTCCCGGTGGCCTTCATCCCGGGTATCAGTGGCCAGCTGTTCCGTCAGTTCGCGGTGGCCGTCTCGGTCTCGATGGTGATCTCGGCGGTCAACGCGCTCACGCTCAGTCCGGCGCTGTGCGGGGTGTTGCTCAGGCGCGGCCAGACGAGCCGCGGGCCGATGCGCTATGTGCTGGGCGCGATTGATCGCACGCGTGACGGCTATGTCGCGGTCGTGCGCCGGTTGGCGCGGATGGCGATCGTCGGCGTGCTTGTCGCGGCCGGCGCGCTCGCGGCCGCGGCGGCGCTGATCCGCGTCACGCCGCAGAGCTTCCTGCCCGACGAGGATCAGGGCGCGATCTTCGCGGCGATGCGGCTGCCGGAGGGCGCCTCGGTCAACCGGACCGAAGCGGTGGTCAAGCAAGTCGAAGACCTCGTCCTGCCGATCCCGGGCGTCGAGGGAATCCTCTCGGTGGTTGGATTGAATTTCATCGACTACGTCGCCTCGTCGAACCAAGCGTTTT
>Ga0153928_1001425_pt1 | contig 10633 bp, 13 predicted proteins | sample TSNJ012MetaG_FD_106656 | JGI IMG/M metagenome (GOLD analysis project Ga0153928, IMG submission 106656) | Attine ant fungus gardens microbial communities from New Jersey, USA - TSNJ012 MetaG | ecosystem: Host-associated > Fungi > Mycelium > Unclassified | place: USA: New Jersey, Wharton State... | reverse complement strand
CGACGCTTGCTCAGTTGCCTTTCCAAGTCACTGTCCTTCTTCCTCCACGAATCTGTCTTTTTTTGTCACACAGCATCACTGAGCCGAGTCAGTATCTGCCTCAAGTCCCGCATAATCTAATTCAGTTCGACAATTATCAGTGTGCTGACAAATTATAGCGCTCAAATGATCCGTTGACGATGTCACGTGATGACATTATCCCGCCACGTCTGACATCCCAGCTCAGCAATACTAATTACAATGCACCTTAGGGTGTTTCTGTTGTTCGTATCTGTTGCATCTGCATTCGCTGTTAATGACACTCTTACTTGGGGTCCCTACCGACCCAACCTCTACTTTGGCTTGCGGCCTCGTTTACCGCAATCGCTCATGACCGGTTTGATGTGGTTTGGCACACATGACTACGCCTCTCTTCAACGTTGGTACCTGAGCTTCCCTTTCGTGGACACGACTTTTGATGTGCTACAATGATCAGATACACGTCATGTTTGTGAACAGAGCGACAAACTTGATACATACACCTGGACTGAGTATGACGCACGGCGAGGAGGAGTGCAAGTAATCAAAGATACCCTTAATAATGCCAAAATAACGACAGAATTCCTCAACCTTGCTGGTGGGGACCATGGTGGAAGCTGGGCTGTTCGAATAAAGGGCGAACCGATTGATTCTGGTATAGTCTTTTCTTCCGGCATGAACATCCTTCATGGATATTTTAGAAAAACTATCCCAAATTTCGACTATCTTCTATTTTGGTCTTGAAGGAATAGGGGTCCTTGAAATGGAAACAGAGGAAGATGAAAATGTACATTTACTTTCAATGCTTTCGGTTGATTACTGACGTCCGCTCCAGGGTGTCGAGGGGCCCATAAAGCTTAAGGGAAACACTCCTGACCTGGAAGACTTCACACTTAGTATCGTAGATGGTGATTCACGCAGAAGCCACTTTCTTAGATGATGTTGACACACATTGTCAGGACCTGGAAACCAAGCTGTCACAACAGGTCGTCATTCAGGCGATTTCGAGGATAGGATTGGAAAGACGCACTTTGTCGGACGTCGATTGGGGGCGGAAGAGGTTTGGCAAGCTAAAGGTATGAATCATGAATGAATATCCTGGTCTGTATCAACATGCCCGCATAAAGAGCATATTTTTAAAGAGATTATTGATCGTGCTCGAGAGGCGATTGAACCTTACCGAGAACCCGAAGTCGGACTTCCGCATCCATCGTGGATTCTTCAATTGCCGGATGACATCTACACTGGTAGCAATCTCTTTGCGTTCCAGAAGTCCTTTGACGGTCCCTTCCAATTCGATGTCTTCTATGAAAGTACAAGTGCGAAACAGGAATTGAATTGTACGTTTGGAGAAGTTATTGATGGGATATACTCAGAGAATTTCAGCTGCATTACTTGATCAAGGAATCCCTTCACTCGTTGAAGCATATGACAAACGTTTCAACCAAATCTTCCCATATCCTTTGGATTTCCCAGTCCAGGACAAACAAAAATTACAAGATTTCTCTAAAGCCATCACTTCTAATCTTCTTGGAGGTGTTGGTTTTTTTTATGGCAACTCTGTTGTCAATAAGAAATTTTCTTATGAATGGGATGAGGATGATGACATTACGGTCGAAGATGAGGATGAAGGAAAAGGTGCACGGTTGACTCCTCCAAAGGCTTTGTTAACTGCCACACCAAGTAGGAGTTTCTTTCCCAGGGGTTTCTATTGGTGCGTGCTGGCTCCTGATCACCATTCTAGATCATAATATCCTGGCAGGGATGAAGGATTTCATCTTCTCCATATCGGACAGTGGGATAACGACTTCAGGTGACCTTTAATATATCCTGACTAGGTCGTGGGCTTAATATTTGACTGGGAAGCCTTGAAATATTGAAATCCTGGATCGACCTAATTGACGACGATGGCTGGGTTGCTCGCGAACAAATCTTAGGAGAAGAAGCACGAAGCAAGGTCCCCCAAGAGTTCCTGACTCAAGTACCAAACTATGCGAATCCTCCCACGCTCGCCATGGCTGTCACTGCTTTTATCGAGCGTTTGAAGGAGGTTTCTTCGAAGAAAGAACCTTCTGACCGGGAGTTGGGAATGGACTTTGGAACGAGTCCAATACAAGCCCCTTTCTTCACCGATGCCCCGAATGCGGGCGGTGAGAGCCAATACCTGAATAATCCGGATCTTGCCCTTTCTTTCCTGAGGTCTATTTATGTGCCCTTGAAGAGACACTACGATTGGTTCAGGCGCACTCAACGTGGTCAAATCAAGCAGTACGGTAGGAAGGCCTATTCACGTACCGAGGGTTATCGGTGGCGTGGAAGGTCCGAGCAGCATGTTTTGACGAGCGGTATGGATGATTATCCTCGAGGCCCTCCCCACGCGGGCGAGTTACATCTGGACTTGATTTCTTGGATGGGATTTTTCACCAGGACTATGAAGGGGATCGCGGAGTTCATTGGAGATACAGAGGACGCCATAACATTTGCAGAGATTGAAAAAGCTATCATAAATAATATTGAAGGTGGGACGCACACCCCTGTCATCCTTTCGAATTTATTCAGTCTTCTTTCCAGACTTGCACTGGGATGAGGAAGAGCAAATGTATTGCGATGCCGACGTTGATGAAGATGGTAAGAAATGATGATCTCTGTTTCTCTCGTGTTTTAATTGCTGGCTGCTCACAGAGGAATCGTACCATGTCTGTCACAGAGGCTATCTTTCGCTCTTTCCATTACTACTGGAGCTTCTTCCCGTTGACTCACCTCATTTGTCTGCTATCCTTGATATTCTTCATGATCCTGACCACCTTTGGTCCCCATATGGTTTGCGCAGTCTATCTAAATCACATCCCGATTTTGAACAGGGCGAGAATTACTGGAGAGGACCAATTTGGGTTCAGATGAACTATCTCGCCCTGCGCGCTCTGCACAATGTAGGTCATCGATACTGATAATAAATAATCGATACATCACTCCCTTCCATTAGACTTATGCCGCACGGGAGGGTCCCTACCAACAGAGGGCGAAGAGAATCTACGATGAACTGCGTAAAAACATAGTGACTAATGTTTTCAAGGTCAGTTGGATTGTCCGATTGAGTTCAAACAGTCACTGATTAAACAACATAGGAGTATGAACGGACAGGTTATGTCTGGGAACAGTATGATGCAAGCACTGGAGAGGGTAGACGAAGGTGAGTTGTTTGAATATTGCATGAATGATTCGTCGTAAAAGTTTATTTCAGCCATCCGTTCACTGGTTGGACTTCACTGACGACACTCAGTATGTTTTTATTGGTTTGCTTTCGGAGAAACAAAGCGCTAACCGTGCGATCGTACCTCAGTTCTGACAGAGAAATATTAAGGAGATTTCATGCCAATAAAGTAGGGTGTTGCCGAGCTGTTTTTCGATACCTATAATCACCTTCGATTGTCCAATAAAAATACATGATTGACTGCCAGGGCCCGGGCCAGTTCCTGTTCATTGGCTTGGATGATGAATGTTCATGAAAAAGGTGATCATATTCTTCGCCCCCAATCGGAGATTGGATTTTGAATATTATTTCACATTTTGGTCGGCGTGTGGCTCCCACGTTGAAGCAACACACACCCTGGGAATTCTGCTGGGTTTGCCATGACCGGTCTTCCGCGAGTACAGCACGGCCATAGCCGTCTTAAGGTCCTTGTATTTTTTTTCTCTCGCATGTTGGCCATCATTGTCTTTTAACCTTCGACCAGTATGAGTGTATCATCCAGTTCCGACGACGGTGCTTTCGCTCGCTTGCCCAGCAACATCCTCTATGATATCTTCAATCTCCTCAAACCCTGGGAGCTGCTCTGCCTAGCTCGCATCTCGGAACGCATCCAACGTGTGTCGCTGGGCATTTATTATAGTCGCAGAGGCGTCGACGTCTCTCCTACTGGTGTCATTGACATTACCAGGGAGGAAGATTATGATTTACTATCCCTCCTCCGCATTACCACCTTCTTCATCAAAACCGGCCACATCTCTGTTGTCTTTGTTTTTCCAAAATGGAACTTGATGGAGAACATAAGTAACCTCACTCTCATTTTGATGAGGCTTGTTTCAGTGGATATGATCACTCTCCAGTTTCGATTCGACCCCGAGACCTGCATTGAAGAAGAACAACGGACCGCACTTCTGGCTACCGAAGCTAGATCGCCAAAAAACAAGGGTTTACCAAAGGCATTACAAACTTTGTTTTCTACAGCCTTTCGCGTTGCCACTATGGTGCGTATTCTAGAGTCGGAACAACTGTTCAAGATGGTTGGAGGCAACCTGAACAACAATCTTACCGTGCTCCCAAATGCTCCTGTGATCAACGAGTACAAGATTGCCGCCAAGGTTCATATGAACAAGATCGCACAGCTTGCCCACAGGAAACAGAAGGAGAAAGCGCCCACGATCCGTCATGAATCCTCTATCGTGATACTCGACATTCGTTCACTGGTCCTCATCGTTCCACCACTCCTTCCATGGACTGTCACGTGCCTTAATTTCCTCTCAAAACTCCGGTATCTATCATTCACGACCGATTCAGATGACCAAGTTTCCTGGGGTCCACTCCTTTCTAATCTTCATATCCCATCATTGGTTCAACTCACAATGAGTAGTAGTTCCTGTACCCTGGGCGACCTTGCGAAGTTTTCCAAACGCCACTTACGGATGTCAGTCCTTGATATCCGGGATTTTGCCCCTTTGCCAACTGAAGCGCCAAAGGCAGTGAACTTTGCGTTCAGGCATCTGATCTCAATTACTGCGCCTAGCGAAGTACTTAGTGTTTTTCTCTCTTACCCGACCGAGGTTGCACCAATGCTCAAGGAAGCTCATTTTGCCATAACAGTCACTGAGGCCCATCCATTCAACCTCCCGCGGGCGCGGAGGGCATTGGCTTCTGTCATACAGCGACTACAGAGTTTGGATGTATTTGGCCTCGTCGTAGTATACGAAGTTGGTGAATCACCGTTTGAAAAAAGTCTGGAAGCAGAAGAGAAAAAACAGCTTGTACCACTCATCAGCATGCTCACTCTCCGTCTCGATGATGATCTTGGTGTCAATGTTTTTGGACAGCTGATTGACTGGATCACAGAATTCGCGCACATACGCGAACTGAGGCTTCAATCAATCTACCCTTATCTATACCCTATCCAGGCTACTCTGCCGAAGAATGCGATAGGAGCGGAGGAGAAAGAAAGGAGAAGAGAGGCCTTCCGTGAGGAGCTTACTTCCAGATTATCTGCAATGGAGAAGCTAGAAGCTTGCGATCTTTTTGGAAAGAGATACCCTTAAATCTGGCTCTATTGAACCAAACCGGTAGATCGCTCCAATCACTCAAAGCTAGAACCGCAGCTACAGGGGATATGTCAAAAAAATCGGTCATTTTTGACCAGGCAACAGGGTTATACATTTTATCTGCTTTTATTCAATGTTCTCTTTTCTGTATCTCTCTTTCTCATCTGATATTGCTCTTTTTTGGGTATCTGTCTTGGGTTATGGCTGACATGTCAGGTCAAGGTCGCTTTCTGATTCTCGTTGATCAAGTATTGAGGGATATAGCTTTCTTTGGATGAATAGTAGTAACCTGTAAGTAATATGCTCCAAATAGATGTTTGCTTCTGGGATGTTGCATATGCACTTGCATTTGGGTTTCATCAGATATAACTCCAAGGATACTACTGTATGGATGGATGTAGAGATAGAAAAGTACATGAAAGCATATTTTACAGCCATGACAAGATGTATCACGAGCGAGCAATATTCCACAGGCTCTGGACATCGTCAAAGCTAGGTTCTTCTGGTGATCTGATGTCAACAGCGTGGAGATCCCCAGACTGAGATCCTGTGCAAAGAACTGATTTGCGAGAACGAAATTTACGGGAAATGAGAGGGACTCACGAATCAACATCTTGGTTATTCGCCCATATTTGTCGGCCACAGGCTCAAATCCTAACGACTTAAATATCGCAAGCCGCAATCTGAGGCAAACATTTTAGTAAGGAAGACAGTGCAGTAGGTCTACTTACATAGAGCCATCTAGTTCCTTCTCATGTTCCGTTGCAGGGTCATATTCCTCAAGCTTCCTCACCCCCTCTTTGAGAGCTGCCAATTCAGCTTCTTTACTTCCGATCTCGCTTTCTATTTCACCGATGGCTTTTATGAGAGAGAACTTCCTGCTGTCAAATTTGTTAAGGGTGGAAGCATGTGCCTCTAATGATGGGACAGATTCTGGGCGAGTAGACGAGATACGAGCCGCTTCGAGCACTTTGGATAATGCTAATCACGGTAATCTGGTGATCGACAACTTTTAACAATATGTAGTCAAGGCTACCTTTGAGATTTGCATGCGCTTCTTCAAGTTCTTTTTTTCTTTTAGTTTCCGAAGCGGCGAGTTTCTGCTCGGCATCAACTATATTCATATAGTCGTCTCTAGGATCTATGATGGGTCGCATTTTACGGATAGCCTCTCTGAATGGCATGAGTGTCCTATGCTGATTCAAGTAGTACGCGCATTACCTACATGGCTTCTTGGGCATCAATGGACATCTCTCGTGAAGGGGATGTTAGGTTACTGGTCCTAACTGGAACATGAAGCGCGATAGTCATGTGATCCTCACGAGACGGGTCAATTAATCTTTTCGAGAGGATAAGATCGTTTGGGTATTCAGGAGGCAGAACCTAAGGCTATGCCAGAAACAATTCAATGTTTTCTGCCACAAATGCACAAACCGGAAAACAATGGTATGTTCTTAAGTTGACACAACGATTCCAGCTCCGAAACATAGTGAAATATGGTATACTAAACAACCGTGAAGATGGACACAAAGGATAACCTTTCGTATACTAATCAAAGAGAGTCTAGAGTTCCGTGAACTGCGCCTGGTCGAAACTCAGCACAACACGTGTTGTTTAGCAACCAGAACCGCATACCCTGAGCGCGGGCTTTACGACCCAGATCTTCTTCTCTCTACACTTCTCGCTAACCTCCCTTATTTTCGCTTCGATCGCAACCTTAGTCACTTTGTGAGCTCTGAGCTCTTGATATATGGTCTCTACTAGCAGTACAAAGCTGGTCATTTGAAGCTCGGATATTTTGCTGAAGAGGTAAGGAAGGTGTGCATCCGGGAAGGAGCTCTTCAGAACTGGGGCAGACCTCTTGCTAGCAGTCATCAAAGTATCAGGCATAGGCACGCCATTGGCATTGGTAGTAGAAGTATTTTGTCCAGGAACATCTGACACGTTGGAAGCAGCTGCATAGGGAGCAGACGTGATTGTAGGGTTTTTGAGGCTTGCTCTATATTCCTCGACGCATGTTGATACAAATGTGAACGGATCGATAGGAAAGGTTGTGTCTGCAGCAAGATTACAACAATAAAAGCAGTGCAGACATTAATAAGCTCACCATTGAATAATTGTATCCGATATGAATTGAAAGGTTCGTACTCGCACTCGCCAATTCTTGTTTCCCAGCATGGTCCTTTTGAGAATGGTATCAGTGGGACCACGACCTTGCGTTTTTTAACCTTTTTATCCGGCTCTACAGTTTTGCGCTTCGGTGGAGGTGGAGGCATATCCGAAAAATCAGGAAACCCAGGCGGTGATGCATCCCGGACAGTTTGATATATTTCAGGTTCTTCGTCATCGTCTACTAGCCAGCTATCTAGATCCGAGTCGGCTTCCTCTGAGTCGACGTCCTCTCCATCATCTTGCAGGACATCATCTACATCTCCCATCGGCTCTTCTTCCCAATCTTCCCCACTGTCATAATTATAATCGAATTCCACAACATCCTTGCCGAATGGCCGTCGAGGCCCTATGATCTTCGAACTCCGAGTCCATGTCCCAAAATACCCGGGTCGGGCATCTTCATGATACATCAAGATTTTTGCAGGGAAAAGTTCACGGTCTTGTAACTGATTGAGAAGTGTCCGAACTTCATTGTCGTCTCCCACAATCTCTGCCTCAGAGAGTCTTGTCATGACGTCCTGAATAGAGCATGGATTGTATATTCTGAAGCCAGAACCAGAACCCTTCCGTCTAGGTCTTGGAAGTCTTGAACGATCAAGGGGTGAGGGTAAGGAAGTCAAGATATTACTTAGTCGTTCTGAGCAAGAAGGGTCAGCGATGTCCCTGGAAATTATGAAGACAAGTATACCTTGCGCTGTCATAGAACTTACGTCGACTGAACCGGATCTCGAATCTTTCTCTATAACATCACCGAATCCCTCTTCTTCATCATTGGAGTCAAGATAAATGACTCCTGAACTGTTGAGGAGCGCCACTTCTTTCCCTTTCTGCCTCCTCGAATTTTTGAAATAGTTAGCTGGAGCCAAAATGCAACCTTTCTTAAGGGAAAACGACTTGAATATCCTCTCATAGTCGCTAAGAGCAGATGACCTGGTGCTCATTTCCCTCCCATTGGGACTAGGAGCAGGAGGCCCCTGGGGCTTGGAGAAGAACTTAGCCATCAGTGTTCGTGATTTATTCTGAGCATCCTTTGCTTTCTTTTCCTTCTCCACTTTGGCTGCCCTCTTTTCTAACCTTTCCCTCTCCTGGAGAAAGAGTGGACTTGATCATTCTGCTAAAGAAAAGGACAACGATCAAGGTCTCACCTTGGCCAGTTTTTCTGGATCCTGAGGCCTTTTAAGGCGGCTAGATCCGATAATTTCCCTGGCATTCTCGACGCTTTCATCGTCTTGCACTTGTACTGTGTTGATGGGTGAAAAGGTTTTCTCTTGATCAGTCATATTGATCAGTGAGAGGGCCTCCGTTTTGTTCGACAGATCTTTGCTAGCCCGATTCGTGCCTTTGGGATCAAGGATGTCATCTCTCTCCGCTTGACTGAGAGCCTCAAAACCGTGTCTAAGCTGTTCTTTTGCCTAGGAAAGGCATCAGGGATAGCACACAGTTCTGAACGTTCATCTACCTGTATACGCTCCAATGACCGCGCCTCAAGCTTCTCTCGTGCACTCTTAGGTAACCAATCTCTGTGGTTTGGCTGAACCTCCCACCGCCACACGCACACAGCCGCTGGCACCTTCAAGCCGGTCAATGAATCAAGGCCATAGTTATTGCGCTCAAGAACCAATCTGATAGCCTGTTCTATTGCTTGAAGTGGAAGAACCGATTGAGCAGAATCCATTTCGGTATCTTCCTGAGGTGGCATTATAACATGTTGTATGTGTTTCCCCAAAGCCGCGAGAGTTTTATCGCTAAAGGGACTCGTCCACATCAGTTTGCAGTTATCTCCATAATATTAGTCACCTCTCGTGTCCGAGTTTGGCTATCAGCGGCAAGTGCTCTTCAGGAAAAGTTTGTAAAGTTTGATCATGGTCTCGACTTTGCTGTTCAATCATCTCCCGAAATCTGACGATTTCTAGAGCGCGGTATCAGATATCCGGATACTGCCAAGGCTCAAGTCACACCTTGCAGCGTTTCCGACAGCTGCTCCAGCGATATGGGCTTTTGTTTGAAAACAACCTTGCCATTCCTCAGCTCCGCAATTACAGGTTTCTCTAGCAGAGAAGAAACGCGGTTTGAGTAAGGGGTTTGGCAAAGATACGGATATATCATACTCTCGGGACTTTGCAATGTCACTAACGCCTCTGAGTCAAGTAAAAAAAACTCGAAGGACGGAATCAGACAAACCTTTGAAAGCGCCTTCATTCATGCTAATAACACAGCTGTGCAGGAGACAAAAGTGCCACGTGCGCATCGACGCGATCGTAACAGCCATTACTGGCGCGTCTGTCACACTTCTTCCCTCAAATGGCCACCAATTTTTTCAGCTCAAAATCAAAAACTGTAAAATCCACTGTGGGTCCTACGCTGCAACCGTGGATTGAAAAGTAGTGAGTAATATCATGAATTCTGGCAGAGATTCGACTGACATCTCTAGTCGACCGAAAACGATCGATGATGTATCTGCCCAAGAACATACTATCGCAGTGTTACAGAAGAGTTTGACATCAACAAATGTAAGTCGGCTCCTGGAATTCATGTTCAAAACCCTTAACATAACTAGCTTTCTCATATGCTTTTCTATGGACCTCCAGGAACAGGAAAGACCTCAACAATCTTAGCTTTGGCGCGCCAGCTCTTCGGGTATGTTCTAATATCATTGCATGCAGCTGTCTCGCACTTATTTCCAATCATCCAAGACCAGATAACTTCAAGAATAGAGTGCTTGAGCTCAATGCCTCAGATGAACGAGGTATTGCCATCGTCCGCGAGAAAATCAAGAATTTTGCTCGCCAAACTCCTCGAGCACAAACCATCGCTTCCGACGGCAAAACATACCCATGTCCTCCTTTCAAGATCATCATTTTAGATGAAGCGGATTCCATGACACAAGATGCTCAAGGTGCTCTCCGACGAATCATGGAAAGCTACGCTCGAATAACACGTTTCTGTCTCGTATGCAATTATGTTACCAGGCAAGCATTTTGACATCTCCTGCCTTGGCACGTACTACAATCGTTTGATCAGGATTATTGAACCTCTTGCTTCCCGTTGCTCAAAATTCCGCTTCACACCTCTCAATTCTGAAGCAGCAATGTCACGTTTAGTTTATATTGCAGAGGAAGAACAAGTGGATGTG
>Ga0153928_1001415_pt1 | contig 10682 bp, 9 predicted proteins | sample TSNJ012MetaG_FD_106656 | JGI IMG/M metagenome (GOLD analysis project Ga0153928, IMG submission 106656) | Attine ant fungus gardens microbial communities from New Jersey, USA - TSNJ012 MetaG | ecosystem: Host-associated > Fungi > Mycelium > Unclassified | place: USA: New Jersey, Wharton State... | reverse complement strand
GTAACGTGGACTCCGTCGGCGATCGCGTATCTGTAATAGGTTTCGAGGATGCGCTCACCGGCATAAGAAAGCGCACCATCGCCAAGAAGGATGCTGAGGCCTCCCGCCGCGAGATAATCAGCGCGCGCGTGCGAGATTGCATTAAGCGCACCTCCGATGCCGATTTGATCTTTCGCCCGCCCCCATAGATCGCCGCTAATCGATAAGCCGCCGGACAACGAGTGGTCGATATCCGTGAAATCAAAAGTCTCATATTGACCATTGTCCATGCTGAACCGCGCAAAGAGGCCGATGTCCGGCGTGATTTGCTGCTCGAGATTGACACCGCCGCCCACTTTTACGCGCCGCGCGCGAACGGTGGAGATATTGGGCGTAGTCCCGGTGGCAAAGCCCTGCGCCACGGCCTGATTGAAACTGCCCATAAAGCCGTCATTGGCGTAAAATAGAAATTTAAGCTTGCCCGGCTGGTTGAACAATTCGTGGCGCTCCTCGAATTCCACAACCGGCTGGAATTGTCGGAAAAGGACCGGTTCGATCCTTTCTTGGTTCGGAAATTGTGACAGTTGGAAGACACCGGCCCGCGCGGTCCACCAGTCCTGCTACCATTCGCCCGTTGCGCCATAGGTGAAGCCCCATGAATCGGCGGCGTAATCGAAGGCACCCATCTCGATAATCGACCAGTTCAGGAACGTGCTTGCGGGATCGTGCGCGTATCTATTGTCGTCGAAAATGTCGACGACCGCGTATTTTCCAACCGTGAAGGTCAGGCGGTTGGCATCGGCAGGTTGGGCCAGCTGGTCTGCTCCGGGCTCGATTTGCTCACGTCCGCCGCCAAGCCCGATCGTCTGGCGCAGGAAATAGCGCTGATCGCGTATGTAGGGCTCGCTCTTGCCGACCTTGTAGGCGAAAGCGTTGGGGAACCCCGCGATGCCGAACGTGCCGCCGAATTTGCCGCCGAACGTGCTGCCGACGCCGAAGCCCTCGTCGATCTCCGGAGTGAAATAGATCGCCGCGCCTTGCCATAGCCCCAAGCCAAGAAATGCGGTTGCCGCTAGGACTTCCTCGACATGGGCCTGCGGAGCCAGACTCTCCGGTCCGGAATAGGCCGCCCGGAAACCCGGATAGCCCTGCGGGACCCATGTCACCTGACCATGGAAGCTGTATTGCTCGGCGGCCGGAGTCGCCTCGCCTGATCCGGCCGCTAGGGGTTCGGCGGCGGGTGCACCAGCGCCCCCTCTGTATCCGCCTCCGGCCGTTTGCGATTCGGCTGGCGCGCCGGTGTCGAACCTGTAGTCCAGGCCCATCCGAAAGATGTGATTCTGATTGAATTGGCTCGATGTGTAGCCCAGTCCGACGCCGTTTTCGAAAAACTGATCGATGCGGCCGAGATTGACATAGAGATATTCCGCGCTCGCGAACCAATGATCGCTCAAGGCGTATTCGAGGCCAGCGCCGAACACATATTTTGTACGGGCGGAGTGTGATGCCCCCGCGGCAAAATAATTGCCCGGAGCAGGCGGGTTGAGAGTGACAAAGCCGGGATCGCGATTGCCGCCATAGGCGATGCCTGCCGTCGCATAGAGGAGGGCACGGTCGAAAGCATAGCCGAGGCGCCCGCGCATCGTGCCGAAATAAAACGAGCAGCCGCCGGACGGGGTGTACGAGCCGATGCCCAACGGCGCATAGGCCGAGTGAGCTGCGAATGTGCCATTGCGGCAATTGCCGAGATAGTTGAAGTCCGTTTCGAAGCCGGGGACGAGCGAGCCGATCTGGTAATTGTAACCGGCTTGGAAACCGCCGGTGAAGCCCGCTTGCGCGCCGCCCTTGGAGGGAAGATCGAAGGCGCTCGAGCCGAACCCTTGCGATTGAAAGGCGGGGTTGCCGGGTGACAAGGCGCCGCCCGCGTTCGCGCCCAGATAGAACCCGGTCCAAGTGAAGGCGGGTGGAGGCGCGGCGAGGTCCGCCGCGAAAGCCGATCCGGAGATACTTGCAGTCACGGCGGCGAGCAAAGGCAGCACCAACCTTGGCGGAGGCCAAGACAGACGGACGCATCGGCGAACAATATCCTTCTTGCGCCAGCGCATCTCCTTATCTCCCGGCATTACGCACTGCGACATGAACCCGCGCAACATGGCTCCCTATGGCATAAGATGTAGCATAGGCTACAACATAAGCAAACTCAAAAAAATAGTATCGAATTTGGAGCGGAAGGACCCGCAAACGCGCACGGCCGAGGGACCAACGTCCGATGACAATAGAAATGTTTGTCGAGGAGTGCGACCAACATTGGAAAGATTGTCGTTCTGGTCCGACCCGCGCGAGCGACTGGGTTCACTGCCCTGGCTCCCTTTCGCGGCGCGGCTCCTTTCCGGCGTCGCGCCGCCGCGCGCTCCGCAACCTGAATGTGCAATCTGCCGCGCGCTCATAATCCGCCACTCAAAAGTGGCTTGCCAAACAGCGCCGGAATGAGGTCGTCGAGGAACAGAAGGAGCTGAGTCCCGGCGCCGATACCGCGTCCGGCTCGGCGATTGAGCGGCACGATGAGTAGTGCCGACACCTGCCAGGTGTCCGCGACATAGGCGAGCCCCGGATACATGGTTGCAGCGGTTTTTTGGCTATACGGCGAGATGAAAGCGAATTCGACGAGCGGCACGAATTGATTGAGCGGCTCTTCCTTCGGGGGACCGCCAGTAAATCTATCGGTCAGGTAATAGGTGCTATATTGAATTGAGACCCCCCAGTGCAGCGTATCGACATCGCGGATCGAAATTGGCCCGGGGACGCCGGTGACTGGATCGATTCCGAAGACTGTCGAGCTGGCCTGCGTGGGGAACTCCATGACGGCGCCGCCGGTGATGGCGAACGGCCGCAGCCAGGCGAGGCTGTCGGGAAGATCGCCGAAGCCTTTGCCGAAGAAGATGCCGGGTTGGATCGTATTGGGTCCTCCCGCACCGACTCCTTGTGCACCGGTGCCCCCGATCCCCCAGGTCAAGCCGGCCGAGACTAGAATCTCATCGGGGTCATTTTTGTAAAGACGTGCTTTAAGGGTCAGGTTTGCCGTGTCGAATCCTGACCGCTGAAACTGTCCCCAGTCCCGATGAATCCACCCGCTATCGACGCCAATCGCGATGGTCGGCGTGAGAAGCCGCATGAAAGACCACGTGACGGTTTCGTCGACGACATCATGGCCGTCGGGTGCAGGTCGTTGCACGGTGGAGAACGGCGAAAACACGAATTCGTCGGAAACCTCCGGATCATCGAATGAGAACGTGCCTGGAAAAAGCCGGTTGCCGGCGATGCCGTGCGCAAGCACGGGGCCGGTCATGCCGAACGTCACGATGATGGCGAATATCTGACGCCGGCGCCTGCGAGAGGCAGGCGCGTCTCGCCGCCGAAAAACCGCGTTGATCCGAAGCATCTTGGTGTCTCCTCGTATTTCGCACCAAGAAACGCGCTCGCGCAGGCATTGACAACAGGCATGAAGACATGAGTACGTTTTTTGTCAATGGAGTGGAGCAACTTAAGGCACCGTCAAATTAATGAAAAGATAGCAAGGGTAGTGGATCAGTTTGAAATTTGAGTGACAATGACCTGGTTGATGAGCCGCGTCTGTTCTTCATGCACTTCTGGGCAAATGATGAATTGGCAAAACTGGCCGCTGGATTGAGGGCCGCGCTCGACAAGATCGATCTCGCGCGCGGCTGACGCGTGTGGCGAAAAGTGTATCACGGCCTGCAAGATTGCAGTTCTTTTGGCTTTTGCGGAATCTCAGCCGAGGAACACAGAAGAGGAACAATGACGTCTCTATCGCGGCGAGAAACCATAACCGGGCAGACGTGGCCGGCACGCTATGGCGCAGCAGCCACATTGCAACCGCAACTTCTACCTCCAGCGGCTGCCGCCGGGCCCTGGAGAGGCCCGGAGCGCGAACAATGTCGAGTGCCGGCGCGAATATCGATCCGGCGTCGATACCGCGCGACGCCCGGGGACCTGCCGGCGATCCGCTTCACTACTGGCGACGGCGTCCTGGGAATCTATCCCTATAGCTCGACCTTTTCGCCGGCGTTCGCCCATTCCTGAAAGCCGCCGGGGTAATGCGCGCGGATATCGTCGCGGCCGGCTTCTTGAGCGAGCGCCAGCGCGGTGAGCGAGCGTTTGCCGGAACGGCAAGATAAAACCACCCGCTTGCCCGGGGCGCCCGGCAGTGCCTGCGGGTCGAAACGCTGGAGCGGATTGAGTATTGCTCCCGGGATGCGGCCGGCCGCATATTCATTGGGCTCGCGCACATCGACAAGCAGGATCGAGCCGTCCGCCAGCCCTTTTTTCAATTCGTCTATCTGGACGTTTTCCACTTCCGGTTCGGCCATGAACAAGCTCCCGTGTTTCCTCCTGTGGTTCCGGCGATGCAATTTCGCAAAAGCGGCGCGCCTACACAATAAGTTTGTCGCGCCGGGATAAAATTGCTTCGGCCGCCGCGAGATCGCTTGGACCGTTGGCGTTGAAAAAAGGATCGTAGGGCTCGATAGGCCACTCCACAACGGCGCGGTGGTAGTTTTGCAAGAATGCCTCGACCCTTCGCATGTCCTCCACAACGATGGCGTGGCGGAGATCGTTTCTGATCGAAACCGGCCAGACCGCGACCGCCGGATGCGTCCTGCCGCCGGAACGCGCGCAGGCGATCACGGCATTGTCTTTCGCCCTCGCGTCCATGAGGCTGGCGGCGAGATCGGCCGGCAAAAACGGCGTGTCGGCAGGCACGCTGATCGCCAAGGGGACATCCGGGCGGCGCGCCGCGATCCAATCGAGCCCGGCGAGAATGCCCGCGAGCGGACCCCTAAAACCCGGCACATCGTCGGGGACGACAGGCACATCAAATCCGGCAAATCTCGCCGGATCCCCATTGGCGCTCAACACGAGACCTTCGCACTGCGGCCGCAACGCCGCGACGGCGTGGGCGAGTAGCGGAATCCCACCGGCCTTTCGCAGCACCTTGTCGCCGCCGCCCATCCGGCGCGCGAGCCCGCCCGCGAGAAGGATGCCAACACATGTTCCGGTCCGCATCGTATTCCGCGCCCTTGCGCACGCGTTGACTATCCCCGCGCGAGCGCGGGATGCGGGTCTCGAACGCGCCTTTAGAACCTATACCAGACCCCGGCGGTTGGACCCAGCTCGCGTCCGGCGTTGATCCCTGCGACCGTGATAAAGCCGCCGATCTGCACCGACCATTGCGGCGCGATATCATAAACGAGGCTCGGCTGCAATTTCGTCCAGGAGACATGGCCGAACTGGAGGGAACCGTTGACAATCGACGTGAAGCTCTGCAGCAGCACGAGAACTTTTGGAAAGGGGCGCAGTCCCATCGTCAAATCGATCCGCCATTCGCCCGGCTGACCGGCGGCGTAAAAGCGATAGGCACCTTGCACGTCGACGAAACCCTCCATCCCAGCGACGACGACATTGCGCCCGGCCAGGCCCCGGAGATCGAGGGAAGCGGCGCGGCGCACCGCGAACGGCCCGAGCGAATCGGCGAACGAGAAGCCGGGCGAGCGCAAGCCAGCTTGAAACGAAAGGACGCTCGTATCCGTGCGGTAGAGCCCGACTCTCGCCGCGATCTCGCTCTCGCCCGGTCCATTGTAGGACTGTCCCGGCGGAGGGTTCTGGATGCGGTCGTAGGACGGCGAGGCGACCAGGGTCAGCCAATTCGTCAGGTCATATTCGATATACGTTCCAACTTCGAACTTTCGATAGGACGGAACCGGAATGAGATGCCCGCTCGCATCGAACGCACGGGTGGAATCCGAGAAAAACGTATCGGCAATGACCTGCCCGTCGCCGGGTGGCATCAGCCAGGCGCCGCCCCACGCCGCCTCGATGCCGGCGCCGATGAACCCGCTGGCGGCGGCAATAAGCACGAGGGGAAAACGCGGGATACGCAACGGAAAGCCCCTTCCCGGCCCGGCGCGGCGACAACTATGGAAATATCAAAAACGACTGTTGACATTGCACATCACATTCTAGCCGCATTATCGCCAAACACAAACCGATTCGCTTGCTAATTTAGGTCTAATCGGAGCCGACTTAGCGGGAAATGGGAACTAAAACGTCTGAAGCCTTCTCTGGCGAGCAGCTGTAACTAAGCGTGGGCAATCAATGCAAAGGAGGCGCAAGAATGGAGGAATGCGAGTGGTGAGAACCTCGGCGAGATGGTCATGTTCCGTTAAAAATCATGCAAGCGCTGGAGTTGACCAGCTCTGAGCCTGGCTTCGCACAAATCACGTTGTCGATTGGCGTCATCGCATGGCTCAAGAGAGCTTATGACGCTTACAAGGCTGCTCGTCTCGCAGGACTCACGTCTCTTGCAGCCGTTGGACGGGGGATCAGAACCGTTACCCTGAATGCTACGAGAGTCTTCATCGCCACGGCCATCGTAGCGATCATCGCCGAAATACTCTTGTTCTTGATGGAGAAGGCGGCGGTTGTCTATACGGAGCTCGTGAACATGACGGACGACGATCTCATCATGGACGATCTCGGAATCGTCAATGGCAAGCAACTCGTACAGTTCGTCGATCCATTAGACGCAATCCAGCGCAATGCGCTCATAAGCGCCTTGGTCTCCTACTCGAAACCGGTGAGATTGAGTATGGATATTGGGTTGGGCTCTTCTCTGCCAGCAAGAAAGACATGGCTCTCTACGGCAGTCTGGGGGCATTCAACTTCCGGGCGTGTCCCTACGTCGGGTGGGAAATTCCGCTTACCGGCGCTTTTGGCGGCCCAAATCACTGACTTGTGTCCGCCTCAACTGAGGGCAAGAGCTGGGACTTCGCGCAAAAAACCTCGAAGAAAGGTTCGTTGTACAGCACCGCCCGGGGTGTCGCCACCGTCACCGCGCGGATGCACAGCGGCCAAGGCAGTAAGGGATACATGTCGGTGATTTTCGAAACGAAATAGGTCAAGGTAGCTGCCTTGCTCCCAGCGCGCCTCCTTGATAGAGGTCAGCAGGAATTCATAATGCACTGGGGCCGATTACCTATTAAACGTTTTTTACCCCTGGCGGAAACCATGGTGCGGAATGTTGCCCAGCTGGCTTGTCGGGCGAACGCGGCCTCGGCGCCTCGCATTTTAGCTTGACGGCCGATCGCCGGAGTTCGATAGATGGCGGCAAGCCTGCGGCTTCAACCCATCCACAAACGCGCGACCCTGATTCCGATGCGCCGGGCGGCCGCCGGTCCGCGGCACGGAGTGCCACGCTGAAAACCCCTTTCTTTACGCAACCCTGCGAACCGGCCTCGTAATGCTGTCGCGCCCGCCGCCCTTCGCTTGAACCGCTTCCAAAAGGACAAGCGCGTGACTCGCCTGGTGCGCGGATTGGCCGATCTCGCGAGCGGATACAAAGTCATTTTGAGCGACGTCTGGGGCGTCGTCCACAATGGACTCATGGCCTTCGAGCGAGCCACCGAGGCGCTCGGCCGCTTCCGGGCGGGCAGCGGCAAGGTCGTGCTTATGACGAACTCGCCCAATCCAGGCCGGTTCGTGGCGGCGCAGCTCGCCCGGCTTGGCGTTACGCGAAAAGCGTATGATGCGATCGTCTCGTCCGGCGACGTCACCGCCTCCCTGCTCGTCAAGCGGGCCGGCGCGGGCGTGTTTCATCTTGGCCCGCCCGATGAAACCGCCCTTTTCGAGGAGGTTTTGGCTCTGAGCGGCAAGGCGCCCCGCGTCGTGCCGCTGAAACAAGCGAGCTTCGTCCTCTGCACCGGCCTTACCGATCCCTGGCATGAGACGCCCGCCGATTACGACGCAATTCTTGCCGCCATGTGCGCCCGGAACCTGGAGCTCATTTGCGCCAATCCCGATATCGTCGTGGAGGACGGCGGCAAATTGTTTTATTGCGCCGGCGCGATCGCGGAACGCTACGCCGGGTCGGGCGGCAAGGTGATCCAGGCCGGCAAGCCTTTTGCCCCGATTTTTACGCGCGCGCTCGAACTGGCGCGGGGGCCGGGCACCAAGACCATCGATCGCGCGCGGATCCTCGTGATTGGCGACGCAATGCGAACCGATATCAAAGGCGCGCACGACCAGGGCTTTGATAGTCTCTTTGTGACATCCGGCATCCATCGCAAGGAGCTGCATGGCCCCGCGCAAGGCGCCGCCCTCGACGCCGCGGCGTTCCGTCAGTTCGTGGAAGCCGCGGATTTCGCGCCGACGGCGGCGATCCCGGAGCTGGTTTGGTAAAAAGTTCCGGGGAGGCGGCATGGCGCGGCCTTGACGCGGCCCCTCCAGCCATGCAGTTTCCCGCCGAGTCCGGAGCTCTGCCGGCGCCCGCCTGGCGTCTTACGATTTGGGTTCCCTTGGCCGATCCTTCCTCCGCTAAAAAATTTATTGCCGCCATCGATCCGGCGGCGGCGCCGCCCGAACTGGCAGGCGCGGTGGTCGCGATCGGCAATTTCGATGGCGTTCATCGCGGTCATCTCGCGGTGATTAAGCGCGCCAGGACGCTGGCCCAGGAACTTAACCGGCCCTGCGCGGTGCTTACCTTCGAGCCGCATCCGGCCGATTTTTTCAAGGGTCCCAACACGATCTTTCGCCTCACGCCGCGCGACGCCAAGGCCAGGGCGCTGGAACAGCTCGGCATCGACGGCATGATCGTCATCACCTTCGACAAGGTTTTGGCGGGCCTTCCGGCGGAGGTTTTCATCGTTGAAATCCTGGTCCGCCGTCTAAAAATCCGCGCCGTTGTCGCGGGCTACGATTTCCATTTCGGCGCGGGCCGCTCCGGCTCGCCCGCCCTTCTCAAGGAAGCGGGCAAACGGCATGGTTTCGCCGTCGAGATCGTGGAGCGGGTTTCAGTGGGCACGGCGGACGATAATGACGCCGCCTCCTCGACGGCCGCGCGCGCCGCGCTCGAAGCAGGCGATGCCGAACGCGCCAGGCGTTTGCTCGGTCGCCCCTTCGCGATCATCGGCAAGGTCATCCACGGCCACGAGCTCGGTCGGACATTGGGATACCCGACGGCCAATCTTTTGCCGGACCCGAGCTGCCGGTTGCGCCACGGCGTCTACGCCGTCCACGTCGTCGCCGGGACCAAAATCCATGACGGCGTGGCGAGCTATGGCCGCCGCCCGACGTTCGATAATGGCCAGGCGCTGCTTGAAGCCTTTCTGTTCGATTTTTCCGGCAATCTTTACGGCGAGACGATCGAGGTTCTCTTCATCGGCTGGCTCCGGGCCGAGGCGAAATTCGATTCGGCCGCCGCGCTTGTCGCGCAAATGCAGCGGGATGAGACGCGGGCGAGAGAGATCCTCCGGGCGCCATTCACAGATTGAACGCGAGGGGCTGCCTTCTGTGAGGGATTGGCGGGCGGGACGATTGGGCTGCCGCGTCTTGTTCGCGCATGCCCGCATGGGCGGAATCAATTTGGCTTACTTGCTTGATGCCAGTGCCAGGCATCCATGCAACGCGTTAAGCAGCCCCGCCCAACTTTGGCCGCAAAACTTAAAAGGAATAGCACCTCGGCTGGTGCATCGCACCCGCGCCGGTAGGACTAAAGGACAGCAATGGTCCGTACATTTGCCCGCGCCGGGATCCTTCTCGCCCTCTTGAACGGATCTCCGGCCTTTGCCTTCAACAACCCGCTCAGCGGCGTGCAGCTGGCTAACTTTAATCCGCTCAACCGCGGGCCGCTGGCCGACTTTCTTAATCTTTTTCGGGAACAGGCCATCCCGCGCCAGGTCGTCGCTTGGCACGGCGGCCATGCGGCGGGCACGGTCGTCATCTCGACAAGCGAGCGACGCCTCTATTATGTCCTCGGGAAGGGCCAAGCGATCCGGTATGGCGTCGGCGTTGGCCGGGAAGGCTTCACCTGGTCCGGCACGAAGACGGTAACGATGAAACGCCAATGGCCGGATTGGACGCCGCCGCTGCAAATGCTTAAGCGCCGACCCGACCTGCCGCGCCACATGGTTGGCGGAATGGACAATCCGCTCGGCGCGCGCGCGATTTACCTTGGCTCCAGCCTCTATCGCATTCATGGGTCGAACGAGCCGGACACAATCGGGGCTGCCGTGTCGTCAGGCTGCATTCGGATGACCAACCAGGATGTCGTTGATCTTTCCGATCGGGTTAGGGTGGGCACGAAAGTTGTCGTGATCCGGTAGCGCGGCATGTAAGTGAAAACACCCGGGCGCCTCCATTTTTAGACGCGTCAGCCGGCCAATGGCTGGCGCCGCTGATCGCGCGGACGAAAAGGGATGCGGCTGGATCCTGGCCGCGGCGCTCATAGCGCAAATGCAGCGGGATGAAGCGCGGGCAAGAGAGGTCCTGCAGGGTCAGTGCCCCTTATCGTTCTCGCTCAGCTTGCGTAGCTGAATTTTGGTTGCCAACCCGCGGCGCCTTCCGGAATGAGATCAAAGAGGTGCCAGACACCACAGAAATCGTCACCAGGCCTGAAGGCAGTATCCGCCACCCGCATGATTTTGTCGCCCTTGCGCTTGAAGACCGAAACGCCCGGCATCGCGCGGCCATTCGGGCGATAGCCCATACCTTCCGCAAATGTCGTGCCTTGGTTCGAGACCAGGGGAAACTTCCAGCCGCGACCAGCCGCGAAACTCTGCTGCCGCCCGGGCGTGTCCGGCGACGACACCACAAACGCCGCGCGATCGCGCAAGTGCTCGAACACACCATTG
>Ga0153928_1001414_pt1 | contig 10683 bp, 9 predicted proteins | sample TSNJ012MetaG_FD_106656 | JGI IMG/M metagenome (GOLD analysis project Ga0153928, IMG submission 106656) | Attine ant fungus gardens microbial communities from New Jersey, USA - TSNJ012 MetaG | ecosystem: Host-associated > Fungi > Mycelium > Unclassified | place: USA: New Jersey, Wharton State... | reverse complement strand
TTTGAAGTATTGGGCTTAATGCTGCATAATGAGCATTTGGAAGAAATGTTCGGCGTGGGCTTTCATACGATTTCCGTTCCCCGGATCTGTGATGCCGACGGGGTTGACCGGGTCCGCTATAAACATGCGGTGGATGACGAATCATTTAAGAAGATTGTGGCAATTATCCGGTTGGCAGTGCCATTTACCGGGATGATCATTTCCACCAGGGAAACCGCCGAAATGCGGGCCGAGCTGATTAAAATGGGGATTTCGCAAGTGAGTGCGGCATCTTCCGTAGAAGTCGGCGGTTATGCGATGCGCGAGAAAAAGGGCTCACAGTTTTCTGTGGCCGATGAGCGCAGCGCCAAGGAAGTGATCTACTGGCTGATGGATGAGGGGCTGATACCCAGTTTCTGTACCGCCTGTTACCGAAAATGCCGCACCGGCGACCGCTTCATGTCTCTCGCCAAATCGGGAAATATTAAAAATGTATGTCTGCCAAACGCCTTGATGACCTTAAAGGAATATACGCTGGATTATGGCGATCCAGTCTTCAATGAAAAAGCCGAGGCAATCATTGCCGATAAGGTCCGGAACATTGAAAATGGCAAGATACAGGCACTGGTACTGGAAAATCTGGCGCGTATGGATGCCGGCGAGCGGGATTTATATATATAAGGAGTGATAACATGAATCAGACACCACAGAGTAACCGGCTGCACGTGGCGATTTTTGGCGAGACCAATGCCGGAAAATCAGCACTGTTTAATGCCCTTTTGGGCGCAGATATGGCCATCGTTTCAGAGGTTTCCGGCACCACCACCGATCCGGTGTCACGGTCAATGGAATTTTTACCCTATGGACCGATCGTACTTGTCGATACTGCCGGGATCAATGACCGGAGTCTGCTGGGACAGAACCGGATGGAAAAGACCCGGGCCGTCATTGACCGAACCAATTATGCCCTTTATGCAGCAGACCCGGAAAGCTTTGATGCAAAGGAATATGAACGTTTAAAGGAAGAATGGGGAAAGCGGAACGTGCCGCACAAATTGGTGTGGACCAAGTGTGATGTTCGGGACCGGCAGCAGGTGGCGGAGTTTCTGAAACAGTATCCGGAAAGTGTTGCGATTTCTGTTTACGATAACCAGACAATTGGGGCGCTGAAAGCGGTGGTTTCCAAGGAACTGGAAGCACTGGCCCAGGAAGATGAGTCCTTGATTGGCGGCCTGCTGGCTCCTGGCAGTACTGTGGTGATGGTTGTGCCGGTGGACAGCGAAGCCCCCAAAGGCCGGCTGATATTACCCCAGGTGCAGTTCATCCGCGATTGCCTGGATCACGGGATCGGTTGTATGGTGACGACCCCCGCCGATCTGGGGCGGACCCTGGACCAGGTTGTAAAAGCCGATCTGGTTGTGACGGATTCCCAGGCCTTTCATTTGGTAAAAGAGATTGTGCCGGAAGATGTGCTGCTAACGTCATTTTCCATTCTGATGGCCAGACAGAAGGGAGATATCCGGACTTTGATGGAAGGGATTCAGGCGACACGAAACTTAAAGGATGGGGATAAAGTTCTGATTTCTGAAGTTTGTGTGCATAACCGCACCCATGAGGACATTGGTCATGTAAAAATTCCGGCGATGCTAAAAAAAGTGACGGGCAAAGCACTTGTCTTTGATTTTGCCAGCGGCCGGGATTTTAAGAATCTTACTGATTATAAGCTGATTGTACACTGCGGCGGCTGTATGGTGACCGGAAAGGAAATGGAGAACCGCATCAGACAGGCGGCAGAATCGGGAATTCCGATTACAAACTATGGCATCGCTTTGGCATACGGAAGTGGAATTCTGGAAAGAAGTATCCGGATTCTGGAAAGGGAACTGGAGGGAGTCGCGGGATGAAGTACAATATAAAAGCAATGTCCGGGCCGGAACTGAAAGAGGTGATTGAATCCAACTTCAGAACTCCGGAACCGGAACTGATAAAAGAAGCGGACCGGATTCGGCGGAGCATTTACGGTGACCGGGTATTTCTGCGGGGATTGATCGAAGTGTCCAATGTATGCCGAAGCAACTGCTATTACTGCGGCATTCGGCACGGAAACAGCCATGTGGACCGGTACCGGCTGACAAAGGAAGAAATTCTGGCATGCTGTGAACAGGGATTTCAATTGGGATTTCGGACATTTGTCCTGCAGGGCGGCGAAGATCCTTATCTGGATGACAAGCGATTGGTTGACATCATCAGCTCTGTTCGCGAGAAGTATCCGGCATGCGCGATCACCTTATCCTTTGGCGAAAAGCCAAAAGAATCCTATCAAAGGTTGTTTGAAGCCGGGGCCAACCGGTATTTGTTAAGACATGAAACGGCCTCTGATGATCATTATCGAAGGCTGCATCCGGATAATTTGTCTTTGGACCACCGCAAAAAATGCCTCTATACGCTGAAGGAAATCGGATATCAGGTAGGGGCCGGATTTATGGTTGATTCACCGTTTCAGACGGTCGGGAATCTGGCCGAAGACTTGTTGTTTTTAAAGGAACTGGAACCCCATATGGTAGGGATCGGCCCTTTCATTCCCCAGAAGGATACTCCTTTGGGAAAGGAAAAGGCCGGAACCCTGTCTCATACTATTACCATGCTGGCCCTGACCCGGCTGCTGCTGCCGGAAGCATTGCTGCCTTCAACGACGGCGCTGGGAAGCATTGACCCACATGGCCGGGAACGAGGCCTGCAGGCCGGTGCCAATGTGGTAATGCCTAATTTGTCACCCATTGAAGCAAGATCAAAATACAGCCTTTATGATCATAAAGTTTCTTCCGGAGCAGAGGCGGCGGAAGGACTTGAAAATTTGATCGCCCAAATTCGAATGGCGGGTTATCAGGCGGATTTTTCCAGAGGAGATCATATACGGAATCGGGTAGGAGGCTAACCATTAATTGGTTAGCCTCCTACCCGATTGTTACTGCTATTCTATTTCATTTGTGAAGTTAGCGAAAAAATAATTATTGTATTATTTGGGGGGCTTTATGCCACAATATTTTAGTAGAGCGTACAATCTTTTCTCACGCTGGTCTTTTGATCGCGTTCTACTTGAACAGCTATTTTTATACTCCATTAAATCGCCTGAATATTGGCTGGAGCTTTTTTGAAAATATTCAGAGTACAACTCAATTAGTTTCGTCTGAATTTGGGCAGCACTAGTGTCATTTTTCACACAATACCATGCCACTGAGAATAGGCCATACAAATGAGTTGTCCAGTTGAGTTTTTTCAGACTATTAAAGTCAATACTTAAGTCAATGATAAATTTCGTGCAATTGTAAAATTTTGCATTAATTTCTTCCAATTCATTGTCTGTTTTATTAGCATATATTTCATAAAGACTATCAATTACATCTGGTACAGAATCAAAAAATTTATCTTCCGCCGTGAGGAAGTAGAGTTCCGATATAAATTCCTCGTCTTCCATTCGTTCAGTTTTTAGTTTGCTATATCGTTGCTTCCAGAAATCATTTTCGGCTATATTTTTAATAGACCTCAGTAAGAAGGTTGAATTGTATTTGGCATTGCGCAATTCTTGGCGCGATAATGGTTCGCCATTTCTGTTAAGTCTATCAAATATATTTGAAACCAATTCAACATCATCTTCATATAAATAATCTACGTTAATCGAATATGTCCAAAACTGTTTTATAAAATCACTAAATTTAGCATCACTTTTTATTTCCGAGAAGAGTTTGCCGCTAATTGCTTGCTCAATATCACTAGCACCATTAATGAATATCTTGTCTTCAAAGAAATATTCAGTCAAAGGAACACTGTCTTCAATAAAACTGACAATAGCCTCTAACCGCTGTTTCCCGTCTACAATATCATATTTCGTTTTACCTGTTTTTGTATCGACATTTGGACGCATAAAAATTGGAGGCATTGGATAGTTCTTCATAATTGAATCAATCAAGAAGGATTTCTTATCATCATTCCAAACATTGCTTTTCCGCTGGTATTTTGCTTCAAAGTTATATTTCTTACTCTCAAAGTTTTCAAAAAATTCCGAGATGGTAAGTTTTGTTGAGTTTCTATCAAAGAGTTTTATCATTGTATCACCCCTTTCATCGCATTTGCTTCTGTGTATACAGTATAGTTCTTAAATAAGCTTACAAGAACTGCATTCAATTCTTTAGGCGGGTGTGGATTTATAAGCGTTATATTAGCCCGTTGATTTAAGTTTATCAATAACTCATCAAGTTCTTTTCTATCCACGTGCCAGTATGACATTCCACAGATAAATACATCGTCATCTTCTTTTACTTCCTTCACGGCGGTTACAGCACATTCTCTCAATTTTGTAGCCCATGCATCAGGTTGTCGCCTTTGCGAATCGCCAGCCGGCGGAATTAGAAAGCTCTTGTCATAATCACTTAATTCATTATATCCGACTCCAATTTGGCTTATGTCCACGCCAGATGAATCAATTTGGTAATTTATCTCATACATCTTATTTTTTCCGCTTTTCGGTATAAAGCTTATTGAACCATGTGGTTTAATTATATTTATCTTTGTGTCCTTGGTTTCACAACCGCAAATATTATATTCAACTCCTAATACATCAAGAATGCGCTCAAGCCAAATATCATAGTTATAGGTAACGATATAAATGTGCTCGTATTTGCTACTGGAGAACGCTCGACTAAGAAATTGTATCCATCCCCATTCGTTTTTATCTATTAGTTGTTTAATTTCGTCATTTGATATTTTATTATTATAATCAATAAATAAATGCCTTAGATATGCAATAAGCTCAGAATAAGCTTTGACATATGTAGATTGATTTTCCTTTTCAAATAATTTCAACCGTTTTTTGTCAGTGTCAGCAAGCGTAAGATAATCGAATAACATATTTGAGCAAGTGATTATTTCTTCAATTATGGACATGCTGTCAATGCCATTTTTATTGGGGCGTGCACCTAGCAACCATAATGAGGGGCAATATTTATGAGATAAAAATCCGGGCATGTTAGTATGCGGAAATTTTACCAGATGCCCCAATCTAAAAAGATTCTTCACATCAATTACATCGTCTTTATTCATTTCTTTAATAAAGTCAATCGAAAACCCATTGCCCAATATTACAACTAAATCTTTCAACCTATATCCCCCCCCGCTATTTTGCTAATTCTTTCGCTTGCTTTGGATACTTCTTAACCAACCATTCCAACACCTTCAATTGGTCTGCGCCCGTGGCCCTACGTATCTGTATCAGCAGTTTTTCATGCGATGGCCTGTCCAAAGTAAGATTAGTCGCACCCTCATTGCACACGCTGCAAAGCGCGCGTAAATTTGACGAGTCATCTGTACCGCCCATGCTCTTGTCAATAATATGTCCAATATGTAAGCGCGTTTTACGAGAAGGATCATAAGGGTGTGGTTCTCCGGCAACCGCGCCACACATCTGACAGGTAAAGCCGTTGCGGTCAAGGACATACGCCCTTGTTTCCTTGCTGATTTCACGGGCAAAAGCCGGTTGTGGCTTCGGGTCTTCAAGCACATACTGCCCCGGCTTCAAGTCGGAACGGTCATTATGCGTGAGGATTTGATAGCCTTCCTCATTTCTGAGTTCCCTTACACGCCGCGCCCATTCGCTAATTCCGGCAACTTCTCTTAGCGTGTCTGAATCAAGAACCTGCCCGATATGGTATAAAAAGTATGTTCTCAGTTTATTTCTTGCGCCGTTTCCGCTCATAACGCCTTTTCCTCCAAAACTTCATTTTGCGCCGTCATGAGCGCCTTTTTTATTGCTCCCCCAATCGCTTTGGCAACAGGCGGCGGGAACGCATTGCCGACCTGCCGGTATGCAGGGGTCTTTTTGCCTGCAAACTCCCAATCAGACGGGAACCCCTGTATAATACCCGCCATTCTAACAGTCAGCTTTGGATTGCCTATAAAGTCCTTTGGCGGCGCTACCTCGGCAAGCCCTTTACCGTCTACGCCAAGCTTCTCCCACGCCAGTTTAGCACGTGTTGGGCCGAGGTCAGCCCCTCCGTGCTTCTTACTGCCACCGACGACTGTAGGAGCAATGCCGTTCGCTTTTTCTGCCCATTTCTTTGCGCCGTCCCATCCATTGCTTACCATCTCGGCATACAAAATGTCACCAACGGTTGGGGGCGGGGCAACTACACCCAAAGGCCATGAGAAATAGGCCGCATACTGTTTTTTAAGGGCAACAAGTATCGTACGCGAGCGCTGCTGCGGTACTCCATAATGATTAGCCTGTACCAGTTCCCAAAAACACTCATAGCCAAGGTTTTCGAGCTGTTTTTTGATGTTATTTCTATATTCTTCAAACTTCGGAGCAAATAGCCCACGGACATTTTCAAGCATAACTGCTTTGGGGTCACACTCACGTACCAGGCGCAGGGCCTCGGGGAAAAGATCACGTTCGTCCTCGTGTCCAAGCTGCTTACCCGCAACGGAAAAAGGTGGGCATGGTACGCCACCCGCAAACAAGTCAATATTTCTATACTTCTTAGCAGAGAAGTTTTTTACATCGTCCTCAATGATATTCCATTGGGGGCGGTTTTTTCTTAGTGTAGCGCAAGCAGGAGCATCGATCTCTACCAATGCGACATGTTCAAAGCCTGCTTGCTCAAGCCCTAATGCCTGTCCGCCAGCTCCAGCGCATATTTCTATTGAGCGCATCATTTATCCCCTTTCTATTATCTGTATGTAATTTCAATGGCGTGCGTTCGTCAACGGGCTTGACCGCGTCCATGGGTATAACCCAAACCTTACCCAAACGCCATGCACCATCAATGCTTCTTTTGCCGTTATAAATTCCATTTTATCGACTCCACAACGTCATAATTGTATAAGTCTATTATATTCGCACCCCTGAAGATGTGCAAGGAGATTTACAAAAAATAACTGTATTTTGTCAAAGAAGCTATGATGAGGTCAAGATATGCCGCTTGGCACATTGAAAAATCGGGAAACAGATAACCTCTATTTTCTGCGCCTGCCCACGAATCCGTTGCTGCACCACAACACCTTTATTACCGGCACGAGCGACAGTGTGCTGGTGTTAATATTTGAAAGTGACTGGATAATTACAAGATACAATATTTGTTAAGTGTATAGAATATACCAAATCTAGAAGCATGTTAGCCAAATTGTTCCCAACAGACATCGGCCAAGCGCTCCTGTGAGTCTTGGCCGTTCATCTTTTAACTAGATTTCCAAGAGATCTTCCACCTTCAGGTGGAGAGATGAATTGGAAAGGTCTTGTGTTTTGCGTAAATCTTAATCATCTTCCTCCGGCACCAGTTCCGTAGTCAATTCCGGCGGCGGCATAATCAGCGAAAATGCCACAAAGCAGATCAAACCTGCCACCAATCCCGGAATAATCGGCTGGCTGAACTTAATACCAAACAACATCCCTTTCGAAACACGTTCCAGGTAAATAACCACCACACTTCCTGAAATCAGCGATGCAATTGTCCCCGCTGCCGAAGCCTTGTTCCAATAATGCCCCAGCACATACGGGAAGAACGAGCCGGCTGCCCGAAGTGTAAAACAGAACATTAATATTGTTACGATGCTGGAGGTATTAAACAAAGCAATCAGCATGGAAGCCACCCCCACAATACACATTACCAGCTTGGTCATTTTCATCACCTGATCGCTGGTCGCCTCCGGCTTCAGTATCGCCTTGTAAATATCATTCGAGAAAATGGAACCTGCGCCCAGTAAATCGGAGTCCGCACTGGACATGGTTGCCGAGATAATACCCGCAAACAACAGGCCGCAAACCAATGCCGGCAACGATCTCATCGCCAAAACCGGAAGTGCATATCTGGTTCCGACACCAGCGAATTCGTCCGCACTGAATATCCCCATATTCATCAGGGCCAATACAATGACGCCTAACACGGCCGGAATAAATGCATAAATGAAGTTGATCAGAGCCGCCAGAATTGACCCCTGCATGGCGGCCTTCTCATCTCTCGCCGCATAGTAGCGGGAAACCGCCTCCTGCCCCACGGCAAAAGTAGCCACATACATAATCACCAGCGAAATCACATCCATCAGACTATAACCTTTAAACATATCAAATGTCTCTGCCGGAACATTTGCCGTCACATTACTCCATCCACCGGCAAGATTGACTGCAAACGGGACGGAAATAAGCATACCAATTACAATCAAGAATACCTGGACAAAGTCGGTCAGCGTTACACTCCATAATCCTCCCATAATTGAGTATACGGTAACAACCACCGCCACAATAATTACGGCGACCTGATAATCAATATTCAGCATCGTGGACAAGATCACCGCGGACGCGATAAACTGTCCCGCGGTCAGGCCGACCAGTGGCAGCAGCATGATAATCGCCGTAACCACCCCGGAAGACCGGCCATATCGGCGGCGGAAATATTCCGGTACCGTCTTAACGGTCGCAGCCCGGAACTTAGGTGCTAAGAAGGTCAGAATTGCAAAAGCAATTCCCATCGTTATAATGTACCATGATGCACTTAGCCCCTTGGACTCCATTCCCTGCTGCACTACGCCCAGAGAGCTTCCGCCGCCGATCTCGGTTGCTGCCAGTGTACCAGCCATCAGAAAAGGTCCCAGCCGACGTCCGGCAACCATGAAGTCTGTATTGGATGAGATCTTTTTGGAAGAATACCACCCAATAAACAGCATGGCTAACAGATAGATAATAACAACCAGTGTCACAATAAAATTACTTGCCATAAACCTACCCCCTTAAAATTTTGATATTTTTATTATAACAAAAGAGGAAGGCATGCTTTCTTCCACTTGTGCTGTTTTCATACCAAAAATGCTGTAATATCTGATACGATTTGACTTTTCATTAGATAAATTATACAATATCCTCAATTATCTGCGATACCTACAAAGGAGGATGCCATGCTTCATATTGCGATCTGCGATGATACCCCCCTGGATTGTCAGGAAATCACCAGCTATACCCGGAAGTTCTTTCAAGCCCACCAGCTCCCGGCACAAATCATCTGGTTTCATGACCCCTTTGAACTGCTCGAACACCAGGAACCCTGCGACCTGTATCTATTAGATGTGGTAATGCCCCGGCTGGACGGCATTCAGCTCGCCAGGCGGCTGCGGCTTAAATCCGACTCCGCTGTCATTGTATTTATTACATCTTCCATTGAATTTGCGGTAACCGGCTATCAGGTACACGCTGCCGGTTTTATTTTGAAACCATTAGATACGGATAATTATAATAATACCATGGAACGGATTCTTTATGAACGGTTCAATCCTTCCCCAAAAACAATAACCGTAACCCACAATCGGACTCCGCTTTCCTTGACCCTCAGTAAGATTCTTTATATAGAAAGCCGGCTTCACCTGCTCTGTATCCACTTAAACAATGGGGAAAACCTGTCCCTGTATCAGAAACTGGGAGAATTTGAAGAACAACTGGTCTTAAACCCACAGTTTGTCCGTTGCCACAAAAGCTATATTGTCAATCTGGATTATGCTGATACCATTAGCTCCAACTGCTTTCATTTGTACGGCGGCGAGATGGTCCCTATCTCCAGAAGCCTGTATGCAAACAGCAAAACAGCCTTCTATCACCATAAAATGAAAGGACGATGACCATGAATGATGCCGCCTGTATCCTGATCCTTGATTTCCTGAATCTGGTCGTTCGGCTGCTCCCTATCTTTATGTGCCTGAAACCACTGCGGAAAGATATTGAGCTGATTGCAGCAGTTACCACCTATATCTGGGTTATCATGGTTGCCATTAAGTCCCTTCTGCACCGTGAACTTGTGGTTTCCGATGTCTACCAGGGCATCTTCAGCCTTTTGTTTTTTCTTGTCGTGCTGGCACTGTTTGACGGAAGCATTCAAAAGAAGCTGTTCTTATATCTGTCGGCCTGGATGTTCTCTTTATTGTTTACATCTCTTGGCAGTTTTATTGCCCGGCTGACCTCCGGCTTTAAACCCTTTTCCTATTATCAGAGCTATGTCCTGACCGGACTGCTCTTCACCCTCATTTTTTATCTTTTGGTAAAGCTCTGGCTGGGCAAAACAATAGAACAGATCTTCCTCCTGGTTTCCCGGCGCTCTTTGTACCTGTTGTTAGCTTATCCAGCCATTACTTTGGTAGTATTTTCCGTCGGTTTTCATTCCGTTTTGTCCATTGATTACCTGATGGTGGGTAAGCAGGAAAATATCCTATTTTATCTGCTGTTTACACTGATGATTATCCTGATTTATATTTTAATTTTAAAAAATGTGCTGGATATTGTGTCCCTGCGCCAAACCGCTTTGGAACTCACCTTTGCCAGGCAACTGGTATCAGAACAACGTGAGCGCTATAATCACATGCTGGACAGCATTGAAAATATGCAGCTTTTAAAACATGATTTCCGCCATCATATCGATGCCCTTTTAAGTCAGGATGAGGCACAGCGCCGCTCCTATCTGTTACAACTCCAACAGGATTATGGCGTTAATTCGAATGTGACCGTATGTGAAAATAAAGCTGTCAACGGACTGATCGGACGATATGTCGACCAGTGCCGGCAATATGATATTAACCTTCGCACCCATTTGGACATCTCCCAGCACATTCCCGTTGATGACCTGACCCTATGCATTATTATCGGCAACCTGATGGAAAATGCAATGGAAGCATGCA
>Ga0153928_1001413_pt1 | contig 10696 bp, 6 predicted proteins | sample TSNJ012MetaG_FD_106656 | JGI IMG/M metagenome (GOLD analysis project Ga0153928, IMG submission 106656) | Attine ant fungus gardens microbial communities from New Jersey, USA - TSNJ012 MetaG | ecosystem: Host-associated > Fungi > Mycelium > Unclassified | place: USA: New Jersey, Wharton State... | reverse complement strand
TTTAAAGGGAGAGAAATCATCAATATCAATCTTAGTGAACCGGCACCTAACAGATATATACGGCTCCTTAAGTGCCTATTTCACTAATTTCCTTGATATTGCGATACGAACTGCGTCAATCGTGTTTTCTGCCCCCAGTTTGTCAAAGACGTTTTGAATCATATGTTTGACCGTGTTAATTGATAAATTCAGGTCAGTTGCTATTTCTTCTCTTGACAGCCCATGACTGAGATCAGTTAGTACTGCCAATTCCCGCATGGTTAAATCGGGTTGCTTATCATTTTCTGAGTTTGCGATCCGATATTCGGTTATGATTTTAGAAACTCTTTTAGCATGGGTAGAAGATTTTGTGGAAATCATTTCTAACCATTCCTTAGGAATCGTGCAAGTCTCATCTTTCATAGCAGCCTTGGTAAGGGTACGCATTTTATTCCCAATTTCAACGAGGGGCATATACAAAGAATCCGGAGCGGCCAGGTCATAAACTTCCTGTAAGGTGGCAATGGCCTTTTTGGTTTCTTTCGTTTGATATAAAGCGACAGCCTTCAGTACTTTATTATCTATTGTTCCCAGTAAATAAAGATTCGGACCAAATAATTTATCCTCTTTATCCAGATGGATTAAGAGGTCATCATATTTTTGTTCGGACATATAATATTTTGCCTGGACTAAGCGGCCAAATATGTAATTGATAGGAATCGTTTCCCCTTCCAAATTCGTTGCGTCTCCCTTAGTCCAGGCAGCTGCCTTATCTGTCTGCTTGATTTGAATATAAAACCAGCTCTCTGTCAAATCAAGTAGTTTGTAATTTTTAGGGGTATTATATTTCTCGCAGACAGATCTTAACTGTTCTAATAAAGATATAATTTGTCGGTAATTACCAAGTGCAATATTTGCCCGGATCAGATAAAAGATGGCCAGACATATGGTGTTAGACTGATCTTGCTTTTCTGCTGCACCTATTGTCAGGGCAGCATATTTTTCAACATCCTTTAATGCCATTTGAAAATATGACTTCTCGGTCAGACATAGATATTCTGTACCAGAGCCACTGCCATTTGTGACCTTTTCGGCATAGGGTGCAAATTCGTATATTGCATCCATAAATTTGTCAAGCTTTCCGGCAAAAGAGCTGCCGATAACACAGCTATAACCGCCTGAATTAAATGTAAAATTATCTTTATTGATTAATGTGCTGCCACCTGGCAAATAAGCATCAGCCAACTTGAAATATTCCGGGAAGACATATTCCCCGCTATAGGTGCATTTGACAGAATCTATGAGACCAAGAATGATATAGCTTTCACCACGAATGATTCGGTTTTCTTCAATTTGCGGCAGTCTTTCATATTTTTTTACTATTTTCAAGGTTTCCTGATAGGAATCCTCAAATCTAAAGCAGTTCAGGACAAATTTAGCGTGCATCACTTGCGTGAACGGTTTTTCTTGATAGATATTTTTAGGTGTTCTGTCTAATATATCCAAAATGAATTGCGCTGTTTCTTTCGGGCAGGCGGCATAAAAAGTAGAAATGATTTCTAGAATCTTATCATATTCGCCGGCTTTTTCGTAATAAGTCAAGGCATCCATCGTGTATCCGTTTTTAATGTACCAGTCGGCAGATTTATGATACACTTCGATTTTTTCTTCTGTCTTTAATACAAACTGTTTGCCAATTAAAAATTCTAAAAACAAATGGTGGATTCGGTATGTTTTTAAAAAAGTGTCATACCGTATAAAAGAACTAAATTCATTAACTTCGGAAACAATGTTCATATCGTGAGAAGCCAGAACGATTAAAAGATCCAAAGGAAGCACATCAATCAATGACAATTTAATTAAAAGAATTTGCAATTCCTTTGAAATGACAGAGAACAATTCACTTTCAATCAGCTTAAATATATTCTGCTCCATTGTTGAGATGGCATAATCCTCATTGCGGATACCTTTGCCAAAAGATAGTCCCACAAGGCGGATGGCAAAAATCCAGCCATCGGTATAATGATATGTCTCTGATATTGCTTTTGTTGAAGGTACAATATTCAACAGTTCAAAATAGTGAATCATCTCCTTTCTGGTGAAACGGAGGCTGTCTTCGTTTATGATTGAAATCATGTCTTTGGAATACAGCTTTAAGAAATTAAAATCAGGCTCTTTTCGGGAAATGATAATGATTGCGAGGTTTGGGATATGAGCCTCAATAAGTTTTTCGAAAAAGTTCAAAATATTTTCTTTATGGATCAGATGAAAATCATCACAGACCAAAATATATTTTTGCTCCGCTTTCATAGCATTAGTCAAGAGGATTAAAAATCTGCCATATTCCTGCATTGTTTCCGGGAACCCCTCCCGTTTAAAGTCGGAAGCTGATTTTTCGTCTAATAGGGAGATGGCATAAACAAAACTTTCCCAAAATCTTATGTTCAAATTATCAAATTGTGAGAGCTGCAGCCATATCGGTGTATATTCATTTTCTTGTAAAACTTCATAAACGGTTTGTGTTTTACCGTATCCGGGACCGGCAACGACGGTAGTCAATGGCTTTTGTAATGATTGCTCAAGTTGGTGGTGTAAGTGGGGTCTTTTCAAATATAATCTGCTTTCTGTTTTGATATTTTCAAACAATCAAATCACCTTCCTTTTCGAATTTTAAATAGCATATCATAAATATAATAGCCAGCAACAAGGCTAACGCCGTTCCCCCGACAAAATTGAAAGTGATTCCCCAAGCAGCGGTTTTAGATTGGCTAACGTTTGGTGTGTAGTTTACCAATGCAAGTACCCATGCTAAAATGGCTCCGCCGATGCCGGTTCCGACTTTTTTGAAAAAAGACATCATGGAATAGAGTAAGGCACTGAAATCTAAGGGATATTTTTCGGAAAGGGAGTCTACCCTTTTTGCCAGGATGATAAACATCAGATTAGACGGCAGGGCACTGGTTATGCCGTATAGTACATTTGTAAAAATAAGTGCCAAAAAGGAGCTGCCGGCGGCAAATATAAGCAATGTGCTGACAACACTGCCCAAAAGACCAATCGTTACCAAGGTTGAAGCTTTAGCAGCTTTTATTAAATATTTAAAAAAGAACTGCATCGAAAAAGAAGCGGTCATTGACGAAAAAATAAATACGGTTATGTACTCCGGCTTTTCGATGACGTATGTCAAATAGTGAGTAATCGACTGATTACGGAAAGTGTTTCCAATCCAGTAGCAGCCAAACATTAATAAGATAGCGGCCGTACATTTGTCCTTGAGGGTCGTCTTAAATACCCACCAAAAAGAAGTTGCATTTCCCTTCTTAACAGACTTGGGTTCCTTTAGTTTTTTAAAAGCCAGCAGTTGTACCGGCAGGGAAATGGCTGATAATACCAATGCTGTCAGGAAAAACCCCAGCCTTTGGTTGCCGCCGCCAAAAAAGTTGACCATCGGCAGCAAAAAAGAGGCGCAAAGTGTCATCAGAATAATTGTAAAGCCAATCCGCAGGCTGTTTAGTGATACGCGTGCACTTTCTGTTTTTGCCATAACGGGCAGCAGTGCCTCCCTGGCCACCGAAAAAAAAGAATATATTACATCCCAGGAAAAGTATACTAAAACGATATGGATAATTTTCCCTTTTTCCGAAAAATCAGGTGTTGCAAAAAGCAAGACAGAAGTAATCGCCAGGGGCAGGGCCGTCCACAGGATATAGGGCCGGTAAAGACCATAGCGGGAACGAACTTTAGTCATAATGTAGGCAATGCAATAATCGTTGACCGCATCAAAAACATTAAAAACCAAAAACACAATCGAAATAACACGAGCCGGAAGTAAATATACGTCCGTGTAAAAATAAATTAAGTGATAACTAACGATTGTAGAAATGAGAACCAACGGGATATCAGGCAGGCAATAATATATTTTATTTTTAATTGAAATGCTATTTTCTTTTTCCATCATCCCAATAACCGCCGCCTTTCTTCAGTGCGATAATTTCAACAATAATTTTGTGTGTTTTTCATTATACCATAAAATTACAAAAATCTACATAGTTTGCCTATTGATTTTTTACGAATTTTCTGTAAAAATAGAAAGACAGTACAATATATATTTAATGAGGAAGCGATTTTATGAATATTAGAGCATATTTAAAGACACATAAGTTAATGATTGACGGTGCCATGGGGACCTATTATGATGGGAAGACGATGAGGTTTAATTATCCGTCAGAGATGGCAAACACGAGGAATCCGGAAGCTATTAAAGAGATTCATTTGGAATATATAAAAAGTGGGGCAAGGCTAATTAGGACAAATACCTTTGCCAGCAATTCTAAAACGTTGGCAGATACACCGTGTCGTCACTTGATTCGGGAAAATATTGGGGCCGGCTGTGATATCGCAAGGAAAGCGGTAGAAGAATCAAAGGAGAAGGTCTTTATTGCCGGCTCTATCGGCCCGATATCTCCAAAAGGAAGGCCTGAAGAATTTGACACTTTCAAAGAATATTGCCAAATGGCAGATGTATTTATTGAGAAAAACATCGAAGTCATTTTGTTTGAAACGTTCTCAGATTTTAGCAGTATTGCGCCGGTGGCAGAATACATTAAGGCGAAAAGTGATATCTTTATAATGAGCAGCTTTTGTTTAAACAAGTTTGGGTATACCCCTTCCGGAATCAGTGCCCAGAGAATCATTAATCAGGCCGCCCAAAACCCTTATATTGATAGTGTGGGGTTCAACTGCGGGATTGGTCCGGCGCATCTGTATACAATTATGAAACGGTTGGATTTAAAAGATCTAATTATATCCGCAGTGCCAAATTCCGGGTATCCCGATATTATTCAGGACAGAAATATATATCAGGAGAATATAGAATATTTTGCCGGTAAAATGGCTGAAATCGATCATCTGGGTATCAATATATTTGGCGGCTGCTGCGGAACGAGTCCCCGATACATATCTAAACTGAGCCAAAGAATTGATATCAGTCCAATAAATTGCCGGAAAAAGATTGCATCAGCGGGCAACGGATTGAAGGAAGTCGATTTCTCTGAGAATGAATTTTTGAAAAAACTCAGATCCGGGAAAAAGGTTATCGCTGTAGAGTTAGATCCACCCTATAATGCCGATATCGATAAAGTCGTAGAGGGGGCAGGGATTCTAAAGCAGGCCGGGGTCGATATGCTTACCTTTTCTGATTCCCCAATGGCAAGGATGCGTGCCGATGCCGTTATTGTCGGCGATAAAATACAGCGGGAGATAGAAATTCCGGTTATGCCTCATGTGTCTTGCCGTGATAAAAATGCCATTGGTCTGGGAAGTGCCTTTTTAGGAGCCCATGTCAATGGGATAAGGAATATGCTGATTGTCACAGGAGATCCAATACCGATCAGTGATCGAAATACGATTACGCCGGTTTATGATTTTAATTCTATTAAACTGATGGCGTATTTAAATGAAATGAACAGAGAATATTTTCCCTACGATCCTATTGTTTTTGGCGGGGCATTAAATTATGGCCGTCCAGGTATCGAAAAAGAAATAGACCGTGTCCGGAGGAAAATGGAACATGGAGCGGCATATTTTTTAAGCCAACCGATTTTTTGCCAGGAAGATATTGATAAAATAGAATATATCAAAACGCAGACGGGGGCAAAAATTTTATGTGGGATCATGCCTCTTGTGAGCTATAAAAATGCTGTTTTTATAAAGCATGAAATTCATGGAATCAATGTTCCTGATGAAATTATTGACAGATATAAACCGGAGATGACGAGAGAAGAAGCAGAAAAGGCAGCTGTCTCCATTGCATTGGAATTAACGAAAAAGCTGAAGCCTGTGACCGACGGTTATTACTTTATGGTTCCCTTTAACCGGACCCAGATGATTCGTCGAATTATAGAAAGGATGGACTAAGGACATGTTAAATATCAAAGCCTTATTAAAAAATGGCCCGGTGATATTAGATGGTGCGACCGGCACGAACTTACAAAAGCAGGGTATGCCGATGGGTGTTTGTCCGGAGCTTTGGATAATAGAGCATCCGGAAATCATGAAAGATTTGCAGAAGGCCTATGTAAAGGCCGGAACCAGGATTATTTATGCGCCGACATTTACGGCGAATAGGATTAAGCTTGAAGAATATGGCTTGTCTGATCAAGTTGAGAAAATCAATCAGACACTTGTCAGGATGACCAAAGAGACTGTGGGAGAGGCCTGTTATGTTGCCGGAGACTTGACAATGACGGGGAAGCAGATTAAACCTATAGGTGATCTGGATTTTGAAGACCTTATCGATTGCTATAAGGAACAAATCCGTATCCTGGATAGGGCAGGTGTTGATTGCATCATCATTGAAACGATGATGCACATAGGTGAGGCCAGAGCGGCTTTAATTGCGGCGAAGGAAGTGTCCTCGTTACCGGTTATGGTGACGATGACCTTTGAAGAATCCGGAAGAACGATTTATGGAACAGACGCTTTAACATCCCTGATCACATTACAAAGTCTTGGTGCTGATGCGGTAGGTATTAATTGCTCAACCGGACCGGATAAGCTAGTTGATATTGTTAGAGAAATGGCCGGGTATGCCACTGTGCCGTTAATCGTCAAACCCAATGCCGGGCTGCCGGAATTGATTGATGGCGACACTGTTTTTAACATGGATAAAGAGACATTTGCCAGATATATGAAAGAACTTGTCAAGGCCGGAGCCTCTATAGTGGGGGGATGCTGTGGAACGACACCGGAATATATCCGTGAGATGGTCAGGGCAGTTGCTGGGATGAAAACGGTTAAACCGGTGGCACATGGAATCCGGGCAATCACCAGTATGGCTTCCACCGTACATTTGCCCTTAGAGGGCTCATTGACCGTAGTGGGAGAGAGAATAAATCCGACAGGAAAGAAAGCATTGCGGGAAGAATTGAAAAATAACCAATTTGATTTGACCTGTGATATGGCACTATCACAAGTTGAGTTGGGTGCTAAAATTCTGGATGTCAATGTTGGCATGAATGGTGTCGATGAAAAAGAACTGATGCTTTCGGTGACAGAGGCGGTGAATAGTGTTGTTAAAGTACCGTTATGTTTAGACTCCAGTGATATCGGTGTGCTTGAAGCGGCATTGCGAAATTATCACGGGAGGGCACTGGTCAATTCGGTTTCCTGCGAGACAAAGAAATTAACAGAACTTTTGCCCATTGTCAAAAAATATGGTGCCATGTTTATTTTGCTGCCTTTGACAGATAAAGGATTACCGGAAAATTTTGCAGAACGTAAAGCCAATATCGAAACAGTGGTTAAGGCGGCTAAAGAGCTTGGATTTAAAAAGGAAGATATGGTTGTTGATGGTTTAGTCTCAACGATTGGCGCCAATAAAAATGCGGCACTGGATACTTTGGAAACGATTCGATATTGCAAGAATCAGATTGGGCTGGCCACAATTTGTGGATTGTCTAATATATCTTTTGGTTTGCCGAAAAGAAATGTTATCAATGGGACCTTCCTTGCCCTGGCCATTCAAAACGGATTAACGATGGCTATTGCAAATCCTTCCTCGGAAGATGTTCTTGGTATGGCTTATGCCGCAGATTTATTGATGAATAAAGAGGGAGCGGACTTACAATATATTGAGATGGCCAGGACAAATCAGGCGGCCGGCAAAGAAGTCCGACAGGAGGAGAAAAATAAAACAGCAGGTGAATCGATAGTTTCTGCAAAAATCTTGACTCAGATTGAAGAAGATATTTTAAAAGGAAAGAAAAATCTAATGATTGATGATGTGAAAGCGGCTATAGATATGGGCATTGCTCCGTCAAAGTTATTAAATGAAGTATTGATTCCTTCGATTAACCTTGTGGGTGACTATTTTAATCAGGGGACATATTTCCTTCCGCAGTTAATTGTCAGTGCCGAAGCGATGAAAAAAGCCGTGGATTATCTGGAACCGATGCTGGCAGATAAACAATCGGAATCAAAGAGCTGGGTAGTTGTTCTGGCAACGGTTAAAGGCGATATCCATGATATCGGTAAAAATCTTGTGGCTATGATGATGAAAAATCATGGATTTAAAGTCATAGATTTGGGAAAAGATGTGTCCAAAGAGGTGATTATTGAAGCCGCCACCACCCATGATGCGGATATTATAGGACTCTCAGCCTTGATGACAACGACGATGCAGGAAATGCGCCAGGTTGTTTCCTTGGCAAAAAAGCAGCAGATTAAAGCTAAAATTATGATCGGTGGTGCCGTAATTACTCAGGATTATTGTGATGAAATCGGGGCCGACGGTTATTCTAAAGATGCGGTTGAAGCGGTAGACTTAGTTAAAAGACTTATGCTTGACAATAGATATAATAGGTAATATACTTTGAATATCAAAGTATATTGTTTGGAAAGGGATTAATAAATGCCGGAAGTTAAGATTATTGGAACAGGCTCTTATGCACCGGAGCTTATCGTTTCCAACGATGATTTAGAGAAACTGGTTGAAACCAATGATGAATGGATTTATTCGCGTACCGGAATCAGGGAGCGAAGAGTAGCCACAACCGAGACACTGGAAAGTATTAGTGCCGTCGCCGCCAGGATTGCGATGGAAGATGCGGGTTTAAAAGCAGAAGATTTAGATATGATTATTGTGGCAACACTAACACCGGATTATCCTCTGCCCAATGCTTCCAGTGCGCTGCAGAAAGAACTTGGAGCGGCAGGGGCAACGTGTTTTGACCTCAATGCCGCATGTACCGGATTCCTTTTTGCAATGAATACCGCATGTATGTATATTCGATGTCATGAGGCCAAATATATTTTAGTTATTGGTGCGGAAATACTTTCCAAGATTGTTGACTGGACAGACCGATCTACCTGTGTCCTTTTTGGCGATGGTGCGGGTGCCGCCATCCTTGCACCCGGTGAGAACCAGGGCTTTATCGGAACGGTTACGGGCACAGACGGGACAAAAGGTTATACCCTGACATGTGGGGATACGCTCACCTCAGGTGAACAGGATAATTTGAATCCATTTAAGCCACCTGTAAAATCAGAAGACTTAATATCCAGATATGTTTACATGGATGGTCCGGAGGTTTTTAAGTTTGCCGTAAAAAGAGTGCCGGAATGTATCAATCAGGTATTGGAAAAGACAGGTATGACCACCGGCCAGGTAGACCACTTTGTTTTACATCAGGCCAACGCTCGGATTATAGAATCCGTAGCCAAACGATTAAAGGTACCGATGGATAAATTCATCATCAATATGGATCGTTATGGCAATACCTCGGCAGCCAGCATCCCCATCGCCCTTGACGAATTATTGAAAAGCCAAAAGGTAAGACCGGGCGATGTATTGATGATTGCCGGTTTTGGCGGGGGCTTAACATGGGGTGCCACGCTTCTTCGGATTTAGGTGAGGAGAAAATAAACAGCCACAACTAAACCCAAAATAATACGATAATAGCCAAAGACGGTAAAATCATGCTTCTTAATATAGGCCATCAAAAATTTAATGGCAAAGATGGATACGATAAAGGCAGTAATCATACCTGTCAGCAAGATGAGTATTTCATTGCCGCTAAAACTAAAACCGAATTTTATTATTTTTAATAAACTGGCACCAAACATCACGGGAATGGCGAGAAAGAAGGTAAAGTCGGCGGCTACAACCCGGGAAGTTCCTATCAGCATTGCACCGATGATGGTTGCGCCGGAGCGTGATGTTCCGGGAATCAGTGCCAGAACCTGGAACATCCCGATAAATAAGGCGGATCGATAGGTTAATTCGGAAATGTCATTGATGGCAAAGGTCTTATGCCGGCTTTGTCTTTCGACGATAATGAACAATATCCCATAGGCAATGAGCGTTAATGCCACTGTCAATGGATTAAAGAATAACGCATTAATCAAATCATCAAAAGGAAGGCCGATAATGATTGCCGGAAGGATAGCCACTGCTACTTTGCTCCACATGATCATGATATCTTTTTTGATGAAGGGCTCGTTACGGTTACCGGAGATATTCCTGATGGAGAATGGAAAAATCCGTTTCCAATATAATACAATGACAGCGCAGATAGCCCCTAACTGAATGACCACAAGAAACATATTCCAAAATTCAGGAGAAACATTTAATTTTAAAAATTCCTCCGCAAGTATCATATGTCCCGTACTGCTTATCGGCAGCCACTCGGTAATGCCTTCAATAATGCCGAATATAACCACTTTTATAAATTCTAAAATAGCCAATTATTTGCCTCCTCATTTTACATTTAAACATAAGTATACTCTTATTTCTACTGGAAAGCAAAGCATATTATTCTTAGAAAATATTCTTATAATTTTATGAAGAATAAGTAACTTTCATTGATTTATCACAAATTTATAGTATAATATAAATTTGTAAGTCGATGAATTATATGAAAGGAAGATTTGTATTGTTTGATAAATCTAATAAAAAATTGATTAAAGCAGGAATTTTGAGCCTTCTGTTGATGATAGTTCTGGGCCTCACCGTATCCGGTGAAGGTATCAATATACCAATGCTTTTTACGTGTCTCTTACTCACTGCCTGTATCGTAGCCGTTTATTTATTAAAAATTAGATTTCCCAGAAAGATTAGTCTGCTATTTATAGTGATTTTTACGATTGCCGGTTTCTATCTATTGGAAGGATATACCCATTATCCATGGGAAATATCATGGCAAATCCAAATATTGAA
>Ga0153928_1001410_pt1 | contig 10711 bp, 12 predicted proteins | sample TSNJ012MetaG_FD_106656 | JGI IMG/M metagenome (GOLD analysis project Ga0153928, IMG submission 106656) | Attine ant fungus gardens microbial communities from New Jersey, USA - TSNJ012 MetaG | ecosystem: Host-associated > Fungi > Mycelium > Unclassified | place: USA: New Jersey, Wharton State... | reverse complement strand
GTGTATGGTTATGGGGAGTTGTGTTTGATAATATATCCTTTTCCTATAAGGATTCGATTATTACTGCTATGGTATGTATTTGCACCTATTTATGCGTATCTGGCATTATGGTGCTGGAGAATAGAAGGGATGCAGACGATATTAATAATAGTATTAAAAAAATGCGGCTAAGAAATAAATCATAAAATGCGGAACTTGCAAAAGCAACCTGAACCTGGCGATAAAGGCCGTTTTCAGGTTGTTTTTCTATTTCTGTGCACATTAACCTTGAAATTATGTACTTCAACGTTTTGCTATTGAATGGCGGATGAATCATCAGTATGATGGAAATGGCAACAAAATATATGGTAAGGAGTGGCAGCATGGAAGAAAAAACGGCAGTGGATATTCGTGGATTATACAAGCAGTACGGTAACCTGGTCGCAGTCAATGGCATAGACTTAAAAATCAAAGAAGGTGAAGTTTTTGGCTTGTTGGGGCCAAATGGCTCAGGGAAATCAACAATCATTAATTGCCTTTTATCTCTGGTCAGGTATGACAGAGGCACAATTAATATTTTTGGCAGCACGATGAAAGAATCTGAAGTGGCCATAAAAGGAAGATTGGCGTGATTATGCAAGAGGTAGCGGTGTTTGAAGAATTAACGGTATATGAGAACATTGAATATTTTTGCAGCCTGTATATGAAAGACAGAAAGAAAGTAAAGGATTTGACAGAAGATGCCATTTCTTTTGTATCCCTTGAGGATTTTAAAAATTTTTATCCCCAAAAGCTAAGCGGGGGGCTTTTGAGAAGATTAAATATAGCTTGCGGCATTGCCCACAGACCAAAGCTCATTATCCTGGATGAGCCTACGGTGGCCGTTGACCCGCAGAGCCGTAATAAAATACTGAAAGGCATTCAAAAACTGAATGAACAAGGTGCTACCATTATCTATACAACCCACTATATAGAGGAAGCAGAGCAGATTTGTAACAATATAGCGATTATTGATAAAGGAAATGTGGTTGCCCTGGGTACTAAGAAAACCTTAACGGATAGCATAAATATGGGGGAAACCATCGTTGTTGAAGCGCAAATAAACCATGCTTTGATTAATGAATTGAAATCATCAGGGAAATATCGTTCTATAGAATATTTTGATAATGTTCTAAAAGTTAAGGCGAAAAAGGAAAATAACAGTTTCATCGGACTCATCGATTTTTTACAGCAAAACAATGTAGCGTTTCATAAAATATATTTTGATATGCCAACTCTAAATGATGTCTTTCTGGAGATTACCGGCAAAGAATTAAGGTAGGAGGATATTAACAATGCTTACACTATTCAGCACAAAAATAAAGTGTTTATATAGAGACCGGCAAAGCTTATTTTGGGCGTTGCTGTTTCCGATCTTTCTGGCAATCATTTATCATTATGCATTTGCTGACCTTGGAAAGGCGGATGTGCTTAAAACAATAGACATTGCCGCAGTCAGCACAGGGAGCGGCAATGAGGCAACACTAAAACAAACATTGCAGGAGGCAGCATTTGAAAATGGTCTCCCTATTTTTAATGTTGTCTTTGTTGATAAGGCAGAGGCGGAGTGGCTGCTGGATCATAATAAAGTGACAGGCTATATCGTTATGGGAGAAGTGCCGGAGCTTATTGTAAAGGGTTCGGATATAAAAGTGACAATCGCCAAAAATGTACTAAACAGTTACAGGCAAATGCATGGTATTGCAGATATTATAGCAAAAGAGACACGCGGTGAAGCCGTCAATTATAATGTTGTTATGAATGATATGGTTGACCGGGAGTATTACCTGAAGAACCGGAAAGAGGCTTCCGGTGCCAACATGGACTATACCGTTATCTACTTTTATGCGCTGTTGGCCATGGTGTGTATTTATGGCGGGAATTGGGGACTTCGGGAGGGGATCGATATTAGCGCGTCATTATCCGCAAGAGGGGCAAGGGTAAACATATCACCCTATAGCATGGAAAAACTGTTGTTTTGCAACTTATCGGCAAGTCTTGCCCTGCATTTTACAGGTGTATTACTTGTGATTGTTTTTATGAGTAACGTTCTGAAGATCGATTTTGGGACGCAATTGCCGTACGTGATATGTGTGTGTTTTGTTGGCTCAATGATCGGTATTTTATTTGGTTGTTTAACAGCATTGTTTATGAAAGGAACGGAGAAGAAAAAAGACGCCTTTTTAACATGCATCACATTAATATGGGGCTTTTTAGCTGGATTAATGATTCCTTCCATTAAATATATCGTGGCAAGCAAATTTTCCGCACTTACATTTGTTAATCCGGTACATCTTATTACAGATTGTTTATATAGTTTGTATTACTATCGCGATCTAAGCCAATACGCACACAACATGATCGTGTTGATCATCACAGCTGTTATTTTAAGCGGTATGATTGCTATGTATATGAGGAGGGGAAGGCATGGGAGTTTTTAAGGCTTATATCAAAATATGCAAGAATAAATCATCTGTGATATTAATATATATGCTTATTTTTGCAGGTGTTTTATTTATGCTTTCGCAAGAATCGGCCAATGAATCAAAAACGTTTACGGATACCAAAATCAGAACCGCCTTTATTAATAAGGATAAGGAGAGTTTGCTGTCACAGGGATTATATGAATATCTGGATAAATATTGCGAATTTATGGAAGTGCCGGAGGAAAAGATTGATGATGCACTTTTTATACGGGAAGTGGAATATGTAATTGAAATAGAGGAAGGGTTTGAAGAACGTTTTTTTAACGGCGGTCAGGCACTCGTTAAGAGACAAAGTATTCCCGATTCCTTTGCATCTATGGCAATCAACGGAGCTATCAATAATTATTTGAATACAGCAGCAATTATAAAGACATATATTGGTTTCAAAAATACAGCGGAATTGGTGGATGTGTTAAAAACGAACATGGCATTGGAATCAAACGTATCCCTGTTTGATCCTTTGCAGAGTAAAAATGATAATGGATACTACGAAACTTATTTTAACTATTTGTCTTATGTAATGGTTGCCAGCTTCATTTTAATTATTGGAACGATTATGGCCACCTTTCAAAAGCGATCCATCAAAAGAAGAAACCTTGCTGCGCCAATATCAATACGAAACTTGAATTTAAAGTTATTATTCTGCAATGCGCTTTTTACAACCGTTTTTTTAGTTGTATTTGTGATATTTGGCGTAATAACCAGTAGAAATCACGTTATAAATAAACATTTAATGCTTTATGGAATAAATGCTTTTGCTTTTAGTATGGTCGTATTGGCTTTGAGCTATTTGTTTGGAATGGTACTAAATAACACAAAGTCATTGACACTGGTTTCCACGGTTGTGTCTTTGGGATTTGCTTTTCTGGGCGGTGTGTTTGTACCTCTTGAAATGTTTAGCAGCAGTACGCTAAAAATTGCACAGTTTGTTCCAAGCTACTGGTATGTTTTAACGAATCATTTGATTGGAAAATTATCTAATTTTAGCGGGCAAAATATAGCGGAGGTTTTTGGATATATTACCTTGCAGCTTATAATGGCACTTGTCTTATTTGGGGTGTGTTTTGGATATAGCAGATTGAGGAGTAAGCAAGAGGGCTTTATGACTATGTAGTTGCTGTTATAGTGTGTTGATCTCTTGTTCCAGATCAAGAATCGCAGACATGACCGTTTCAAATGTCGGTATATCTCCATAAAGCATATCCTTCATGGCCTCATAATCCGCCTGTAATGCAACAAAGCGGTATTCGGGCGGAACCAGCTTTAAGGTTCCGGGTACTGCCTCTGCGTACTTCGCCCAGACCCGCGGATAGAATTTCGTCTTGAAATCTACCACCTTTTTAAGCAGGTCCCTTCACATATTTGTCGTATGGTATCATAAACCCAATCTGTAGATTCTTTAGCCTCTTTTAGCATGGCTGCTTTGTCCGCATCGCTTAATCTGGCAGAAAGCGTCTCAATGATCTCTTGCGTTACATTTGCCCTGCCAAGCGTTTTAAGCGCCTGAATCACCAGACTTGTCATATAGGAAAGCCCGGTAATCTCTTTATTGGTCTGATGCTTAAATTTAAGTTTGGTGGAATTCCATTCATAGGTCTTATAAGGCCCGTCACTGATATAGGACCAGACCGCTGTAACCTGGGTGGATAACCCCAAAAGATTCAGGGCGGTGTTTCCGCCGGGGACTATGGTCCAATGATAATTCCGGGCCAGTGCTTTTGCAACAGCATCTGGGTCTGCTGCAACATATTCTTTCAACAGACTACTGTATTTAGGCTTTTCATAAACCCCTTTTAAAATTCGTCGAATCAAACCGGTTTGTGTAATCCGGTTCAGGCTTCGTCTTATCGTTTCTGTATCAGCAATATCAGCAAAGTCAGAACTGATAAAAACGCTCCCTTCAGCAGCACTTACAATCCGTTCTCGTATCTGCCTGGAAAACCCTTTAGCCAATTTCTTCGCCTCCCTTTTGTCCCGTATATCATATAATATTCGGGACGTTTATTCAATAGGCTATGTCATCTTTATTTGTAGTATTTCCGACAACAGGAAAATTATCAAAAAATTTGTCCCGTATTCTATTTAATATACGGGACATTTATATGCATTTGGCAGATAAATAGAGTGATTCTTCTCTTGTTCTCATGGAAAGCTTGCTTGACATATGGACACGTATATGATACACTATAAATGTAAAGGAAGCTTTCCGTTTAAAAGAGGTAGCCATATGAAAAACAGACTTGAAGAATTACGAAAAGAAAGAGGTATCAAACAAGAGGATTTAGCGTCAGAACTGGAAGTATCAAGGCAGACAATCGGCTCACTGGAAAATGGCCGTTATAATCCGTCTATAATATTAGCTTTCAAGATAGCTCGATTTTTCGAAATGTTAATTGAAGATATATTTATTTATGAGGAGGAGGAAGAGAAATGAAAAAAGACACATTATATAGTGGATTAGGGTTCATTGCACTTGGCATAGTTTTTCTAGTCCTTCATATCGTAACAGACGGTGAAGGTGCAGCATCGAATTTTGCAGGGTTTGCAGGCGGTTTGACCGGACCGGGCATTATGATGGTTTATAAATATTTCCATTGGTCAAAGCCGGAAAACAAAGCGGTATATGAGGAACGGATGAAGAATGAACGAATTAACGCGCATGATGAAAGGACAGTAATGATCAGGGGAAAAACAGGGTATGCTATGTATTTGATTACGATTATTATGTTGGCTTTATTGACCTTTATACTTTCGCTAATCGGTGTTGATAAACGGGTGCTATTGTTAATTACAATTCTCTTAATTTTTGAAATTGCGGGAGGATACATTGTTTATCAACGTTATAATAAAAAACTGTAGAGCTATCGTTCTGGAAATGATTGCGAATGAAAGTAAGGCGGCGAGCAGGTCAAATCTGCCCGCCGCATTTTGGGGTTATAACAATAACAGGCGATAACTCCATGTCAATATCATTCAAGAAACAATGAAATGAATGTGCTATACTTGTGTTATACTTATCCAGCAGCATTACAAAGGAGGGCAATCTATCAAAATGGAAACAGACACACGGACGGTACGTTTTGACAACGACCTAAAAATAGAAGCATACCATTTTGCGGGTATCATGCAGAAGTTTCCCAACCATTTTCATGAATATTATGTTTTAGGCTTCGTGGAAAGCGGACGCAGACTTTTGACTTGCAAAAACAGGGAATATACCATCAACGCAGGGGACTTGCTGTTATTTAATCCCTTGGATAATCATGCTTGTGAACAGGTGGACGATCAGGCATTGGACTGGCGGTGCGTCAATATCGAAAAAGACGTTATGCGCCGGATGGCAGAAGAAATTACCGGGAAAGATGATCTGCCGACGTTCACATCAACCGTAGTATGCCAAAGCGATGCAGTTCCTGCACTTAAGGATTTGCATGAAATGATTATGAAAAAAGCAAAGGACTTTATCAAAGAGGAAACGTTCTATTTTCTGATCGAGCAGTTGATAACCGATTATACCAAGCCGGTTGCGGCAACTCTTACCCAAGTCAGCAGGGAAATTCAGGCAGCCTGTGACTACATGGAAAGCAATGATACCGAGACAATTACCTTGGCGGATTTAAGTAAGGTTTCCGGACTTAATAAATATACCTTGCTCAGAAGCTTTACCATGCAGAGGGGGATTACGCCGTATCAGTATCTGTCGACGATCCGTGTTAATAAAGCGAAAAGACTGTTAGAAGCCGGAGTATCGCCAGTCGAGGCGGCTATGCAATCCGGCTTTACAGACCAAAGTCATTTTACACGGTTTTTTAAGACTTTTATTGGACTGACGCCCAAGCTATATCAGGATATATTTAACGAGGACGATGAGCAGCCAAAAGTGGGAGGGTTCTGTGAAAGAGGTTAATAACATAAAAGGGCATGCAGCGGCCCTGATTACGATTTTGATATGGGGTACAACATTTATTTCCACAAAAATTCTGCTGGCGGATTTTAAGCCGATTGAGATTTTGTTTTATCGTTTTAGTATCGGTTTGCTTGTACTTTTGATTGCTTATCCGCATAGGCTGAGGGGAACGGGCAAAAAGCAGGAATTGATGTTTATGGCGGCGGGATTGTGTGGAGTCACGCTGTATTACCTGTTGGAAAATATTGCGCTTACCTATACGGCGGCTTCCAATGTCGGGGTTATTGTTTCTTCTACGCCGTTCTTTACGGCATTATTGGCAAACTGGCTATTGGACGGTGAAAAGCCGAAAGTGAACTTTTTTATTGGATTTTTGGCTGCAATAGCAGGAATTATCTTGATTAGTTTTAATGGAAGCGTCGTTTTACAGCTTGATCCCGCTGGCGATTTGCTGACGCTGCTGGCCGCTGTTGTATGGTCAGTCTATTCGATCCTTTCCAGGAAAATAAGCCAATTCGGGTATAACATCGTACAGACGACAAGGAGAGTATTTTGTTATGGCCTGCTCTTTATGATACCGGTGTTGCTTCCGTTCCGTTTTGAATGGGGGCTAGACCGGTTTGCACAGCCGGTCAACCTGTTGAACATTCTGTTTCTTGGGTTTGGAGCCTCTGCGTTATGCTTCGTTACCTGGAATTTATCGGTAAAGATTTTGGGAGCGGTAAAAACAAGTATTTATATTTATCTGGTTCCCGTTATTACCGTAGTTACTTCTGTAATTGTGTTAAGCGAAAGGGTTACCTGGATGTCGGCATTAGGCACGGCATTGACGTTGGCGGGGTTGTTGATCTCAGAGAAAATACCAGACTGTCTGATGGGAAAACGATAATCTTTTGCGATTATAACCGTAAAAGTTGTTTTACTTTTGATTAAATTGCGGTATACTATTAAACATGGAGGTGGTAATCATGATTGAAAGACCGCTTTATATGGATAAGATGATATCCTATGTAGATACACCATTTATAAAAATACTAACCGGTGTCCGCCGTTGCGGCAAATCCACGATAATGAAAATGCTTATGCAAGAACTGCAAAAACGCGGCGTAGAAGAAAGCCGCATGTTACATTATAATTTTGACTCCTTGGAGCACGAGGATATCATGACAAGCAAAGCGCTGTTTGCTGAACTTAAAAAACATCTTTCACAAGATCATAAAACGTATCTGTTCCTGGATGAAATACAGGAAGTAAAAGCCTGGGAAAAAGTTGTTAATTCCTTAATGACAGATTACAATGTAGACATTTACGTCACGGGTTCTAATTCGAGAATGATGTCATCGGAAATTTCCACTTACCTCACGGGGCGATATGTATCATTTCGTATTTATCCCCTTTCCTTCGCAGAGTATCTGACATTCCGTAAAGCATTTACAGAAGTGTCAGACACCCGTTCGGAGCTTGTGAAGTATCTAAGATATGGTGGATTTCCAGCAATACATTTACAAAACTATTCTTTTGAAGATGCCTATACCATTGTGCGAGATATCTATAACTCAACAATCTTCACCGATATTGTAAAACGCAATCAAATTCGCAGAGTAGACCAGTTAGAACGCATCGTCCGCTTTGTGTTCGATAATGTTGGCAGAACTTTTTCGGCTTCGTCGATATCAAAATATTTGAAAAGCGAAAATCGGAGCATTGATAATGAAACTGTTTACAGCTATCTTACAAAGCTGGAGAGTGCCTATATCATTCACCGCTGTTCCAGGTATGATGTGCAGGGGAAAGAGATTTTGAAAACGCAAGAAAAGTTTTATCTTGCCGATCCGGCATTCCGATATAGCGTATTGGGCTACTCGCCGGATAGTGTTGCGGCGATGCTTGAAAATGTCGTCTATCTGGAATTGCGGCGCCGGGGTTATGAGGTTTATGTTGGTAAACTGGATAATATGGAAATTGACTTTATCGCTGCCAGGCAAGAAAACAAGTTATATATTCAGGTAACACAGCAAATTGGGTCCCCCGAAACGGAGCTGAGAGAATATGGCAGGCTCCTTGACATTAGAGACAATTACCCTAAATATGTTCTTCGTACAGATGCTTTCGCTGACGGAAACTATCAAGGGATCAAAACAATGCACATAGCAGATTTTTTGTTGAGTAATGAGTACTAAGGTGCCTTTCACCAAATTCATTCACAGAATGTTCATGGGGTCAGGCACCGAAAAAGCCTTTCAGATGACAATCCTCTACAACCTCATATCTTCCCCCGATTTTATCAATATACTTCCCTATCTGTTCGTCCTTCTCTATTTTTCGATTTTTTTTGTTATGAATTTGAACAGTCCGTTCCTTTTAATGATTGTAAACGCGCTGCGTACTATAAAATTCAACAATTCGTTCATATAATAACAAAGCTGCTTCCGACTGAAATTGACCCCGTTTTATGACAATCCCGATTTCGCTCCGGGCAAAATCGTCGGATAGTGGAATGCTTACGACAGCATCCTTGGCGAAGCCCATCATCTGTACACCCAGAGAAACGGAGAATGGCACGATCATAATCCCGACTCCCTGCTGTACCAGTGATCCGCAAAGGTCTTCACCGCTGCCCTCATAAACGATATAAGGTTTAAATCCGGCCAAGCCGCACATTGTTAAAAACTCACTGTCCATATCATAGCCCAGGTTACTGATAATAAAGTGTTCCTGCCTTAACTCATTCAGACAGACACTCTTTTTTTCGGCAAACGGATGATGAAAAGGGACAACAACGGTCATGCGGTCAGTGAATAAAGATTGCCATATTAAGTCAGGATCAGGAATGGGTGTTTTGCAGAGTGCAAAATTAATGGTGCCGTTCTTCAGGCAGTTTACCATTTGCTCGTTGGATTGAAGACGGCAATTTAGCCGGACATTGGGGTAATCCACCAGAAATTGATAAATTACATTTTTAATAAAGATAGTTTCCGCCAGGGCAATGTTGATGATGCCCCGTTCCAGTCCGGCTATTTCATTCATTGAGGCAACTGTATTTTCAAGAGTGTTTAAAATTTGGATAACATGCTTCAGAAAGAAAATGCCGTCATGGTTCAGCGAGATTTTACCGCCTCTTTTACGTGCAAATAATGGCAGACCAACATCCTTTTCAAGCTGTGAAATAGAACGGCTTAATGCTGACTGTGTAATATGCAGCTCTTCTGCAGCTTTTGTAAAGCTTTCATATTTTGCAACGATTTTAAAATAGTGTAACTGTGTAATTTCCATCGCGCCACCTCTGAATAATTCTTTAAGTATGACTATAACATATTCGTGAAACTCATGCAAGTGTCACTTTTTTTGCATTTGACTTATTACTTTAAAAAAATTAAACTAAGCATAAAGAGAAACTGATTCTCAATAAATAAAGTACAGGAGGCAATGTATTAAAATGAATAAAAAACGCGCATTGATTCTCTATGCAACGATGACCTGTAATACTGAAAAAGTGGCGGCATGGTTCAAAGAAACTTTTGAGTCTTATAACTGGGATGTCTCTTTTATAAAGCTAAAGTATAAAATGGATTGGCCATCGCTCCAGAAAGATTTATATTTTGATGACTATGACGTAATCTGCCTGGGGAGCCCGATAGTAGGCGGTGGTCCGCTCCAGGCAGTGATAAAGGCATTTAGCTTTGGTGGTGATGGCAAGCTGGAAAAGAAGGTGCAGACCAAGCTGGATAGTAACCTCACCGGAAATGATGCCGCTGAAGGTGCCCTTCCGCCGGAAGGCGCCCAGTGGAGAAGAGAACGCGCCCCTTATGCAGGAGTGCTTAACCGAGGAGATAAATGGCCGATGGGCATTGTGTTTACAACTTATGGCGGCGGTTTTTACGGTACCCGGGAGGCAGTACCCACACTGGAATTAATGAAGCTGTATTTGACAAATCACAGTGTAAATGTAGTTGGGAAGTTTAGCTGTGCAGGACGTGAAACAGGTCCCGCAGGTATAGAAACTGGCGTTAAGCCACCGGCGATGTTTGTTCCCGGTAAGGATATCGACACTTTACCGAAAGCGGATGTAACTGATGCAGTGGTTTATGAGATGGCAGATGGAACCAAAAAACCAGGCAGCTATTTCTTTCACTATGAACATATGGCTAAACCGGGTCCAAGAGAAGAGACCCGGGCACGTATCTTTATTTCCGACTTTATTGAGGATTATTTTATGACCTATGATGGCAAACCCAATATCTCTATTTCTGAAATCATTTCGATGACCTAAAGGAGGATTTATTTATGCTTAATTTATTGC
>Ga0153928_1001405_pt1 | contig 10769 bp, 7 predicted proteins | sample TSNJ012MetaG_FD_106656 | JGI IMG/M metagenome (GOLD analysis project Ga0153928, IMG submission 106656) | Attine ant fungus gardens microbial communities from New Jersey, USA - TSNJ012 MetaG | ecosystem: Host-associated > Fungi > Mycelium > Unclassified | place: USA: New Jersey, Wharton State... | reverse complement strand
TTCCTTTTGGCAATACCGGGGTGGATGCCTCCGGGTTTTATTATTGCCCGACCTGGCTGCGGATGTACAGCTATACCATGCTGTGGGCGGAAAAAGCAGAGACGGCAGAGTTTGAACTGGAGACCTGCGGCGGAGTCCGGATCTGGCTGAATGGGCAGCTGGCGGCTGATTTTACCCCGTTTACCAGAAATATGGTGAAGAAGACCGGCTTTTCGATGCCGCTTCTGGCTGGGGACAACCAATTGCTGGTGTGTCTGGATGATCTGGCGGAGCGGGATACGGACTATTATTTCCGGCTGAAATGTCTGGGTGACGCTCATCTGTGCATTCATATTCCGGTGGCGGAAACGGTGGAGGAGACTGAAGTCAGGCAGTTAGAGGGAATGCTGGAACGGGCCGCTTTTGATCAGGAGGCATTTTTCAGTGAACCGGTGCTGCTGCAGATTACACCGCCGGCCGGAAGAAAGCTGGATCTGGGGGTACAGGTGATTCCCGGTGAGTTCATTGAGAAAATGGAACATGGAGAGGACCTGATCCGGTACCACCATTATCATATGAATGGAAACGAAACGCAGATGGAGTTGTTTGATGCAGCTGACACCGAGCCGGGGTTTTATTATTTTATTCCGGAAGTGGTCTGCCAGGGCATCCGGATTCGGCGGAAATTAGGCTGTCAGCTGGTGCGAAAGGAATTTCTGGGGAAGCGTGAGGATGATATTGCCGACCGGAAGCGGCAGGCCTTGGAAGTGGTGGTGGAATTTGCTCCGGAGAACACCTATAAAGCGGCGGCACTTTTTCAATTGGAGCGGGAGTATCAGCGGGCGGAGCGGATTATCCGGGCGGAATTGCCGGGCGTGTGGAAGCGGAAGGATTGCTCGGATTTCCATTTTATTATGATGCTGCACATTTATAAGCAGTTTCATGACCGGATTTCGGAAGGGCTGAAAGATGCGCTGGAAGATGCGATGCTGAATTACCGGTACTGGATCGACGAACCGGGTGATGATGTCATGTGGTTCTTCAGCGAAAATCATGCGCTGCTGTTCCATTGCCTGCAATATCTGGCGGGGAGTTTTTTGCCGGATCAACTGTTTGTCAACAGCGGCCGGAGGGGCCGGGAGGTTCAGGCCCGGGGCGAAGAACTGCTGCATGAATGGTTCGACGAATTCTTCCGGGAGTTTATTACCGAGTGGAATTCCAATGCTTATATTCCGGTTGATGTGCTGGGGCTGGGAACCTTATACAACCTGACGGAAGAAGGTGATTCTCTGCATGAAAAGGCCGGGCGGGCCCTGGATATGATCTTTTATTCCCTGGCGGTGAATGCACATAAGGGTGCGGTAATGACCAGCTTTGGGCGTTCTTACGAAAAGGAAATGAAGGGGAATTATAATGCCGGTACCACATCCCTGCTGTATGTAGCTTACAATGACGGTTTTTTAAACCGCGCCTGCAACGGGTATCTGCCGTTGGCGCTGGGCGGCTATGAAGCGCCGGCGGAGTACCGGCAGTATCTGCGGCTGGACGAGGACGAAGAACTGGTCTTTCAGAACACCCAGGGGTTTGAGCAGCATGTGAATCTTTATTTGTATAAGAATGCCTATGGATTGCTGTCAACAGCAGTAGGCTTTAAGCCGTTTAAAAAGGGTTATCAGGAGCATATCATGCAGGCCACCCTGGACGAAACGGCCCAGGTGTTTATCAATCATCCGGGCGAAGCGTTCCCTTATGGCAGTGGCCGGCCGAACTTCTGGGCCGGGAATGGGGTGCTGCCATTGGCGGTGCAGTATCGGAATACCGCCATTTTGTGGTATCGGATTCCGGCGGATCAGCGGATCGATTATACCCATGCCTATATTCCCATCAGCGAGTTTACCCGGTATAAAGGGGATGACAGTACGATTGTGCTGGAGAAGGATGGCGGCTATATTGCCGTCAAGGCCTGGAAGGGCCTGACCATGCAGAAGGAAGGACCAGGCCGTTTCCGGGAGTTTTTAAGCTGCGGCAGAGAAAATGTATGGGTAGTAAAGGTGGGAAAGGCCGGCGAGTATAAAAACATGGATCAGATTTTTACCGACTGCCGGGATATCCATATTGCGGTAACGGAGGATCAGGTCATGGTAAATGACGGGAATGAATATATCATTGACCGGGAACATCTGCTGCGGGTAAATGGAGAGGCGGTATACAACTATCCGCTGACCGTCGAAGGGGTCATAGAAAGAACCGTCAAAAACGGGGAGGAATGGGGGAAAAAGAACAGTGTTAAGTAAGTGCGAAATTGACGGAAAGCTGAATCTGGTTGCGGACCGGATGATGACCCTGAAGAATAACGGCGTGGAGGAAACATTTCCGATCAGTCTGATTGATATGGATTGCTGGGAATGGCCGCAGGGAGTCGGGTTATTTGGCCTCTACCGTTATTACGAAACCAGCAGGCGGGAAGATATCCGGGAATTCCTGATTCGCTGGTATGATGAACGGCTTGCGGAAGGAATCCCGGAAAAGAATGTAAATACTACTTCGCCGATGCTGACCCTGACCTATCTTTATGAAATCACAAAGAAGCCGGCCTATCTGGATCAGATCAGGGAATGGTGTGACTGGATGATGGCCGACAGGGGTTTGATCCGTACCGGCGACGGCTGTTTCCAGCATATGATTACCGGTGATGCCAATGCCGATGAAATTCTGATTGATACTTTATTCATGGCGGTGTTCTTTCTGTACCGGGCCGGCAAACTCTTAAATAAGCCGGAGTATATCCAGGAAGGCAGCTACCAGATGCTGTCCCACATCAAATATCTGCTGGATAAGAAGACGGGGCTGTTCTGCCATGGTTTTAACTTCAAACGCAATGACAACTATGGCGGTGTGCATTGGGGGCGGGGGAATTGCTGGTACACGGTGGTGGTTTTGGAACTGATGAAAGAGGTTGACCTGGAGGCCGGCTTAAAGCGGTTCCTCTTAAACGTCTATGAAAATCAGGTAGCGGCTTTAAAGCAATATGCCGATCCGGATACCGGGCTGTGGCATACGGTAATTGATGATGAAAGCTCATATCTGGAATTATCCGGCAGTGCTGCATTTTTGTTTGGCATTATGCAGGGGGTGCGGCTTGGTATTTTGCCGGCTGACGAGTATCATGAATTAATTGAAAAGGCAATGGCTGGTGTGATTTCCTATATCGAAGCAGATGGGACCGTGGGCAATGTTTCTTATGGCACGCCAATTGGCATGGATAAAGAATTTTATAAAAACATCATCTGCTGTCCGATGACCTATGGGCAGGCACTGGTGATCCTGCTGCTGCAGGAAGCGCTGGCGGACTATTGGCATTAGAAAGGTTGGTTGCGGCAGTGAAGGAACGGGTGTTTTTTGAAGAATTTGATGCATTATATTATTTCCATGGAAGTACACCGAATTGGGAAATGCAAGGTTTTCATTTCCACAACCAGTATGAAATCCTGTTGTTTTTGTGTGACGGCCCGCGGCTGGAAATCGGCGACCGGGCCTATCTGGCCAAAACCGGTGATTTGTTTGTAATCAATAATAAGGAATATCACCGGACGGTCATGACGGAGGATCAGCCTTACAACCGTTATGTGCTGATGTTTGAACCGGAGATTTTATCGCGGATGGAAGGGGTATTTGGCTATGAGTTTTCCGTGTTCTTTGAGAAACGGGGCGAGGAGTTTGTGCACAAACTGCATTTGGAAGTGGAGAATCTGGCCCGGGTGGAGCAGCTGTTCCGGAAGATTGAAACTTGCATTAATTCCCGGCGAAACGATGAGGATATGGTACGGCTCCAGCTTTCGATCCTGGAATTGGTGACGGCAATTAACGAAATGTACCGGTTTTTCATGAATGATTCACTTGTCGGACCGGATACCGGTGAACGGACGGTCGCAAAACGGGAGGAAGACTTCCGGGATCCGATTCTCTACCGGGAACGGGTAGAGCAGATCAAAAAATATATTACCGCCCATGTAGAAGAGCGGCTGGATCTGGATGAACTGGCGGGGAAGTTCTACTTGAACCGGTATTATCTGAGTCATTATTTTAAGAAGGAAACGGGATTCACGGTGCTTCAGTATGTGACCAATCAAAAGATTATTGCTGCGAAAGGACTGCTGAAAGAAGGGCACTCGGTGACAGAAGTAGCAGCTCGACTGGCTTATAACAGCGACAGCCACTTTATTGCTGTCTTTAAAAAAGGGACCGGAATCACACCGAAAAAGTATGCCCAGTCGCAAAAGAGCAATAATGTATGATTTTTGACATTGTTTTTGTGATATTTTGTGCAATATAACTGATAAAATAGAGCTATAAAATGAAACGGAAGGAGAGGAGTTTATGAGAAAATTATTATCTTATGTGCTGATTGGTGCTATGGCAGTTGGTCTGCTGGCAGGGTGTTCCTCGGGAGGTTCAGGGGGTTCAGGCAATGGCGGAGCGACACAGGCGGCAGGCAGTGCGGCGGGCAGTGCAGCAGCAACCGAAGCAGCGAAATCGGGGGAAGTAAAGACGTTAAGTGTAGTATGGTTCAGTGATGGCAAAGAAGGCGAGTCCTTTATGAAGCTGGCTGACCAGTACATGGCGGAGAATCCGAATATCAAGATTGAACTGATTGAGGTTCCTTATGCCGATCTGGAAGCAAAAGTAAAGAATATGATCAATGGTAAAGAATCACCGGCGCTTGCCCGTCTGACCAACATTGGGCCGTTCCAGAATCAGTTACTGGATCTGGGGGAATATGTCAGTGACAAGGATGCATTTGTTAACAGCTTTGGCGAGGGCTTAAAGTTTGTTTTTGATGGCAAAGTACTGGCTGCGCCAATGGACGTTACGGCCAATGGTTTGATTTATAATAAAGACGCTTTTGAAAAAGCGGGAGTACAGGTTCCCCAGTCAGAGGATGAAATCTGGACCTGGGAAGAGTGGAAAGCAGCCATGCAGGAGGTTATGGCGAAGAGCGACTGTAAGTATGGCCTGGTATATGACAAGTCACCACAGCGTTTCACTACGCTGATTTATGAAGCAGGCGGCAGCTGGCTGAATGCGGATCTGAATGCTTCCAACTTCAACACACCAGAGACCAGACGGGCGGTAACGTTCTTCAAAGAGCTGCATGATGAGAAGATCATTCCGGATTCGGTATGGCTTGGTTCCGAGAATCCCAACAATTTGTTCAGAACCGGACAAGTAGCGATGCACTTCGCCGGCAGTTGGATGGTTGCCAATTATCGTAATGAGATCACCGATTTTGAGTGGGGAGTTACCTATCTGCCCAAGGATAAAGTGAGAGCTTCCGTACCTGGCGGCAAATATCTGACGGCATTCCAGAATACCGGTGTAGAGCAGGAAGCAGCGGACTTTATCGAGTGGATTTCCAAAGCCGAGAACAATGCCCAGTATTGTGTGGAGAACAGCTACCTGTCACAGGTAAAAGGGAATGAGAGTCTGGATTATGATTACGGAAAAGATTTTTTTGAGATCTTTTCGCAGGAACTGGCAGCTACCAGTGCCCAGCCGGGGGCTGAGTGGGGATATCAGGCATTTACCGGTGCGGTACAGATCGATGTGAGAGATCAGCTGATTGATGTATTGGCTGGCAAGACTTCAGTGGATGAGTATATGGAAGAGATGGATGCGCAGTTTACGGAAGTGTTAAAAGAATTACAATAAATAAAATGCTTCCGACCGTACCTGATTATTTGGTATGGCCGGAAGCTTTCTTTTGTAAGGCGTAAATTGGTATCTCAATCTCCGTATAGCGAACGAAAGTATCATCAATTCGAATGCGAACCAGCGAATTTGCATAGATCTGGTCAGCTATATGGTAACCTTTTGAAACAACAAAATTGATACAGTCTTGAATATGCAGGGCAAATTCATCAAGTTCTTTAATCTTAACACTTTTGCAAAAAGCATAATGTTCAGGCAGGACGATATAGTTATCATTATTTCTGATGTTTAGTGCATCAAGGTACTTTCCATCAATAAAATATCCCCCTGCATGTGTATTATAATCTGAGGGATATGCAAAGATCCGCTTTATATTACTCAAAGCACTAATATGCGTTTGGCTTCCCGGAAGGTTTAGGTTTAGATTATGTATAAAATTGTTATTACTGCCGAAAAGCACATAACATTGTAAAGGAATTTTTTTGACATAGATATCATCTCCCCGCAGTGGCATCATTTCCAACGTGTCAAGTAAATCTGATACGTGGCTGGTAATACAGTGCTGGATGGTGTCTTCCCGTTTCTGTGCATTGTTGTATTCACGTAACCGTACCCTGAATGCGGCTTCGCTTGTGCCGGCATATGATTTGGCGATTTCTTTTAATGGCAGCCCGAAGCGGCTATATCTCCGGCAGTCAACTAAATTAAAAATATCTTCATAACCAAATACGCGGTATCCGTTTAATTTGCGGGAAGGTGAGATAATGCCTATCTTTTCATAGTAGCGAATGGTCGCTTCCGGTATTTCTAATAATGTTCCAATCTCATTGATGGTATAATCCTCCATTATAGTGCCCCCCTTTTATTTCTTTTAATTATTATAATCCTTGCGATTGTTGTTTGCAAGTATAGAGCTTTATGTAACTTTAAAGTTACTACAACCTTTCATTATGATGATTTCAGCATAATCAATAATGATTTCTGTGATACTTGACCGGTCATGGTATATTTGTCTTTGCATATTCTATATTGACTCTAAAGCAGCTTTATACGATAGAATTAAGATAGTAAATCCATCCGAATCATAATTATCATTAAGGAAGAGGTGCAGTATGAAAATTGGTTTTATTGGGCTTGGCATCATGGGAGCCCCAATGTCACAGAATCTGAAGAAGGCCGGCTATCAGGTGATGGTTTTCGATTATTCGGCAAATCGCATGGAGATGGCAAAGGCTGCCGGGATGGAACTGGCTGAAAATTCCCATCAAATTGCCAGGGAGTGCGGTATTATTATCACTATGCTACCGGACAGTCCACTTGTTAAAAATCTTTTAATAGGTGAAAATGGTATCGCGAAGGATATGAAAACCGGAACCCTGGTAATCGATATGACCTCCGGTGCGCCTAATGATTCAAGGGATATCTATGCCGGGTTAAAAAAACTGGATATCCATTTTATGGATGCACCGGTATCAGGCGGTGAGCCAATGGCAATTTCTGGGCAATTGGCCATTATGGCAGGTGGGGACGTCGAGGATTTCGAGAGAGCTAAATCGTTGTTAGGCGTAATGGGCAGTAATGTGACCTGGGTTGGTTCTGTTGGCAGCGGCAATGTCTGCAAATTGACCAACCAGATTATTGTAGCGGTCAATATTGCCGGTCTGGCAGAAGGTTTAATGCTGGCAGAAAAGGCCGGAGCTGATACAGAGCTTGTTTTTGCAGCAATTCAAAACGGCCTTGCCGGATCTGCCGTGATGAATGCCAAGGTGCCTATGATGCTGGCGGGCGACAATAAACCAGGCTTTCGTATTGATCTGCATATTAAAGATTTGACGAATGCCATGAGTACCGGCAAGCTTTTTGATGCGCCGATGATGTTGACGGCACAGATGCTGGAAATCATGAAAGACCTTTCTGCCGAGGGTGACGGCAGCAGCGATCACAGCGCGATTGCCAAATATTACGAAAGATTGGGGAATGCAAAGCTTTCAAAGTAAAGAAGTAAATGGATGGTTTTACTAAAAATATGATTAGAGGAGATATTCTTATGGAAAAAGAACACTTTTATTTCTCTCTGGATGAGCGGGATCGCCGTTGGAAGGAAATCCGGGAGGAGATGGCAAAGGCTGAAATTGATGTTATGGTTATTCAGGGTTATGAACCGTCGGTTCGTTATATCGCCAATACAAATTGGGTCATCGAAATGGAACACGTGATTTTCCCGCTGGCGGGAGATCCGGTTATTATTCTTCACGGAAAGGACTGGAAACATATTAACTGTGATTGGATTAAAAACTTTGAATTGATTGATGGCACTGATGACCAGATCGCAAGAATTGCAAAAAAGTTTTACAATGGCAATAATGTGGGTTATCTGCGAGGTTCAGGGCAGGGAGTAGGGAACAATTATCTCCAGCACCATCTTTACATCCAGATGCAAACTGTGTTTCAGGAGAAACTCATCTTTGCCGATCATCTTTTTGTCAAAGTTATGCAAGTTGCAAGTCCCGAAGAACAGGAATGCCTGCGGCGTTCCGCAGTCATCTGTGATATGGCGCTTCATCATGTCCTTGAAAGTTGTACGAATGCAGGTACACTTGACTATGCTATCTGTGCTGATGTAATGAAAATCTACTATGACAATGGAAACGACGGACACCAGATGCTGTGGATAGAACCAGGAGCTGATGATAATATCGGTTATGGGCGTCCTTATGGCAAACGTTTGGCAAAGGGGAGTTCTTTTGTGATAGAGTTTGCCCCAGGCTATAATGGCTATGAGAGTGAAATTGTGTTCTCGCTGCCGGTGGATAACAAAATGTCGGATTTTCTGAGAGAAAAATATAAGATATGGCAGGAGGCTTTTTATATCGGCAAGGAAAAGCTGGTTGTTGGCAACCGTGCCTGCGATGTCGCCCATGCAATCCAGAATGTGTATGAAAAATACGGTATCGGCTTCAGACCGGACTATGGACATGGTGTTGGCATTGGCTGCTGTATGGGGTGGGGGATCAGTACCTTTGATAAAACTGAACTTCGCCCCAATATGCCGGTTGTCCTGCATCCGAAGATTACTGACAGCAATAACCAGGGTGTTTTTTCCGGTATGCACTACATACTAAAGGAAGATGGCCTGGAACGGATTGGCGGTTATAATTACGAGGAGTTTGTTGATAAGATGATCAAAGAGTGGTAATCAATAGGAAAGGTCAGAGGGTAGACTGATATGTCAAAAAATAAAGATAGATTTTTAGACCTGACTGGTGAAACGACCGGTTTGCCTTTAAAAAAAGGAATGATTATTTATCCGGCAATTGGCATTTTTGCGATGGTTATCTGCGCAAATCTGCCGGCACTCACGCACTACGGTGAAAAGGCGGGCCTGGCACTGGGATTCTTCATTCTGATTGTATTGCTATTCTTGTCACAGTGTTTTGCAATTGAGGTTGTCGGTATGGTGCTTGTGGCGGGCGGTTTCTTCCTTGGTTTTTGGGAATGGAGTACATTTCAGGCAGCATCAGGGGCTTCGTCGTTCTTGCAAATGCTTTGTATGTTTGTTGTCGCGGCAGGAGCCAATACGACACCCATCGGACAGCGGATGGCACTGTGGGTTTTGAAGAAAGTCGGCAATAAGCCGATTCGCCTTGTCATTGGATTTACAGTTGCAACAGCACTTATTTCTTCCGTTATCTCTAATACAGCAACTTTGATATTAATGAGCAGCATTGCCAATTCCATGCTGTTGACAATGGAAGAAAAGCCGGGAGAATCTAAATTGGGGCGCGTCCTCCTTTTAATTATTCCTGCAGCCAGTTATTGGGGCGGCATTGGACTCATCAACGGCTCTCCCGGCTCGAACGTCTACGGCCTCGGCTATTTGAGCGCTTTTACCGGTGGATTGTATGTCCCAAACTACAAGCAGTTTGCGATGATTAACTATCCGATTATGCTGCTCCTTCTTATTCCTTTGGCGCAAATTTATATTAAGGCATTGCGTTTAGAGAATTCTGATATAAACAAAGAACTTTCTGTTGACTATTTTGACAAGCATTATGAGACGATTGGTCCGATAACCGGAGCGGAGGTCCGGTGGGTGATTTTGCTGGCAACAATGATAGTCTGGCTTCTGGTTGGAGGACATGGCACCGCCGTTCCCCTTATTATTGCGGCAATTTCGTTAATGCCGGTTATTGGAACTACGGCAGCTTCAAAAATTTGGAGTAACCTTCCCATGCCGGTGCTGTTCATTATGTTTATGGTTTCAATCATGGGGCAGTTGTGGACGAGTACCGGTTTGATTGATGCTGTCAGTGATTTGGTTGGTCCGATGCTAATTAATTTCTCTCCGCTTTCACTTAGCATTGTTATAACGTTCCTTAGCCTGGTGGTGATCAACGTACTTGTAAATGCAGGCGGAAGTGTAGCCTTACCGATATTCACCAGCATTGGTGTCGCGCTCTGTGCCAATATGGGGGCGAATCCGGGAGTCGTTCTTTTACCTATGATTGTGTCGCTGTCCATGGTTTGGATGGTTATGTTGAATAACACTTCATATGTAAATTTTGGCTATGGCTGGTACGAAATTAAAGATGCATATCTGCCGGGGTTTCTGGCAATTGTATTGGTTTCTATTGTGCTTCCGGTGCTGACATTTCTTTTGGCTCCGCTTGCGGGCATGCCAATCTATTTATAATTACTTATGTTCTGATATGCGCCCAATCTACCGGATTAAGTACTTTAATCCGGTAGCGGATCTTTGAATTTTTCTATTAATTCCCAAGTTCTCTGATTCTTATCTTGTGAAAACAGAAAAACCTATGTTAAACTTATCTGTAAAGGCTATAAATGGTTTATTCAGTCCAACGGTTACTGGAAAAGAGATAGCAATGATTGAGGATGTTATGTTAATAAAAAACAGAGAACATATAATCTCTAATAAACAATTAAAAAAAATCATCCATAAGCTGGGCGCTGAATTTCAGCCGGCCGTGCTTGTTGTATGTGAAAACCGGAAGGAATTACTTGAGTATTTTGTTGCTGTGCCATACCTGATATCATCCTTATTAGATATATCTTTGTGG
>Ga0153928_1001404_pt1 | contig 10769 bp, 4 predicted proteins | sample TSNJ012MetaG_FD_106656 | JGI IMG/M metagenome (GOLD analysis project Ga0153928, IMG submission 106656) | Attine ant fungus gardens microbial communities from New Jersey, USA - TSNJ012 MetaG | ecosystem: Host-associated > Fungi > Mycelium > Unclassified | place: USA: New Jersey, Wharton State... | reverse complement strand
TTTATCCAGTTGAGGCATTCTTTCTTGCTATCAAAGGATTCCTTCCAGACAGCTTAACTCCGTTAAGCCTCTAGAAATTCTGCTGCTTATTTTGACTTGGCTTTTTCCAAGAAATGCATGGGAGTCTTGGGGCATATGAAGCTTTCTTTCTTCTCTTTCATTTTAAAAGAAAAAGTTTTCTTTTACTTTAGCTTTTCGTCTCCTTAATAGCTGGAAGTTCTCCAAAAGTGTGAAAAGCTGGAGGACTTTGTACCATCCATTCCAGTGTGGTTGAATTCTCTTCAACAGCCCAAGGACTTGGAGCACAACTTTTGTTCTTTCCACTGCTTAAAGTGATTGTTACGACCACGAAGAAACAACAAATGCCAACTACGGAGATATAAGAGCCAAAACTGCTAAGGGCATTCCATCCTGCGTAAGCATCTGGATAATCTGGAATGCGCCGTGGCATACCCGAAAGCCCTAAAAAATGCATGGGGAAGAAGGTCAGATTAACCCCGAAAAAGGTGATCCAAAAATGGATTTGCCCCAAAGTTTCAGGGTATGTTCGACCAAAGATTTTGCCCACCCAATAGTAAAATCCTGCAAATAAAGCAAAAACGGCTCCCATAGAAAGTACATAATGGAAATGTGCAACCACATAATAAGTGTCATGTAGAGCAATGTCTAGCCCAGAATTAGCCAGGACTATTCCAGTGAGTCCTCCCACGGTGAACAAAAAGATGAACCCTACAGCAAATAACATGGGTGTTTTGTAGTGTATCGAACCCCCCCACATGGTAGCGATCCAACTAAAGATTTTAATTCCAGTGGGGACCGCTATGATCATGGTAGCTGCGGTGAAGTAAGCGCGGGTATCAACGTCTAAGCCCACAGTAAACATATGATGAGCCCAAACAAGAAATCCAAGAACACCTATACTGATCATGGCATAAACCATGCCTAGATACCCGAAGACCGGTTTTCCAGAAAAAGTAGAAACGATATGACTTATGATACCGAATCCAGGCAGAATGAGAATATAGACCTCTGGATGACCGAAAAACCAAAAAAGATGCTGATATAATATGGGGTCTCCTCCCCCAGCGGGATCAAAAAAGGTTGTATTAAAGTTTCTATCGGTTAATAACATGGTAATTGCCCCCGCCAGTACCGGAAGTGATAATAAAAGTAGGAATGCTGTTACTAGAACGGACCACACAAATAAGGGTAATCTATGCATAGTCATTCCAGGTCCGCGCATGTTGAAGATAGTTGTTATAAAATTGATAGAACCTAAAATGGATGAAACACCAGAGAGATGAAGACTAAAAATGGCTAAATCAACTGCTCCTCCAGAATGGCTGGTAATACCACTTAAGGGCGGATAGACCGTCCACCCAGTACCGCTACCCACTTCTACTAAGGCTGAGCTTAATAGGAGCAAGAGACTGGGGGGCAACAACCAGAATGAAATATTATTTAATCGTGGAAATGCCATGTCAGGTGCACCTATCAGAATCGGAACAAACCAATTACCAAATCCACCTATCATCGCAGGCATAACCATAAAAAAGATCATTAAAAAAGCGTGAGCCGTTATTAAAACATTATAAAGTTGATGATTTCCACCAAGAATTTGATCGCCGGGGCGTGCTAATTCCATACGAATCAGTACTGAAAAGCATGTGCCCATCACTCCAGCAATGGCGCCGAAGATGAAATAGAGAGTCCCTATATCCTTGTGATTAGTAGAGAAGAGCCATCGAATCAGATTTGTCATAAAAAAACTTTCAATCTTTGACTGGACTGTTCGGACAGACACATAGGAAACTAGTCTAAAGAGACTTGGAATCCCGGTGGCCTCTGAACTGAGTTTGACCTTTTTTTGATGTGAGTGAGGTTTTGCCCCACAAATGGAATTCTAAAGTCATGAGATTTGAAAAAGAGAAAGAAGAGTTTGAACAATGAAGAAAAAGAAGAATGAGAAGAAATTGACTTTTCTTCTTCTCTTATGCTTTTTGAAAATGAGAAAAAAGAGTAGGAACGTTGGCACTTTGAAGAGTACCAAACTTCTCTTATGATTTTGATGGTACCAAGAAAAAGAATGAAGCTTCTCTTCTCTTATGCTTTTTGAAGTTTTAAAAGAAGAAGAAACTTCTCTTATGACATTTCGGCTTTCAAAGGGCAACTACTACTAAATGATACCTCGTATTCAGTACTCTCAGTACTCCCAGACCAGGGCTAGTCACTTTGGATCCCCATAAGTACGACAATCTCTCCTTCACTCGGCGTGGCACGGTTCCAGTGAAGACTCAAGCCTTAGCTTTGATGGTCGGTAGTCTCATTCTCGCAGTCGCTCTAGGGGAGTCTGTTTCTATAAATGGGGTCTTATTAGCTTATGATAATTGAATAGACCTAAGGGAACTGATTATATCACTACGGCATTTGTTAAACGCTATATCTAGTCATAGCAGCCTTATCAAGAAAGTGTAGCTTCGTAAATGCTTTTCAATGTCCACTTTTGTTGTCAATAAGTGCATCCCCATAGATAGTAGGGGGGGCTAAACCTGACTTTCTTGCTTTAATGGCTTCCTTTCCTGGCTTAATGGCTTATTGGCTTTACGCGGAAAGTTTTGTTGGTTTGATTGAATGGTTGAATGGCCTCAAGGCCTTAATGCCCTTATCCCTAATAATGGCTTCTTTCCACCATTAGTCTGAGGAAAAGATCCCCCATCTGGTCCTAAAATACATTCATACCCATTCTTATAGCGGTGCTGACGACTTTTCACAGTTTAAAAGTATGACTTATAGCGGTGCGGACGACAAGACACCGCGAGGACCGAGAAAAAGGTATAAGGGATAACGGACACGTACAAGAAGGTACAAGCCGATTCAAGGGCAAGTCGATTCTGAGATTCTGAGAACATCTCACTCGCACAAGTCGATTCTGAGACGTAACCTCTTCCTTCTGACCAGAAATAGCTGGATAGGATGACGGAGAAGGTTCGTTTACCTACTTTCTACTTTCCTTATAGTGATGGGTGCTACCGATAATGTCTGACATCTCTCTAACCATGGGGAAACTCGAGCTAAGATTAAGAGGGTTAACCTTTGACCTCGGTATAGGGCTGGGATGGCACCAATCTATGTCTATGAGTGCGTTGGAAGGCCTCACTGTTGAGCCAAGACCTATGGCTACACCTCTCTCTGGCACTTTAGAGAACGCACCCTTAGTGCCCTCCTTTCCTTGGTCCTGATCCAACGCACAAGTCTTTCCTTTCTTTAAAGCAGGTCTTTTTTTAAAACCGCGTTCTCGGCTTATCTTTCTTTTACTTGTCGTAACACACCCGTTTAGGGTGAGGGGTTGGTCAGATACGTCCCATCCATTGGTGTGTTTTCTGTAAACAGCCTAAGATTCCGTCCCATCTCCACCAGGTGGATAAGGGGAAATGCCCTTGGAAGTGCCTGCTTCTCCATCCAACGCAATCAAAGATTGAAAGAGAAGTGCCTTTAGATTGGGGAAAGTCCCTCGTTGGGTTATCACATCACCCACGTGAAAGCTTGCCCGGGGCTTATGCGCAAACAACCTCTACAGGCACCTTTACCTGTGCCACACCCTCTTGTCAGACCCCGTAGGGTGAAAGAAGGTGCTTACCCATCTCCATAGTATGCATAGCCGCTAAAAAGAGTATGAGACCATGTGTCCAACACTTTACAGAGAATCATTACTTCTCTTGGCTGACTACCTTGTGCACAGGCACGTCAACAGGAAGAGTTGACTATGACACGTCAAAGATTAACTTCTCTTGGCTTTCTTAGTGGTTTCTATTTATAGAATTTATAATAGAATTTATAGAAGTAGTGGTTTCCCGAAGGTAATATAGGTTGAAGAAAAAAAAGAAGTTTAACTCGAAGAAGAGTTCGTGCCTCTTCATCTGGCTTATGACTCCATCGTAAACTCCCAGGTTTGACCGGTTTTTGAGTGGTGCTTAGAACCTATCCCTTAGCTTCCGATTAGGAACCCCTGGTCTACGCTGTTACGTACGGACTGGTGTCAACGAAGTACGAACAATCAGTGTCGGCATAAGGGGCGAAACCTTACAAATATGCATTTCGCTTCCTAAACGACTTAAAATAGATGCTTTTCCGCGAGAAATTCCTTACCCCCCCTTACCGAGGGGGAAGACTTTTCTTGATTTCACTAAGGAAAGGGGTCGAAATCCCCGGTTTTGATGTCAAATTCCGTGTCCGACATAGCGGAGAAGAACATCAATCTTGCATTTTCCTACTTTTGTAAGTAATTACATAATAAGAGCAACTATGCTTTATTCATGGATTTCCCGACTAACTGAAGGACCTTTTCTTGAATCAAAACGAAGCTGGGCATTTCACTTTTACCGAGTGAAAAGTCTTCCGTAGGTGGACATAAAAATATCAACTGAAATTTCAGATCTTTCAATTGATGAGCAAAATCGCCTGTTTGGTTCAAGTAGTCACTTTAAGGCGAGAAATTGGGTAAAACATCTCACTAGCTAAAGGAGAGGACCGAAGGGAATGGGTACACTCTATCCCTTCACACTAACCGGAGTCTGCCTTCGGCTAAGCTAACGGGAATTAACGAAGTAAGCACTCGCTCCTACAATCCTTGGTCGATTTACAACGTAAAACCGGAATTACCTAGACCTACTAAGGTGGAATTACCTACTAAGAATGAGAACATTCATGCAACTCAACAGACTAAAAAGACCCTCTCTCCCATCCTGGTAACTAGGATTTATCCTTGTCATTTAACTCCCTACCTATTAGACTAAGGCGAGTGCACACTATGTACCTACTCCCATGCTATTGAGTTGTGCAGCACACTGCTACGCTTCCTCGCCTAGCTTTTTAGTAATGCGAGTGGGTAAACCCCCTTTCCCCGTTGGGACGAGAAAAGCTGCGAATAGCTGGTAGATTTCTTTCTTCAATGACAAGGACGTTTCCATGTTAAAGATTGAAGTCACGATTTCATTTAGCTGGAATGGCATCTGGACACGAAGCAGTGATTTCAACGATGATTGTTTACTGACTCGGCAGGACTGGGACAACCTGCTCATATGACCTAATTTCGATACCCTTTTCTGCCTTTACGGGTGCAGCTTTACCCGATCTTATGTTAAAGATTGAAGTCACGTTTTCTGTAAGCGCCAAAGGCATTAGGAACTTAAGGGGCTGCGTAGGCTTAACGAATCACCCATAAATCGGGGTTAGGGAGTGGATCAGATCTAAATACAATGAAAATTTAATAATTCTATTAAAATAATGCAAATGAGTGAGGATCCAAAAGAACGAGTTAGAATAGAATTTGACTTTCTTTTCTTCATGCATTTCTGAAGAACTACAATCTCAATCCTCAAACACCCAAACAACAAGTCCAACTCAACTGTAACCTCAATCTTGATCGTGCAGATTTTCTTTCTTAGTTCAACCCTCACTCATGGCATTTTCTTTTGAATTCTCTTTTACTAAACCCTATTTTGCATTCTGCCCAAATGCTCTTAACATAGATAATTTTATAAGAAAGTTACCCCACCCCGTGAAGCAAGCTAATGTCGGGAACATAGATAAAATGCTCGCAACTTGTTTTATTTTACCTAGCTCCCTTATGCTCCCCCAGCTCCATGGGCTCCTCAGGAACTCCAAACAGAAGGTACTCTTCCGCCGTATAGGTCTTTGGCAGATAAGGAAATACTATAAAAAGCCACGTTAAATCATATAAATGGGTCAATACACTAAAATATCAAGGAGAAACAACCCTTGCTCCTCCTGAACAAGATTGGTCTCTAGCGTTGCGTTGCTAGTTATTCACTCAATCCGAAAGCATTCGACGCTGCAAGCTTTTAGAACTTGCGTTTTACCTCCCTTGAGTATGAACTACCTATGGAAGCTCTTTTACAGGTCTTTTAGAAGGTCTTTTTTTTTTAGGTCTTTTCTTTTGATTTGCCAGGAAGCAACTACTCTTATAGCGACTGAAGCGTCAGAAGGAGCCTGTTGCATTGGGGGATTGTATTTAAGATGTCGGGGGATTAATTAAATGCCGGATGTTGGGGACTCCGGGGCGAGCCAGGAGCAGAGTTAAGAACTCGCGACCCTATGAAATGAGCCTGGAAATGCCCGCTTTTCTTTAATTGCCCGAACGGATGTATGTAATAGTAATAGCTCAACTCAAAAAGCAGGTTCACCAGCTACCGCTTCTGATGCTTCTGCTCACGAGTCAACTTCTGCCTTTGCCGCATCAGGAAGACTTCCGGGCGAAGAGCGAGCAGGATCTTCTATCTAATCTAAGTAAAGTAGTCGTTGACTTAGTGTGCAAGCTGGCGTTTTCCCTTAATTAAGAGCGTAGTCTGGACTAACCCGGCGCACCGGGAACTCACCTGTCCGATTCCATTTTAGATCTATATCCCATCTACCTACCAAAGCCAATAGGCGGGGCGACGCAGGATAATCCAATCCCCCTCTGGGTCGAAGGTGGCCCTTGTTTGGATGATGTCCGCCTTGACCTCCATGAGATCCTGGGGGTGAAACCACTTCTTTGCTTTTCTTCCGCTGCGCGTTCATCTGACTCTGCTCGATCGGAACTACTTCTCTATATCTATTATAGATATAGAGCGGAAAATAAGGAAAACGCTTTCGCTCTTTACTTTAGCTACTGGTCCAGACGCGGATGCGGGAGTATTGGCTTGCTCGACTACGAATTCTAATAGCTCCTTTAAACCCGAAACCCCTGCCAAGGGAGCTCTTGCTCTTAGCGCTTGAACTGATCCTTAACAACGCTATCCCAAAGCATCCTATAACTCTTACTCGAGCGAGTAAACAACCTCGTTCTGTAACAATGTAACAAACAAAAGCCAATCTATCTAGCCGACCAATCTTTGCACTCAGATCGGAATCACTGTCGCGTCGCATCGTGGTTCGCGGGGGCGGCTTGTCCGTCCTAATTGATCCTAAAAGTATAAATGAGATACTCCTGGAACGAAGAGATCTTCAAACTCCTAATTCATAACATAAAAAAAAGAAGAAATAGCTGGTACTATTCTATATTCGAAGTCTATGTTTCCATTGGGATTTCACACCATCGGAAGCTGGTGTGGTGGTGAGACAGACTAAGACTTTCCCTAGGAATTTAATTAATTAAAGAAACGAACTATAACTTCTATGACATGACTCGTTAGCCTTTTACCTTATTTACTATGCAGTGGCATTAAAGTGAAGGGTTTGACGCTAAACAGTATGATTCTGGATGTGCGTGCTCTACTCTAAGCCGAGTACGCCGCCGCTTATCGAGGAAAGGAAAGAAGACACTTTATAGGTTGTTTACATCTCTCCACGCCGTTGGTGATAGCATCTCTTGGTTTGGCATTTAACAGCGAAGTAAAGGTCCATGTGATCTCATTTATTATACTATATAAGATAAGCAATTTACTGAGAAGCTACTGTTATCAGAAGAGGTGTTTGTTCATATGTCCTTAATTTCTCCTTTGATTTTATCTTACAGATGAAGAAGCAAAAGCAGCCTTTGAAGCGAGACCCGCTTTGGCAGCGAGAGCAGACTCACCAACCTGTCTTTCTTTTCCTACCCGTTCTTCCTGTCCAGTAAGATTAAGATCAGTCTACCCAATATCTGGTTGTTAATCTGGTATTCTAGCGATATGGAATTCACCCGACCCTATAAGATATAGAATCTTCGTTCCTTACACCTTTGCGAGGATGTGTGCTTTCTTCTCCTCTTACCGAGGAATGCTCCATCCTTAACCTTATAATTCTTCGTAAACTCCCTGACATCTTTGAGGAGGAAGATTATAGCTCCGCTCCGCCTATAAAGGAAAAAACCAGACATCAAGGGTACGTGCCATAAAGCAAGTAAACTCACTCTCAAATCTTTAGGCTGAAAGGTCTCTAATTTCCCTAACATCTGGAAGCTTGACTCCCAAACACAACACCTGCTCGCTCTTCCGCTTCAGTCGCTCCTTAGAGTCGCGTCAGCTTCGCTCCTTAACATCTGGATCTTGCTCCTTCTTGGCTGATATGAGAAACCTACAGGCTTTGATCCTTTGCTTGATAAGAAAATGGGAAGGTCGCGGTTACCCCTGAAACCTTTGCTTGCATGCTTACAGATTCGCGTCTGTCGAGCACCGGCGATACCAAAGGAAATCCATGTCAACCGCTCAATCCATCTCTGGGAAGAGAGGAGCACACCCGGAATTGGGCTTCTTTTCTGACTTCTACTTCTTTTCTGACTGACTTGTTTGAAGCTATTCATTCCCCTGGTTCGCTAAATTATGATGATTTAAGAATGAAAAGAAAGAAAAAGCAATATCATAACTCTTTGATCTTTCAATAAAAAGAATTGCTTCTCATATACTGTGAAAATCATGTATTCCCCTCCTAAACGCAAAATTATAAGATTCTAAAAAAAGCTCATTTCATGACCCCTTTTATCTCCCTTTTTATGCCAGTTGCTATCATACGACTTTTGAGAGAAAAAGGGAAATTTGAGCTAATCATGAAAAAAAGCCCGAAAAGAAGCCAGTATTTTCCTACTTTAGAACAAAACAGTTAGAATGCAAATAATTGATTTAGATAAGGAAATGAAAGACAATTGAAGGCTTCAACACATAGGGAGCATCCTTGCTATCAGTTTCATTCAATCTCACTAGTCGAGCCAAGCCAGCTTCTTCATCGGGACGGTTGGCAACTCGAGTTCATTTCGCTTCCTCTCCTGTACCTGTAAGTCGGGCCAGCAAAAGCTTCAACTTCAATCTCTGCATTTTGCTACGGTACGGGGCTAACTTTCGCTCCCTCTCTTTTTGGTCTCGCATTTCGTGTTTTAGGTTCCATTGCATTCAAACTTTTGATCGATAAACTAGTCAAAAAGGTCTCAAAACACGGGAAAAAAGCTTACTTTCCTCTCACATACGTTCGAGCATTCGCTTCGCCCCTCTCCTTTATAGTCGAGCCTGTTATCACATCCTATTTATGCACTTTTTATCACAAAAATCATTATATAAGAAGTCCCTGTTTCAGAGCACTTTTGACGCCACTCTTTTCATGACTTCTTTTTCAAAATGAAAAAGTTTGTACGAAGGGAATCATAGATTTTTCACCTATACGAGATGATAAAAGTTCTCTTTAAATTTCAGATCTTGCAATATCCTATTTTGATTTCGAATCAGTAGTCCATCGTCCTAACTGCTTAACAGAGATAAGGAGAATAGATAGCTTCAGGTCGACCAAATTCTCTCTTTTCTTTCCGATTGGACCTGTCATTTTGCTTATTCCGAATCTTCTGGAACCAGCTTGAGCCTGCAGGTAAACTACCTCTTCCTCGGGTTTCACCAGCTGTTGAGAGTTCTTCCTCGGGATCTAGGGCTCTTTTCACTGGGAATCCAATGAAATGCTTAAAAGACAGGCCAGGCTGATAGAGGAAATTAAAATGGGTAAAGGAGAAGAATTGAAACTCTACCGGATTCTGTATCAGATGCTCTTCGATCGGTGCCTAAGCTTTCACTTTTTCTATTTTCAAATTAGACACAAGCAGCGTACAGAATAATGCCTAGATAAAGGCCCTTTTCCTGGTTATGGCCATGGGTTTGACCGCCGTATAACAGGAGAAAAGACTTTGTAAATGATTATAAAAAAATCCATTTCCAATATGATTTCTATTTTTATCAAATTATATATCTATAGAAAGAACAGCTTCTTTCTATTACTTACGAGATTTTTTGTTATAGGGGCAAATAGAACATTTAGCCTAGGATTTGTGAATGCAAAGAAATCTTTCTCTCCTTAACGTGCTTTCCCTTCGGCTTCCGTGAAAAGAGAAGTGACACGAACCCCTTCTCCTTTAAGCTGGGACTCCTCTCCTTAATTACCCTGTCTTTATTGGTCTAGTAAGCGAGCCTGTTTCACATCCTTATGTTTAAATCATGCTTTGAATTCAAACTTTAAAGTGAGAAAAGTAGCCAAAAAGGTTATTAAACCCGTCTTTTTTGGGGTAAAAAGGTCAAAATTCCCTTTTTTTAACAAATATCGTAAGATAGCAACTCATCCTTTTTCAATGATTTTCCTTCTCTTTTTTAGAAGGAAGTCAGTGAACTTCTTAGAGCTAAAATTCCCTTTTTATGAAAAAAAAAGACGGGGTTTATGAAACTTTCACAATTTAAATTTCATCTTTTAAAATCTCTGACGATTCTGTAAAAGCAGTTTTTAATCTTCCTAATTGGCTGAAAAGTCTTAGACTTTATGATCTCTCTTCTTTTTAAATCTATTCTTTGTACCTTTAAGCTGGCACTTCTCTTTCAATCCTCTCGCCTTCGCTCGAGCCAACCCCTGGTTTCCTTCTAGTCGAGTTCTTCAATCTCGTCTGGCAGCCCTTTAAGCTGTAATGGGAAACTTGTAAGCTTTGCCCCCCTTACCTAAAGCAAAGGATTTAATTGCATTTGCAATCAAAAATCCCGGGTTAACGCACTTTCATGCCCAAAAACCCCGGTAAAACGGAACTTATTGCGCCTTTTGTCGCATTCAAGTAGCTTTTTAGAGCGCAAAGTGCCATTTGAGTCGAAAAATCCCGGGTTATCTAACTTTGAAAGAGAGGAAGTGACAAGAAAGAAGTGCTTTCCCTTCGGGCAAAGAATCTAATAAGTGGAGAAAGAATCAATTCAATGAGATTCCGGGTTCATTCCACTTCAACTAGCTGGCAATATCTTAAGCTTAAGTGCTATTCCCTCTCAGCTTCAAAAGGGCCTTTC
>Ga0153928_1001402_pt1 | contig 10772 bp, 8 predicted proteins | sample TSNJ012MetaG_FD_106656 | JGI IMG/M metagenome (GOLD analysis project Ga0153928, IMG submission 106656) | Attine ant fungus gardens microbial communities from New Jersey, USA - TSNJ012 MetaG | ecosystem: Host-associated > Fungi > Mycelium > Unclassified | place: USA: New Jersey, Wharton State... | reverse complement strand
GCCCAGTTTGGCCCGCTCCTGATTCGCCACTACCAGGAAGACCGATCCGGCCCGTACTTTTAAGTAACTGGCCACAATAAACAGGGCCGCCGACTCCATCTCCGAGGCTTTGCAGCCAAGCTGTTTCCATGCCTCCCATTTATTCATCAGTTCATATCCCACCGGTTTTGTCTCGGGTGAATGCTGGCCAAAGAAAGAATCTTTACATTGCACAACACCGACATGATATGTATTGCCAAGCTTTTTCGCACTGTCAACCAATGCCGTCATGACCTCATAGTCCGGTACTGCCGGAAATTCAATGGGGGCATATTCCTTGCTGGTTCCTTCCATGCGGATGGCTCCGTTAGCAATGACAACATCACCGCTCTTCACATCAAGGTCCATACCGCCGCTGGTTCCGATCCGGATAAAGGTGTCGGCTCCTGACATGACCAGTTCTTCCATGGCAATCGATGCCGATGGGCCACCGATTCCGGTCGAGGTAACACTGACTTTCACACCATCCAGCGTTCCTGTATAGGTCACATATTCTCTGCTGTCCGCAATCAACTCCGGATTTTCAAAATATTTGGCAATTAAGGCACAACGCTTGGGATCTCCGGGCATGATGACATATTTGCCGACATCCCCCTTTCCCACCTGAGTATGATATTGTTTTCCTTCTGTTTCTGAGTAGTTTACCATAAGCTTTTCCACCTTTCTACGCTTCTACTTTATATTGTAATGCCTGTCCGCCATAAATCAAGCCACCAAACAAAATTTCCCAAAATAAACAGCCGATTGTTGAATTGTTTTATACAATTCGGGTATGCATAATACCGTTTTGTACGGATAATTCTTTCCACTGTTCCATCTGTTCTTTAGATGGTGACCTTGTCTCTGCAAACTTTCCCACCACGCCGAAATTTCGGAAAGCAATCAGCTTGAGGGTGAAGTCCGCCAGATAGCCTGGTATGGTTGCTGCGATTCCCTGAATAATGGTTTCCACATCAACCACATTTTCCATACAGACCATTCGGACTTCTTCTAGTTTTTGCTGTTCGGCCAGATAAATCAGGTTTTTCTTTACCGGGCTATTTTCACCGCCAGTCAAGTCGCGAAATACCTCTGGTTCCCATGCTTTTACGTCCAACATGACTTTGTCACAATTGCGCATCAACTCCGCATATCGTTCCAGTTCAATACAACCGTTAGTATCAATAAAGCATGATAATCCTTCTTTATTCACCATGCAGAATAATTCCGTCAAAAATTCCGGGTATAAAGTGCATTCCCCGCCTGATACGGTAATTCCCCGAATAAAAGGCACGTTTTTCATGATTTCTGTAAATACTTCTTCCACCTCCATGTCTCTTACCTTTGGTGATGAAAAATGCGGGCAGTTTTGAATGCAGGCATCACATTGTACACATTTCTGCCGATCCCAGACCGTCTTGTCATCCTCTAAAGTCAAAGCCTGAACCGGACATTTTGTGGCACAAATACCGCATCCGGTACACAGCCTCTGCGTCTCAGGATTATGACAATAGGCACAGGAGATGTTACATCCCTGCAGAAAAACCACCGTTCGGTTCCCCGGTCCGTCCACGACACTTAGGGAAATAATCTTATTTACTGGGGCTTTCATCCGGTGGTCCTGACTTTCCTGTTTTCCAGGCGGGCATTGCGGTAATTGTCACCGCCCAGATATACAGTATTTTGCAGAACGGCTTCACCGTTATAATATCTCTCCAGATCACTGCGTTTTACCAGATACCCGGTAATACGGACCAGATCACTGTCGGAAGCATAAAAACTAATATATTTATCCCCCTGTGCAAAAGCACCTTTAACAATGTCAAGCACCGCTGCCGGATTATTTCTGCCGGTTGGATCAAAGGCAAAAACATCAGCACATCCCGTCGGGAAAAATTTATGGAATCTGGCGCTGTGCTTTAGGTGGTCATACATACTGTCCGGCTCCGCTCCTACTGGAATTCTGACACCGGAAGTAATGCCGTGATCTGAATCAATTCCAACCTGTGCATGCAATGCAAAATGGTTATCAAAAATCTCGGAATACAGAGCCTGGGAATGAGCAGCATAATCAGCAATTACCTGCATAATCGCTTCGGCCAGATCATCCGCTCCAGCATGGTGTCCATATGTCTTTTTCTCATCATCCATCAACATATTGGTACACTCTGCCAGACCTGCGACCCCAAACATGGGCAGGAATTTTTCTCGACTGATAAATCCTTCTTTTGCTAAAAATGAGGTCTCAAAAAAGTTTGACTGTTCTACCAGAAAGCGAATTCGCTCATTCATATAATCGCCCATATGGCTTAAACAATCTGGCAGTAGTTCTTGCAGGAAATGTTCCTTGCTGTTTGCTTCTTTTGCCAGATGCGGAAGAACAACTCGGGTCAGCGTATAGGCCCCACCGCCAATTGGCAGAATATTGTAGCAGCTGGAAATTCCATAGTCCCCACCTCTCCCCTGAACGAAGGAACAGGAGCTTTGCTTATAGGTTTCCTGGTGCATCTTGTGATTACAGATGGCCGGGTTGGCACAATAAAGAGACGTATACAATGCTAATTCCGCATATGCATCCGGTGTGATATCCGAGTCATACTTTAAAGTCAGGTTCGGTACTGCGTTTTGCAACTCTTTTTCCAGCCCCAGAATAATCCAGCCAGCTCTGCTTTCTTCCGGACCTAAGTTCGCATGACAGAAACCGTCGGTAATGGTGCGATCCAGATAAATTAAAAAGAGTTTGATCTTTTTTGCTGCTTCGGCATCAGAAACACCATCCAAAAATGGTTCGATCAACTTATCCAGGTTTCCAAGAAATACCGGAAAGCTGGTAATGGATGGTACATGACGATAAAGAATCATCAAAAACTGTAACAATTCATCCAAATCTTTCGGCGGATCCAGTCTCAAAAATTCACATCCCTGTTTCACGGCCAACTCATAGTCAGGCATAATATAACGGGGGCGATAGGGCGCATGTCCTTCGTTTAAATCACAAATTGCACCAGTTTCCATATAATGCTTTGTCTTTTCCGGTATACACAGAACATTTAAACTGTCTTCCGCAGCATGTGCCAGCGCAACAAGCTTCTGCTCATACGTAAGCCCTTTAGATGTGACAACATCATAAACTGTGCTCATTTAAAATTACACCTCCAAATTCATATAGTAGTACCATATCTCTTTCCATATGTATCGATATGTACAGTATACCTCTTTTCACGCCATTTTAAAGGACATATGTCACTTTTTACAAATCTTTTCTATAAGGAAAGTGCCCGTGGCAGTTCCGTCCCCGAACCGGTTGCCGGACATGCAGCTTCTCATCCGCCTGTTATCAATTGATGCTTTTGATACGCATTCGGCAGAAGTTCCTTTAAAGTGCATTCTTTCCATTGCTTCTGATCGACAGCAACAATTATCCGGAAAGTGTCCAGGCTGCAAAACTGAGCCATCACCTGCCGACAAACCCCGCAAGGATAGCATAAGTCCTGCACCTCTTTATCACTAGCACCGCCAACAATGGCAATTGCCTGAAACTCCCGTTCACCTTCACTAATGGCTTTAAAAAAAGCGGTTCGTTCTGCGCAGTTACTGGCTGTTAACCCGCTGCACTCAATGTTACAGCCCTGGTAAATCCTTCCCTCTGCCGTCATTAACGCAGCTCCCACGGCAAATCCGGAAAACGGTGTAAAGGCTTGTTTTCTGGCTTCCTTGGCGGCTTCAATCAGTTTTACGACCCATTCTTCAGCCATTAAAGTACCTCCACCGGATCATCTGTCCGCTGCTGCCATGACCGCAGCCGCTGCTCCAACTCGACTCTTACCTCAGCATATGTAGGATCCTTAAATAAATTATATAATTCAAAAGGATCTTCTTGCAAATTGTATAATTCAGAAACACTTTCCAAATTTGCAACCAACTTATAATCCCCACAAACCAACATCCTGCTGTTGATATCTTCGCCATATCCATGACCGAACGTCTCCGCCATCAAATCCTTATCCCACTGTGCCATCTGACCCGTCACCAGCGGAAGCAGACTTCTTCCATGCACCTTGTTTTTGGTGAAGCGAGTACCGGCTGCATCCAGAATCGTAACCGGATAATCAACCGTACTAATCAGTTCAGGCCTGCTTTGACCTGCCGGAATCATTCCCTCCCATTTTATCGCGCAAGGAATCCGCATGACCTCTTCCGACATATAAGATCCCTTATCAAAGTGGCCGCCTTGGCTGGCAAGCGCATCGCCATGATCTGCAGTCCAGATAATCAGGGTATTCTGATCCAGACCCAGTTCCTTTATCTTATCCAGAACCATGCCACCGGCAGCATCCATCATCGTAATATGTGCAAAGCAGTGACGGATGATATCTGTAAAATCATCCCAATTTACTGCACTTGGTATGATCAACTGGTCACCCTTGCCAAATGGTGTACTTCTCTCACGATAATAGGCATCCGGTTTTCCCTCCAAGCGGTTTTTGTAGCTTCCATATTCCGGAAGAGTAAAGGACTCCTTGGGATACATATCCAAATATTCCTGAGTCGGGAAGTAAGGCTGATGCGGTCCCCAGAAATCCAATCTCAATGAAAATGGTTTATCGCATTTTGATTTTGCCAGCTTCTCCAATTGTTCACAGACCAACGTTGCAAGGAAAAAGGATTCATGTGTCTCTTTTGGGGTTTTGGTGTATCCCATTGCATGCTCTCCACACCAATTTGCCTTACATTGATAATCCACATTATCACCACATTCTGCCCAATCTCCACGAGTACGGATTTCCGGAACATCAAAATATCGTTGGATATGGTGAACTGCCTGCGGCAGATTGTAGCGTTCCAGATACTCCTTATATTCCGGCTGGATATAAGGATTGCTGTAATCTGTCCGGGAAAAGCCCTGACAGTGATGCTCATTTGCCGCCCCTGGACCAGCATGCCACTTACCAAAATAGTAGTTGTCATAACCAGCTTCCGCCAGAGTATCCAGATACACTTCATGATCGTATGGCGGATCCGTATAATTGTGGTACTGTTTATGAGTATGGGCAAACAGTCCGGTTAACATGGTTCGTCTTGTCGGTCCACAAAGTGGTGTGGCACAATAGGCATTGGTGAAGCTGGCACCTTCCGAAGCCAGTTTCATAAAATTAGGACGCATTGGTACCGGACCATTTTCCCACTCCCAGTGGTAATAGGCCTGATGGTCGTTTTGTATGAAAATAATGTTTGGTTTTTGTGACATTTTTTTTACCCTCCATAAAAGTCAATATCTTAACGCTGTTGAACAAATTTTGTATATGGTTTGCCACTGGCAGCAATTCCCACTGCACTGCTGTTCTTCTTTAAGCTAACTGCAAGAACCAGAAGACTGGCCAGATAGGGAATCATCTGGACAAACTCACTGGGAATTGGATTTCCCGGTATCGTCTGCACATATAACTGTATTGCACTGAATAACCCAAAAAACATGGCTGATGCGAAAGCTCCGATTGGGGACCACCGTCCCATGGTAACAGCTCCCAAAGCCAGGTAACCCCTGCCCGCTACCATTCCCTCCTGAAATAAATTCATCTGCCCGAGAGAGAGAAATGCACCTCCCAAGCCACCCAGAACACCAGACAAAATTACTGAAAAATAACGGATTCGATAGACTGAAAGTCCGGCTGTTTCAGCTGCCTTTGGGTTTTCACCCACCGTGATGATGCGCAGACCCAATGGCGTGTATTTAAACATACAGTGAATCAGAAGCAATGCCAAAAAGGCAATATAAACGAATGGCGATAAATCTGCAAGAAATTCGCCCACCACTGGGATTGATGACAATACCGGTGTATGCTCCAGACTGGCAACCTGGGGAGAACTTCCCTGCTGCCCAAAAACAGCCTTTAATCCCACTCCGGAAAAGCCGGTTGCCAGCAGAACCAGAGCCATGGAGCTGACCGACTGATTGCCGCCCCAGGTAATGGAAATAACAGAATGAATGGCAGAAATCAGCACTCCCACCAAAATTGCCATCAAAACTCCCAACCAGGGGTTCCCGGTCAGGTAACTTCCCAGCACCGCACCAAAGGCGCTTGCCATCATAATTCCCTCCAAACCGATATTCACCACGCCAGAGCGTTCCGATGTCAGTCCGCCTAAGGCGGTTAAGGCAATCGGTGTCCCCATTCGAAGTGTAGATGCCAGCATAAAAATCCAAAAATTCAGCATTCTATTTCCCTCCCCACCCCTTTTTTATATAATAACGGATTACATTTTCTGCACACAGAAATACAATAACAAGACCCTGAATGATATCTACCATGTTTTTAGAAACACCGACACTGGACTGCAGCATCAACGATCCACTTCGCATACTGCCGAGCAAAAGTGCCGTGATAATAATCGCAAACGGATTATTGCGAGCCATTAAGGCAACCGGAATTCCGCTGAAACCGTAATTTGCAGAAAAACCATTGATCACCTTGCCCATCGTCCCCGTTACCTCAATCCCCCCGGCCAGCCCGGCCAGGGCACCGCTCATTAACAAGGCCAGAAACATATTGCGCTCCACATTGATCCCATTAGTATAAGAAGCATCTTTATTCAGCCCCACCGCACACATCTCGTATCCCAGGGAAGTGCGGTTAAGCAGAAAATATACTGCCACCGCTGCAGCAAGCGCGATTACAACACCAAAATTCAGTACGTATGGCGACGGCAAAAGCTTAGGAAGCAGCGCTGTAGCCTGAATCGGATTGGTAGCTGAAGCAGCTCCCTCCGCTTTAAAAGGTCCTAAGATCAGGTACTGGACCAGAGATTGACCGACATAGTTAAACATGATGGTACTGATAACCACATTAACATTGGCTTTCTGCTTCAGCAACGCCGGAAAAAAAGCCCAGACCATGCCCGCTAACATGGAAATTCCCAGGACAAAAGGAATATTCAAAATTCCCGGCATTGGAAACAGGGTTCCGGCAATTCCTGCCGCAATTGCTCCCAACAGAAGCTGTCCTTCCACACCAATATTGAATACTGTACATTTATAAGCCAAAGCCACCGCCAGTCCGGTTAGAAGAAGCGGAACTGATTTTGTTACCGACTGGGTAAACGCCATCGGTGTTCCAAATGCGCCCTGAATCAGCGCCCGATAGGAGGCAATCGGATCATTACCAAATAGCCAAATGATAATACCACCGGTTAGAATTGCCAGAACCAATGCAATCAGGGAAATCAGAAAATCAAGTCCTATCGTCTGAAAATTCGCCGGTATCTGTTTTCTGGTTTTAACTTGTTTTGTCAATAATTTCCCCTCCTTTTTCTTTTTGAGATCCCAACATCATCATTCCCAGTTCCTGCCTGGTCACTCTGTTTGCATCTACGACATCAATAATCTCTCCTTTGAAGATGACTGCGATTCGATCACTGACTGTGAGAATCTCATCCAATTCCAGCGAAAACAGAAGAACACCCTTTCCTTTGTCTCGCTGCTCCAGCAACGTTTTCTGTACGAATTCCATCGAACCCACATCAAGTCCACGGGTTGGTTGTACCGCAATCAGTACATCCGGATTACGCGTTGCTTCTCTGGCAATAACGACCTTTTGCTGATTTCCCCCAGATAATGTTCCAGCGCCTGCCTCTACATTGGCACAGCGGATATCAAACTGTTCCTTCAGCACCGTGGCACTGTCATGAATTTTCTTAAAATCCAGCCAGATGCCATGTCTGGCATATGCCTCGTGATACTGCAGCCCCAGAATCAGATTGTTGGCGATACTGTATTCTAATACCAGGCCATCTCTGTGTCTGTCTTCTGGAATGAGTCCCAAACCACCATCTTTCCGGTCCCGAATCCGCTCCTTTGTAATCTCCCTGCCATTCATAAAGACAGAACCACTGTCGGGAATCAGTTTGCCACAGATGACATTCACCAGCTCCTCCTGGCCGTTGCCATCTACTCCGGCGATGCCGAGAACTTCGCCGTTCCGTAAGGCCAGATTGAGGTGATTTAACTTCTTTACCGTCTTATTTACCGTATAGCAGACATCCTTAACTTCCAGAATATTTTCCTGATTGTCAAACTGGCGACGGGAACGTCTGCCCAGATTTACATCTCTGCCTACCATCATCCTGGTAATCCCGGCCGAATCAGTTTCCTTCTTCTCCACCGTTCCCACCACTTTTCCCATCCGGATAACCGTAATCCGGTCAGAAATCTTCATGACCTCAGCTAATTTGTGACTAATAAAAATGATGGTCTTGCCTTTTTCCTTCAGTTTCAGCAAGATTTCACAAAATTCATCAATCTCCTGCGGTGTAAGCACTGCTGTCGGCTCATCAAAAATCAGGATTTCTGCTTCCCGGTAAAGGACCTTTAAGATTTCCACGCGCTGTTGCTCCGTGACCGATAACTCAGATATCTTTTTATCCGGATCTACTTTGAGTCCATACTGCTCGGAAAGTTCCCGGATCACATTTCCGGCCATCTTCCGGTCCACCTTGAGAGTTGTACCAATCTCTCGGCCGACAATAATATTTTCCGTCACCGTCAATTTCGGAATCAGCATAAAATGCTGATGAACCATCCCAATCTTATGCCGGATGGAATCCTTGGAATTGCTGAATTTCACTGGCTTCCCACGAATCAGCAATTCTCCTTCATCCGGCTGGTACAGTCCGAAAAGAATGTTCATCAACGTCGATTTCCCTGCGCCGTTTTCTCCTGCCAGCGTATGAATCTCGCCTTCTTCAAAACTAATGGATATGTGATCATTAGCAACAATTCCCGGAAATCGCTTTGTAATCCCTTTCAGTTCAATGATGCTTCCCACTTAACGCCCCCCATTTCCTGATTTAGTTTCACCCTATTTCCCATACCGGTAAGTAAAGCGGTTATATTCTTCTTCTGTCGCCGGAACTTGAATTTCACCACTTTCCACCTTTGAAGTCAGATCTTTGATTGCACTCCTTACCTCCTCTGGGATTAGTTTTAAAAGTTCTTCATTATCCGTAAACAGCAGCTTGACTCCGCCTTCTTTGAGTCCCAGCGACATCGGTTCTGAGGTATCGAAAATGCCGGTTTCCTGATATTCCTGCAGAATGGACAGAATTGCCTGGTCGGCTGGCTTTACCACTGAGGCTATAATCTTGTCAGGCATTTTATCGAACTGGCCATTGGCAGCGCCCAGGCAGTAGTAGCCGTCGCCAGCATCTTTTGCAGCATTAAAAACGCCCAGATTACAAGCACCCGAATATGTTCCGATGATATCTGCACCTTTGTTGTACATAATCTTGGCAACCTCACTGCCTTGTCCCACGTCCTTGTAACTATTAGTAAAGGCAGTCTGAACTTCACTGGCTTCGTTGACTGCTTTGACACCGGCAGTAAATCCGAACTGATACCGATACTGAAGTGTTTCACCAATCGCTAAGACAGCACCTACATTGTTGGTCTTTGTCATCAGGCCGGCTAAAGCACCGCCTAAGAATGCAGCCTCATTTTCCCGGTAAGCCACGGACATAATATTACCGCCACCTTCGATTGCTTCCGCCAGATAAAGGAACTTAACATCCGGATTCTCCGCCGCCACTTCCAACATACCATCTTTATATTCTGAGGATGGAACCATAATAAAGTTAGCCCCCTGACTAATTAATGTTCTTAAACTATTGGCAGAATCCGAGATTTCTGGTACTTCCAGCGGAATCCCCTTCACCCCCAGCTCCTTTTCGGCCAACTGCAGACCAGCCAGAACATCATCATTATAACTCTGTGTTCCAAAGGCATTTGCAATCATACCAACAACCATATCATTTTCAGCCACACTTCCCTGTGCCGAAGTTTCCTTTTCCGTCGCCTCAGAACTGCCGCCTGATGTCTGCCCACCCTGACAACCTGTTAATAATGATATTCCCACTCCTGCTACCAATAATGACGATAATAACACCTTATAATTTCTCATCTTTTTTCTCCTTCTCCCTGGTCTTTTTGGCATTACATATCAACGTTACATATTTCCAATGTTTGTAGTCGGTATTTCATCGTTTCCACTTGAGCTTCGTTCACAACCAGAACTCCACCTTTTTTAACCTTTATCAGCCCTTCTTCTTTCAGGCTGTTGATGGAGCGATACAGTGTCCGCACACTTACGCCAAGATCTGCCGCAATCACACCATGCTGCTCTCTGATATATAATTTTTTTTGATCTTCCTCGTGCTCAGGCCACCGATGGCAAACATAAGCCATCAAGTTGGTGGATGCTTTTAAAAAAACCAGCCGATCCATTCGGATGTGATTTCGCTCCACCGTTTTTGCCAGATCCCGAATTACTACCATTGCTACCTCACCGTCTTCCCGGATTCCCTTTTGGAAATAACCGCAGTCAATATTAAGGATGACGCAGTTCTTAGCCGCCACAATATGGGAATAGAATTCTTTATCGTTTGAGACCAACTGTGTAAGTCCAATAAAAAACGGTGCATTAGCAGCACCAATCATATTAGTATTTCCACCCATAGAAACACGCATAAAATGAGCCCCGCCCTTTACTACCATTATAATTGACCGAAGCATATCGTTCGGCCGGACAATATCCTCTCCTTTCTTAATCATTCGCATTGTGATATAAGGATTCAAAAACTGGTTTAAATCTTGAGTTCTGACCACCTTGTTCGGATTCTCGACATAAGCAACTTGAAAAAGTTCCCGCAGATGGTCAGATGGTTTTTCTGTCTTCATCTTTCGATTTCCTTTCTGTACTTTT
>Ga0153928_1001401_pt1 | contig 10773 bp, 9 predicted proteins | sample TSNJ012MetaG_FD_106656 | JGI IMG/M metagenome (GOLD analysis project Ga0153928, IMG submission 106656) | Attine ant fungus gardens microbial communities from New Jersey, USA - TSNJ012 MetaG | ecosystem: Host-associated > Fungi > Mycelium > Unclassified | place: USA: New Jersey, Wharton State... | reverse complement strand
CCAGAGGCGTGTATGGAATAATGATTCCGATGAAGCAGACCGCAAGGGTAGAAAGAACCACCGGCATCGCCGCCTTGCTCTGAACAAACGGTATTTTTGCCGTGCGAATCAGGTGGACGATCAGCGTCTGTGTCAAAAGGCCGACCATAAACCATCCCGTCTGAAAGATTCCCTGCGTATCAGTGGAATTGGCTTTGAATATCCAGTACAGTACCGCGAACGTCAGAATGTCAAAAAATGACGACACCGGCCCAAACCAATACATAAACCGCTCTACACCTTTCGCGTTCCATTTCTGCGGCTTCTGGAGGTATTCCTCGTCCATGCGGTCAAACGGTATTGTAACCTGCGAAAAATCGTAGAGAAGGTTCTGCGCCAGGATCTGAATCGGCAGCATGGGCAAAAACGGCAGGAATAAACTGGACACCAATACGCTGAACATATTTCCGAAGTTGCCGCTGGAAGCCATCTTGATATATTTGATAATGTTCCCGAACGTCCGGCGGCCTTCCACGACACCTTCCTCAAGAACCATAAGGTTTTTTTCAAGCAAAATAATATCTGCACTTTCTTTGGCGATGTCAACGCCGGAATCTACCGAAATGCCTACATCCGCCTGATGCAGCGCCGGAGCATCGTTAATGCCGTCACCCATAAAACCGACGGTGTGGCCTTGCTCCTGCAGCAGCCGCACGACCCGCACCTTTTGTGACGGGGACAGCTTTGCAAACAAATTTACTGTTTTCACCTTTACCGCGAGTTCTTCGTCCGTCAGCGTTTCGGTGTCGCTGCCCAGCAAATATTCCGCAGCGTCCAACCCTACCTGCCGGCAGACGGTACGCGCAACCTTTTCATTGTCGCCCGTCAAAACTATGACCCGGACGCCATGTTCATGCAGCGCGGTAATAGCTTCCCGGCATGACTCTTTTGGCGGGTCAAGGAACCCAACGAAGCCGATCAGCACCATTTCCTGCTCATCACCCACACCAAAGGTTTTTGTATCGCGCACGTTGTTCTTCTGCGCCACAGCCAGAACCCGAAGCCCCTGATCATTCAATTCGTCGGTCAGTTCCAGCACTTCTGTTCTTATATCATCGGTGAGGGAAATAACCTCGCCTTTATATTCCGCAAAAGAGCATATTCCAATGATTTCCTCTACCGCGCCTTTCGTTATCAGCTGGCGTTTACCGGTTTCGCCGTCCTCCAGCACGACGGACATACGGCGGCGGTTGAAGTCAAACGGTATCTCATCAACCTTATTGTATTTTTCATCCCACGTTTCATAACCTTCCTTCTCGGCGCGGTTGATGATTGCCAAATCAATCAGATTTTTAAGACCCGTTTGAAAATAGCTGTTCAGGTATGCATGACGCCATACACGCAAATCTTCATTCCCATGAATATCCAGATATTTTTCGAGTATGATTTTATCCTCGGTGAGCGTTCCCGTCTTGTCGGTGCAAAGTACGTCCATCGCGCCGAAGCTCTGTATGGAACTTAAGTTTTTAACAATTGTCTTACGCTTTGACATGGCGATGGCGCCCTTTGCCAGCGTACTTGACATAATCATCGGCAAGAGCTCCGGCGTGATGCCGACAGCCACGGACAGGGCGAACAGCAGCGCGCCGATCCAGTCATTTTTAGAGAAACCGTTAATCAAAAATATAATCGGAACCATGATGAGCATCAGACGCAGGAGCAGGCGGCTGATGTCGGCCACCCCCTTCTCAAAGCTGGTCTGCGCCTTACGCCCGGTCAGGTCTTTAGCGATAGAACCAAGATATGTGTTGTTACCCGTGCCGAACACAACGGCCAAAGCGCTGCCGCTGACGACGTTCGTTCCCATATAGCATATATTTGAGGCATCCAGCGCATTAGCAGTTTCTTTAAATGACGGAAACTTTTCGATGGGTTCGGATTCTCCCGTTAATGCTGCCTGTCCCACGAATAAATCTTTGGCCGACAGAATTCTTGCATCAGCAGGTATCATGTCGCCAGCCGAAAGTTTTACAATATCACCTGGCAGTATTTCAATCATCGGCCTTTCGCGTTCTACCCCATCACGGACCACGGCGGCACTTGACGATACCATTTCTTTTAATTTTTCTGCGGCCTTGTCTGATTTTGATTCTTGTACAAATTGCATTATGCCTGATATTCCCACAAGCGCCAGGATGATGATGACCGTAGCCCATGACTGATCGGCGGCCAGCAAAACCTCGGTAACAAACGAAACTGCGGCAACGATAAGCAGCACCAGACTAAACGGATTGGCAAACGAAAGTAAAAGCCGGACAAACCACGGTTGTGTTTTGCCATAATCAATTTCATTTTTCCCGTAATACTCTAAAAACTGCTCTGTCTCTGCAGATTTCAACCCATGTTCGGTGGTGTTCAGTTCGGTAAGTAACGCAGAATTTTCCAGTTTCGCGTATTTAAGCGTTGTCTCCTCCATGCTTACCGCTTTGTTGCTGTTTGCATTTACATTTTTTTTACGCACAGTATATGCCCTCCTTTATTTTTTTGTTGCCGGGCGATATGAAAAGCGAAAAATAATAGCGCCCGTAAGGGCGCAAATAGATATCCGCAGACTCTATGAAAAGAAGAGACATCCACAGGTATCGCTTACGCCTTTATGTATCCCAGCATTCTGACTTCGCGGATGTTCGCCGCTTTCCATAGCATTCACCTCCTGAATGTTTCACATACTTGTTTAAGAGTAACATTTAGTAATTTATAGTCAAGATGTTATCGGCGTTCGAATATACGTTCTTTGTTCATTGTACTATATTTTCCCATTACCTACAATAGAAAAAGCAATAAAAAAATAATAGAAAAATGCAAGGTGCGATATTAGTCTCCACACCTCACATCATCATACAATAACTACATTATTTTCTATCGTTACTCCCCCTCTAAAAGAAGGAAATAATACTGCTTATCCCAACAACAAGAGTTATCATCCCAACCAGGACACCTAATACCGTCTGAATAGGCGTACTCTTGTATTGGCCCATCAATTTCTCGCGGCTGGTCAGATAAATCAACAGGAAAACCACGATTGGGAGGAATACTCCATTTAACGCCTGTGCCGTCATTATAATACTTACAGGATTAAACCCAGTTGCAGCGACGATAATTCCCGTTACCACAACAATGATATTCGTATAGAAGAACCGTTTATCCTTTTTGTTCATTTCCCAGCCAAACAGACCGGCCAAAACATAAGAAACGCCTAATGGGGTACCGGTTGACGCGGAGACGCCGGCAGCGATCATGCCGATGCACAGAAACGGCTTCGCAAAACTCCCCAGCAGCGGCTCCAGTGAACCTGCCATATCTGCTGCCGATGTTACCTCAACCCCGCGGATGACTGCGCCTGCGCTGATCATGATTGCGGCAGTGATGAAACCGCCGATGATCATGGTGAGGGTCGTATCAAATCTGGACAGCGGCATCTGTTTGGGGTCCGACCAGGTCCTTCTGGAGCTTGTTGCGTGAATGAACATATTATAAGGTACCACCGTTGTACCGATCATTGCGCCGCAGGTAAGGGCTGAACCTGGCGGAATCGTTGGGATCATACCTCTGAACACTTCGCCCAGATCTGGTTTTGCGACGATCATCGTCAGGGTAAACACGATCGCCATAATTGATACGGTAACCGACAACAGCTTCATCAGCGTTTTAAGCACATCATCACCGATATTGATTATGATAAGAATACAGATGCCCCATGTGGCAGCCACAATATTGGTCGGAATTCCGGTAATAGTGGAAACCCCCATTGCCGTTCCGGTCAAATCGCCGCCCATGTAGGCCATTCCGCCCAGAGTGATGGAAAATGCGATGAGGGCCGCCATGATTTTTCGCAAAACAGGCCGGTCTTTTAAATATGACATGATCCCTTCCGCCAGACCTGTCTGGGTGACGATACCAAAACGGGACGCCATTTCCTGTAACACAATAACTGCAACAATGGAAAATACAACCGTCCACAACAACGTATAACCAAAGCTGGCACCGGCGCGGGTGGCGCTGGTTATGGAACCGGGGCCTAAAAATGTACCCACCACCAAAATTCCGGGACCCATTCCCTTAAACTTTTCTTTAAGCGTGTATTTATTGTACAATGGCTGCGCCATGTCCACGCTTGATCCTTCTTTACTTCCCATAGAAACCTCCTCCTTGTAAATTGAATTTTACGCTTATTAACATACGACTTCCGGCAATTCTGACTAGATCACACGTTCCTGCTCAGCCAGGTCTTTTGACAGCATGATATTCAAAATCTCCACATCGGTGGATTTCATGCCGACACAGCCGACATGTCCGACATTGCGGATCGTCCGCTCCACACCACATTGCACCAGGCCTTCTCCGTCCCTGAATACATGGTTGTTGACGCTCATATGGTGGGCCATGATTGCTGCGTCCACCGCCGAGGCAATTTTGGCGGCACAGGACGGTTTGGCCCCATCACAGACGATCCCGCCCACGTTGGCTATCGTGTTGATGATGGTTCTTGAGATTTCCTCATAACCGCCTCTGCATTACTCGTCTTTTTTCTTCATGCGGAAGCAAAAAGAACATACGCCGTCTTCGTAAATGCGCCGGTCATGGATACATTCCAGGTCCTCGCTGAACCCCTTCGCGATTGCCGGGTCGATAACGTCGCAGTACAGCTTGCCGTATCTCTCTGTTCCATCCTGAAGCCATTGGTCCGCAAATCCACATTGTGAAAAGAGCTGTTCCACCTGATTGTCTCCATATGTGTTCTCGGCGGTAAAATCGTCGCTTCTGCCCATATCGTAATTAGGCAGATAGCTGTAAGCGTCGATCTCGCAGCCATTAGCTCTGGCGCGCTCGGCGATGTTGCGTCCGCGTTCCTCACCAAATGCCCGCACCCCGTCCTTGATCGCCTGTTCACCCTCCTCGCCGAATTTGTCGACGACTTCTTTTGCGATGTTCGCAAAAAGACGGCAGAATAATGTTGACCATGATACCGGTTCCTTGCTCTCGTTGTCCTTCATGCTGACTGCACCCTCTGTCTTTTCCATTGTTTCCATTGTGTAACTCCTCCTTGTTAAATTTTTTATTTACAAAAGCTGAATCAGCTTATGTTTCCGCATCCAGTGCAAGTATCGTTTGATACAGGACATCCGTCCCCTTTACGAGCGCCTCCGGGGAGACATACTCTGCGGGATTGTGGGTAATGCCTTTTACGCAGGGAACAAACAGCATAGCGGTCGGCCAGCGGTCAGAAAAGATCATTGCGTCGTGACCGGCACCGCTGTTTATATCACGGCAGGAATATCCTGATTTCTCACAGCTTTTCCGGAGCAATCCCCGCAATGTTCCATCCATTGCAATCGGGTCTTTGCGGGAATCGACGTGTACCTGAATCGTCAAATTACACTCTTTCGCTGTTTCCTCGGCTCTTTTCTGAATAAAGGCTGTCAAGTCATCAATGTTGGACATGCTGCCCGAGCGGAGGTCTACCGTAAAGATACATTTGGCCGGGATGCAGTTTGTTGATCCGGGCAATAATTCAAGCTTTCCAACTGTTGCCGTCGCACTGTGCGCATAATTGGCGGTGGTATGACGGGCAATGCTGTCGATCAGGCGGCACGCACCGGTAGCCGCATCCTGCCGCAAAGGCATGGGGACCGTTCCCGCATGACCTGCAAAACCGGTAACCGTTACCGTAAGCCATGAAATCGCCACAATGTTCTCGACAATGCCAATGTCGATATTTTCCGCCTCAAGAACCGGCCCCTGTTCGTCATGCAGCTCCAATACCGCTAAAATCTCGTTGTTCTCCCGATATGCGGGGCAGACATCTGCCGGCAGGTAATCTTTAAGGATTTCCCTTAAAGTGATTCCGTCCGGGTCACCAATGGTATCCAGATCTTTATCGCCGAACACCCCGGTTATGAACTGGCTGCCCAGCAGCACCTGCCCAAAGCGCGTGCCTTCCTCCTCCATAGTTCCAATGACTTCAAACGAATGCCGCAGCGGCACACCGTTTTCTTTGATCATCCTCGCCGCCTCCAGCGCACATACCGCTCCGGCGATACCGTCGAACGCCCCGGCGCAGCGCACCGTATCCAAATGGGAACCTGACAGGATAACCGGTAATCCGCACTCAGACCCCGCCAGTTTTCCATATACATTTCCTGCACTGTCCTCCCTTACGGACAGCCCCGCTTCCACCATACGGCGTTTGAAGAAATCGGCTCCCTCACGGTAGGTTTGCGTGAAACCGATTCGTGTCGTTCCTGCTTCGCATGGTTCGGAAATACTTTTCAGCCGTTCAATGTCCGACTGGATTCGTAGCATATTTGCCATTTACCTCGACCTCCTGAATGAATTGTTGTATACTGATGTTGTATACTGATTTGGATTGACATTTTTAATTGATATATTTATAATAGCAGAAGCCCACGACAATGCAACGTAAAAAACGACATTACCGTGACATTATTAAATATTGTCAAAATATCACAAATAAGGATTGATTATTATAGTCATTTTGACGGGAGGTGCGGGATGAAGGACGATATAAAAACCATACAATCGGTACAGCGGGCAATCGACATCATGAATTGTGTTGGGGATGCCGGACGAAAGATAACACTTAATGAAATCAGCGCGAAGCTGGAACTGAACATTAATACGACGCGGGGATTGGTACAGACACTTCTTGCCAACGGATATCTGTCTAAGGATGTGGAGCAGGGGACTTATACCCTGGGATATGAATTCCTGACGAAATCAAAGCTGGTCTACCAGCTTCAGGTTCAAAAGATACGGGATATCGCGCTTCCTGATATGGAGCGCATTTCCAAAAGATACGGTGTCTCCTCCTGGCTGCAGGCCAGCTTTTACAGAGGTATCTATACCGTGGAGATCCTGGAAGCGCCGGGCAGCCATTACTCCTATGCCCCCAAATCAGGCGCAAATCTGCCGCTGCACGCGTCGGCCTCCGGCAAACTGCGTATTGCCTATATGCCGGAAACCGAGCGGGAAAAGATTCTGCATAACATCGTTCTGGAGCCGCTGACCGAGCATACGATTACGGATCGGGAGAAGTTTGCAGACGTTATCGAACGCGTGTATTCACAGGGCTACGCAACCGAACTGGAGGAAACCGACATTGGCATCAGCAGCGTAGGCGTCCCGTTTTTTGATGTGCGCGGAGCATTGGTCGGAACATTGAGCGCCGTAGCACCATCGGTTAAATTAAACCGCATTCTGAGTGATGTGATCATCGACCTCAAACGGGCAGGCATGCGGATAACCGATTCTATTTCGAACCGCCGCCGGAAGCACTAGAAAAGAGGGACACTGCAAATTGCAGTGTCCCTCTTCTCCAGTGCTTATATTCTGCCAACTAAGAACCGTTATTTTTTTAATCCTTTCAAATATTCAACAAATTCCCGGAGTGGTTTTCTTCTGTCAAAAGATGCCTGTATTTCATATCTTCTGCACTCGCTGACAATAAGCCCATCTAATAAAGCCCAAAAGACTACATGAGGTGGATTCACCCGCTCTCGCAGCTTACTGATTACACGGTAATTATCATCATTTTTCTGGTATCCGACAATAATCAAATGGTCTACCGTGTGTTCGCCGGCAGCCGACATAGCCTCCTGGTAGTTCGCTGCCACGCCGAGAACGTTTGCATTGGAGCATTTACCAATAAAATATGCCAGACAGACAGCGATCCCAAAAAGCCTGTCCCCCATTAGCAGGATGTTGACTGGAAACTCACAATGATATCCTTCCTCCAATTGCTCAATAACGTCTTCGGCCATAAGTTCATTATGAGCCTTGCCACTAAAGTCCATCGCATTCATTTTTTTCAATGAACCTTCAATGTCAAAATTTAAATAGTTCAGCATATCTACATAAGTTTCTTCCACAGTCAAATCCTCCACGTCCATAATTTTCAAAAGTCTGTCGCCCATTGTTTCCTTGTAATACAGTTTACATTCTCCGTGCGAATATCATCCAGCAATTCCAAATAAATATTTTCTTTCATATGATGGTAAATAAACCCACACTTTTCCTGTACACGGCGGGATTTGGAATTTCCGTCAAAATACCCACACCACAGTTTTTCCATCTCCAGTTCTTCAAAAGCATACCGCATCAGCTCACGTACTGCTTCCGGGATCAAACCCTGCCCCCAGTAAGGCACTCCGATCCAGTATCCGATCTCTGCTTCCGTATCCGGAATATCAAGATTGCTTTCTTTTCCAATCTTCAGGCCGACGCTCCCGACCGGCAGATCCGTCTCTTTTAAGACAACTGCATAAGTCCCTTCTTTTGATAAGACATTTCTTATCGTCTCACGGCTGTTTTCTACGCTTGTATGCACAGGCCATCCCGCAATCGGACCTACCCGGACATCCTTTGCATAGTCATATAACTCCGCCGCATCCTTCTCTTCCCATGGTCGGAGAATTAATCTGTCGGTTTCCAATCTGTCTCTCATATGAGCAATCCCTCCTGTCTTTTCCAATTGCCAAAAACACCTCAATATTCTCTAGAAATTGTACTACATTTTTCGATTACCTACAATAGAAAATGTAAAGTGCCAAGGCAATGGATTTTATAATCCCCGTCTTGGCACTAAATTTATTTGCCGGACACCCAAACGCATAACGAATATTATGGATTCTGTGCTTCCGTGGCTGCTTCCGCCGTTTCCTCATTATTTTCTTCAATCACCGCTGTGGTCTCGGCTGTGGTCTCGGCTGTGGTCTCCGCCACAGTCGCAGAAATTTTCAAATAATCCAGCGCTCCGGCCACATCGACTACTTCATATTGCTCCGCCAACGCTGAAGCATATTTGCTCACCTCGCCATTTGCCAAAGTAAGCCTGATCGACTCATTGGCAGTCTCATCATAAATTCTCTCTACAAATTCCACCACATAACAGATCTTGGCCGCTTCGTCTTCAACCACCGTAACTTCTGCTGCTTTTCTGCTCTCATCAAATAACCAGTCGCGATAGTTCGCAGAAACAGAGGAATTAGAAGCACTTTCTGTCAGACTGGGATCATGATCTGCCGCCTGATATGTTTCTTTGTCACCTTCTGCCGCATATTCAAGACAAAGTGCTTTAAAGTCTTCACCGTTTTTTCTGCGGTCTGCCATCTGTTCGGCTTTAGTTTTTAATTGCTGCATTGCTTCTGCAATCTGCTCTTCCGATGCTTCTGCCGCTGCATCAGCATTCAAAGCAAAACTTCTGTAGGTGATTTTATCATAATTATTTTTATTCTCTTCATAGTAACTGGTAATCTCTTCTTCTGACGGACTAAACTTGTCTACCAAAGAATTGTAGTATGCTTCCACCAGCAGATTCTCTCGGATAAATGGCTCCAGATTATTCCTGGTTGCGTACGGTCCTAAATTTTCCTTGTAATATTGAGCTTCGCTTTTTCCGGATGCGGATGCATTTGCTGTCATATTGTTTATAAACTCATTGTAGTTCTCATTCACATCAGCAGTAAAGCTGTTTGCCTGTGCATCATCACTCATAGCTTTAATATTCATGAGCTGATTGATTGTCATTTCATCAAAAGCGTCTTTCCAGGTCATGGTATCACTGTATTGCTGCAGTGCAAAATCCATGTTGGTATCCAGTCCCATGTAAGGAAGGATCGAGCTGTAGGTCGTCAGATAATTGCTTTTGATCATATTATAGTAATAATCATACTCTAATTTGTTAACCTCATGGCTGCCGACTTTAACATAAACATCTTTTACGGCTTTATTCTTTTTAATTGTGGATGCTGCAAACAGACCTACGATTGCCACGATGAATAATAATCCCACTGCCATGCTGGTTATTTTAAAAATCCGTTCTTCACGGGCCCGCTTCCTGGCTTCTTGTTTGCGTTTTTCCTGCTTCCGGTCATAACGGGTGACCAGCTTATCCTGCTGTTCCCCTTCATTTTTTTGTGTCTTCATTTCGCTTCCTCCTGCTTTAATTCTAAATTGTAACAGCAAAACTTCCTGGGGTCAAGCAGATAACTATAAGTTGCTTATATAAACCCGATTAAAAAGATGGCTTTCTGCCAATTCTCGCCAAGGCGTACCTGCCAATTTCATGGCGCAATAACCTCATGATTGTAAGTTCGTCTACCGCATCGGTCAGAGCATTATGCATCTCGCAGTATTTCAAATCCTCGCTTAGCAGCCGGTAAACATTCTCCACCCCATAACCGCGTTTCAGTCTGCCCGTGCCGTAACACTCGGCGCACGCAGGGATTTTAGGATTGTGCTGCCGGTAAGCCGCCACCTTCATGATGTCAAACCAGGCAAAGTGTGATAACTCCGGCAAATGACGGTAATCAAAAGCGGCGTTATATGCAAACATGGTATCGACATTGTAGTCGCCAAGGAACCGCTTCAACTCGTTCATAATCTTATCCCGCGAGCTTTCAAGATCGGGCTTTATCCCGTTTATGTATAGTGCATAAGTATACATACCACCGTGATTCTTGAACGGTGTGAGTATATAATAGCGTTTGTCTACCAACTCGTAGACATCCGAATCGGCAATAGCGACACCAATGGACATTACCGCGTCCCCCCATGTTGTTTCCGTATCAATGACGGCAAATCGGCTCATTAGTATTTCCTCCTCGTATCTTGTAACAGTCATAGCAGCTTCCGAGATTAACTCGATTTTCCCCGCCATATGACCAAAATTCAGACTCCATTTTTATCTCGCCACATTTTTCACATTGAAACCAT
>Ga0153928_1001400_pt1 | contig 10777 bp, 5 predicted proteins | sample TSNJ012MetaG_FD_106656 | JGI IMG/M metagenome (GOLD analysis project Ga0153928, IMG submission 106656) | Attine ant fungus gardens microbial communities from New Jersey, USA - TSNJ012 MetaG | ecosystem: Host-associated > Fungi > Mycelium > Unclassified | place: USA: New Jersey, Wharton State... | reverse complement strand
CTTGCCCTGCTCCGCCAATATCTTCGTGATCGCGGCCGTGAGCGACGTCTTCCCGTGGTCGACGTGCCCAATCGTCCCGATGTTGCAATGCGGCTTGTTCCGTTCGAATTTCTCTTTGCCCATCGAACTCTCCGTTGCTTCGCCTTTCCCGAAAGCGCTGCCGCGCGATCAGGCGAATTTCGCCTGAACCTCGTCGGCCACGGCCTTGGGGACCTCGGCGTAATGGTCGAACTGCATGGTGAAGGTCGCGCGCCCCTGGGTCATGGAGCGCAGCGTGTTGACGTAGCCGAACATGTTGGCGAGCGGCACCATCGCGTTGATCACGTTGGCGTTGCCGCGCATGTCCTGGCCCTGGATCTGGCCGCGTCGCGAGTTGAGGTCGCCGATGACCGAGCCGGTGTATTCCTCCGGCGTCACCACTTCGACCTTCATGATCGGCTCGAGCAGCACCGAGCGTGCTTCGCGCAACGCCTCGCGCAAGGCCGAGCGCGCGGCGATCTCGAATGCGAGCGCCGATGAATCGACGTCGTGGGAATCGCCGTCGACCAGCGTCACCTTGAGGTCGACCACGGGGAAGCCGGCGAGCACGCCCGAGCCGAGCACGGACTCGAGCCCCTTCTCGACGCCGGGGATGAACTCCTTCGGCACCGCGCCGCCGATCACCTTGTTCTCGAACACGAAGCCCTGGCCGGGCGGCAGCGGCTCGACCACGATCCTGATCTTGGCGTACTGACCCGAGCCGCCGGTCTGCTTGCGGTGCAGGTAATCCTTCGTCACCGTCCGGGTGATCTTCTCGCGATAGGCGACCTGTGGCGCGCCGATGTTGGCGTCGACCCGGTAGGTGCGCTTGAGAATGTCGACCTTGATGTCGAGGTGGAGTTCGCCCATGCCCTTGAGGATGGTCTGGCCGGACTCCTGATCGGTCGAGACGCGGAACGAGGGGTCTTCCGCCGCGAGCTTGGCGAGCGCGACCCCGAGCTTCTCCTGATCCGCCTTCGATTTCGGCTCGATCGCGATCTCGATCACCGGGTCCGGGAACTCCATTTTTTCCAGGATCACGGGCTTCTGCATGTCGCACAGCGTGTCGCCGGTGCGGACCTCTTTGAGCCCGGCGAGCGCGACGATGTCGCCCGCATGGGCCTCTTTGATGTCCTCGCGGTTGTTCGCGTGCATCAGCAGCATGCGGCCGATGCGTTCCTTGCGGTCCTTGGTCGAGTTGAGTACGCCCATCCCGCTGTGCATCGTGCCGGAATAGATGCGGGTGAAGGTGATGGTGCCGACGAACGGATCGTCCATGATCTTGAAGGCGATCGCCGCGAGCGGCTCGGTGTCGGCGGGCTTACGCTCGGCCTCGTTGCCCTTCAGGTCGATGCCTTTGATGGCGCCGCGATCGAGCGGGTTCGGCAGGAAGTCGACCACCGCGTCGAGCAGCGGCTGCACGCCCTTGTTCTTGAACGCGGAGCCGCACAGCACCGGGACGATCTTGCGCGTCACCGTGCCCTGACGGATGAGCCGCCGCAGGGTCGCCTCGTCCGGTTCGTTGCCTTCGAGATAGGCGGTCATGGCCGCGTCGTCGAACTCGACCGCGGCCTCGATCATCTTCTCGCGATATTCCTTCGCCTTGGGTTCGAGGTCGCCCGGGATCGGCTCGTCGCGATATTTCGCGCCAAGCGACTCGTCGTCCCACACCACCGCCTTCATGCGGACGAGGTCGATAATGCCCTTGAACGCGTTCTCGGCGCCGATGGGCAGCTGGACGCACACCGGATTGGCGGCGACCCGCGTGACGAGGTCGCTCACGCACTTGTCGAAGTCGGCGCCGACTTTGTCCATCTTGTTGATGAACACGACACGCGGTACTTCGTATTTGTCGGCCTGGCGCCACACGGTCTCGGTCTGCGGCTCGACCCCCTGGTTGCCGTCGAGTACGCATACGGCGCCGTCGAGCACGCGCAGCGAGCGCTCCACCTCGATGGTGAAGTCGACGTGGCCGGGCGTGTCGATGATGTTGAGGCGCTTATCGTTCCAGAAGCAGGTGGTCGCCGCGGACGTAATGGTGATGCCGCGCTCCTGCTCCTGCTCCATGAAGTCCATGGTGGCCGCGCCCTCATGGACCTCGCCCATTTTGTGGCTCTTGCCGGTGTAGTAGAGGACCCGCTCGGTCGTCGTGGTCTTGCCGGCATCGATGTGAGCCATGATGCCGAAGTTGCGGTAGTCCTCGATCGGATGACTGCGGGGCATTAGATTTCCTCGAAACGCGCGTTGAGCCGCCGGGTCACCAGCGGTAGTGCGAGAACGCGCGATTGGCTTCCGCCATGCGGTGGGTGTCCTCGCGTTTCTTGACGGCGTTTCCTCGATTGTTCGAAGCGTCGAGCAGCTCGGCCGAGAGCCGCTCGGTCATGGTTTTTTCGTTGCGTTCGCGCGCGGCCGTGATGATCCAGCGGATGCCGAGCGCCTGGCGCCGCGACGTGCGCACCTCGACCGGCACCTGATACGTGGCGCCGCCGACCCGGCGCGAGCGCACCTCGATCGAGGGCATGACGTTGTCGAGCGCCTGCTCGAATACGCCGATCGGATTCTGCTTGGTCTTGCCCTCGATGATGTCGAAGGCGCCGTAGACGATATGCTCCGCCACCGACTTCTTGCCGGCGTGCATGATCGAGTTCATGAACTTGGTGACCACGGCGTTCCCGAATTTCGGGTCCGGCATGATCTCGCGCTTCTCGGCAGAGTGACGACGGGACATGGTGATTTCGCTGTGTCGTTATTTCGGTCGTTTTGCGCCGTACTTCGAGCGGCGCTGGCGGCGGTTCTTGACCCCCTGGGTGTCGAGCACGCCGCGCAGGATGTGGTAGCGCACGCCCGGCAGGTCCTTGACGCGGCCGCCGCGGATCATGACGACCGAGTGCTCCTGCAGGTTATGGCCTTCGCCCGGGATGTAGCCGATCACCTCGAACCCGTTGGTCAGCCTGACCTTTGCGACCTTGCGCAGGGCCGAGTTCGGCTTCTTGGGCGTGGTCGTGTAGACGCGCGTGCACACGCCTCGCTTCTGCGGGCTCTGCTGCAGCGCCGGCACCTTCTTGCGCGCGTGCTGGGCCACCCGCGGCCTGCGGATCAGCTGGTTGATGGTCGGCATCGTCTTGGCGTCACCGTTTATGGGGGCTCACCCCCAGCTTGCGATCCCTTGGCCAAGTCACGGGCGCGCCAAACGAAAATCGCGCCATCCCCCCGAAGGCGGAAGGGCGCTCGTTCGTCCAGAGGACCGCGCCGCCGCGAGCGGTGCGGTCTTGCACCCGTGATCTGACAAAGGCTGTCAGAAGCAGCGTTTGAGCTTCTTGGGTCGAGGCGCGGATGGCCGTGCCGACGCTAAAAACTCACCGCCTGCCGTGAAAGTGTCGCGTATGTATCGATGGCTCAGGGGGAAGTCAACCCGCGGGCCGGGCTTTCAGCGCGGGACGGATGCCGCGCCGCAGCAAATGGTTTTGTTCTGCAGTAGCACACGCAGACCGAGAGTTATATGCCGATAACAATCAGCGCAAGGGATCTGCCCGGACTGTCTGGCGCGCCTCCGGGCACTTCGCGTCCGGGCACTTCGCATAGTAAATGAGCCCCGAGGCGGCATAGAATGAGCCATGACCAAATTGCTCGACGAAGGCATTCAGGCGGTGCGGGAGCTCCCCGCCGATCGTCAGGACATGGCGGGAGAGTTGCTGCTCACCCTTGCCGCGAGCCAACCGCAATACAGCCTTACGGCCGAGCAGGTTGGCGACCTGAAGTTCGCCCTTGAAGAGGCGGATCGCGGCGATTTCGCCAGCGAAGCGGATGTGGCCGAGACTTGGAATAAGTTCGCCCTGTGAGGCTGCGCTACACCACCCGTGCCCACCACCTCAATGCTATTGGCGAATACATCGCCGAGCGGAATCCCGACGCGGCACGTCGCGTGGGAACCCGGATTTGCGAGACCATCGGACGAACGCACGCGCGAGATGGTGGTGCCCGGCTTGCCTTATATAATCGTCTACCGGATTGAGAGTGGCGATCCGGACACGGTCGTGATCCTCAGAATTTATCACGGCGCCCAGCGCCGGCCTGGGCAACGATCTCGATAGCGGGTGCTCTTACTCAAGCCCTTCAACAAATTAGAAAGGGCCGCCCGAGGGCGGCCCTTTCTCATGTTGCACGGGCGCGCCGCCCGCCCTACTCCGCTGCCGGCAACCGCTCCTGCTGCGGCTGGTCGGCAGCGGCGGCGTTCTTCTCACGCTCCTCGAGGATGAGGGCGTCGCGCTTGACCGCCACTTCGCGCATCAGGTTCATCACCGCACCGGTGCCGGCCGGGATGAGCCGGCCGACGATGACGTTCTCCTTGAGCCCGTCGAGGGTGTCGGCCTTGCCGTTGACTGCGGCCTCGGTGAGCACGCGCGTCGTCTCCTGGAACGAAGCCGCGGAGATGAACGAGCGCGTCTGCAGCGAGGCCTTGGTGATGCCGAGCAGCACCGGATGGCCCTTGGCGGGCTTCTTGCCCTCGCCTTCGGCGCGCGCGTTGACCTCGTCGAGCTCGATCTTGTCGATCTGCTCGCCCTGGATCAGCTCGGTCTCGCCGGAGTCGTCGATCTCGACCTTCTGCAGCATCTGGCGGACGATCACCTCGATGTGCTTGTCGTTGATGTTGACGCCCTGGAGCCGGTAGACCTCCTGGATCTCGTTGAGCAGATAGGCGGCGAGGTCCTCGACGCCCTTGATCGCCAGGATGTCGTGCGGCGCCGGGTTGCCTTCGACGATGAAGTCGCCCTTCTCGATGACGTCGCCATCCTGCAGGTGGATGTGCTTGCCTTTCGGGATCAGGTACTCGACCGGCTCCACGCCCTTCTCGCTCGGCTCGATGGTGAGCCGGCGCTTGTTCTTGTAGTCGCGGCCGAACCGCACCGTCCCCGTGGCCTCGGCGATGATCGCCGCTTCCTTGGGCCGACGCGCCTCGAACAGCTCCGCCACCCGCGGCAGACCGCCGGTGATGTCGCGGGTCTTGGCGCTTTCGGTCGGGATACGGGCGATGACGTCGCCCGCTTTGACCTTGCCGCCGGGATCGACCGAGATGACGGCATCGACCGCGAGCTGATAGCGGGCGTCGCCGCCGCGCGGCAGCTTCAAGATCTTGTTGTCCTTGCCCTTGATCACGATCGCCGGGCGCAGGTCGGCGCCGCGCGAGGTACGCCAATCGATCACCACGCGCTTGGCGATGCCGGTCGATTCGTCGAGCGTCTCCGACATGGACTGGCCTTCAACCAGGTCCTCGAAGCCGATCGTGCCCTCGACCTCGGTCATCATCGGCCGGGTGTAGGGATCCCATTCGGCGAGGCGCTGGCCGCGCTTGACCTTGTCGCCTTCGTCGGCGTGCAACCGTGAACCATATTGCACGCGGTGCACCGCGCGCTCGGTGCCGTCCTGGTCGACCACGACGATTGCCATGTTGCGACCCATGGCGATGAGCTGGCCGTCCGAATTGCGCGCAATGTTCTTGTTCCGGATGTTGATCCGGCCGTCGAAGTTCGACTCGATCACCGACTGCTCGGAGATCTGCGCCGCGCCGCCGATGTGGAACGTGCGCATGGTGAGCTGCGTGCCCGGCTCGCCGATCGACTGGGCGGCGATCACGCCGACCGCCTCGCCCATGTTGACCGGGGTGCCGCGCGCGAGGTCGCGCCCGTAGCACTTGGCGCACACGCCGCTGGTGAGCTCGCAGGTGAGCACCGAGCGGATGCGCACCTCCTGAACGCCGGCGTTGTTGACCGCCTCGCAATGCGGCTCCTCGATCAAAGTGCCGCGCTTGACCAGCACGGCGTTGCTCGCGGGATCCTTGATGTCCTCGGCCGCGGTACGGCCGAGGATGCGGCCGGCGAGGGAGGCGACCACCTGGCCGGCATCGATGATCGCGCGGACCTTGATGCCCGCCTTGGTCTTGCAGTCGTCGCTGGTGATGATGCAGTCCTGCGCGACGTCGACGAGGCGCCGGGTGAGATAGCCGGAGTTCGCCGTCTTGAGCGCGGTGTCGGCGAGGCCCTTGCGGGCGCCGTGGGTCGAGTTGAAGTACTCGAGCACGGACAGCCCTTCCTTGAAGTTGGAGATGATCGGGCTCTCGATGATCTCGCCCGACGGTTTCGCCATCAGGCCGCGCATGCCGGCGAGCTGCTTCATCTGCTGCGCCGAGCCGCGTGCGCCCGAGTGGGCCATCATGTAGATCGAGTTGACCGGAACCTCGCGGCCGCCGTCGGTCTTACGGACCGCGGAGATCTCCTGCATCATCTCGTCGGCGATGCGGTCGGTGCACTTCGCCCAGGCGTCGACCACCTTGTTGTACTTCTCGCCCTGAGTGATGAGGCCGTCGTTGTACTGCTGCTCGTATTCCTTCACGAGCGTGCGGGTCTCCTCGACGATGTTCCACTTCGAGGCCGGCACCACCATGTCGTCCTTGCCGAACGAGATGCCGGCCTTGAACGCGTAGTGGAAGCCGAGCGCCATGATGCGGTCGCAGAAGATCACCGTCTCCTTCTGCCCGCAGTGGCGGTAGACCGTGTCGATCATCGCGGAGATTTCCCGCTTCGTCATGAGACGGTTGACGATCTCATAGGAAATCTTCGTGCTGCGCGGCAGCACCTGGCCGAGCATCACCCGCCCGGGCGTCGTGTCGAACCACAGCCGCACCGGCTTGCCCTTCTCGTCGAGGCCTTCCCAGCGGTAGCCGATCCGGCTGTGCAGGGTGATCACGCCGCGCTCGAGCGCGTGCTCGATCTCCGCCATCTCGCCGAACATCTTGCCCTGGCCGGGCTCGCCCTCGCGCATGAGCGAGAGGTAGTAGAGGCCGAGCACGATATCCTGGCTCGGCACGATGATGGGCGAGCCGTTGGCCGGGTGCAGGATGTTGTTGGTCGACATCATCAGCACGCGCGCCTCGAGCTGCGCCTCGAGCGAGAGCGGCACGTGCACCGCCATCTGGTCGCCGTCGAAGTCGGCGTTGAAGGCGGCGCACACCAGCGGATGCAGCTGAATCGCCTTGCCCTCGATCAGCACCGGCTCGAACGCCTGGATGCCGAGGCGATGCAAGGTGGGCGCGCGGTTGAGCAGCACCGGATGTTCGCGGATCACCTCGTCGAGGATGTCCCAGACCTCCGGCTTTTCCTTCTCGACCAGCTTCTTGGCCTGCTTGACCGTGGTGGAGAGCCCCTTGGCGTCGAGCCGCGAGTAGATGAACGGCTTGAACAGCTCGAGCGCCATTTTCTTGGGCAGCCCGCACTGGTGCAGCTTGAGCTCGGGGCCGACCACGATCACCGAGCGGCCGGAATAATCGACGCGCTTGCCGAGCAGGTTCTGGCGGAACCGGCCCTGCTTGCCCTTGAGCATGTCGGCGAGCGACTTGAGCGGCCGCTTGTTGGCGCCGGTGATGACGCGGCCGCGCCGGCCGTTGTCGAACAGCGCGTCGACGGCTTCCTGCAGCATCCGCTTCTCGTTGCGGATGATGATGTCGGGCGCGCGCAGCTCGATCAGCCGCTTCAAGCGGTTGTTGCGGTTGATGACGCGGCGGTAGAGGTCGTTGAGGTCGGACGTGGCGAAGCGCCCGCCGTCGAGCGGAACGAGCGGCCGCAGGTCGGGCGGGATCACCGGCACGACGTTGAGGACCATCCACTCGGGCTTGTTGTGCGACTGAATGAACGCCTCGATCAGCTTGAGGCGCTTGGCGAGCTTCTTCGGCTTGAGATCGGAGGTCGATTCCGCGATCTCCTTGCGCAGGTCCGCTGCCATCTTGTGCAGATCGAGATCGGAGAGCATTTCCCGAATCGCCTCGGCGCCGATCTTGGCGGTGAACGAGTCGGGGCTGTATTCCTCCTGCGCACGCAGGTATTCGTCCTCGGTGAGGAGCTGACGGTCCTTGAGCGGGGTCAGCCCCGGCTCGATGACGACGTAGTTCTCGAAATAGAGGATGCGCTCGAGATCCTTGAGCGTCATGTCGAGCAGCAAGCCGATACGGCTCGGCAGCGACTTCAGGAACCAGATGTGCGCGACCGGCGCCGCGAGCTCGATATGGCCCATGCGCTCGCGCCGCACGCGCGAGAGCGTCACCTCGACGCCGCACTTCTCGCAGATGATGCCCTTGTACTTCATGCGCTTGTACTTGCCGCACAAGCACTCGTAGTCCTTGATCGGGCCGAAGATGCGCGCGCAGAACAGCCCGTCGCGTTCGGGCTTGAACGTCCGGTAGTTGATCGTCTCCGGCTTTTTGATCTCGCCGTAGGACCATGAGTTGATCTTTTCCGGGCTCGCGATCGAGATCCGGATCTGGTCGAAGACCTGCGCCGGAACCTGCGGGCTGAAAAGATTCATCACTTCTTGATTCATCATCGTCTCCGTTGCGGACGATTAAGTTGCGGACGACAGAAGACGGACGACAGACGACGGATCCCGTGCGTCTCGCTTTTCCGTTTTCTGTCCTCCGTCGTCTGTCCTCTGCTTCCGATCGGACGACCGATGGCTATCCGTCGTCTGTCGTCCGTCTTCTGTCGTCTGCTTACTCCGCCGCCTCGGCGCTTTCGCCGCCGCCGCCGGAGCGCGACTGCTTGGAATTGTGCAGGTCGACGTTGAGACCGAGCGAACGCATCTCCTTGACCAGCACGTTGAACGACTCGGGGATGCCGGCTTCGAAGGTGTCGTCGCCGCGCACGATCGCCTCGTAGACCTTGGTGCGGCCGGCGACGTCGTCCGACTTCACGGTCAGCATCTCCTGCAGCGTGTAGGCGGCGCCGTAGGCTTCGAGCGCCCACACCTCCATTTCGCCGAACCGCTGGCCGCCGAACTGCGCCTTGCCGCCCAGCGGCTGCTGGGTCACCAGGCTGTAGGGGCCGATCGAGCGGGCGTGGATCTTGTCGTCGACCAGGTGATGCAGCTTCATCATATAGATGTAGCCGACCGTCACCTTGCGATCGAACTCCTCGCCGGTGCGCCCGTCGTGCAGGCTCACCTGCCCGGAATGATCGAGGCCGGCGAGATCGAGCATGCGCTCGATGTCCGCTTCCTTCGCCCCGTCGAACACCGGCGTGGCGATCGGCACCCCGTGGCGCAGGTTGCCTCCGAGTTCAACGAGTTCGTTCTCGCCCAGCGACTTGATCGTCTCGTCCTCGCCGTAGACCTTCTTCAAGGTCTCGCGCAGGGGCTTGAGATCATGCCGTGAGTAATAGGCGTCGACCGCCTGGCCGATACGCTGCCCGAGGCCGGCACACGCCCAGCCCAGGTGCGTCTCGAGAATCTGCCCGACGTTCATACGGCTCGGCACGCCGAGCGGGTTGAGCACGATGTCGACCTGGGTGCCGTCGGCGAGGAAGGGCATGTCCTCGGTCGGCACGATCTTCGACACCACGCCCTTGTTGCCGTGGCGCCCGGCCATCTTGTCGCCGGGCTGGATCTTGCGCTTCACCGCGACGAAGACCTTGACCATCTTCATCACGCCGGGCGGGAGCTCGTCGCCGCGCTGAAGCTTCTCGACCTTGTCGAGGAAGCGCTGCTCTAGTCCTTTCTTCGACTCGTCGTACTGCTTGCGGATCGCCTCGACCTCGCCCATCAGCCGGTCGTTGGATACGGCAAACTGCCACCACTGGGAACGCGGATGCTCATCGAGCACCGCGCGGGTGATGCGACTGTCCTTCTTGAAGCCCTTCGGGCCGGCGATGCCGGTCTTGTTTTCCAGCATCTCGCCGAGGCGGCCGTAGACGTTGCGGTCGAGGATCGCCTGCTCGTCGTCGCGGTCCTTGGCGAGCCGCTCGATCTCCTCGCGCTCGATGGCGAGCGCGCGCTCGTCCTTCTCGACGCCGTGCCGGTTGAACACGCGCACCTCGACGACCGTGCCCTGGACGCCAGGCGGCACGCGCAGCGATGTGTCGCGCACGTCGGAGGCCTTCTCCCCGAAGATCGCCCGCAGGAGCTTCTCTTCCGGCGTCATCGGGCTTTCGCCCTTGGGCGTGATCTTGCCCACCAGGATGTCGCCGGCGCGAACCTCGGCACCGATGTAGACGATCCCCGCCTCGTCGAGATTCTTGAGCGCCTCTTCCGAAACGTTCGGGATGTCGCGGGTGATTTCCTCCGGCCCGAGCTTCGTGTCGCGCGCCATCACCTCGAATTCCTCGATGTGGATCGAGGTGAAAACGTCGTCCTTGACGATGCGCTCGGAGAGCAGGATCGAGTCCTCGAAGTTGTAGCCGTTCCACGGCATGAACGCGACGAGGACGTTGCGGCCGAGCGCCAGTTCGCCGAGCTCGGTCGAGGGGCCGTCGGCGATGATGTCGCCCTTGTGCACGAGGTCACCCACCTTCACCAGCGGCCGCTGGTTGATGCAGGTGTTCTGGTTCGAGCGCTGGAACTTCTGCAACCGATAGATGTCGACCCCCGGCTTGGTCGGATCCGGCTCGTCGGTGGCGCGAATGACGATACGGGTGGCGTCGACCTGATCGACCACGCCAGTGCGGCGGGCGGCGATCGCGGCGCCGGAATCGCGCGCCACGATGCCTTCCATGCCGGTGCCGACGAACGGCGCCTCGGCGCGCACGAGCGGCACCGCCTGGCGCTGCATATTCGAGCCCATCAGCGCGCGGTTGGCGTCATCGTTCTCCAGGAACGGAATGAGCGCCGCCGCGACCGACACCAGCTGCTTGGGCGACACGTCCATGAAGTCGACCTTGTCGGTCGGCACCATCAGCACGTCGCCGGCATGCCGGCACACGATCAGGTCTTCGGTGAAGCG